>Ga0335079_10011360_pt1 | contig 10141 bp, 12 predicted proteins | sample Lox_Sample_33_FD_206719 | JGI IMG/M metagenome (GOLD analysis project Ga0335079, IMG submission 206719) | Soil microbial communities from Loxahatchee National Wildlife Refuge, Florida, United States - Lox_Sample_3.3 | ecosystem: Environmental > Terrestrial > Soil > Wetlands | place: USA...
CTGTTATGCCAAAGCGAAAGGCCCCCGCCCCTGGACCACAAAATAAAACCCCGGCAACTTTCTGCCGGGGTGAGAGCCAGTGGTAGTTTCGACTGATTAAAAGTCTTGGTCTTCCGCCGTGCAGGCGATGGTCCCCTGTCCCGAGCCGAGTAGACCGAGGTAGTAACACAGATTCTCTAACAGCGTCAGTTCGCCACTGCCCAGGTTCGAATCAGCGACTGGCGCTTCGGTCGTGGCATAGGCACCCGAGGTCGGAGTTGCCCGCTCGATGTGCGTCGCCCACCCGCGCAGGCCTGGGTAAGGCACCGGATAAGTCGGACCAAAGTCATAGTAAGAGGAAATGACCTTGATCACGCCGCGCGTCGGCACGCGCCCGGTGAGTGGGTTATTGGTAAGTTCGGTTTTCACATCCTCCGACAAAAGGCCGTCTGGACTGACGCCGCACTGACCGCACTCCGACAACTCCTGGCTGTCATCGAATACATAGATTTCAGCCCATAGGTTGTAGCCACTCTCGCCATCATTGATGAAGCGGAGTGTTGCGTCCGGAGCACCCGATACGTTATTCGAGAAATAGGTGACAAAGTAAGTGCTCTGGTCACCCACGCTTTGGCCCATGGCGCCTGCGCATAGCATCACAACGATGGCGCTCACGGTAAATACGAGCATGCGCATTCTCTTCATGATGGTTAACCCTCCTGGTCACGCCAGGCCGGGGGAGCCAGTAGGCGTTCGTAGCAGCCTAGTCGAGTCCGCGTCCAATACAATTACCCACACGCATTAGCCGCGACTACTACGGCATTGAGTCTAAGCAAAAAGTTTAATGAAAGCCATCACGCACGCTTCGTTTTTGATTTTGACTTCGACCTTCGTGCTTCGGGAACCTTGCCGATGCGAGGATCGCCGGCCAGCACAAGCTCGCACGCCCGCAGCGCCGCCGATTCAAAGTCAGGTGCATCGGCCGGCAGCACCTGCCAGCCGGTGACTGGTTTGCCGAATACTCCAACCGATCGCATGCTCGGGAACTCGCGACGCAAGCTTTCGTGATGTTCCTCGGTAGTGCAGAGCCACACTCCGTTATCGGCAGTGCTCGAGGGCTTGTCGCGCAGGATCAATACGATCTTGTCTTTCACATAGATGGCAAGGCAGCCAAACATCGGACGCGTGTGCGGCGATAGCGGCGCGATCGCATCCAGCACAAAAGCATGAGGGACCGGTTTGCGCCGCTTGGGCAGCAGGCTCGCTTCAAGAGCTTCCCGGGAAACGCGTTTTTTCGCCGGCATAGGATGACTGAACCTTACGATTTGAGCGCTAGCAAATCAAGGCTGAACCCTCAGCAGTTTTCCAGGCACTTTCGAGTTACACTCTTCCCAGTCGACAGACGTAAAACGCGACGAATCTAAAGGGAACGAAATTGGACTTTTTGTCGTATCAAGTATTCAGAGACCAATAATGAAAAGCCTCAAAACCTCCTTGATCGCTTCTTGTATCGGAACTGCAGTCGGTTTAGGCTCATGGATCTTCGGCTTCGGCAAGATCATGTGGCCCGCTCATCCACAAATTGCCTGTTTCCTGCTAACTCTGGTTACGACCATCGTGATTCAGGTTACCTGGCCCCGGCTGATGGAAGCGAATCCCCGCTCCTAGTTGTGCCAGGTCTTATAGTGATTCCGGATCGCAGTGTATAGTAGCCTCCCGTGAATCGACGTGATCTCCTCAAAGGGACCAATCAAATCATGCATCTGCGACACATCAGGAACATTTCTCTCAGCATCGCATTCGCCGCCGCGCTGCTCAGCGTTGTACTTTTCACCTCCGCCTTCAGCCAAACCCAAACCCTCCCCGGCAATTCCGCCGGCAAGACGCGCACCTACTATGTCGCAGCCGATGAGGTGAATTGGGATTACGCCCCTTCTGGCCGCGACGAGGCCATGGGAATGCCCTTCGACGACCTGCAGAAGGTTTACACCGAAGCGGGGCCGCATCGCATCGGCCGAGTCTATAAGAAGGCGATCTATCGCGAATACACCGACGAGTCATTTTCCACGCTGAGGCCCCGCGCTGCTGAAGAGCAATATCTCGGGCTGGTGGGACCGGTTCTTCGCGCGGAGGTCGGCGACACCATCAAGGTGGTTTTCAAGAACCACGCTTCCCATCCCTACAGCATGCACCCGCATGGAGTTTTTTATCGCAAGGACTCCGAAGGAGCGGATTATAACGACGGCACCAGTGGCTCCGAAAAGTCCGATGGCGCGGTGCTTCCCGGCGCCACGCACACCTATATTTGGGAGGTACCGGAGCGCGCCGGACCAGGACCGCTCGATCCCAGTTCGGTTTTCTGGCTCTACCACTCCCACAGTGACGAACTACGCGACGTAGCTTCGGGACTTTTCGGCGTCATCGTCGTGACCAAACGCGGCATGGCGCTTCCCGATGGCCGTCCGAAAGATGTCGACCACGAGTTCGTCAGCATCTACATCACGCTCAACGAGAATGAGAGCTGGTATCTCGACGAGAACATTCAGGCTCACGCCACCGATCCCAAGGGCATCAATCGCGCCGAGTTCCGCCCGCTCACTCCCGGAGGCATGGTCACTCCGGTGGTTGGCTCGGGCTTCGCCGACTCCAACCTGAAATGGTCGATTAACGGCTATCTCTACGGAAATATGCCGATGATGACCATGAAGCAGGGCGACCGTGTGCGCTGGTACGTTGCGACGCTGGGCGACTTCAACAATGCGCACACGCCGCACTGGCACGGCAATACCGTGCTGTCGGCTGGTCAGCGCACGGACGTCCTCGCTGTGGGCCCGGCGCAAATGCTTGTGGCCGATATGCAGCCCGACGCCCCCGGCATTTGGCTGTATCACTGCCACATCAGCGATCACATGCTGGCGGGCATGGATGCACGCTACGAAGTAAAGCCGCACTGAGAACACGCACTGCGCACTAAGAACTTAAGACCGCTGCGGGGTCGCAGGCCGCGATCGCGCCCGAAATTGCCCTGCGATGCCTCTGAACTAAGAGCATCCGCTCATCTGCATACTTAGTTGTACTCAGGTAAGCGATCGTTTAGTTGTAGTCCGTTCGTCGCAGGATCGGCAAATGTGGCCATGGCGCCCACTAACCCCAGGGCGCCTCCAACGTGAGTTTTACTGATTTGGCTGCGGATTAGGAGCTGGGGCATTTGGAGCCGCTGCGTTCGGTGCTGCTGCGTTCGGAGCTGGAGCCGCCGTCGAATCCGTCGCCGTCTTGGGATCCACACGAACTGCTGGCGCCGTCGCACCGCCCGGGGCGCTCGTTCCCGCCGCCCCTGTCGTCACCGCGCTTGACCGCAGCGCACTCGAAGTCATCGTGCTTGAAGTCATGGCGCTATCTGGATTGAGCAGATGGTCGTTGCTCGGACCGAGGCCAAGCTTGATCAAGGCTCGCGAATCGGGTGTCGTTTTGTTCTGCCATCCCTGATCGGCCTGGTAGCGTTGCATCGCCGCCTGCGTCGAGCTATCCCAGCTACCACTGGGCTCGCCGGTGAGGTAATGCTCGCGGATCAGCGCCTCCTGGATCTGACGCGCGCGATCGGAATCGATGATCTGCTGTCCCCGCTTCTTCGCGGTTTTCTTGCCCCGCGAAGAATGAGTTGTGCTCTTCGTTGTTGATCTCGTCGCGTGAGTTTTCGTCGCCGCTTTCGCTTGAGAAGAGGTCGCGTGAGAAGCGGTTGAATGCGAGGTCGACGAGTGGGAGCCGGTCGAATGCGACGCGCCCGACTGCGACGAATGCGTCGTCGACGTCTTCTTTGCAGAAGTCGCTGTCGACGTCGTGTCTGCGCCGGCCATCAGGGGCACAGCGATCGCCAGCAAGGCGCAAACGCCTTGGCTTCGCCAAAACCGGGTTAGGCCGCTAATTCCCATTCGTTCAAAACAAAAAGCTGGCGAGATTGGCTGCATCAATGGTCCTCGAAACGGCCACCAGAAGCCAGTCCCGCCAGATTTACTACCGGTTACGGAAGTGTACCGGCCAAAAAGATGGTGCCATCCGACGGCCTCGATCCGCGCGGCCGAACCAGGAACACCACGTCCTGTCCGCTCTTCAGTGACGACTCGATTTTCATGAAGTCATCGGGTGAATTGACAGCCTGCTTATTGACCTCGAGCACGACATCGCCGCGATTCAGACCGATATCTTCGGCGAATGAGCCGGCCTTCACATCCTGCACCACCACCCCTTTGCCCGCAGCAATGCCCAGCCGATCGGCAAGATCGGCGGTGATGCCGCGAACCGTGACGCCGAACTTGCTGGCCTTGGGTTCTTCTTCACCCTGGTTTTCGTCTTCTTCACCCAGGCGCGAAGCGAACAACTTGGAACGGTCGGCAATCGTAACCGTCGTCTGCTGTTTCTTGCCGTTGCGAACGAAGTCGAGCGTGGCTTTCGAGCCGGGCTTGCGCGCGGCAATATCGGCCACCAGGTCGTCTCCGCTTTTCAGATCTCTGCCGTCGACCGCGGTGATCGTATCGCCGATCTTCAGGCCAGCCTGATCCGCCGGACTGCCGGAAACAACGTTCGAAACCGTGACTCCCGTTCCATACACGCGAGCGATAGCCGGATTCGGCTGCGCCGCAAATTCGATTCCGATCGAGCCGCGCGCTACCCGATGCTCGGGACCAATCAGCTGGTTATAGACCTGCACCACCGTATTCGACGGCATAGCAAATCCCACGCCGGCGTAAGACTGAGTCTCGGTGAGAATGGCCGTGTTGATACCGATCACTTCACCAGCCATGTTGACCAGCGGCCCACCCGAATTGCCGGGATTGATCGCCGCGTCTGTCTGAATAAACGACTGGAACTGCCGGTTGGGAACGATATTGCGGCCCTTGGCCGAAACGATGCCGGCCGTCACCGTCTCCTGCAATCCAAAAGGACTGCCAATTGCCAGCACCCAGTCGCCAACCTGCATGCCATCGGAGTTGCCGAGCTTGGCTGACGGCAAAGGATGATCAACGTCAATCTTGATGACGGCCAGATCAGTTTCCTGATCCATGCCGATTAGTTTCGCGTCGTGTCCGGGAGAGGCGGGACTCTCATCCTGCAGCTTCACACGAATGCGGTCGGCTTTTTCGACCACGTGGCGATTCGTCACGATATATCCCTTGGAATCGACAATCACGCCCGAGCCCAAAGAACGCTGGCGAATCGGCGCGTCTTGCCCCTGACCGCCAAAGAACTTGTCAAAGAAATCCTGAAACGGGCTGTCCTCATCGCCCTGGTCGCCCTCATCACCGGGGTTATCCGGCTGCGCGTGCGGGTTGGCCCGTCCCCGGCGGTGCGGATTCTTAATCGTCGACTCGGTATTGATATTGACCACGCTCGGTTCAAGCTGCTTCGAGATCGTCGTAAACGCGCTCGAAAGCTGCTGCGGAGACGGGATCGTCAGGGCGCTGGCATCTCCGGATTTCTGCCCTTCTTTGCCCTTGACTCCATAAGAGATGACCGTACCGATGAGAATGCCGACGGCGAGCGTCGCCAGTATCGTGAATGTATAGGCCCAGCGATTGGCCTTGAAGCGCACCCAAAGTGCGCTTGCGCGCGAATCCATGTTCCTGCCTCCAGATCATCCAACTGAGATCGTCGAACCCAAGATCCTCTAATTAAAGATTCTTCCAATTAAGGACCGTCTAACGAAGATCGTCTAATGGGTTCATTATACCTATGCCCATGCGCGAATAATTCCCCGGCGAAAGCGGTTTCCTTATTAGACGCGCGAAGTGGCCGCAGCGTTTTGTCAGCGAGCGCCGGCAATCAGATTTTCAGCGTCAATAACGCCAGAAAAACCCCTGTATACCCCGCAATTACCAGCAATACAATCAATGCTCCGACGCACAAGACATTGAAGATTCCCCATGGTTTTTGCACCGCGCCGAGCGCCAACTGCCACAGACCCAAGCTGCCGGCAACGGCGCAGGCCGGTACGACGATGCACCCAATTACCCGCCCGTGTTCGATGCGTGGAAAGATGATGAGGAACATGATCGCGGGCAGGAAGGCGAGCGCTGGAACGATGGCCAGCGGCGCTCCGATCAGAAAAGCTCGCTCTCGCTCTTTGGAAGTCATGGCATCGGATGATCGGATGATCGGCTGATCGGTCATCGGATGATCGTCATCCGACTATCATTGATTGTATCGATCGACAGATTGTATCGATCGACACGCATCAAGCGCTTGGGGTACCGTGCGCCGCGGACGGACAACTACCGTTTACAAATACATTGCTGGCGAGTAGAAGTGTCTCGGTCAGCACGCGCCAACTTTGGAGAAAAAACAATGCCTCGAACGCTCATCGACATCTCCGTGCCCCTCGAGAACACCGTTCCAGCGGACCCGCCGTTCTTTCGTCCCAGCATCACCTACATTGATCATCGCGCGTCAGTGCCTCAGTTGCTCAGTATCTTTCAAGGACTGACGAAAGAAGAACTGCCCGATGGAGAGGCTTGGGCCATTGAATCCGTGCAGTTGATCACCCATAACGGAACCCATCTTGATGCGCCCTATCATTTCGCCTCCACCATGAACCGCGGTGAACGCGCCATCACCATCGATGAGGTGCCGCTCGAGTGGTGCTTTCAGCCTGGCGTGAAACTGGACTTCCGCCACTTTCCCGACGGCTATGTGGTCACGGCGAACGATGTGGAGGCCGAACTCAAGCGTATCGGCCATGAACTGAAGCCGCTTGAGATCGTGGTGATCAACACGCGAGCCGGTGCCCGCTATGGCCACGACGATTACGTCAATTCCGGCTGCGGCATGGGTCGCGAAGCAACCCTCTACCTGCTGGAGCGCGGAGTGAGGCTGACTGGCACCGACGCATGGAGCTGGGATGCTCCCTTTCTATTCACTGCCGAGCGCTATCGGAAAACCGGAAACGCCGCCTTGATCTGGGAGGGACACAAAGCCGGTCGCGAGATTGGCTATTGCCACCTCGAAAAGCTGCACAATCTGGAGTCACTCCCCCACGACGGGTTCAGCGTCGTCTGCTTCCCGGTAAAAGTGCGCGCCGCCTCCGCCGGATGGACCCGGGCCGTCGCGATTTTGGCAAATGAATAGTTGTCGTCTTTTCCCACCCATTTCCGATCTTCGCTTACGGGATGGTATGGGCAAAGCAGGCTGCCTTTATTGTTCTCCGACCTAATTCGTGGAACTAACCCACTTGGGTAATTGAAAGCTGTCTCTAATGGCATAAAGTGTGCGATCAGCGCGGTTTGCCCGATCCCTCTCCCCGTCCGTGCGGCGTTTGCTCTCCCAGGAGGAACAACAGTGATCAACAGGATAGGGTTGTCTCTGCTCGTGGTGTTAACTATTGCCTTCGCCCTCTCTGGCAGCGCGTTGGCCCAGCTTCCAGCCGGTGACAACAGCGCGTACTTTGTCACCTACTATTCCAACAACGTATCAGGTGCGCCGGATGCGACATTGCGCGTCATTAATGATGGAGAGGCGGGTTTTGAGCGTTCCGTCGATATCTATGTGTTCGACGACAGTCAGGAACTGGTTGCCTGCGGAAACTGCCAGATCAGTCCCGACGGCCTGCTGTCAGAAGATGTGAAAACCGAACTGACCAATAACCCCCTTACCGGCCGAGTCCCCACGCGTGGCGTCATCAAGGTGATCTCGGAAAAATACTTGAATACGACTCCTCCCCCTCAGTTCGCTCCCTTTCCGCTTCCCGGTATGCGTGGATGGGCGACGCACATACAGCGCGCTACCCCTACCTCGGGTGCATATGTTACAAGCGAAGCCCCGTTATCCGACTCGAACCTGAGCGCGGGCGAACAGTCGCTATTGGGAAACCTGTGCTATTACGCCTCGCTGCTCGGATCGGGTCAGGGCACGATCACCTGCACCCAGGAAGATCAGGACTTCTAATCAACCCACCAGGCACCCAGCAAAGCCCCGGTTGGTTGCCGGGGCTTTTGCTCGCGCACCGTATCAACCTGCGAGTGGCGAGCAGCGACAAGCGAGAAGCAAACGACGTTCAGGGCAGATGCGTCGGTCAATCTACGGCGTAACGATGCCAAAGTAATCTCTCAACGCCGCTCGCCATTCCGCATCGGATTCCAGTAACCGCTCCTCCCGGCCGCCATCGCGCGTCGTCACGATTTTCCTCTCGGAAAGCGTGATGCGCCCTTCTGGCGTGGCCCGGCTGCACAAGCGCTTTTGCGTGAACGATGATTTCGGCGAGGTCTGCTGGTAGTGGCACATTTCCCCGAATTCCTCCAGCCGCCGCGGCTCCAAGGTGAAGAGATACTCTCGTTTCCACTCTCTATCCGCGCCCAGCCGCTCCAGTCTCAAACCCTCACCCTCCTGCACAATGCGGAACCGGCCTACGCTCTGCTCCTGTTCTAGATCAACTCGCAGCCTCAGAGGATCAATAAAGGAATCGCCAAAGCCAACGTCGGCAAGCCAGGGCTGGTCGAGATCAACTCGCAGGGCCAGGTGGTCGAACTCCTGACCGTAGCTTCCGTCTTCGCGGGCCACGCGGGCCGACAGCAACGTCACGCGAAAACCGAGAGCCCGCAAAAGAGCCGCGAAAGCCCCGTTCAGTTCGTAGCAGAATCCTCCACGGCGCCGCTCGACGATCTTTCGTAGAAACGCCTCTTCATCGATCGCGATTCTCGTTCCCCACCCGATGTCCAGGTTTTCAAATGGCACCGCGAGCAGGTGTGCGCGATGTATTCCACGCAGGGTTTCCGCATCAAGCGACCGCGGGCCGGAATAGCCAATTCTTTCCAGATAGGCAGCTACGTCGACCATGGTCTGTTGATGAGTGTAGAACACGAACGATTCACCGCCTCCCACGCTTGGCGCGAGGCGGAGCCGTTTCACGTGGGACAGCCGCCATCGGCTGTGGAGTTCGCCTCGCGAATCTGTCGAACAAACCTGTCACCGTCCGCTCTGGCGCACGTCAGCTTTTTTCTTCATAATTCCCAGCGTGGCTCTCGTCGTCTTTCTCCGGGGCGTGAATGTTGGCGGACACAGAACGTTCCGCCCCAGCACGCTCGCCCGCGAACTGAGCGCCTTCGATGTCGTGAACGTTGGCGCTGCCGGCACCTTTGTTGTTCGCAAGCCCGGATCCCGGGCAAAATTCCTCGCCGCCTTGCTTCGCAAGCTGCCCTTCGAGGCTGAAGTTGTGCTGTGCGAAGGCAACGATCTCATCCGCCTGGAAACGCAGAATCCCTACGGCTCCGCGCCCTTCCCTCCCGATGTCGTCCGCTTCGTCAGTATCCTCGCCAAAGCCGGGGGTGTACGCACACCCCTCCCCGTCTCGTTCCCCTCCGATGGCGAGTGGCTGGTGCGTGTGATCGCATGCGAAGGGCAATTCCTGTTCGGAACCTACCGCCGTCACATGAAAACGATCGGCTATCTTGGCCGCATCGACAAACTCTGCAACGTGCCGTCGACGATTCGGAACTGGAATACGATCATTGCCATCGTGACAATTCTGAAGAGCGCGACGACCACCAAACGCGGCGCCTCACCCCGCTGAGCCGTCTTCTTCGGTTTGAAATCTCGACTCGATGGCGCTAATATTCTTTGCGCTTTGGAGGAACGTTCATGGCAAGCAAGCCTCACACTCACAAGCATCCCGAAGTGGATCAGCGCGTCAAAGCACTGGAACAAAAAACCAAGAAGCTTGAGAAAGCCCTTCATGATCTTCAGCACAAAATGAAGACACACAATCACCCGCACTCTCACTCTCACTGAAAAAGGAAAATCCCAGCAGCGCCCGTGGACTCACGAACCCGATGTCATCCTGAGCGCAGTAATTCGATCTGCGCGCGGATCGAATTACGAAGTCGAAGGATCCCTACTCCCTCAACCGCCCTTATCAGCGCTCTCCGCTCACCTCCCACGATTTTGGCGGGAAGTTCAGCCTTAACCCGATGTCATCCTGAGCGCAGTAATTCGATCCGACCGCGGATCGAGTTATGAAGTCGAAGGATCCCTACTCCCTCAACCGCGCTCATCAGCGCTCTCCGCTCACGTCCCACGATTTTGGCTTGGCGGGAAGTTCACCCTCAACCCGATGTCATCCTGAGCGCAGTGACTCGATCCGCGCGCGGATCGAATTACGAAGTCGAAGGACCCCTAT
>Ga0335079_10011362_pt1 | contig 10141 bp, 8 predicted proteins | sample Lox_Sample_33_FD_206719 | JGI IMG/M metagenome (GOLD analysis project Ga0335079, IMG submission 206719) | Soil microbial communities from Loxahatchee National Wildlife Refuge, Florida, United States - Lox_Sample_3.3 | ecosystem: Environmental > Terrestrial > Soil > Wetlands | place: USA: Florida...
CGGATCGCGACGCGCCGCCGTTTCCGCGCTCGACTCGCGACGGCTACGCCGTGCGCTCAACCGATGTCGCCAAGGTTCCCTGCACGCTCACGCTGACAGGAGAGGTGAAGGCCGGAGGCGAGTTCGCCGGAGCGGTAGCTGCCGGCCAGTGCGTGCAGATCATGACCGGTGCGGCGCTGCCCGAAGGCGCAGACGCCGTGGTGATGATCGAGCACACGCGCGACCTGGGCCCATCATCCGGCCTGCACGGCGTCGAAGTGCAGCGCTCCGTCGCAGCGGGCACAAACGTTGTGCCGCGAGGCCGCGAAGCGAAGGCCGGCGAAGAAGTGCTTCCAGCCGGCACGCGCCTGGGCTATGCGGAGACATCCATCGCCGCGCAGTTTGGTCACGGCCAGATCGATGTGCATCGCCGGCCGCGCATTGCGCTTCTCTCCACCGGGGACGAGGTCGTTCCGCTACACGAGAGTCCCGGGCCCTTCCAAATCCGCAACAGCAACAGCCACTCGCTGGCCGCGCAAGTGACGCTTGCCGGCGGAATACCCGTTCCTCTTGGGACAGTTGTCGATGACCACGAAAAGCTGCGCGCCAAGATCCTGGATGGGCTGGCGGCGAACGCACTGATACTCAGTGGCGGCGTTTCCATGGGGAAGTACGATCTGGTGGAGGGCGTGCTGCGGGAACTGGGCGCGGAATTCAAGTTCGACGCGGTGGCCATCCGGCCGGGAAAGCCGGCAGTACTGGCGGTATGCAAGGGCAAGGCTGTGCTGGGCCTGCCAGGAAATCCCGTTTCGACCATGGTCACCTTCGAACTGTTCGGCGTGCCGCTGGTGGACGTGCTCTCCGGAGCACCGCCGCGGCCGTTGCCTCTCCTCAAAGCCCGTCTCACTCGAGAAATCCGCCTGAGGGCTGCGTTGACACATTTCCTTCCGGCGGAATTGACCTGGCGTGAAGACGGCGCCCACGTCTCGGAACTGACATGGCAGGGAAGCGGAGACGTAGCGGCGCTCGCGCGCGCAAATTGTTTTCTGGTGACTCCGGAATCGAAGCTAGAATTCGCCGCCGGCGATTGGGTGGACGTGCTCCCCCGGCGCGACCGGCTCTAGCGGCCCGGCTCGTGTATAGCCCACGATCTAGATTTCTATACTGACTTCTATATGGTAGAATGGCCGTTGCCGAATGGGGGAAACGCCATGCCACTGAGCATCAAGAACCCCGAGACTGAGCGGCTGGCCCGGCGAGTGGCCCGCGAGACTGGTGAGACATTGACCTACGCCATTAAGCACGCGCTCGAAGAGCGGCTGGCGCGGCTGAAGAAGCGGCGCAAGAGCACACTGTCCGAACGGGTACGAGACATACTGGAGCGTGTCGACAAACTGCCCGTACTCGATCCGCGTTCGGCCGACGAGATCCTCGGTTACGACGAGAACGGAGTGCCGCGCTAGTGGTGCTTGATTCATCCGCGATCGTCGCGATTTTCCTTCGAGAACCTTCCAGGGAACGCCTGCTGCAGTTAATCGATGAGGCTGACAGCCGGCGCATCTCTGCAGTGAGCCTGCTGGAATGCGCGATGGTTCTGGAATCGCGAGGGGGAGAAAGCCTCGATCTGGAGCTTGACCTGTTCGTGAGCCGCGCCGAAATCGAGGTGATGCCCGCAGACGAGGAGCAGGCGCAGATCGCGCGACGCGCTTGGCGGAGATTCGGCCAGGGACGCCACCCGGCCGGCCTCAAGTTCGGGGATTGCTTCGCCTACGCTCTGGCGAAGGACCTCGATGAAGATCTGCTCGCGGTGGGGAGCGATTTCGGACAGACGGACGCGAAGCTCGCGCGGGTATGATGCACTATTAGACTGACAGCAGAAATGCGATGAAGCGAGAATCCAGAAAAGGCGTGCGCCAACTGTCGCACTACCGGCCGGAGGGCGGGGTGCAGATGGTCGATGTATCCGCGAAGCCGGTTACCGCGCGCGCCGCCCGGGCCCACGGATTTGTGCGCATCGGCAAGGCGGCCCTGGACGCGATTCGCGCGAAGAAGGTTCCCAAAGGCGATCCGCTCGAAATCGCCCGCATCGCCGGAATTTCCGCGGCCAAGCGCACCAGCGAGTTGATTCCGTTGTGCCACCCGCTGCCGCTCACGCACGTTGACGTCACCACGCGCCTCCGCCACAATGGGGTCGAGATCGAGGCCAGCGCCACGACGAGCGCGCAGACCGGGGTGGAGATGGAAGCGCTCGCTGCCGTGGCCGTGGCCGCCCTTACCGTCTACGACATGGCCAAAGCGCTCGACCGGGGCATGGAAATTACCGCTATTCACCTTGTGGAGAAGACCGGTGGCCAGCGCGGCGACTATCGCCTGCCCGTCGCCGGGCGGCAAGCCGGGGCGCGGAGGCGCTCGCGATGAAGGCCGTCCGCGTGCTCGTCGTCGACGATAATCCACTCGTGCTCGACCTGCTTGTAAAGGGATTCGAGCCGCACGCCGAGGTATTGAGCGCTGGAGATGGCGTCGACGCGCTGTTGAAGGTCGTCGAGCAGGCGCCCGACCTGATCGTCTGCGACTACAAGATGCCGGGCGTGGACGGCCGCCAGTTCTACGAGAAAATCCGCATTCGCGAAGCTTCCAGGAATACGCCGTTCATTTTTCTCGCCGGCCGCGCCGATCTCGAAGAGAAACTCCGGCCGCTCGTCGAGGGCGTCGAGGACTTCGTCCAGAAGCCTTTCTACGTGAAGGAGCTGGTTCGGCGCGCGAAGAAAGTGATCGACCGGCTGCAGCTCGAGAAGCTGCAGCAGAAGGCCAAGCGGCCCGGCGTGCTCGAAGGCCGCCTGGAGGAAATGAGCATCATCGACCTGCTGCAATCGCTCGAAATGGGCCAGAAGAACTGCAAGCTGACGGTAAGCCGCGGCGCGGAAAAGTGCGAGATGTGGTTCAGCGCCGGAGCCTGCAAGCACGCCGTTTTCGGCCCGATAGCCGGCGAGCAGGCGGTTTACGCCATCATGAGTTGGACCGCGGGCACGTTCGAGATCGACTTCAACGCCTCGAGCGACCAGGAGACCATTCAGCGCTCGACGCAGGGCCTGCTCATGGAAGGCCTGCGCCTGCAGGACGAATCGACGCGCGACGCGGAGCCTTAGCTCTTGGGTCCGACGTTACTGCGGTACCAAGGAACGCCGGCGCAAAGCCGGCGAAATGTGACGAATGCGCATTGCCGTCATCACGGTCAGCGACAGCGTCGCGCGCAATGAACGCCAGGACGCGACCGGCCCGGCGATCGCCGCGCTCTGTACGGAAAATGGCTGGCGCGTGCTCTCGCGTCACGTGGTTTCCGACGATGAGGAGCCGCTGGCCAAACTGCTCGCCTCCCTCGCCGACCGCGACGAACTCGACGTGGTGCTCACCGCCGGTGGGACTGGATTGGGGCCGCGCGATTCGACTCCTGAAGCGACCGTCTCAATTTGCACGAGACTGGTGCCCGGCCTCGGCGAATTGATGCGCCAGGAGGGGCGGCAATCGAATGAACTGGCCGCCTTGTCGCGCGCCACGGCCGGCGTTCGCGGCAGCACGCTGATCGTAAACCTTCCCGGGAGCCCGCGCGGCGCTGTCGAGTCGCTGCAAACGGTCGCCGCGCTTCTGCCGCACGCGGTGGAAGTGCTGCGCGGCGCGCGCCACGATTGACCCGCTTCCGGCGTCCGCCCGCCGCGGTAACGCAGCTACAACCGCCTGCATCTGACAGAACACGAAACGCCGCTCGATCGGCGGACGGCCCACATGAACACATTCTCCCGCAAACGGCTTGCCGTGATCGGAGCAGGAAAGCTCGGTGGCATTCTGGTGCAGGCATTCCTTCGGCGGAAGCTGGTTCCGGCGAAGAATCTGCGCGTGACCGTACGTCAGCCCGAGCACGCACGGGCGCTGGCCGCGCGCCTGCGATTTCCAGTCGGTACAGACAACCGCGCCGCTGCGAAGGGCGCCGACGTCGTGCTGCTTGCCGTCAAGCCGACGCAGGTGCAGGGCGTCCTGGAGGAGATTCGCGGGCATCTCTCCGCGAAGCCGCTGGTTGTCTCCGTCGCGGCGTCCGTTCCCACGCTTTATCTGGAGGAGCGCCTTCCGGCCGGAGTTCCGGTGGTGCGCGCGATGCCCAACATACCGTGCGCGGTGGGCGCCGGCATGACCGGCCTGGCGCGGGGACAACACGCGGGGCCTGTGCACGTGGCCATGGCCCAATCGCTCTTCGAATCTGTGGGTCGCACCGTCGTCGTGGATGAGAAACACATGGACGCGGTCACGGGGCTTTCCGCCAGCGGCCCCGCATTCTTGTGGATTGTGCTCGAAGCGCTGGCCGACGCCGGTGTCAAGACGGGCCTGCCGCGCGACGTAGCCACCCTGCTCGCCGCGCAGACCATGCACGGAGCCGCGCGCATGGTGCTGGAGACGGGCGACCACCCCGCGCTGCTCAAGGATGGAGTCACCACGCCGGCGGGCTGCACGATCGACGGCATCCTCGAACTCGAGGACGGCAAGGTGCGCATCGCGCTTATCAAGGCCGTGGCGCGGGCCACGCAACGAGCCAGGGAACTGCTCTTCGAAGGATGAACGGCCAGCGCGGCGCTATTCGTAGCGAAGCGCGATCACAGGGTCCACGCGCGTGGCGCGGCGCGCCGGCAGATACGCGGCGAGAGCCGCAGCACCCGCAAGAAGGACCGCGGCAACCGCGTAAACGGCTGGATCGAGCGGGCTCACCGCGTAGAGCATGGTTCCGACAACGCGGCTCACGCCGAAGGCCGCTCCCGCGCCGACGAGCAAACCCGCCAGCACCGCGTAGCCGGTTTGCCGCAGCACCAGGTCCAGAATGTCGCTCGGAGCGGCGCCGAGAGCGATGCGGATGCCGATCTCGCGCGTGCGCCTGCCGGCGGCGAAAGCCACCACTCCATAGAGGCCGACGGCGGAGAGCAGTGTGGCGACGGCGCCGAACATGGCGGAGAGCCACGCAATCAGGCGGTCGTTGACGAGCGACACATCAATCTGCGCGGCGAGTGTGGTCACGTCATAGAGCGGCAGATGAGGGTCGACGCGCGCGGTGGTGGCGCGCACCACGTCCGCCATGGCGCGAGCATCGCCGGTGGTGCGCACGGCAAGCGTCAGGTCGAGCAGATTGTCCTGCTGCGCCACAGGCATGTACATGTGCCGCTTGGGAGTCTCGCGGAGATTTGTGTACTTCGAGTCCTTTACGACGCCGATGATTTCCGTATCGGCCACCTTGTCGAGGCCGATGCGCTTGCCGACGGGACTCGCGTCCTTGAAGAAGTAGCGCGCCATGGTTTCGTTGATGATGGCGACGTCGCGGCTTCCCTGGACGTCCTGATCGGTGAAGTCGCGTCCGGCGAGAAGCGGAATGCCGAGGGTCTGGAAGTAGCCCGGAGTGACCGCGGCCCAGTTGGGACTCATGTCCTCGCCCTGGTGAGGGTTGTAGCCTTCAACAACCACGCTGAGCCGGTCCCAGCCGCCGGAGATAGGGGATGTCGTGGTGAGCCCGGCGGAGCGTACGTTGGGCTGCAGACGAACCTGCGCCAGCACGTCGGAGTACAGGGCGTGGATGCGCTCCTGCGGGTAACCGTTGAGCGCAGGGTTCAGGCTGGCGAGCAGGATGTTCTGCTTCTGAAAGCCCATGTCCATGCCTTCGAGGTTGCGCAGACTGGAAAGAAAGAGGCCCGCGCAGACGAGCAAGGGAAGCGAAAGAGCGACCTGAACGAGAATCAGGCCGCCACGCAGGCTGAACAGGCCGCTGCCGGGCGCGAATGTGCGTGAATCGGTGCGCAGCGCTTTGCCGGGTACAGCGCGCATCACGCGCAGGGCAGGCGCAAGCCCGACGAGCAGGCCTACGGCGACGCCAGCCAGCAGCAGGAAGCAGAACACGCGCCAGCCGAACGGAGATTCGAGGTTGGCGCGGAAGCCTTCCGGAACAAAGCTGAGCAGCGCGCCCTTGCCCCACCAGGCGACGAAAACGGCGGCGACCGCGCCGAGCACGGAGAGCAGAAGGCTTTCCGTGAGCCACTGGCGCGCGAGGCGGCTGCGGCCGGCCCCGAGCGCCTGGCGCACGGCGACTTCCTGCTCGCGGGCGGCGGCGCGCGCGAGCGAGAGGTTGGTGAGGTTGGCGCAGAGGATCAGCAGCACGAGCCCGGTGACGGCGAAGAGCAGCAGGAGCGGCCGTCCCATTTGCGTCTGGAGAGCCTCGTTGCCGCGCGCGCCGGGCTGCAGAGAGATCTTGTAGGAGAGGAATCGCTTGCGGCGGTATTCCGTCGCGTCCTCGGGCAGCAGCTTTTCTTCGGAGACGAGAATGCTGTGGTAGAGAACCTCGAGCGAGGCCTGCGCCTGAGTGAGGTTTACACCGGGCTTGCGGCGGGCCATCAGATCGATCCAGTGGTGGTTGCGGCTATCGAGGCGGTTGAAGGGCAGGGGTTTGAATACAGGCGTCATCGCCAGCGTCACGCGCACGTCGGAATCGTGGGAGAGGCTGGTGCCGTAGAAGCCTGGCGGAGAAATGCCAATCACGGTCATGGGGTGCTCGTTGAGCAGAATGCTTTGGCCGACGATTGCGGGATCGCCGCCGAAACGCTGCACCCAGAAGCCGTAGCTGAGCACGGCAACAGGGTGGCCGCCGGGCGTGACGTCGTCCTGCTGGCTGAACAGGCGTCCAATCCAGGGACGGACGCCGAGCACTTCGTAGTAGTTGCCGCTGACGATCTCGGAGCGGACGCGCTCGCTGACGCCGCGGTAGTTCAGGTTCATCTGCAGGCCGCCGCGGGCGATGATGCCGGTGAAGGCGCTGTTGCGGTCGCGCAGGTCGCGGTACATGGGATAGGAAAAGGAATCGTTGAAGTCGCCGTCGGGATCGAGCGTGCGGACAAGCACCAGCTCTTCGGGATTGCGGACGGGCAGGCGGCTGAGCAGTACGGCATCCATGAGGGAGAAGATGGCGGCGTTGGCGCCGATGCCGAGCGCGAGGGTCAGCAGGACGACAGCTGTGAACCCGGGGTTGCGGTGGAGCATGCGCAGGGCATAGCGGGCGTCTTGGGCGAGGTTCTCCACGAGGCGTGTGCCGCGGGCGTCGCGACAGTCCTCACGGGTTTTTTCCAGGCCGCCGAGCTCGAGGCGCGCGCGGCGTGCAGCTTCTTCGGGCGGAATGCCGGCGGCGACGAGCTCTTCGGTCTGCCGGTCGAGGTGGAAGCGCAGCTCGTCATTCATTTCCGATTCGACCGCCTTGCGGCGGAAGAGCGCGCGAAGGCGGTGGAGGAAGTCGGTGGTGTAGTCGGTCATAGACACCTCGATATTTCGCGTAGCGGTGAAAGGCGAAGCGACACCGCGCGGCTATTCATGGCGCAGTGCCTCCAGCGGGTCAATGCGCAGGGCGCGGCGCGCGGGCAAGTAGGAGGCGAGCAGTCCCGTAGCAAGCAGAACAGCGGCGCCCGCCAGATAGGCCGAAGACTCGCCCGCGGTCACGCCGAAGAGCAATCCGGCGAAGAGGCGGCTGGCGCCAATGGCGAGCGGGACGCCCACAGCGACGCCGAGAGCCGCGGCGCGGAAGCCGTCCCGAAGCGAGAGCCAGACGACGCTGCCGGTCTGCGCGCCGAGCGCGACCCGAATGCCTATTTCGCGCGTGCGCTGGCTGGTGGAGTAGGAGACGACGCCGTAGACGCCGATCAGCGCGAGGCACAGGGCGACGGCAGCGAAGCCGGCGAAGATCATGGTGTTGAAGCGGCGCGGCTTGAGCGAGCGGTCGAGAATTTCCTCCATGGTGCGGACCTGCGCGACAGGCTCGAGGGGATCGAGCGCATGGACCTGACCGGCGACGGCTTGTACGAGGACTCGCGGATCCGTTTCGGCACTCAGGACGACGCGCATGGAGCGGCCCGCAGCAGCCACGCCGTCGTCACCAAGCTGCAGATAGGGCTGATACGTATGAGGAGCGATGGACTCGTCCAGATCACCCTGTTTGACGTCACCGACCACGCCGACGATGGTCATCCACGGCAGGCCAGGACTGTACCGGATGCGTTTGCCGACCGCGTCTTCGCCTGGCCAGTGCATTTTGGCCATCCCTTCGCTGATGATGACCACGGGTAGGCTGGTCGCCGTATCCGTCTCGGTGAAGAGGCGTCCCGCGCGCAACGGGATGCCAAGCGTGCGGAAGTAGTCGCCGAGCACGGCGGTATTCGAAATCATCTTTCGTTCCGCGGCGGAGGGCTCGGGATGGCCCTCCGCTTCGAAGATTCTGGTCCAGCGCCCCTCGATGGGCAGATCGGTTCCGGTCGCGACGGAGCGCACGGCGGGGAGCGTGGCCACGCGATTCAAGAGCTCCTTGTAGAAAGCGGAGACTTCGGCGCCCTTCGTGTATTTCTGCTCCGGCAGGTACAAGGACATCGTGAGCAGGTTTCGCGGCTGAAATCCGGCAGGAACATCCAGGACGTTCAGGAAACTGTGAACCAGGAGGTTGCCGCCGACAAGGAGCACGAGGGCCAGCGCGATCTGCGCCGCGGCGAGCACACCGCGCGATCTGCGCCAGAAGGCGGATTCAGCGCCGCTGCGCCCGGCTTCTTTGAGCGTTTCGTCAATGTTCACGCGACTCAGGTAGCGCGCGGGGAATACGCCGAACAGCAGGCCCGTGGCGATGGTGAGCGCGGCAGTGAAGAGTAGAACGCGCAGGTCGAGGTGCACTTCGCCGGTGCGCGGCACGCTCGCGGGCAACAGTCCGACGAAGAGGCGAGTGCCCCAGGCGGCGAGCAACAGGCCGGCGGCCCCGCCGGCAAGGGCGGTAATCATGTGCTCGGCGAGGAACAGGCGCACCAGGCGTCCGCGCGTGCTGCCGAGGGCGACACGAACGGCGACTTCCTTGCGCCGCGCGGCGGCGCGTGAAAGCAACAGGCTGGCGATGTTGGCGCAGGCGATCAGCAGCAGGAAAAAGACCGCGCCGAGAAGGAGCAAGAGCAGACTTTTCGCGCGCTTCACCACCGTCTCGCCCAAGGGGAGCACGGCGGCGCTTACGCGCAGATCGGCCTGCTTCTTCTCCATCCAGGCATACATGCCGCCGGAGATGGCGCTCACCTCCGTGGTGGCCTGTGCGGACGTGACTCCCGGCTTCAGCCGCGCGAGCAGCGAAAAGTGGTACCAGTCGCGGCCGGTCAGTTCAGCGGGCGTGAACGACATGGGCACCCAGAGGAGTGCGGGATCGCGCGCGCTGTTGAGTTGTGGAGGGAACTGGAAACCCGGCGGCATGACTCCGACCACGGTATAGGGCACACGATCCAGGTAGATCGTGCTTCCAACGGCGTCGGCGGGCGCGCCGAGGGTTTTCTGGTAGAGGGCGTAGCTCAGAACCGCGACGTGCTGGCCTGAGGTGTCCTCCTGCTCCGTGAAGACGCGCCCCAGCGCGGGAGAAGCTCCCAGTACGGAGAACAGGCTGTGCGAAACTCGCGCCGCTGCGATCCTTTCCGCCCGCTCCGAGCCGCTCAAATCCAGATTGATTTCGGAGAAGGCCGCGCTCGCCTCGAAAGCGCGGCTGTTCTTCTGAATCTCCTGAACGTCGATGGGCGGCATCGGGATCACGCCGGCTCTGAACAGCGGGATGCGCTCGTAGACGAGGACGAGTGTGGAGGGGTCGCGGTAGGGCAGCGGCTGAAGCAGGACGCCGTTGACAACGCTGAAGATGGCCGTGGTGGCGCCGATGCCGAGCGCGAGCGTGAGAATGGCGACGGCGCTGGTGCCGGCGTTGCGGCGCAGCATGCGCATGCCGAAGCGGGCGTCTTCGATCAGGGACTCGAGGAAGCGCGTGCCGCGGGCGTCGCGGCACTGTTCGCGGACCTGTTCGAGGCCGCCGAGCTCGATGCGCGCACGGCGAGCGGCTTCTTCACGGGGCAGCCCGGCGGCGACGTATTTCTCCGTCTGGCGGTCGAGGTGGTAGCGGAGCTCGTCGTTCATTTCCGCTTCCACGGAACCGCGGTGGAAGAGTGCCCGAAGGCGATGGAGCAGGTCGTTGAACGGGTTGCCCATGTCGTTTTCCTTTGCCTTCTATTCATGTCGAAGCGCGTCGAGCGGGTCCATGCCCATCGCGCGGCGCGCGGGGAACCAGCACGCCGCGATGGCAGCTCCGCCCAGA
>Ga0335079_10011363_pt1 | contig 10141 bp, 10 predicted proteins | sample Lox_Sample_33_FD_206719 | JGI IMG/M metagenome (GOLD analysis project Ga0335079, IMG submission 206719) | Soil microbial communities from Loxahatchee National Wildlife Refuge, Florida, United States - Lox_Sample_3.3 | ecosystem: Environmental > Terrestrial > Soil > Wetlands | place: USA...
CGACTTACCGGCGGATGGGCCAGGACGTCGTCGACCACGCGGCGCGGGTCGCCGGGCTCCCCGAGCGGCCCTCCACCACCGCGGAGCTCCGGCTCCACGGCGCCCCCGAGCACGAGCACGTCGAGGTCTCCACCATGGGCACGCCGAGCGAGATGCTCGCCGCGCACGGCACCGACGCCGACCTGGTCCGCCAGCTGGCCGAGGAGGACCCGGAGCTCGCCGTGCCGATCCATCCGCGGCTTCCGTACCTCCTCGGGGAGGTGGCCTGGGCGGTGCGGCACGAGATGGCGCGCACGCTGGAGGACGTGCTTTCCCGGCGTACCCGGTCCCTGGTGCTCGATGCGCGCGCGGCGCTGGAGTGCGCCCCGGCCGTGGCCCGGGTCGTCGCCCGCGAGCTGGGACGGGACGCGGCGTGGGAGCGGGAACAGGTCGCGGGGTTCGAGCGCCGAGCCCGGGAGAGCGTCCTCGACGCCGACGGCAGTCCGGGAGCGACGCCCTGAGAGAGGCGCCGGAGCGAGGTGCGGTTCTCTGGGACGTGCTGACCTGGCTCTCCGGGGCGGGCGCGTTCGCGGGAGCGCTGGCCGTGGCGAGGCTGGTCCCGCTCTCCGGCTCGCGGTTCTGGCTGTGCGTCGTCTGGGGGCTGCTCCTCGCCCTGGCCGCGATCCTCGTCACCCAAGGCGCGGGGGCCGCCCTGTTCCGGAGCGACCCATCGACGTTCGGGGTCCTCCTGGCGTACCTCGCGGCGGTGGTCTGGATCGGGATCGCAGGCGGGGGCGCGGTGGTCCTCACTCGCCTGCTCGTCGCGCCACCGGGCCGCTGAGCGCGACCGGGGGAGCTCAGGCCGCGGCGTCGACCACCGAGCGGAGCGCGGCCTCCACCCGGGGGAGCACCTCGCGGATGTCCGCCTCGCTGACCGCGCCCACGCTGCACCGGAACCAGCCGGTCTCGTCCTGGAGCCCGAAGGCCTGGAAGGGCACCACCCCGAAGCCGGCCCGCTCGAGGAGGAGCTTCCGGATGTCCTCGTTGTTCCGGATGCCTTTCCGCCCCACGAGGTCGAAGCGCACCGAGAGGTAGATCGCCCCCTGCGGCGCGATGTCGCTCACCGGCAGCCCGCGGGCGCGGAGCTCCATCAGTCCCTGGTGCAGCGCCTCGAGCCGTGCGTCCACCCCGCGCCGCATCTCGGCCAGATAGCGGTCGACCGCCGGCACGTCGTCGAGGAACCTCGCGGAGGCGATCTGCTCGGCCCGGGGCGCCCAGGCCCCGGTGTGCCCGATGAGGTCCCGCATCCGCGAGATGATCGAGGGCGGCCCCACGCCCCAGCCCACGCGGACGCCCGTGGCGGCGAAGGCCTTCGAGATGCCGTCGACCAGGACCGTGTAGGGCGCCATCTCCGGCACCAGCCCCACCGGCGTCACGTGCTTCGAGGCCCCGTGGGTCAGCACCCAGTAGATCTGGTCGTACAGCACGATGACCGGCGGGCGGCCGGCGTGCTTCCGCTCGAGGTTCTCCTCCACCACCGCCTGGCACACCGCCTTCAGCTGCTCGGGGGCGAACATCGTCCCGGTGGGGTTGAGCGGGCTGCCCAGGCAGAGGAGCCGCGCGTGCGCCAGCTGCGGGCGGAGCTGCTCGACGGTGGGCATGAAGCCGCGGTCTGGATCGGTGGGCACCACCGCGCCCTTCGCCCCCACCATGTAGACGTAATAGTTGTTGTTCCAGGAGGGCACCGGGTAGACGACCACGTCCCCCGGGTCCACGACCGTCCGGAAGGTCCCGTAGACGATCGGGCGTGCGCCGCTGGCGATGACGATGCTCTCCAGCGGGTACTGAAGCCCCAGGCCCCGGGCGTAGAAGCGCTGCACCGCCTGCCGCAGCTCGGGCATGCCGTCGGCCGGGGGGTAGTTCGTCTCTCCGGCCCGGAGCGCCTCGGCGATGAGGTCGCGGAGCCCCGTCGGGATGGGGAACTCGCGCGGGCTGAAGTCGCCCACGGTGAGGTTGCAGACCCTCGCCCCCTTGGCGACGAGGGCGCGGATCTCGCCGGCGACCTTGAGGATCTCGCTGCCCATGAGCCCGCGGGCCATGCCGCTCACGGTGTCCGGGTCCTTCGGATGTCCCAGGGTGTCGTTGAGATCGAGTGCCACGAGGCGTCCTCCGCGGGCCCCCTTACCGGAGCCGGCGGCCCGGGCGCCAGCACAGTTCGCCCGGAACCGTCCGGACGGACGCCTCCGTCCGAGCCATCACCCGTTCGATCCATCTGGCTTCGCCAGCGGCCTCTACGCTCCGACCCAGGCTCGCCCGGTCGCGAGGCCCAGCACTCCGGCCAGCAGGCACCCGAGCACCGTCGCGGCGAGATTGAGCCCGGCCAGGCCGTAGGCCCGCTGGTTCAGGAGCGCCAGCGTCTCGTAGTTGAACGAGGAGTAGGTGGTGAAGCCGCCCATGATGCCGGTGGTGAGGAAGATCCGGAGCTCGACCGAGATGGCCGTCCCGGCGAGCGCCAGGTGCATCACCAGAGCGATCAGGAACGAGCCGGACACGTTCACCATCAGCGTGCCCCAGGGGAACGCCGGTCCCAGCAGCCGGGCCGCAGCCGCGCCCACGCCGTAGCGCGCGACGGAGCCGAGGGCCCCGCCCACCGCCACCAGGACCACCCGGGTCACCGCGCGGCCCCCTTGGAATAGAGGTCGATGATCCGCGAGATGGAGGCCTGGCAGACGCGGCAGAAGGGCACCTCGTCGCGGGCGAACATGATGCAGTCCTCCTCGGGCCGGAAGTAGCCGCGGGACTCGTACATCGCCCCTTCGAACGCGCCGACCTTCCCCGAGTACTGGTCGGTGTTGAGGATGCGGGTGACCTCCTTCTTCTCCCTGGTGAAGAGCGCGTCCATCTCCGACTCGGGGCGCCGGTCGGCGCGGATCTTCTTGCGCTCCACCTGGATGGCGCGGCTGTAGGTCTCGAACTCGTCCTTGCGCCACGGGGTGGGCACCGGCACGCCGGGGGTGAGGAGCGCCTTCCACTTCGGCGCCGCGGGGTCCTTGAGCGCGGTGACGTTCGGCTCCCAGGGCTCGGGACGGTCGCCGGAGGGGACGTAGGCGCTCTCGGAGGTGAAGTACTCGTCGGCGAGGCCAGCGAAGTGGTGGCCGAACTCGTGGACGAAGACGTAGGGCGACCAGAGCGAGTCGGCGGCCACGGTGCTGTACAGCCCGAAGATGCCCCCGCCGCCATAGGTGTTGCCGTTGACCAGGATCTCCACGAACTCGTACGGGGCGAAGGAGGCCACGTCGCGGAAGGAGCGGTTGTCGAAGGTGAGGACGTAGCGCTCGCTGCCGAACGCGTCGTAGGTGGCGCCGATCCGGCTCCGGCGGTGGATGCCGGTCGAGGGGCGCGAGATGCCCGGCTCACGGGACTCGGGGCACAGCCCCCAGACGTTGAAGTCCTGCTTCCGCTCCTTGAAGGGGGACTGGGAGAAGAGGATCGACACCAGCCGCCGGGCGTCCTTCTCGAACTTGCCGCGCTGGGTCCGGGTGTACCCGTCGCCGAGGATGAGCACGTCGACCTTCGACTCCGAGGGGCCGTTCTTGAGAAGGGGGATGAGAGGACCGGGGCTGTCCGGCACCGCGTCGCTGACGTTCTGGTCCTTCGGATCGACGCGGAAGCTCCACACCGCGACGAAGGCGTTCGCCTTGTCGCGCTTCTCCAGCGTCACCTCCACGGGCCCGGTGGGAAGAGGGAAGCGGAACGACTCCTCGAAGGTGCGTGCGCGCTCCCTGGCCTCGGGCGTGTCCTCCCACTCGCCGAAGATGGAGCTGAAGCCGCGCGAGTAGAGCAGCGCCTTGCTGGACGCGTCCCGCACCAGGAAGCGGTACTTGCCCATGTCGGTGTCGTCGATGGGCCGCGCAGGGTTCCCCGGGAAGGGAAGCGGCTCGACGATCAGCCGGTCGAGGCTGAAGATCTCCCGGCCTTCGCTGCCGGTGTGGAAGTAATCGATCCGGAAGGTCCGGGGAGCGGCGGCGAACGCCGCGGACGCGACGAGCAGGCTCAAGAGGGCGACCAGGCGCATGGGGCGCGCGACCTTACGGCAGGTGGGCAGCCGTCGCACCTGTCCCGGACGCCCCGCCGCCGTCCGGGGGCACCGGCACGAGAGCAGGGCATCGGGGACCCACGAGGAGCGGTCGGCCGTTTCTGGTATCTCCCTCTGGTGAAGCTGCGCTGGCGTGCGCCTGCCCCGGGGGACCCGGCGCTCGAGAGACTCCCCGTCGGAACGCCGGAGGCGGTGCCGCACGAGCTCCAGGGACGTGGCGCGGCGCGCCTCCTGCTCTCGTTCCTGTGGATCCAGGCCGGCGGGTTCCTGTTCTACCTGGTGGTGTCGACCTGGGCGGTCCCGTCGCAGTGGGTCCGCTTCGGGCTGCAGAGCGCGTTCGGCTGGGTGGTCATCCTCCTCCTGGCCTGGGCGGTCCGGCGCGGCCGCGTGGTGCTCGCCTCGGTGGGTTACCTCGCCTGTGGATGGCTTCTCCTCACGGTGTCGGCGTACACCGCCGGAGGCATCACCGGCTCGGCGCCGCTCGGGTACCTGGTGCTCATCGTGGCCGCGGGGCTGCTCCTCGGGACCCGGGCCACGGTGGCCACCGCGGGGGTGTGCCTCCTGAGCGCGCTGGTCCTCGCGCTGCTCGGCGTGAAGGGGGCGCTGCCGCCGCCGGCGGTGCACAACACCCCGCTCGACATCCTCGCCGACTTCGCGGTGTACGCCGGCCTCACCGTGGCCTTCCAGCTCCTGGCCGCGCGCAACCTCCGCGCCTCGGAGGACAGGTACCGGAGCCTGGTCGACCGGGCACGGGACGTCATCTTCACCGTCGACCGCGAGGGCCTCATCACCTCGCTGAACCCGGCCTTCGAGCTGGTCACCGGGTTTCCCCGCGCGCACTGGGTGGGCCGGCCATTCAGCTCGCTCGTCGCGGGGGACGCGCCGGAGGCGGCCTGGGTCCGGCTCCAGTCCTCGGGGGGTGCGGCCTTCGAGGTGCGGGTCCGGGCCGCCGGCGGCGAGCGGGTGCTGGAGGTGGTGGTGGCGATGGCCACCGACCTGTCGGGCGACCTCCTCGGCATCGGCCGCGACGTGAGTGACCGGAAGGAGGCCGAGACCAGGCGCGCCCAGCTCGAGACGCAGCTGCGGCAGTCGCAGAAGCGCGAGGCGATCGGCACGCTGGCCAGCGGTATCGCCCACGACTTCAACAACGTCCTCACCGCGATCATGGGGCAGGCCCAGCTACTCCACGACGAGTGCCCGGCCACGATGCAGGCGCGGACCGCGGAGATCCTCCAGGCGGCGGCGCGGGCCCGGGACGTGGTGCGGCAGCTGCTGACCTTCGCCCGCGGGACAGGCCACGAGCACCGTCCGGTGCGGCTGCAGCACGTGGTGTTCGAGGCTCTGCAGCTGATGCGCGCCTCGCTGCCCGCCTCGGTGGAGCTGGAGGCTTCGATCGACTCCGGGACGGCGACGGTGCTCGCCGACCAGGGGCAGATGCACCAGGTGGTGATCAACCTGGCCACCAACGCCGCGGCCGCCATGCAGGGCCGGACGGGCAAGATCGGCGTCTACCTCGGGAACCTGCCCGCGTCGGGAGGCGCGGGCACGGGCGCGCTGGGGACGGTGAGGCTCCGGGTGACGGACGACGGGGTGGGGATGACGCCCGAGGTTCTGGAACGCATCTTCGAGCCCTTCTTCACCACCCGTCCGCTGGGGGAAGGGACGGGGCTCGGGCTGGCGGTGGTGCAGGGCATCGTCCAGGACCACGGCGGGCAGATCTTCGTCCGCAGCGCGCCGGGGAAGGGGACGACCTTCGACGTCGAGCTGCCCGCCGCGGGCGTGGAGCGGGCCGAGGTGCCCGCGCCGCCGGCGGTTGCGGCGCACGGGGCGGGAGAGCGGCTCCTGGTGGTGGACGACGAGCCGGTCATCGCCCGCGTCGTGAGCGAGCAGCTGCGACGGCTGGGGTACGACGTGACGGCGCTGAACGATCCGGAGGAGGCGCTCGAGCTGCTGGCCGAGGAGCCGGACGACTTCGACCTCCTCCTCACCGACCTCCAGATGCCGCGGATGGACGGGGTGGAGCTGGCGGCCCGGGTGGGGCGGCTGCGCCCGCGGATGCCGGTGGTGCTCTCGACGGGGAACCGCTGGTCGGTCCCGGCCTCGACGGCGCGCGCTGCGGGCATCCTGGAGATCGTCGACAAGCCGTTCCGCATCGAGGAGCTGTCGCACGCGCTGCGGACCGTGCTCGACGCCGCGGGGATCCGCCCCCGGAAGTCGCGCGAGACGGGGAGCTGAGGCGGGGATCCCGGCCCGGCGGCGGTCCCCGGGGGCCCCGGACGCGCGACCCGCCGGCTCGATCCCGGTGGTTCTCCAGACGCGGAAGTACCTGGATCTAGGACGATTTGACAAGAAGAACGACCGTTCGTATTCTTCCGATTCGTGAGCAAGGGCGATCAGACACGGGCGCGGATCCTCCGGCACGCGGCGAGGGTGGCGAGCCGGGATGGCCTCGAGGGGCTGAGCATCGGCGAGCTGGCCTCGGCGCTGCAGATGTCGAAGAGCGGGCTGTTCGCGCACTTCGGCAGCAAGGTGGAGCTGCAGATCGAGGTGCTGCAGGCCGCGGCGGTGGACTTCGAGGAGAAGGTGGTCCGCCCGGCGCTCAAGGCACCCCGGGGGCCGGCGCGGCTCCGGGCGCTCTGCGAGGCGTGGCTCCGGTGGGCGAGCTCGCCGGACATCCCGGGCGGCTGCATCTTCGCTGGCGCCTCGTTCGAGATGGACGACCGGCCGGGCCCAGTCCGCGACTACGTGGCGGAGCAGCAGCGGCAGCTTCTCGGCGTGCTGTCGCGCTCGGCGCGGCTGGGGGTCGAGGCGGGGCTGCTGCGCCCGGACCTCGACTGTGACCTGCTCGCCTTCCAGCTCCTCGGCCTGATGCTCGGCTTCCACCACGCGCGCCGGCTCCTGCGGTCGCGCAACGCCGAGGCGATGGCCCGGAAGTCCCTCGACCAGCTGCTCGCGCAGGCCATGCCCGCGCACTGACGGAGCCGTGAACGACTCGAAGCACAGAGGAGAAGAGGACATGCCCAAGAATAGTACGAACGTTCGTTTCTTGTCTGGTCTTCTCTCGGGGTCGGCGGCCGTGTGGCCGCGGGCCGCCGGGCGGCTGGCGTTCGAGATGTTCTGCACGACGGGGCCGCGCCGGGTGCCGAACTTCGCTCCTGAACCGGATGGGGTGGAGACCTTCCGGGCGGCGGGGCGCCGCGTCGCGAGCTACACCTGGGAAGGGGGAGGGCCCACGGTCCTCCTGGTCCATGGCTGGAGTGGAGGCTCGGGGGACCTCGCGTCATTCATCGTGCCGCTGCGCGATGCCGGGCGGCGCGTCGTCGCCATCGATCTTCCGGCCCACGGACGGTCTCCCGGCGCGCGGCTCAACCTCCCGGGCGCGGTGGCTGCCGTGGAGATGGCGCTCCGCCGCGAGCCGACGGTCGAGGCGGTCATCGCGCACTCCTTCGGCGTTGCTGCCACCGTGCTCGCCGCCGGACGCGGGGCCCCGCTCCCGCGGGCCGTCCTGGTCTCCGGTCCGGCCTCGATGGAGCCCTTCCTCCAGCGCTTCGAGCAGGCGCTTGGGCTCGGGGCCGCGGTCCGGACCGCGATGCGCGCGCGCGTCCGCCGGGTCCTCGACCTCGGTGGGCTCGAGACGATGGAGCTGACGAAGGTGGCTCCACGGCTCTCGGCACGGGCCCTCGTCATCCACGACCGGGGCGACCGGGAGGTCCCGTTCCTCTCCGCCCAGGCGCTCCATCGCGCGTGGCCGGGGGCGGAGCTGCTCGCCACCGACGGGCTCGGACACCGGAAGCTGCTCTCCGACCCCGTGGTGGTCGAGCGGGCGGTCCGGTTCGCGGTGGGATGGGATGGGGTGGAGACGGAGCGGCCGGCACCGGTGCCGACCGAGCTGCGGGTCGTCGCCGGCTGAGGAGTGGCTCGGAGCGTGACCGCTCCAGAGTGTCAGCACCGGCTGGGGCTCGGTGAGAGTGAATCCGCCCGGAGGTGCACCGCCTCGAGACAGGCCAGGAGCTTCCCCGACGCGAGGTCGTGAAGGAGCAGCGTCGCGTGCTCCGCCCCTCCGCCGACGTGAAGGCGCTCGACACCGAGTGGGCCGGAACGCCCGGTACCAGCCCCACCCCCGTCAGCCGCGCGATGCCCTCGCCGGGAAGCGACGTCGGCCGCACCAGCCCCGCCGCCGTCCGCCCCTGCGAGTGCGCCCGGAAGCCCTCCCGCATCGGAGCGAGCAACGCCAGCGCGTCGAGCCGGCGGACCACCTCGGCATGAGGAAGGAACGGGGTGCGCATCACCGAGGAGTCACGCGTCGACCGCGTGCCCGGCCTCGCGGAACGCCTCCGCCGCCCGGGCCACCGCCTCCTCCCGGACGAGGAGCAGATCCGTGTCGAAGGTCGCCACCGCGAACAGCGAGATCCCGGCGCGGGCGAGCGGCCCGCTCAGCGCGTGGAGGAGACCCACCACCTGGAAGTCGATCGGCCCCTCCACCTCGAACGCCCGCCACCCCCGCTCGGCCCGGACGTCGGACGGAACGCGCGCCTCGAGGCAGGTGACGGAGAGCTCGACCTCGCCGCGCCGGACGATGCACACCAGGCCGGGCCCGTCGGCCCAGGGAGGCAACGCGCTCGTTCCGGGAAGACGGGCCACCGCCAGTCGCCCGGGCAGGAGCCGGAGCCTCACGCCGGCCCCTCGCGCCTCTCCGCTCAGCGGAACCTCCCGGTGGTCCAGAGCCCCACCAGCGCCACCAGGAAGTAGGCGGGAATCACCGCCGCCCCCGTGTAGTCCTTCGCGATGCGCTGCCCGAAGAACAGCGCCAGGAAGGCCAGCGCCGCGACCGTGATGCCCCAGAAGGCGATGCGCGGCACGCCGAGCACCATCAGCTCCACCAGCCCCACGCCACAGAGCACGCCCGCGCTCACCTCGACGAAGGTCAGGCTCACCAGCATCGGCGTCACCACGCCCCGGAGCGGACTGTTGCCGAAGTGCTGCGTCAGCCAGCCCTGGTTGCCGCGGAAGTCGATCACCTTGTCGATGCCGGACTGGAGGAAGAGGATCGCCAGGAACGTCGTGGGGAGCGCCTGCAGCAGCCAGGCAACGATGCGGGGAGAGCTCAGCGGCGGCATGTCTCACCTCTGCTCGAGGAGCAGCTTGCGAACCAGACGGATGGGGAGCGCGCCCTGGGCGAGGAATGCGTCGTGGAACTCGCGGAGCGTTCCGCCCTTCGCGCTCAGGTACTCGCGGCGCAGCTCGTAGATCTGCAGCTTGCCGTACGTGTAATAGAGATAGGTCGGGTCGTAGGTGCCGCGCCGCGCCTCCTCGTAGGCGTTGGCCGGCGTCTGGTAGCACTCCTTCGCGAAGCGCTCCGCCCCCTGCTCGACGGTCATGGTGGTCGTGTGCAGCCGGATGCCCACCACGAAGCGGCAATCGCGGAGCAGCGCCTCCTCCAGCTGCGCCATCCTGATGCGCGGGTCGGTGTCGGCGAATCCTTCCTCCACCACCATCTGCTCGCCGTAGTGCGCCCATCCCTCGACGTTGGAGTTGGTCTGGAGAAGCTTCCGCACCTTGGTGGGTACCCGCGGCATCCACAGCGCCTGGAGGAAGTGGCCCGGATAGGCCTCGTGCACGTCGGTCATCGCCAGGATCGGCGTGGCAAACGCGCGGAGGTGCTCCTCCACCTGCTTCGCGTTCCAGCTCTCATCGGGTGGCGTCACGTAGTAGTAGGACTCGGTGGCCTTCGTCTCGTAGGGCCCGGGCGCGTCGAGCGAGGCGAACGCACCGTTCCGGGCGAAGGCCGGCGTCGGCTCCACCTTCGGCCGCACCTCGGACGGGAACGAGACCAGGTTCTTCGAGACCACGAACTGCCGGACCCCCTCGAGCGAGCGGCGCACCGCGGGGATGAGGTCCATGGCCGTCGGGTGGTCCGCCTGGAGGGCGGCCATCACCTGGAACGAGCTCCGCCGGGGGTCGATCAGCTGCGCGGTCTGAACCGCCGCCTCGCCGTCCGCCTTGAGCTGGGCCTCGCCCTTGGCCAGCAGCGCATCCAGCGGCTCGGAGATCATGTCCTCGGTCTGG
>Ga0335079_10011366_pt1 | contig 10139 bp, 9 predicted proteins | sample Lox_Sample_33_FD_206719 | JGI IMG/M metagenome (GOLD analysis project Ga0335079, IMG submission 206719) | Soil microbial communities from Loxahatchee National Wildlife Refuge, Florida, United States - Lox_Sample_3.3 | ecosystem: Environmental > Terrestrial > Soil > Wetlands | place: USA: Florida...
AGCCGATGCACTTCGTAGTGTCGATCAGGGTGGCCTTCATGATCATGCCCCCCTCGAAGCGGTGTTAGCGCTCGCCAGGGTTCGAGCGACCGGGGCCAGGTTGACGAGACAGGCCTTGGTCTCCTGCGCGCCGGCGCCAGGATCGACGGCGTCGATGGTCAGGTAGTTCGTGCTCGGCCCGGTGGAGAGCCCCTTGAACCCCCAGTTGTAGGGCATCCAGACGATGGTCACTTCCTTCCCGTTCACCTGAAGCGTCTGCATCCGCTGCGTGACCACTGCTTTGACGATCACCTCGCCGCGAGCGGACCAGACGCGCATCCACTCCCCGGTCTGAACGCCAAGCGCTTTCGCAAGGCTTTCGGGCACCTCCACCGTCGGCTCGGGCACGAGTTCGTTCAACCAGGGGACGTTGCGCGTCGTGGAACCGCCGCACCAGTGCTCGGACATGCTGGAAGTCATGAGCACGTATGGGTAGTCCGCGGGGGTCCCGATGGGCTGCAGGGTCTTCAGGCGCGGGTACTTGAGGCACGGGTTCGTCTGCACGTTCGGGTGGAGCGCGTTCACCGTGGGGCTCTCCACCGGCTCGTACATCTCGGGGAAGGGCCCGTCCTTGGGGACGTAGGAGATGTCGCGAGGCAGGTTCGCGTCCTTGGGATCGGGATCCCCGTAGAGGTTGGCCATGAGGCGGCCCACGCCCTCTGCGGCAAATCGGAACGGCTTCTGGCCGTTGGGCGTGTGAGGCCCGTCGGTGGCTAACGGCACGTCGGGGTTGTCGTTCCCTTTCCACTTCTGCGCGGCGGCGTCCCACCACACGAGCGGCTTCGAGTTGGCGAACGGCTTGCCCTCGGCGTCGCAGGAGGCTCGGTTGTAGAGGATGTGGATGTTCCCCGGCCAGGTCCATGCGAAGCCTGGGAAGATGCCGAGCCCGCTCGGGTCGGCTTGGTCGCGCCGCTTGCTGAGGTTCTTCCCGCCGGCGAAGACGCCTGCGTAGATCCAGTTGCCGGAGCTCGTCGAACCATCCGCCTGGAGTTCCCCGATCCCGGCGATGAGAGCTCCGGTCTTCAAGTTCTTGCCGTTGATTTCTTTCAGCACCTCCTCGTAGGAGGAGCAGTTCCAGGTGGCCTTCGCAAAGACCTGGTCCTTCGGGTCGGTTGAATTCCGGTAGAGGTCGCGCACCCTCCGGTACAGGCTGTCGACGATCTCTAGGTCGTTCTTCGCGAGCCCGGGGGGCTTTACGCCTTCGTACCGCCATTGAACCAGGCGCCCGGAACCCGTGATGCTCCCCTCCTTCTCCATGAAGTAGGCGGCTGGGAGCAACAGCACCTCGGTCTGGATGGCGCTCGGGTCGAGTCCCGGCTTCTGCCAGAAGCAGGCCGTCTCCGTTTGCCAGAGGTCCTGGACCACCAGCATCTCGAGCTTGGCGAGCGCCTGGTGCGTAACATTCAGGTTCGGATTCGTCACCGCCGGGTTTTGGCCGATGACGTACATGAGCTTCATCTTCCCGGCGAGCGCCGACTCGAACATCCCGAGGACCGAGTAGTCCTTGCCCGCGTTCTTCTTGGGAAGCCACCCGAAGCCGAAGTCGTTGTCCGAGGTGGCATTGTCCCCGAACCAGGCCTTGAGCTGGTTCACGAGGAACTTGGCTCGTAGCGTGCCGTTGTCCTTTGTCCACGCGGCGAGCGTGGGCTCGGTGTGGGTGGGGTAGTTCAGGTACCCCGGCATGTACCCATTGAGAACCGCCATGTCGGTGGAGCCCTGCACGTTGGGCTCCCCTCGAAGCGCGTTCACGCCGCCGCCCGCCTTGCCGATGTTGCCAAGCAGCAACTGGAGGATGCCGTAGCAGCGAATGTTCTGGACGCCCACCGTGTGCTGGGTCATCCCCAGGGCGTACATGATGGTGCCGGGCCGGTTATTGGCGAAGGTCTCGGCGATGAGTTTGATTTGCTCGACCGGTACGCCCGAGATGCGCGACCCGACCTCCAAGGTGTAGCGCTTGTAGAAGTCCTTCATCTTCGCGAAGACGCAGTGGGGATCGTCGAGGCTCTCTGCCTTGAGCGGCTTCTTCGTCTTCTTGTCGAGCACGTATGCCCACGAAGACGTGTCGTACTTGTGCTTGTCGTGGTCGAAGCCGCTGAAAAGCCCGTTGTCGAAGCCGAACCCATCGTCGGAGAGGTAGAGCGCGTTCGTGTGGACCCTGACGTACTCCTCGTCATAGAGCTTGTTTTCGAGGATGTAGTGGATCATCGCGTTCAGGAACGCGATGTCCGCGCCGGGCCGGATGCGCGCGTAAATGTCCGCGATGGACGAAGTACGGTTGAAGCGCGGATCGACGTGGATGACCTTGGCGCCGTTCTCCTGGGCCTTGCGGATCCACTTCATCGACATCACGTGGTTCTCGGCGCAGTTGCTGCCCTCGATCAGGAAGACCTTGGAGTTCTGTAGGTCCGTCCAAGTGTTGTTCATCGCGCCGCGGCCGAAAGAGGCCCCCAAACTGGGGACCGTAGGGCTGTGTCAAAGCCGCGCTTGGTGCTCGATGAAGGTGGTCCCGAAGAGACGGGCCGCCTTCTGGATGACGTAGCACTCCTCGTTCGTGTTCTGCGCGCCGCCCAGGAACCCCATCGCGTCGGTGCGGTTCACCGCATGCTCGACGTCTCCGTCCTTCTCGGTCGCAATCCAGTTCGCGTCGCGAGTGGACTTGATCTTTTCGGCGACCTTGGCAATCGCTCGCTCCCAGGAGATCTCCTCCCAGCGGTTGCTGCCAGGCGCACGATAGAGCGGGCTCTTCACCCGGCGGTCGGAGACATGCGTCTCGATCATGGCCGCGCCCTTGCTGCAGAGCGCTCCACCATTGATCACGTGATCGGGGTCGCCCTCGAGGTGGATGATCTTCCCGTCCTGGACCTCGCCCACCATGCCGCATCCGCAAGAGCAGAAGTTGCACACGGTCGTGAATTGATCGGTGCGGGCGAGCTTGCGGTCCTTCGTCGCCTCGGCGCGGGCTTCCTCGCCACCGAGCCCGAGTTTACCTACCGCCAACCCTCCGCCCACGCCGGCGGAAAGTTTCAACCACGACCTTCGACTGATCTTCATGGCCGCCTCCGCCTCAAGAGTTTACGCCCTCGCGGATCGGTCAGAGCCAATTTTTGGGTGCTCTTGATCTGAGTCACTTACGTCACGCTGAGCGCGAATCTCGAAAGCGCGGCAGCCTCGGTGGGAGCCTCGAGCTCTGGGGCCGCTCGCCGCGAGCCACGGGACCGCCGACGCCCGCTTCGACGCCCCCCGGCCTCCGCGTCACAGGGCGACAGGAGGCGCATCCCGGCATGCCACGCCTGTCTTCTGCGCGGCGTCGGCGGTCGCTCGCGCGCGGATGGTGGCCGAGAAGGCCGAGTCCCTCGGCCGAGGCCTCTGCCGCCGAGGCTCGTCGCCGCCGGCACCCGCGCTAGGCCGGGGACTCGTGCAGCACGGGCATGCGGTTCACGATCCAGCGGAAGGCCAAGACGCCGATAGTGAGCAGCGTGAGGGTGATCCAGAGCTCCATCCACTTCGGCACGTAGGGCTTGGGCTGGTTCCAGTTGAAGGCGATGATGGAAACGTTCAGTCGGTTGAGCACGATCCCGAGCACCGCCACCACGCTGGCGGCCCGAACCACCTTCACCTTCCGGTTGCGAGCCCCGTACGCGTAGAGCAGCGAGGGCAAGAGCACGAAGCCGAGCATTTCCACGAGCCACCAGGCTCCCCAGCCGCTCCGCACATAACCCCAGGCGTGCATGTCGGTGACGGCCTGCAGCTTCAGGAAGAAGTAGGCGAACAGCACGATGGCCCCCGCCTTCCCCAGCCCGATCGTCAGCTTGTCGACATCGGCGGCGCTACTGCCCCTGAACTGGGGCGCGAAAACCTTGTGGGAGATCGAGGTCTCCACGATGACCGTAGAGATGCCGGCGATGATCGCGGAAACGAAGAAGAGGATGAAGATGTAGGGCGAGTACCACAGCGGGTGCAGCCGGCCTGGCATCAGCATGAAGAGCCCGCCCAGCGCAGACTGGTGCATTGTCGAGAACATCACCGAGAGCACCGTGAGAGCGAGGAGGGCCTTCCTCATGACCCGTTCCAGGTTACGCAGGCCTAGCCACTCGAAGAACGGGATGGTGAACTCGAGCAAGAGCACCGTCGTGTAGCACATCACGCACCAGGCGATCTCGAACAGGACGGAGGCGGTGCCGTTAGTGAAGGTCACGAAAAAGATGTTCCAGGGTCGCCCCAGGTCGACGAGGAGACCGACGATGGCGATCACGTAGCCAAGGAACCCAGTCAGGATAGCCGGCCGCTCGATGGCCTCGTACTCCTTCATCCCGAAGAGCTCCACCGTGGCACCAATGGTGAATCCACCGGCAGCGAGCACGATGCCGGTCATCATGTCGAAGCCGATCCACAGGCCCCACGGGCTCGTCTGCGAGAGGTTCGTGCTCGCGGCGAGCCCGAAGGCGAAGCGATAGACGATGAGCGGTAGGCCCACGGCGACGACAAGAGCCGCCACTGCGTTTACCGGGGTGAAGAGCGACCGCAGGTATTCCTTGGCGGTCATACCGAGCAAGAACTTCCTGCGAAACCAGCTCGCCTCCGGAAGAGCCCTCTGGGTCGCGTCGCTCATGGCTTCTCCTCCCCGGTCCCGCTCGGCCGCTCCTCTTCACCCGAGCGCTGCCTCGAGAAGGCGTACAACCCCATGAGCAGCGGCGGCCAGAGGGTCATGACGAACGGGGGCGCTCCCAGCGCGCCCTTCACCAGGTCCGGGTAGGGCGTCTCCAGCACCCCGACCTTCATGGCCAACTTCTCGAAGGGCACATCGGAGATGTAGAGCCAGTTGGTCCCGCCGGCCTCGCGCTCCCCGTACACATGGTGAACGTAGGTGTTCGGGTTCTGGTAAATTCGCAGGTTCGCCGCGTCGAGGAGTTGTGCCCGCTTTCCGAAGGTGAGCGCGCCGCTCGGGCAAACCGTGGCGCAAGCCGGGGCGAGCCCCCGCGCCTGTCTCGGCGCACAGAAGGTGCACTTGCGAACTCGGGGAGCGAGCTCGTTGTACGAGTACTTAGGGATCTGGAACGGGCACGCCACCATGCAGTAGCGGCACCCCATGCACCGGCCGGCGTCGTAGGTGACTGGCCCGTTCCGCTTCTTGTCCAGGGCGCGGTTCGGGCAGGCCGAGGCGCAAGCCGGGGCGACGCAGTGCATGCACTGCGTCTTCACGTAGCGCACCTCGGAGTGATCCGCGCCCTTCTCGAACCGGTTCACCACGGTGAAGGCGTCCATGGAAGTCGTGCGCTGCGCGTCGAACACGGGCTCGCCAGGCGAAGGGGCGGGCAGCGCGTTCGCTTCGGAGCACGCCGCCTCGCACGCTCGGCACCCGATGCAGAGCGTCGTGTCGACGAGGACCGAGCTCTCTTCGGCCCCGGCCACGTCTGCTTCCGCCCTCGCCCGCGCCGGCAGGCCGATGAACGCCGCCGACCCAGCCGCCATTCCGACCTTCAGGAATTCTCTTCGATTGACCTTCATGATGGGTCCCCCCAGGCGAAAGGGCCGCCGCGTGAAGTGGCCAAACCCGCCCTGCATGGAGAGCGCACTGTGTGTCACCGCGCCCGTCCACGTCGCCGCCAGGAGCGCGAGAATCTGCCCGCATCCGAGCGGGGGCCCGCCTGCAGGCAGAGGCCGCCAACACCGCACTCCGGGAATGCATCATTGCTTCCCGAAGATGTCCTCGAAACGGTCCTCCCCCGGAAAAACCCGGAAACTCGCCCTCGGCCCCGCGACCGGAAGTTCGAAGACTTCTGGGTCGGGTTCGTCCGCGCTACGGGCCGCGCCCGCCGTCTGGGCGGACTCGATTCCCCTCGGGGCCTCTCGAGGAAGCTCGCCTGGAATGACTTCGGGCGCACGCCCGACCACGTCTTGCTGCGAGTCCATGACCGCGCTCGCCGTTTTTCCTTGCTTATTGTACGCCCGTCCTCGACGCGATTCGGGTCAGCCCCAAATGACATCCGCCGTTGACGCCCATCAACTGGAAGACCCTCACCTCCAGACGAACGTCGATTGTCAGCTCCTTGGGAACCCAAATCGCTGACGGGACACCCCAAGAGACCGGCAGGGGCGCGCGAAAGGCGCGCGCCGTCGCTTCCTCTCAAACCCGCGGTTGCGGCGTGCGAAACGTCGGGGAGCGGAGAACCTGCGCAGCCCCGAAGGAATTGGGGCGCACAAGGCTCGCGCTGCTGTAGGCATTCTCCAAGAGCGTCCGCGCCCGCGGGGCTCGGGCTCCCGCCACCCCTCTGCCATCGTTACACTGCCCGAGAGTGATGCCCGGTATCCGGAGACAACTCGAAGCCCTTGGGTCGCGGGAGCGCACGTCAAACCCGCCACTCGGCGCGCTCGTAATCGCGCGCACTAACGGGGCCCACTCGAATCTCCGACCTACGGAAGGCTAGGATCGCGAGCAGACATCCTCTCCGCATAGTGGAGAAGGTCTCTCCCTTCGCAAGGACCCGGTCTTCCCCCTCGGCAGTGACCCAAACCTCTCCGGAAAGGCACTCCACCTTCAAGCCATTCCCGTGCACCTTAAGCGCAAGCGCCTCCTGCTCCTCCAAGACGAGCCTGGAAGGCGAGCCGCCCCGTTCCGCCCAGCGCACCGAGTTCCGATGCGGCCTTTCAATCGCGGTCATCATGGCCCACTCCTTCTTCCGTCCCTCTTGAAGCGTAGGTCTTCCCCTTGCGGGGGCAAGCGCCCGTACACCAGTCAGACCGGTGCAATCGATGCAATGAGTAGGGGCAAAATCCCAATCAGAAATGCTGGATTCGCGGCTTCGCGCTGCGAGAATCCGATCGGAACCCTCCCCGCGGGCGGCGAGGCCTCCTCTCAAGCCGAGCGGACCTCCGCGGAGGGAACCCGCTGCGGTCTCACGAGACCCCGTCTGGGGTCATGCACCCGAGCCGGCGACCTCGCAGGAACTCGTCATCAGCGGGCGACAGACACGTCGCGGAGCAGGGACTTACCGGAATCCCACCAGCCCCCTCCGAGCGCCACGAAGAGAGCGACGGTGTCTTGCAGCCGCTGGGCCCTCGCCTCGACGCAGCCGATCCGAGCTTGGTGGTACTGAGCGAAGGCGACGAGGACCTGCAAGTAGTTGGCGGTGCCGGCTGTGTAGTTTGCTTGGACGAGCTTCAGCGCTTCCTCGGCCGCCGCCGCCGACTTCGCCTGCGCGTCGAGGCCCTGGGCGTCGAACTCCAGCGCCCGGAGCGCGTCGGCGACCTGCTGGAAGGCGCCGAGCACGGTCTGGCGATAGTTCGCGAGCGCCTGGTCGTAGGCGTCGATGGCGGCCTGGCGCTCGTTCCAGAGGGCGCCCCCATGGAAGATGGGAGTCGTGAGGCCAGCCCCCAGGCTCCAGAAGGTCCCGTTGGCGGCGAACAGGTTGGAGAGCGCGTTGTTGTTCGTCCCGAGACTCCCGTTCAGGGTGATGCTCGGGAAGAGAGCCGCCGTCGCCACCCCGATGTTGGCACTCGCCTGGTGTAGCTGGGCTTCCGCGGCGAGGATGTCGGGGCGCTGGTGGACGACCTCCGACGGTATGCTGAGCGGTACGGTATCCGGTAGCTTTAGGTCGGACAGGGCCACCGGGGGCGCGGTCCACTCAGAGGGGAGGCGGCCAGCCAGATTGGAGAGCAGGTGGTTCGACTGGCTCACGTGCTGGACGATGGGTGGCACCGTTGCCTCCAGCGCGGCAAGCTGGGTACGCAGGCTGAGGACGCTCGCGTAGGCGACGGTTCCCGCTTGCGCCTGGGCCTCCATGAGGGACACTTGACCACTCTCGTCACGGACGATGTCCTCCGTGGCCCGAGCCTGCTCGTCGTAGGCCGCCCGCGCGATCACGGTGTTCACGACGTTCCCGGTGAGCGTCACGTACGCCGCCACCGCCGTGTACCTCTGGAGGTCCGCTTGCGCCTGCAAGCCCTCCACGGCGCGCCGCTGGCCGCCGAAGATGTCGAGCGCGTAGCTGATCGTCCCCGACAGCGAGAACAGGTTGAACACGCTTGCGGGAAGATTCTCGCCGAAGGAGACGAGGGTGACCCTCTCCCTCTCGGCACCTGCGCGTAGGTCCGCTTGCGGGAAGAAGACACCGTAGCCGGCGCGAAGGTTTGACTGGCTCGCTCGCAGGCTCGCGAGCGCGGCCTTTAGCGTCTGGTTGTCGGCGGTGGCCTGCTTCACGACCGCATCGAGTTGCGGCGACCCGAAGAGCGTCCACCAGTCGCCGACGACCTTGGCGCCCGGCTCGAGACGCTGCGCCTGCCCCTCGGCCACCGGCGTGGCCGTCGGATCGGAGCCCTCCGCGTAGTGGTCGGCCGTCGGCGGCCCGGGCCTGACGAAGTTCGGGCCCACCGCGCAGGCCGCGAGGCCGGTGGCCAGCGCCGCGGCGGCGAGCACTCGCCCAGGCCAGGCTCCCTCCGGCACCGGGGCGCGCCGCGGGAGGCAGTTCCGCATGTGCTCGGGCCGGGCGAAAGCCGCCCAAGCCTTCGCCGCCTGCGGCCCGCCGAGCCGGAGCTCATTTTTCGGCGATGTAGACATCCACGAGCTGTCCTGGATAAACGGGGAACCCCTCGGGCTTCTGGAACCGGAAGAGGAGCGGGAGCACCCGCACGTCGACCCTCTCGAGCCTCTGATCCGAAAGCTCGATCTTCGGCGAGACATAGGGCTGCGTGCGCACGAACTCGAGCGGCACGCTCTTGTCCGTTCCGCGGATGAACATGGTCGCATGCGTGTCCTTCGGGTCCGGGAGCCGGTGCACCAGGATCTCGTCCACGTAGCAGCGCACCTGGTCGTAGCCCTGCGGGGCGCCCATAAGCACCACCGGCAGGTACCCTTGGGTGTAGGTGTCGTAGCTTCCTTGGCCGGAGACGTAGCTGCCAACTGCCGCGTTGATCGCCAGGACCGGGCCGTCGGCCGGGGCGTGGAGGGTGTACTTGTTGAGAAGCGCGGTCGACGACGCGAGCTGCTTGGCGAGCGCGGTCACCTGGCTCTGCTGGTTTTGGATGTCGTAGATCCAGGCGCCGGCCACGGTGAGGTCGAGCTGCCTCTCCGCCACCTTGAGATTCGCGTCGGCGACCTTCACCGCGTTCTCGGCGCTGTCGAGCATGTCCTTGCTTGTCATAGGTGTCCTGGGCGGTCTTGAGGCTCGCCCGCGCCGCCACCGCCTGCGCCTTCGCCACGCCCAGGGTCTCGGGGCGAGGCTGGGCCTTGAGCTCGGCGAGGAGCGCCTTTGCTGCCTCGAGCTGGGCTTTTTGCTGCTCCACCGTACCGCGCTGTACTGAGTCTTCGATGGCGACGAGCGGCGTCCCGCGCTGCACCGTCTGCCCCTCGGTGACGAGGATCTGGGTGATGACCCCGGGGACCTCCGGGTACACGTTCACGTTTGCACCGTTCGCCTGGTAGCTCTCGACGATCCCCTCCGCGTAGATGCCCTTCGCGTAGGGGTTGGACGCGGGCGCAAAGGCGGGGGGCGGAGGCTTCGGCTCCTGGCCAGACACGTAGGCCGAGATCCCTCCCGCCAAGAGCCCCAACGCCGCCAGGACGAAGATGATCTTATTCCTCATGGGCCCGGCCCTTCGCGAAGCCCTTCACCTTGCCGTCCTCCATCTTCATGATGCGGTCGGCGTACTCGAAGATGCGGCTGTCGTGCGTGACGAGGACGATGCACCTCTCCGTGGTCAGGATCTCCTTCTTCACGAACTCGACGATCCGCCTGCCGGTGTCGCCGTCTAGCGAGGCGGTGGGCTCGTCGAAGACGAGCAAGTCGGGGCGCCCGGCGATGGCTCTCGCGATAGCGACCCGCTGCTGCTCCCCGCCGGAGAGCTTCACCGGTGGCAAGGTCGCCCGATCCTTGAGTCCCACGACCTCCAGGTAGTGCATGGCCTGATCCATCGCCTGTCCCCAGTCCATCTTCTTCATGACGAGCGACATGGCCGCGTTCTCGAGCGTGGTGAGGCGCGGGAAGAGGTGGTAGTCCTGGAAGACGAAGCCGATCTTGTTCAAGCGAAAATCGGCGAGCTCGTCGGAGGTGAAGCTCCAGATGTCGCGTCCCTCCACGTTCACCTGGCCCGAGGAGGGCCGGAGG
>Ga0335079_10011367_pt1 | contig 10138 bp, 9 predicted proteins | sample Lox_Sample_33_FD_206719 | JGI IMG/M metagenome (GOLD analysis project Ga0335079, IMG submission 206719) | Soil microbial communities from Loxahatchee National Wildlife Refuge, Florida, United States - Lox_Sample_3.3 | ecosystem: Environmental > Terrestrial > Soil > Wetlands | place: USA: Florida...
TCATCTCCGGCATCGTCGCGCTCACGCTCTCGCCGATGATGTGCTCGATGCTGCTGAAGGGCGGCGAGCGCGGGCGCTTCGAGCGCCTGGTCGAGCGCATTTTCGCCCGCCTGACGGAATCCTATGGGCGAAAGCTGCATGGGAGCCTCGATCAGCGCCCGGCGATCGCCCTCTTCGCGGTCGCGGTGCTCGGCAGCGTCTTCTTCCTCTACCTCAACTCCTTCTCCGAGCTCGCCCCGCAGGAGGATCAGGGCGTGCTCTTCTCCCTGACCAAGGGGCCGCAATACGCCAACATCGATTACATGGACGCCTATACCGACCGGCTCGACAAGATCTACCGCTCCTTTCCGGAGTCCGAGGCGACCTTCGTCGTGAGCGGTACCAACGGCGTCAACAACGGCTTCGCGGGCGCGATCCTCAAGCCCTGGGGCGAGCGCGCGCGGACGGCGCAGCAGCTCCAGCCGGCGATGCAAGGAGCGGTCGGCGAGATCGAGGGGCTCAAGATCGCGGTCTTCTCGCTGCCGCCTTTGCCGAGTTCCGCGAACGGGCTTCCCGTGCAGATGGTGATCAGCTCCCCCGGCGGCTACGAGACCATCTTCCGCATCATGGATCAGCTCAAGACAGCCGCGAACAAGAGCGGGCTCTTCATCTTCACGGACAGCGATCTCGATTTCAACTCGCCCTCGGTGCGCATCAAGATCGATCGCCTGAAGGCGAGCGATCTCGGCATCACCATGGGGGCGATCGGCGACACGCTCGCGCTCTTGGTCGGCGAGAATTTCATCAACCGCTTCGACCTGCAGGGCCGCTCCTACGAGGTGATCACGCAGGTGCCGCGCACGCTGCGCCTCACGCCCGAGCGCCTCACCGAGTACTACGTGCGCACCGCGAGCAACCAGTACGTGCCGCTCTCGACGGTGGTCTCGATCCAGCCCTACACCGACGCGAATGCACGCACGCAATACAATCAGCTCAACTCCGCGACCTTCGCCGCGGTGCTGCGTCCCGGCGTCACCATGGGCCAGGCGGTCGAATTTCTGGAGGACCAATCGGCGAAGCTGCTGCCGCAGGGTTTCCGCCACGACTACCTCTCGGAGACGCGGCAATACGTGCAGGAAGGCAATACGCTCGCGGTTACCTTCGGCTTCGCGCTCATCGTGATCTTCCTGGTGCTCGCGGGCCAGTTCGAGAGCCTCCGCGATCCCATCGTGATCCTCGTGAGCGTGCCGATGTCGATCTGCGGCGCGCTGCTGCCGCTCTTCTTCGGCATCGCCACGATCAACATCTATAGCCAAGTGGGTCTCGTGACGCTGGTGGGCCTCATCAGCAAGCATGGCATCCTCATGGTCTCCTTCGCCAACGAAGCGCAGCGCGCGGAGGGGCTCGACCGCCGTGCCGCGATCGAGAAGGCCGCGAGGGTCCGGCTCCGCCCGATCCTGATGACGACAGCCGCGATGGTGGTGGGCCTCATTCCCTTGCTCTTCGCAAACGGGGCGGGAGCTGCGAGCCGCTTCTCGATCGGCCTCGTCATCGTCGCGGGCATGTCGATCGGCACGCTCTTCACCTTGTTCGTGCTGCCGACGGTCTACACCTTCCTCGCCAAGGACCATCGCGCCGCCGCCGCCGCCCCCCGCGTCAAGGAAATCGCCGAGGTGGCGTGATCGGCGGTTACCCGGCATGATCGGCGGAACGGGAAGGGGAACGCCGCATGGACCGCAGGGGCCTGCTGCTGGTGACGATGGAGCCGGCGCCGGCGGCGGAAGAAGAATTCAACGCCTGGTACGACAGCGAGCACGTGCCGGAGCGGCTTTCGGTGCCGGGCATCGAGACTGCGCGGCGCTACGTCTGCATCGAGGGATTCCCGAAATATCTCGCGCTCTATGATCTCGCGAGCCCGGATGTGTTGGAGTCGCCGGCCTATCTCAAAGTCGGCGGTGCCAATTCCAGCCCTTGGACCAAGCGGGTGACGAGCCGGGTGCGCGGCTATTATCGCGCGCCGGCGACGCAGCTTTATCCCGGCGGAGCCCTCACGGGTGGCGGTGCGCGCCTTCTGCTGCTGCGCTTCCGCGGCGTCGGCGCGCAGGCGCAGCAGCGCATCCTCGAGGGATTGCGCGCGAGCTTCGAGAGCCGAAGCGAGACGCTGCAGGTGCGGCTCTTCTCCGCTCCAGGCGAGAGCGGCGCCGATTTCCTCGGCCTAGTCGAGGCACGCGCGCCGCTGGCGCCGCTCCAACTCGATCTCAGGAGCTTCGGCGCCGCCGCCGATGCGCTCGATCTCGTCAACACCTACGCCCGCTATTAAGAGCAGAGGGTACTCATGTTGCCGTCGCAGAGAGAGCTCTTCAATATTCCGCGAGAGGTCTGCTACTTCAACGCGGCCGGCTGGAGTCCGATCCCAAAGGCGGTGCAGGAGGCAGGCCGCGCGGGCGCCATGCGCAAGGGCCAGCCCTGGAAACTCGAAGAGGATTTCTTCAAGGGACAATGCGACCGCGTGCGGCGCGCGGCGGCGGCGCTCATCGGGGCCGATCCCGAGGACGTCGCGATCATTCCCTCGGTCGGCTACGGCGTCTCGACGGCGGCGAAGATACTGACGATCCCCAGGGGCTCACGCGTTCTGGTGCTGGAGGACGACCATTCCTCGCCCTCGCTCGAGTGGCTGACGCGCGCGCCGCAGCAGGGGTTCACGGTCGAGACTGTGAAGCGGCCCGGCGACGGCGATTGGACGGCGGCGGTGCTCGATGCAATCGAGCGCAAGGGCGCTCCGCCGCTCGCGCTCGTCTCGATCTCCTCGATCCATTGGTCCTGCGGCAGCGTCATCGATCTCGATCGCGTTGCGCCCGCGCTTCGCAAGCTCGGCGGCAAGCTTCTCGTGGATGCCACGCATGGCGTCGGGGTGATGGCGACGGACGTTCGCCGCCTCGATCCCGATTTCCTGATCTTCCCGACCTACAAGTGGGTACTCGGACCCTACGGCCGCGCCTTCCTCTACATCGCCAAGCGCAATCAGGAGGGCGAGCCGCTGGAGCAGACGGGCTTCGGCCGCCGCGCGGTCTCGGCGGAGCTCTCGCCCTATCTCTCGGACATCAGCTACGTCGCGGGCGCGCGGCGCTTCGATATGGGCGAGCGCGATTATTTCGTCTCGCTGGAGATGGCGTCGGTGGGGATGGAGATGGTCGCGCACTGGGGTGCCGCCGCGATCACCGAGCGCCTGGCGATGCTGACGGAGCGGCTGGCCGACGGCTTGCGCAACAGCGGCGTGCGCGTGCCCGAGAGACGCCTGCGCGCGCCGCACATCCTGAGCCTCGAATTCCCGAAGGGCATGCCCAAGCAGTTGCCGGAACGGCTCGCCGCCGAGGGCGTCCACGCCGCCCCCCGCGTCGGCCGCCTCCGCATCAGCCCGCACGTCTACAACGACGAAGCGGACGTGGAGAGGTTTGTGGAAGTGTTCCGCAAGGTCGCGCTTTAGCTGGCGCCCTCACCCGCGTGCGCGATGGTCCGCGAGCACCATGGCCACCGTCTGCGTCACGCGCTTCCCTGTCGGTATGTGCAGGAACTCGTTGGGCCCGTGCGCGTTCGAGTGCGGCCCGAGAACGCCCGTCACTACAAACTGCGCCCCCGGGAATTTCTCGCCGAGCATGTACATGAAGGGGATCGTGCCGCCCTCGCCCATATAGGCGGGAGGCCTGCCCCATGCGGTCTCGGAGGCGCGATCGAGCGAGCGCTCGAGCCAGGGCTCGAGCTTCGGCGCGTTCCATCCGGTGGCACCCTGCGAGATGTCGACGGTAACCTCCGCGCCATCGGGCGCGTCGCTCGCAAGCGCCTCGCGCAGTATCGCCTCGGCGCGCGCACGCTCGAGCGTCGGCGGGAGCCGAAGGCTGAGCTTCGCCGTCGTGAAGGGCAGCAGCACGTTTCCGGCATTACCCGGCACCGGCAATCCCTCCATGCCCGTCACCGCGAGCTGCGGCCGCCAGGTGCGATTGAGCACGAGCTCCACGAGGTCCTCGCTCATCGGCCGAGTGCGGCCCGCCAAGGGGAACTTTGCCCAGACCTCCTTGCCGAGCGCCGCCGCTGCAACCCGCGCCTGCGCGATGCGCTCGGCCGGCACCTGCACGTGGAGCCCGTCCAGCCGGATCGCGCCCGTCGCCTCGTTCTCGATGCGCGAGAGCAGCTTCCGCATGAGACGGAAGCTCGAGGGCACGACGCCGGAGGCATCGCCGGAATGGACGCCCTCCGAGAGCACCCGCACCGTCAGCGTCGCCGCGAGGACGCCGCGGAGCGAGGTCGTGATCCAGAGCTGATCGTAATTGCCGCAGCCGCTGTCGAGGCAGATCACGAGCGAGGGCTTGCCGATCCGCGGCGCCAGATGCTCGACATAGGCCTCGAGGTCGCGGCTGCTCGACTCCTCTGAGGCCTCGATGAGGATGATTGAGCGCGCATGCGGCAGCCCCTGCTCATGGAGCGCCGCGATCGCCGTGAGCGCGCCGAACATCGCATAGCCGTCGTCGGCGCCGCCGCGGCCGAAGAGCTTCTCGCCCTTGAGGACGGGCGTCCAGGGGCCGGTGCCCTCGGCCCAGCCTGCCATCTCCGGCTGCTTGTCGAGGTGGCCGTAGAGGAGAACCGTCTCGGCGCCGCTGCCGGGCACCTCGATCAGGATCACGGGCGTGCGGCCCGGAAGGCGCAGGACCTCGAGCGTGGCGCCCGACAGCTTCGCAATCTCCGCTCTCGCCCAGGACTCGAAGAGCGCGACGGCTTTGTCCATGAAGCCGTGCGCGGCCCAATCGGGATCGAAGGCCGGGGATTTGTTGGGAATGCGGATGTAGTCGATGAGCGTCGGCACGACCGCCTCGTCCCACCGCCGCGCCACGAAATTGCCGAGCCTCGTCTGGTCCATCTCTCGTCACCGGCCTTATAGTGCGAGGCGAGCATAGCCAATTGCCGTGCGGAAATGGAGGCTCAAAATGGATCGCTTGCTGGAGGGAAAGATCGCGCTCATCACCGGCGCGGGCTCGGGGATCGGCGAGGGGATCGCGCATGCCATGGCGAATGCCGGCGCACGTGTCCTCGCCGTCGATATGAATGCGGAGAGCGCGGAGCGCACGGCGAAGGCGATCGGCGGCGGCGCCAAGAGCTACGCCTGCGACGTGACAGATCGCGCGGGCGCCGACGCACTCGCCGCGCGCGTCGAGCGAGAGGTCGGTGCGATAGGCGTTCTCGTCAACAACGCCGGCATCATCCGCCGCGGCACCCTCTGGGATCGGAACGTGCGGAGCGACTGGGACACTACGCTCGCGGTCAATCTTGACGGCCCCTTCATCATGACGACGGCGTTCCTCGCGCAGCTCGAGGAAACGAAGGGCTCGGTCGTCAACATCGGCTCGGTTCAGTCCTTCGTCGCCTTGCCGAATTCAGCCGCCTACACGACCTCGAAAGGCGGCGTGCGCGCGCTCACCAAGGGGCTCGCGATCGAGCTCTCGCCAAAGGGCATCCGCGTCAACGCCATCGGCCCTGGCCTCATCGCCACACCCATGAACGCGAAGGCGCGCGAGAACCCCGAGTACATGCGGAACTTCACCCACCGCATTCCCCTGGGCCGCATCGGCACTCCCGAGGACATCGGCCTCGTCGCCGTCTTCCTCGCCTCGGAGCTGGCGCGCTACGTCACGGGCGTTACGCTCCCGGTCGATGGGGGGTTCTTGTCGTATTGAGAACCGGCCCGGAAAACTTCCCACTGCTCGCATTGAGGCCTATCGCGCGAGCCGCCTAACCCGCCAGTCACCGACTCCGGCGGCGCCTGCGCTTCGGCCGTGTCGGATAGTGCATGCCTTCGAGCTTCAGGCCGTCAGGGTCCAGGAAATAAACGGCGTAGTAGCCGCCGGAATAATATTCGGCCGCGGGATCGACGATCTCGGCGCCCATCTCCTTCAGATGCGTCTCGAGGTCGAACACGTCCTGCCGCTTGCCCAGCTCGAAGGCGTAATGGTGGAAGCCGATGTCGCCGCGGCGGTGCTTGCGCTTCTTCCCCTGCCGGTCGGCCTCGCCGATCCAGAACAGCGTCTTCCCGTTGCTCCAGCCGACGGCGTCGGTGAAATCGTATTTGCGCTTAAACCCGAGGAAGCCCAGCACGTCGTCGTAAAACCGCTTCGAGCGCGCGAGATCGCCTACCTTGATCGAGATGTGATCGATGCCGACGACGCGTGCCATGGGTGCGGCTGGCGAGGCGAAGGATTGCTCGACGCTATTGCCAATAAGGCGGGAAGCCCGATTTGTCGGACTCCGCTTCGAGAAGCCGCAGCATCGCCGGCCATTCGAGCTCGCCGTAGGGGCGGCGGGTGTTGGGCTGGTAGAGATGCGCGGTGCGCTCCAGCACGTCATGGGACGGAATCTCTATTTCCGTTTGTGCGGCCATCACGTCGGTCTGGGTGCGGCAGGACTGCTCGAGCTGGTAGAGCGTGTTGAAGGCTTGCGGGATGCTGGGGCCGCAGGTGAGGAGGCCGTGATTGCGCAGGATCATGGCGTTGTGATGCGCGAGATGCGCGACGAGGCGCTCGCGCTCGTCGAGGTCGACCGCGGGGCCCTCGTAGTCGTGATAGGCGAGATGGCCCACGAAGCGGATAGAGGTCTGCGTGATCGGGAGGAGGCCGCACTTCATCGCGGAGACCGCCATGCCCGCGCGCGTGTGGGTGTGGATGACACAGCGCACATCCGCTCGCGCCTTGTGAATGGCGCCGTGGATGACGTAGCCGGCCTTGTTGATGCCGTAGTCCGTGTCGGGCTTCCAGAGGATGTTGCCCTCGACGTCGATCTTGACGAGGCTCGAGGCCGTTATCTCCTTGTAGAGCAGCCCGTAGAGATTGATCAGGAGATGATCGTCGGTGCCGGGAATGCGCGCGGTGATGTGGTTATAGGTGAGATCGGTCATGCCGTAGCGGTCGACGAGGCGATAGCAGGCGGCAAGCGCAACGCGCGTTTCCCACTCCTCCGGAGTCACCTCGTCGCGGACCGTCTTGAAATTCGTCGTGTAGCTCATGGCGGAACTCCCTTGCCCGCGATGATGGCTCAGCATAGGCCTATTGGCAAACGCCAGCCCGGAGAATGCAATATGCCCATCCGACCGATCCGCCGCGTCGTCACGGGACACGACAGCAAAGGAAGGGCCATCGTGGTGTCCGACGCGCCGGCGCCGCACGTCCGGACCTCGCCGCATCGGCCCGGCGTCGCCTTCACCAATCTCTGGACGACGGCGACGACGCCCGTGCCGGTCCACGGCTCGACCGATCCCGTGACGCCGGCGATGAACCTCGCGCCGCCGCCCAATGGCAGCAACTTCCGGATCGTCGAGTTCGCGCCGGAGCGAGGCTACATCGGCGGCATCGATGCGGAGCAAGCGCGCGCAGCCTTTGCCGCCATGGGCGGCGCCGCGCACGCGCTCGCCGAGGGCGAGAAATCGCGCCATCCCTTCATGCATCGCACCAAGACCGTCGATTACGGGATCGTGCTCTCCGGCGAGATCTATCTCGTGCTCGATGACGGCGAGGTGCTCTTGCGCGCGGGCGACGTCTGCATCCAGCGCGGCACCAACCACGCCTGGAGCAACCGCTCCGACGCACCCTGCCTCGTCGCCTTCGTGCTGCTCGACGGCGACCGGTTGTAGGTTCCGGTTAAGGCACGGCGCGTTGTCCCCAGCTCACGCCGGCCTCGACGCCGCGAGGGAGTAGCGGGGATCGGCGGCGAGCGAGGAGGCTTCGGGCAGACCCAATTCCTTCCGCACGATGTTCGTGCCGAGCACCATCGCCACCATCTTGTAGAAGGCGTGGCGGCGGCTCATGCCCTCGCGGCCCATGCCGCAATCGCTGGAGATGACGAGACGCTCGGCGGGGATGTGCTTCAGCGCCTCGCGAATCAGCGTCGCTACCTGATCGGGACGCTCGACCTGCAGCGTGTGATGGTCGATGACGCCGATCACGATCTTCTTGTCCTTGACGATCTCGCCGATTGCCTTGAGGTCGCCGCTGCCGGAGGAGCAGGTCTCGAAGGTGATGGCGTCCGCGTCGAGCGCGTTCAGCGCTTCGAGCGTTGGCTGGTAGCTCTGCACCTCCTTGAAGATGCGCTGCTGCGAGGGATTGCCCCAGCAGGTGTGGCACCAGACCTCGGTCTTCGCGCGCAGCCCCTTGACGGTGTTGTCGAAGACCGCCGCGAGCTCGCGCGTGCCGAGCTTGCCGAAGGTCTTGCCGCGCGCGGGCACCATGTGGATCTGCGGCTCCTCCATCTGCAGGACGGGACAGCCGGCATCCGCGACCTCGCGGAGCTCCGCGTTGAGCGCGTTGCTGAAGGCGTATGTCCGCTCGACCGGGTCCTTGTAGTGATCGTCGGAGACCGAGGCCGCCAACAGCTCCGGCAGAATGGTGCCGAACTTGAGCGGCTTCGTCGTGAGCCGCTGTCCCGTCTTCCACATCGCCGTATACTGGAGATTGCCGCGCCCGATCGGTCCCACCACGCGCGGCAGCACGCGCGCCTCGAGGAAATCGTGCAGGATGTGGCCGCGGGGATGCGCGGCTTGCGCGACGTTGTAGAGGCTGGGCTCGGGACGCGCGAGCCCCTCCATATGCGTCAAGGGATAGCTCTGCCAGCTCATGCCGCCGACCTGATCGTCGAAATGCGCGTCGCCGTCGGTGACGATGTCGAGCCCCGCCGTCTCCTGCGCGCGCAGATGCACGGAGACCGCGTCCTCGTATTGCTCGCGATAGCGCGCATTCATCATTGCCTCGAGGAAGGTCTCGGACCCGAGGACCGCGGTATACCAGGCCGGTCGCGGCAGCGAGCCGATGATAGAGGTCGGCAGGATGAGATCGGCGGTGGCGCGCAGCATCGGTGCTCTCCCGGCGGTTCGGCGTCCAGCCTGGGTTCTCGCACGCAGCGCCGTCAAGGCCCGAGGCTCGACCGAGCGCCGGCGCTCATGCAGAATGCGGCATGGTCCTGCGGCTCAGCGACATCGAGCGCGCCTTTCTGGTCGAGGCTGTGCGGCTCCTGGAGCGCGTCGCCAAGGGCGAGGACGTTCGCGAGGAAGCTCGCCGTTTCGTCTCCGCGCTCGAAGTGCGCGCCTCCGGCGACACCGACGCCATCGGGCGTCCGCTGGAACGGGTCAATCTGAAGCGGCCGCGGGAGTGAAGGGGGCGGTTGGCCGGCGGCTCCCTCAGGCCACCGCGCTCCGCTGCATGTTCTTGAACCGCCGGGAAAGCGTCTGAGCGCGGTCGTCCTCGAAGAGGGTCTCGGCGATGCGGACGGTGGCGGCGATCTGTGACGCGGCGGCTCCATGCTCGGGCCGCGCCGAGAGTTCCTCGAAGAGCCGGTTCGTGCGATTGTCGATCTCGTCGCCGATCCCCTCGATGGTCGCGCGCGCGGGGCTCGAAAGCCCGTGCCGCTCGCCCTTCTGCGCGAGCAGCATTAGGAATCCCGCGGCGCGGAGCGCCTGCTCGACGGTCTCGGCGCTGGGGATCGCATCGAGATCGGGGTCGTCGCTCGCGAGGCCGCGCGTGGAGATGCCGCGCCGCAGCGGCAATACCGCAAGCGCGGTCTCCGCGACCTCCGTGAGCTGGCTCGGACCGAGCGCGCGGCTCAGGATCGCGCGCGTCGAGAGAATCTGCTCGCCCCAGTGCGAATCCCGGCGGAAGCCGAACTCGCCGAGCATGCCCTCGACGCTCTCGATGTATTGGAGCAGCGCCTGCTGCAGCCGCGGGAAGTCGACGGCCGCGCCGGAGCCGCGGCGGCGCTGCGGCGCGAGCTCCGCGACCGCGCGCACCTGCATCTCGAGGTCGCGAATGAGACGCTGGCCGATGATGCCGAGCTCGGTGTCGCGCATGAGCGCGTCGGTGGGCTTCCAGGAGAGCGCGCGGCCGAGCCGGAGGATCTCCCAGGGGCGCGCAAGGCGGTTCAAGATGCCGATCGCGACGTAGCGGGAGTCGAGCCCGTGAGTCTCGCTGAAGCGGAGGTATTGCAGCTTCGCCTCGCTGACGGCCTCGCTCGCGAGCTCGCAGATGCGGCGGCCTTCCTTATTGCCGCTCCGTGCGGCCGCGGCGCTCACGGCCTCGAGCGCCTGGCGCAGCGGCTCCGCGATCCCGAGAATATGGGCGATCTCCGTGAAATC
>Ga0335079_10011368_pt1 | contig 10138 bp, 13 predicted proteins | sample Lox_Sample_33_FD_206719 | JGI IMG/M metagenome (GOLD analysis project Ga0335079, IMG submission 206719) | Soil microbial communities from Loxahatchee National Wildlife Refuge, Florida, United States - Lox_Sample_3.3 | ecosystem: Environmental > Terrestrial > Soil > Wetlands | place: USA...
AGAGGCAGCTTGCTTTCCTTCCTCCCAAGATGAGCGATGCAGAGTTGATGAAGAGCCTTGGTCAGCTGAAGGCAATCACGGTCTACAGTGCGTCGAGGGCGCTGGGAGTGAACGCGTCCGTTGCATCCACGCTCCTGAAGGAGCTGGAGTCGAGGTCAATGCTGGCCAGAGCGGGTGGGTTCAGCGGTCACGGCGTCTGGTCGGTCAAGAGACAGTAAAGGATTCTCAGTCGGATGTGGGCACGTTGAGCGCCAGGTGGACCACGTCCCCGCGCCTTATCGAGTCGAAGGTCTCCATCCCAGTCTCGACCTTCCCGACCGGGTTCAGCGGCCTGTCGCTCTTGGCCTCCCCGAGGAAGACGCAAATCAGCCCCCCGGAGGGCAGGTAGGCGACGTCCCCCCTGGCGAACTGCGTCCTCGGCTTCTCCACGCCAACTCTGAGGTCGGTGAAGAGGCAGACCATGGAGGGCTGCAGATTGACCCTGCTGTCGCTCGGCAGGCTCCTCAGAATTGAATTGATCGTGACAGGTGCAAGGTGGCGGTAGAACGCCACGGTCGCATTGCCTCTCCCCCCCACCGTCGCCATGCACTCGACCTTGGACACCGAGCCTGCGGCCGGTGGCCCTTGGGTGGACATCTGGCCCACCTTCGCAGTGACCCTTAATCTGTTTTTGCGGGCTTGAAGGAAAAAGACTTAACTCCCGACCCGGGCGGGCGAAGCTAACCCCGAGGCCCCCTGATGTCCCCTACAAAGACCGTGAAGAAGGCTAGGCAGCCTGCTATGGCAGAATTCGAGGTCAAGATCGGCCCACCCAAGCTCACACGCTTCGAAAGGGCCCGGATAGTCGGCGCCAGGTCCCTTCAGATCGCAATGGGCGCTCCCGCTTTCGTCCCAATTGAGGGACCCTACAGGGGTCCTATCGGGACCGCAATGATGGAGCTGGAGGGGGACGCCCTTCCCATATCGATCAGGAGATCGCTCCCGAACGGAATAACGCAGGACATCCCGATAAAGGCTCTAGCAAAGTAAGTCTCGGTGCTCCGCTATGACCACCACGAGGGTATTCGTGACTGACTCGCTGCCCGATGAGGCAAGGCGGGCCCTTTCCGGGTTTGAAGTCTACGAGAAGCGCGCCGACGGCGAGGCGGTCTCAAAGTGTCAGGCACTCGTCTGCTGGCCGGCTAGGGTGAAGCCGGACCTCCTCCGGCAGATGGCAGGGCTGAGGATGGTCCAGACGATGTCAGCGGGCGTGGACGCCCTAGATTTTCGGTCTCTTCCGGCAGGGGTGCAGGTCTTTTCGAACGCCGGGGCGTTCACAGACGCTGTGGCGGAGCATGCCTGGGGGCTCCTCCTCGGCGTCGCAAAAGGGGTCCACGTTCGAAACGTGCGCACAACGCCCAGGGCCCTCAGGGCGAAGACCCTGCTCGTCATGGGAGCTGGAGGCATCGGCTCTGAGGTCGCCAGGCTCTCGAAGTCGCTCGGGATGAGGACCATCGGGGTGTCCAGGTCTTTCAGGTCGCCCGAATTCTTCGACGAGATGCACCAGGTCGCGTCCCTGAGTCAGGTCGTGGCCGCTGCCGATGCAATTGTCATAGCGCTTCCGCTCACCAGGTCCACCCGAGGGATGGTAGATTACCCCTTCCTGTCGAAGGCGAAGAATGAAGTGATCGTGGTCAATGTGGGCAGGGGGGAGACCGTGGACGAAGAAGGGCTGCTAAGATGGCTCACAGAGAGGCCCGAGAGCAGGTATGCCACAGACGTCTTCTGGAAGTCGGAAGGCAAGGAGGTCTTCGCCACCAAGGCATGGGAGCTCCCCAACTTCTCCGGGACGCTCCACAACTCGGGCACCCCAATCGGGGGGAGCCTGGTAGGGCCGAAGGTTGCAGCGGCGCTGAACGTGAAAAGGTTCTTCGAGACGGGAGAAGCTGCGAACCGAGTGGAAATCACCGAGTATCTCTGATGGGATCGCGAGCCGCCCCTCTGAGACTCGGCAGCACGATCCCAGTCGACGGCCGGTAAAAAGGGCCCCTGCAATTTCTTCCAGGAAGTGACGAGAAAGCTCTCGCCTTGGAAAATGGTCAGAATGCTCTGGAAAGCGGTTAAATACGCGGATGGAAGGCCGTGCCGAACAAGGTCAGACATATGCCAAAAAAGAAATCCGACACAACCGAAACAGAGGAACAGAAGGCCGTGGAACAGGCCACAGCACCAGCACAGCAGAACGCCATGCCCCAGAGGACAGCCCCGTACAACCACATCTTCGTGGGCCAGAAGCCAGTGATGAACTACGCGATGAGCGCGCTCATCCAGCTGACGCAGGCCGGCGAGGTGGTCGTGAAGGCGAGAGGGATGGCGATCAGCAGAGCCGTCGACGTGGCAGAAATAGTCACAAAGAGGCTGGGAAATGGTCAGTTCAAGGTCAAGGACATCGGAATAAACACCGAGGTCGTTGGCGAAGGTCCAGAGACACGGAACATTTCCTCGATCGAAATAACAGTCGGAAAGTGACATAGAATCACCACCCATTGACAGGGGCATGTTGCCCAGCGTGAGCTGGGCGCACTTCTTTCCGATCCTAAGACGACCAAGAGTCTCTCCTATGGTTTTCCCCTCTACGATTATCAGTATTGAGAATCGAGATTCTTGGTTAATAGTTGTCCGATATCATAATACTTGAAGGATAACGAGCCTCATCCTACGCAGGTGGGTGTGCTGGGACGATGGAGAGACATTCAATAACGAAGAGGAGTATTGCTTCCATGCGGCGGTCTACCCGTGGCACAGGATCGTTGAGGACGAGGGGGCTACGGGGCGGTCATCGCGGCATCGAGCTGATGCAAGGGTCGACATCCCATGAGCATAAAGTTCCTCTTCGGGATAGACCCCGTGCGCTTCTTCTTGGGCGCACTGGCCATTGGCCTGGCATTCGGCTTCGCTCGCTACTTCGACCGCTGGGTCTTCTTTCCGTGGTTCCCGAACATCCTGGACTCGGCCACCATGGCGGTAATAGGGGCATTCCTGCTCTGGGACGTAGCGAGACGCATCAAGAGGTAGGAAGCCAACCTCTTCGACAGAACTGATATCAGCCACCAGATAGCGAAGAAGCGAGGGGTTCCACCCGTTGGTCCGGAGAGGCTAGGAGGCGCCGCCAAGTCGCACTTCGTATCTCCGGCAGAGGTCTAGCTTCTCGCTCCTTGCCAGCTTCTTTATTCTGGCCTCCAGTCTCAGTGCGCTACGTCTGTCCGCTGCGCGCTCAAGGAACGCAAGGGAAACGGGCCGCCTTGACCTCGTGTACTTTGAGCCGTGCCCCGAGTTGTGCTCCCTCAGCCTTCTGCCCACGGCGTTTGTTGAACCCGTGTACAGCGAACCGTCGGTGCACCTTACGATGTAGACCCAGAATCGCTGCACGCCACACCAAAGAACGGCCGCTAGAAAAGCAGTGGTGAGAAGTTCCCAGGAGGTTCTCGCTTCGCCGCTGCAGGATTGCGTAGGTCTCCGCGACAGACTTCTTTGACGCAATTCTGGGCGATGATTTTGTTTTTGGGGGGATATGTTTTTAAGCGAAAATCAGCGGCCAAGGAACAACAAAAAGTTGGTCGACACTCGCACGCAGCCCGTTCCACGCGCGGGCGTCGCGGCGCCGAGGTTTTCGGATAGGGAATTATTCAGCCTAGCTGAGAAGTATGGCACGCCCTACTTTCTGATAGATGAAACGACTTTGCGGAGGAAGGTCACCGAAATGGAACAGGCTTTTTCCGAGTTCAAGGGCGCATACCGCGTCGCCTTCTCGGTAAAGGCGAACTTCAACCCGACCGTGATCAGAACCTTCGGCACAGAGGGAATACTCTTCGACCTGACGGCCCCGAGCGAGCTCGTCTTCATCCTGAAGTCTGGGGGGACGGCAGGGAACGTGATCTACACGAGCATTACGGAGACTTCTGCCGAGTATGAGGAGGTCCTAAGGATGGGCGTCAGGAAGGTGGTGGTTGCGAGCTACAACGGCCTTCTCAACCTCGCAGAAGCTGCGGCGAAGGTCAACGCCACCGTCAGGACGATGGTCAGGGTCAACCCGGAGGTCCACGTTCATGCTGAACTCAGGGGGTCCATGGGCCACGGCAAGTTCGGGCTCCAGCTCAACCGCGGAGCCGAGGACAGCGCCCTCCAGGTGCTGAAGAAGATCCTTGCGACGCCGCAGCTGCAGTTTGACGGGTTCCACTTCCACCTGGGAAGCCAGATCGAGGATCCGGCCTGCTACGCAGAGGCCATCGAGAAGCTCGAGGCGTTCGTCCTCGATGCGAGGAGGGAGCTGGGTGAGTTCCACGTCAGGACGCTGGACATAGGCGGCGGGCTCCCGGCACCGTACGGCAGGAAGGTCCCGACACCGAAGGACGTGGCCGCGAAGATCGTGGGGCAGCTGAACAGCCTCATCGAGAGCTTGGGCGACAGATTCACCCTGGTTTCCGAGAGTGGCAGGTACCTTACGGCTGAATCTACGATCCTCGTCTCTAGGGTCGTGAACACAAAGAACTTCGGCGAAAGCAAGTACGTCTACGTTGACGCGGGCTACCACGTGCTGCTCGACTCGGCGCTGCTGAGGCATGAGTATCCGGTGGAGGTCGTCCCAGGCGGGAAGACGTCTCCGCAGAAAGTGGCTCTGGTCGGGAGGCTCTGTGACCCTCTGGACGTCTTTCCGACTTCAGCCAGGTCGAAGCTTGGAGGAGCGGAGGTAGGGAAGCTCGTGATATTTCGTGACGTGGGGGCGTATTCCATAGTCATGAACATGCCTTTTCACAGCCAGCCCCGCCCCTTCGTACTCATGCGGAACGGCCAGGGCGCATTCTCCGTCGCCCGAAAGGGACAGGACGTCGACCAGCTGTTCATGGACGAAGGCGGAGACTGCCTGGCGGCCTAGAAACGTTCAAGGGACGACGGGTCGACGGGCTCACGTTTTCGTGGCCAGAAGCGCTTCTTTCAGAACCTCCGACGGTCGCTCGCTCCTTCTGAGGCCCTTCGGACCCCGAGACGCCCCAGCCCTCCTGCACTTCGCAAACGCTATGTTCGACCAGAAGAGGACCAACAGGGACCTGGGCGTGGTTTCGTTCGACAAAGAACCCACCATGGTGGAAGAAAGGGAGTTCAAGGAAAGAAAGGAAGTGGTGAGCGTCACCGCCTTCGATGGGAGAAGGTTGGTCGGGCACTGCAACATCAAATAGGAGGATGCGAAGCGACGTCATGCACGCGGGTCCACTGGGGATATCCGTGTCGGACGGATACAGGGGAGTAGGGCTCAGAGAGAAACTGATGAGCGAAGCTCTGCTGCGCGCCAGGGGAATCGGGATATCGCTGGTCCAGCTGGCGGTGTTCGGGAACAACTCCGTTACGACTGGGCTCTACGCGAGGATGGGATTCAGGAGGTCCGGCGCCATCCCGGGCAAGACCGTGCGCGACGGGAGGCAATTGGATGAGGTCACAATGTATGCAGACCTCAGGGCAATCGATAAATCCAGCTCGCAGCCGCGCCGGAAAAGTTGACGCTCGAACTAATCATGGGACCAATGTTCTCCGGGAAGACGTCTGAACTCATCCGGCTGGTCGAGAGGGAGGTGTACGCAAAGAGGAAGGGTGCCATCTTCAAGATCGCCTTTGACGAGCGGTACAGCGCGATGCAGGTGGTGACCCACAACGGGCTCAGGTACGACGCCTTCACCGTAGCCTCGTCTGCAGAAGGGCTGCGGAAGATCGAAGAGCTCACAGAGTCGAAGGGGCTCGATGCGATAGGTGTGGACGAGGTCAACTTCTTCCCCCTTGAACTGGTGGGAGTCCTGGACAGGCTTGCTGACACCAGGAAGGTGATAGCCTGCGGTTTGAACCTCGACTTCAAGGCCGAGCCGTTCCCCACCACCATTCAGCTTGCAGCCAGGGCGGACAGGGTGAGGCACCTGAGCGCGGTCTGCGTGGTGTGCGGACAGGAGGCGACCAGGACCCAGAGGCTCATCGGCGGGAAGCCAGCACCGAAGGACTCCCCCGTCATAGTCGTCGGGGGCAAGGAATTGTACGAGCCGAGGTGCCGGACCTGCTACGCTCCCCCCGTCTGAGCGGGGCGGCAACCCTTGTTAACCACCTCTGAGGAAATGGGCAGGATGGTGCATCTCTGATTGGCCGAACAGCCAAAGGACGGCAGCGGTAGGCCCTACCACGTCCGGATCAGCAAGAGGGACGTGGGACGCATAGCGTTCCTTCCCGGGGACCCCGGCAGGGTGCCGAAGATCGCAGAGAGGTTCAGGGATGCGAAAGATCTCGGCTACAACCGTGAGTACCGCGCCTTCGGTGGGAAGATAGGAGACGAGAAGGTGGTGGCGGTTAGCACCGGCATAGGGGGTCCGGCGGCAGCCATCGCCATCGAAGAGCTGGCCCGGCTTGGCGTGAAGGTGATGATAAGGGTGGGCACCTGCGGCGCGATAGCGCCAGGCATCCGGACTGGTTCAGTGATCATCGCAGACGCCGCTGTGCGGATGGACGGCACGAGCACCCAGTACGTGCCACCGGGCTACCCCGCCGCTGCCTCGCCCGAGGTGGTGATGGCGCTGGCGGAGGCGGCGAAATCACGCAGGGGAAGGTACACGGTGGGGCTCACGGGATCCACCGATGCTTTCTACGTGGGTCAGGGTAGAGAGTCGTTCGGGGGGTACCTTCCGCCGTCCAGTGCAAGGCTGGTGGAAGACATGAGGTCCGCCAAGGTCATCTGTTTCGAAATGGAGGCTGCCACGCTCTTCACCCTCGGGAGGGTATTCGGTCTCAAGACCGGAGCTGTCTTCGCCGTCGTGGCGAACAGGACGACCAATGAACTCAGGGACGAGGCGGGAGTTGACGACGCCATCGACACTGCCGTTGGTGCAGTCATGTTCTTGAAGAAGTACGCCGTCTGAGTCCGCCCTTCACCGCCATCTCCAGCACCTCGCTTCCCTTCACCTGCCCCAGAGACCCGAGGACGGCGTCGCGCTCGCTGAACCTCCTGCCGTCACCTTCACCTCTTCCGCTGACGAGCAGAGGCACAGGGTCGGCGGAGTGTCTCTTGAGGGTGCAGGGCGTCGCATGGTCGCATGACACCACCAGAGTGGCTTCGTCGACGTGTCGGAGAGCCGTCGAGAAGAAATCCCGATCGATTGTTTCTATGTTCTTCTTCTTGCCCTTGGCATCGCCGTCGTGTCCGAATTCGTCTGGCCCCTTGATGTGGACGTACACCACGGCCCCGTCCATAAGCTCTGCCGAGAAGAGCCTCGCCTTCTCAGACATGTCCTTCATGTCCTTTATGGGGACCATCTTCATCCCGAGGAGCCTGGCTATACCCACCTCGGCAGGCATCTCGACGAGAGCGGTGCCCATCATGCCGTACTTCTTCTCGAAGGGCACGGGCTCGGGAAGGTGGTCGCCGGCGTCTCTGAGGAGGACAAGATTGGCCGGAAGCTTCCCCTGCCTGATTCTCTCCTTGTTTGCCTCGCTGGTGTCGAGGACTCGCTGTGCCTTCTTTGTGAACTCGTTGACCAGCTCCGCCGCACGGGCTGAGCTGCCGTCCTTTGACTCGGGGACGCTTTTCATGACGCGGTCAGCACCGGACGTCTCCTTTGCGGCGCCGAAGCCACCGACACGCGCATAGGCGGGATCAGTGTTGGTGATCGCGGCGCTGAGGGGCTGGTCCCCCCTGATCACCAGCACTCCCCTGTACGATATGGTCGCCTTGAACTCGAAACGGGCGCCGCTCAGGGATATTGTGTTCAGATCCTTCGCCAGGAGCTCCGCTTCTTCCTGGGTGAGGTTCCTCCCGGCCCTCCTGTCGACTATGCGTCCGTTCCTGCCTGAAGCGAGGTTTGCGCGTAGCGCAAGGTCTCCCCTCCTGATCTCCAGACCCGAGCCCAGGGCCTCGACCACTCCCCTCCCAGGATATCCGTCACTGAAGGAGTAGCCGAGCATGTTGAACACGGCTATGTCGGATTCCGGGGCGATCCCCTTCCCTACGGTGATGACGCTCCCGAGCTTCGACCTCGCGGCTATCGAGTCCAGGTTGGGGGTGTAGGCAGCCTCAAGGGGCGTGGTGTAGTTGAGGCTCGGCGCGGGCCTGTCCGCGCAGCCATCGAGTAGCACATACCCTATCTTCATTATTCAGCGCAGGGGGCAGGCTGAATCTCCATTTGTTCCTTTCGCGAGGAGGACGCGTGGCTGCAAACGCTAATATCTAGACCACGTCGCGAGGCGCGCCCATGGTCGAGCTTCGCAAAGACTACTTCACTGAGAAGGTCTCGATCATCCTGCCGGACAGGGGGCTCAAGCCCGGGCAGGTCATCGCTCAGAAGGCTGAGAAGTGCAACTACTGCGCTGGCAACGAGGAGATGACTCCACCCGCCGACTTGGTCCTCGTCAAGAGAGGGGACACGCTCCTGAAGCAGACAGACGCCGAGGGGGACGTCGTGAAGAACTGGGCGGTCAGGATCTTCCCGGCCAAGAGCCCCGTCGTCACTCCCAACGCGCCGCCTTCCTATGGGGAGTCCCCCCACTACAGCGAGCCTGCGGTAGGGTATCACTACGTGCTTGTCGCGACGCCCAAACACGACCAACCCTTCGCGAGGATCGACGTTGAGCAGTGGACGAACATTCTTGCCTCCCTCCAGGACAAGGTCAGGTGGCTTTACTCTCAGAAGGGAGTGAGCTACGTACTTGTCTACGCCAACAGCGAGAAGGAGGGGACCCCCACGGCCGTACACCCCAGCATACAGATGGTCACCACCCCGAGAGTGCCCCCCGCAGTGGAGGTCGAGGCGGAGACCGTCCAGACCTCCCTGAACGATCTTGGCGTCTGCCCCATGTGTCAGGTTGTGGGGACTGAGACTGGAGGACCTAGGCAGATACTCGCCACCGACTTCTTCATAGCGTTCGCTCCCTGGGTCTCGACTCACCCGTTCGAGTTCTGGGTGTATCCGAAGCGGCACATGACGAGCATCCTGAAGCTCTCGCAGAAGGAGATGATGGACCTGGCGCTGATGCTGAGGTCCACACTTGGCGGGATGTCCAAGGCGCTGGACGCTCCGAGTTTTATCATGGTCTTCCACAGCTCCTCCGAGAAGAAGACGACCAAACAGATACACTGGCACATCGAAGTCTACCCACGTCGTCAGCATTGGACAGGCCTGGAGATCGGCGGCGGGATATACGTGAGCGAGGTGTCCCCTGAAGCGGCTGCACAGGTCCTGGGTGCCAGCGCCAGGAAGGAACTGGCCCAATTAGTGGGCATTAGATGACTGGACCTCCGGGCCGGATGGGGGCCACTGGCATCACGGGCAAGGGAGCTCTCGTGATTTTCGGGTCGAGCGGGAATCTGGCCACTACAAGAATCATCCCAGCGGCAATGAGGCTCAGACGAAGGGGCTCAATGCCCGGCAGCTTCCTAATCCTGGGCATAGACAAGGAGCCTCTCAAGGGCGCTCGGCAGATACCCGGCTTCCGATTCATCAGAGGAGACTTCGGGTCGCGGAGCACCTTCTCTGCACTCGGCAAGGCGCTGGCGGTCATAGCGAAAGGAACAGAGCCTGAAGTGATGTACTACCTGGCGACCAGGCCGGAGCTCTTCGCCGGGATAGTGAGCCGTTTGCAGAAGGAAGGCCTGTGCCGCTCCAAGCTCGGAGATGTGACCGTAATGGTCGAGAAGCCCTTCGGCACCGACCTGGGGAGCGCACAGGTTCTGGAGAGCAGGCTGCGAGCTGCCTTCCCCCAACGAAACATCTTCCGGGTCGACCACTTCCTGGGGAAATCGGGCACAGAGCAGATCCGACGGGCCAGGGACGATTCACCTCGCCTGGAGCGTGTGTGGAACCGCAGCTTCATAGACCACGTGCAAATCATGGCTGACGAGAGCCTTGACGTCGGGGAAAGGGGGGGCTTCTACGACTCCGTGGGAGCCGTCAGGGACATGGTCCAGAGCCACCTCTTCCAGCTCCTCTGCCTCGTCGCGATGGAGCCGCCGGAGTCTGCCGGCCCCGCCGAGGTCGCGAGGTCAAAGGCCCGCGTTCTGCGCGCAATGGTGATGCCCAGCAACGAGGAGGTTGTCTGGGGGCAGTACAAGGGCTACAATCAGTCCCATGGCGTCAAG
>Ga0335079_10011370_pt1 | contig 10138 bp, 9 predicted proteins | sample Lox_Sample_33_FD_206719 | JGI IMG/M metagenome (GOLD analysis project Ga0335079, IMG submission 206719) | Soil microbial communities from Loxahatchee National Wildlife Refuge, Florida, United States - Lox_Sample_3.3 | ecosystem: Environmental > Terrestrial > Soil > Wetlands | place: USA: Florida...
CCTGATTAATGCCACTGGAGTTCTGACCAACGTCAACTGCGGCGCTTATTTCAGCTACTCGCGCTTGCAACGAGTGCGTACTTCGATACCCACCGAGCGCATAAGTTTACGCAGCAATTACTGGGACCGTTTGGATCTCACCGCATCTTACTCCTACAGTTCAGCCGACATGACAACTCCGCTGCACGAAGCGTTCAATGGGCTAATTACACGAACCGGCACGCGAGCGTTTACGGGAACGGGTACGGGCAGTGCGACTCGCATTTCGGATGTTGCAGACCTCGGAGCCACTCTGCATCTGACCAAGCGCCTGCGGCTCGTGGACAAGTTCTATTTCTGGGCTTTTCGCATTCCGGAAAACGGCAACTTCACCGAAGCCGACAGTGTTTGCATCGCCACTTGTACTTTGCTGACTCCGCCCAGCGCCACGGCACCGGCGGTGACGAACACCTTGACGCAGTCGTCATTCAATCAGCATTGGAAAAGAAATCAAACCGAACTGGATTGGGACATTACAAACAAACTGGGCGCTCGCATTGGCTATCGCTATGGCGACCAGAAGTTCACGCATTTCCTGGATTTCTCCGGCGACGAGGATCGCTTTAACATTCACGAGTACACCGCACTGCTCGGCGCCTGGGCGCGCCCGGTGCATGGTCTGCGGCTGAATTTCGATCTCGAACATTCCAACTACGACAACGTGATCGTACGGATTGAGCCGCGCAGCGAGTCGCGTTACCGTTTCCGAACAAATTACACGCCGCGTCCTTGGTTGGTGCTGGGTGGATCCATCAACATTTTGAATGACTCAAACTCTGACTCTCTTACAAATTACATGGGACACAACCGCAACTACGGTGTCAACGCGTCCGTGACACCCACGGCGCGTTACGGGCTTGATCTGGCTTACAACTACAACGATTTTCTGCAGAACGCCTTGATCTGCTTCAACGACGCGCCCCCGACAGCAGTAACTCTTCCCGTGGTAGCGACTGCTGGCTCGTGCGCAGGAAACGATCCGGACAATCCGCTGCTAACGAATTCCTATTACATCAACCACGATCACTTCGGCATGTTTTCCTTCAGGATGACACCGGTGAAGCGGGTCTCGACAAGGCTGGGCTACAGCATCACGAGCGTGGATGGACGTACGCCCCAGTTCAACATTCTGCAGCCCCTCGGCCCACTGCAATACAAATATCAGCAGCCGGTTGCGTACTTCAGCATAGATTTGGGTCATAACCTCGCGTGGAATACAGGCTGGAATTACTATCAGTACGCCGAAGGATCATTCGTCGGGCCCACAGCATCGCGCTATTTCCATACAAATAATGCCACGCTATCGCTGCGTTATGCTTTCTGATCTCTGCGGCTGCGCACGCTTATTTTGCGGATGCGATGTGACGCGAGCGCCCAGTGCAAGTACTCGAACGGTCCCCGGTAGTGCCCTAGCGCGACACATTTTTCTTAAGCCAAGCAACCCGAGCCAGACATTCGCACTCCTCTCTAAGATCGTGAGGGACTGGATGCCTTTAGTTACTTGCACCGTCGCTGACAGAGAACTAAGCTCGCGCCGTGGGGTTGAGTAAAGAGAATGTCCCCGCGACACTACAAAAGCTGGACGACCTTCCTGTGTTTGTGTGGTCTGCTGTGGTGCACGCCACACGCCAATGCAGACGCTGCCCTGCTCTTGGAAGAGCCCTACGGTCACTTTGGCGCTTTCACAGCGACCGGCCACGCGGCCGTCTATTTGAACCGAGTCTGCGCCGATTCACCAACCGTGCTGCGCCGCTGTCAGGACGGCGAAACTGGGGTGGTCATCAGCCGCTACAACAAAATCGCCGGCCGGGACTGGCTTGCTATTCCGCTGATTCCATATCTGTACTCCGTCGAAGAACCGGACGAGATTCCATTATTCGCCAATCCTAAAATCATTGCCTTCCTTCGCAACCAATACCGGAAGAGACATTTGGAAGCGCTTGCGCCCGCTGATGAGACCGGGGAGCCTCCGGAGGGCAATTGGACGCAACTGGTTGGCGCAGCCTACGACCGCACGATCTATGGGTTTGAGATTCAAACCAGCGAGCAGAAGGACGATGAATTTATCCGGCAGTTCAACTCGCAAACCAATCGGTCCCATTTCAACCTGCTTGCCCACAATTGCGCAGACTTTGCCGCAGGTGTAATCAACTTTTACTACCCTCGGACTTTGCACCGCAATCTCATCGCCGACGCGGGTATAACCACCCCCAAGCAAATCTCCAGGTTACTTGTGAAGTTCAGCCAACATCATCCCGAGCTGCAGTTCTCCACCTTCGTGGTCCCCCAAGTGCCCGGCACTGTGCCCCGCAGTACGCCGGTGCACGGTGTCGTCGAATCAGTGCTCAAATCAAAGAAGTACTTTTTGCCAGTAGTCGTCCTGCATCCCATTATTACCGGCGTCCTGGCCCTGGCTTATGTCGGGGACGGAAGATTTGACCCGACGCGGCAGGCGATGATCTTGGAATCAGGGCACGATCTGGAGCCGCCGCTCGCCTCGATTGAGCGGCGCGATTATAAAAACGAGTTAAGCCTTCTTCTTGCGGAAACCTCGAATTCTAAAGGCGAGCGACGGTGGGTTCTGCTACAGGCTGCTGCCGAACCTCAGTTTGACCAGAACGGAAGGCCGGTGTTGCGCATGCGGTCCGGCCAGAATTATGTCGCGGTGGGCATCGCACGCGACAACATCTTGACTCACTCTGCTTCTCTGGCGCGAGACTTACTCGCTGCGAGGCTGCAGGCGGAACTGCACCGCAGTGGGGACCCGAGAGCTTCAGGAATGGACGTAGCGAGCGATTGGAAGCAACTCCAACAGATCACCCCCGGCGACAAGAGTGTGAACTGATGCCGGGTTCCTCCCCGTGCGTATTTCGCATAGAGCAGAGGGCTTGTCAGTCGCCTGCGCGCTACGTATGATTTCATAGGCCATGGCTGCGAGTAATACTCCTCCGCAAATGAAGCTGCGACAGAAGACGCAGCTCATGTCAGCATCAGAAATTGAACGAACTCTCGTCAGGTTGGCTCACGAAATCGTCGAAAAGAACGGCGGTGTTGATGGACTGGCGTTTGTGGGAATTCGCCGGCGCGGAGTGCCCTTGGCCGAGCGCCTTGGCCGCCTGGCGGAGCGCATCGAGAGCGTGCCCGCACCGGTCGGCACATTGGACATCAGCTTCTATCGAGATGACCTGTCTACCGTCGGCCCGAAGCCGGTCGTGCAGGAATCTGACCTCGGGTTCTCCATTCAGGACAAGAACGTACTGCTCGTAGATGACGTTCTTTTTACCGGCCGCACGACGCGCGCGGCGATGGACGCTCTTTTCTCTCATGGCCGACCGCGCAGCGTGCAACTGTGTGTCTTGATCGATCGCGGCCACCGCGAGTTGCCGATCGAGCCCGCTTTTGTCGGCCGCACGGTCCAAACGACCACGAGCGAAGTCATCGAGGTCAAGCTGACGGAGATTGACGGTGCGGACAAAGTGCTGCTGATGGAGAAGTAGGCCTTTTAGTTTTCCTTCCAAGAAGTACCCGCCAAATCCTGGGATCATCGACTGCCTCTGTGCTCCTTTGTGTCCGCTGTGGTTAGCTTTCTTAATTCTTAACGATAGAGGGTACAGAGGACGCGGAAAATTCAAAATTACTACTGCAATCTACCCATTCGGTTTACAATCAGGCGCGATTTCATCGCGACTCGCACTCATTGATGACAACAACCAGCCCTACCCAGAGCGGTAAAGTCTCAGCCAGCATTGCTGCTCCAATTCGCGCCGTCGAGCTGATTCGCAAAAAACGCGAAGGCCAGGAACTGTCACGCGCCGAAATCGAAGCCCTTATTCGCGGATACACTCACGGGGAAATTCCTGATTATCAGGCTTCCGCCTGGCTGATGGCGGCTCTTCTGCGCGGATTGACGCGGGCTGAAACAGCCGCGCTAACGGACGCGATGCTGCGCTCAGGCGAGGTGCTGGACCTCTCCGAATTTGCTCCCAAGAAAGTGGACAAGCATTCAACCGGCGGAGTGGGCGACAAAACGTCGCTGGTTCTGGCGCCTGTTGTTGCCGCCGGAGGCTTGCTGGTGCCCATGATCAGCGGCCGCGGCCTTGGCCACACCGGCGGCACACTCGACAAACTCGAATCCATTCCCGGCTTCAATGTGAACCTGCCAGTCTCGGATTTTCGTCGCGTGCTGCGCGGCTGTGGCTGCTGCATGATTGGGCAAACCGCCGAGATCGCCCCCGCCGATCGCAAGCTTTACGCACTGCGTGACGTGACTGCCACAGTGGAGAGTCCGTATCTGATCTGCGCATCAATCATGAGCAAGAAATTGGCCGAGGGCATCGACGCTCTCGTCCTCGACGTCAAAACCGGCTCCGGCGCGTTCATGAAGAAAGAGGAAGACGCAGTATTTCTCGCCGAGTTGATGGTCGAGACTGGCGAGTGCATGGGCAAGAAAGTTGTGGCGCTGATCACCGACATGGACCAACCACTCGGACTAAAGGTCGGCAATGTGCTGGAAGTCGAGGAGGTACTGGATGTATTGCACGGCGAGGGCCCACCCGATTTGCGCGAATTGTGTCTCGAACTTGCCGCCTGGATGTTTCAACTGGGAGGCGTGGCTTCTTCATTAGCCCACGGACGGCAAATCGCCGTGCAAATGATCGACTCTGGCCGGGGACTGGCAAAATTCTATGAAATGGTGCAACTACAAGGCGGAGATCTGTCGGCGATTGATGAGCCCGCCAAACTGCCTCATGCGAAGCATAGGTTGGAAGTGCTCAGTCCGGAAAACGGTTACGTAGGCACGATCGCTAGCGAGGCGATGGGCACTGCTTGCGTGATTCTGGGAGGAGGCCGCGAAAGAAAAGAGGATGCCGTTGATCCGGCGGTTGGCATCGAGTTGCACAAGAAAGTTGGCGATCCGGTAAGCGCGAAAGAACCTCTGGCAACTATTCATTACAATTCTGAATCGCGCGTAACGCAGGCGAAACCCTTGATTCACGAGAGTTATCAAATTTCGGGTGCGCCTCCGGCTGATCTGAGACCGCTATTGCGTCGTGTAATCCAGGGATCCGGAGGCAAGAACTGATGGCGCGCTTCACCGGAATTCTCGGCATCATCACGATGCTCGGGCTAGGTTATCTTTTCTCCACGAATCGGCGGGCTATCCGCGTCAAAACGGTGGCTTGGGGCCTGGGATTGCAATTTGCGTTCGCCGTTTTTGTGCTGAAGCTTGAGGCCGGCCGGGTCATGTTTCAGAACGCCGGCGACGCCGTGAATCGCCTGCTGAGCTACGCCTTTGCCGGTTCTTCTTTTGTGTTTGGTGAATTGGGCAAACAAGGATCGAAGCTCGGGTTTTATTTCGCCTTTCAGGTCCTTCCCACAGTCATTTTTATCGCTGCATTCTTTGCCATTCTTTATCACTACGGGGTCATGCAGTTCATTGTCCGTCAGGCAGCGCGCGTAATGACCCGATTTATGGCTGCAAGCGGAGCGGAATCGCTCAATGTCGCTGCCAGTATTTTCATGGGACAAACCGAAGCGCCCTTGACCATCCGTCCTTTCTTGCCCGAAATGACTCGCTCCGAGCTGATGACGGTTATGACTAGCGGCATGGCGCACGTATCGGGCGGAATTATGGCTGCGTATATCGCGTTCGGGATCGAACCGAAACACCTGCTGAGCGCCGTGATCATGACCGCGCCGGGGACCATTTTGATGTCCAAGATGCTGGTTCCTGAGACTGAGCAGCCAAAAACCGCAGGCCGCGTCGTTATGAGCGAGGAGGAGGTCAAAGCGGAAGAGAAAGAGAATTTGTTAGGCGCGATTTCGCGTGGCACAACAGACGGTCTTTATCTCGCATTGAACATTGCCGCCATGCTGATTTCGTTTCTGGCCCTGATCGCATTGACCAACGGTATTCTCGGCGGCATTCATAACGGACTAGCTCATATCGGATTCCGCTGGTTTCCCACCAGCCTGGAGAGAATCTTCGGAACCATCTTTGCCCCTATCGCCTGGGTGATCGGGATCCCGTGGCGAGATTGCCCGGCCATAGGCAATCTTCTGGGAACCCGCATGGCTTTGAATGAACTGGTTGCGTTTTCGATGCTCGCACCGCAGCGGGGCGCGCTCGATCCACGATCATTTACCATCGCCACGTTTGCGCTCTGTGGTTTTGCCAACCTGAGTTCCATCGGAATTCAGATCGGTGGGATTGGAGCGCTGGCGCCAAACAAAAGAGGCGAACTCGCGCGCCTTGGTTTTCGCGCGATGTTTGCCGGAACCATGGCGAACCTCATCTCGGCGTCCATCGCGGGAATGCTTTTGTAGCCGGACGCCTCGTGCGTGCGGAGTCTTGCTTCCGCACGCCGCGCCTCGAAATCACCGGGATAAGATCAGCGGCCCCAGTGGATGGGTTGAGTGGGCTACTTGCTTGCGACTTCGGCCACTGCGGTCTCGCGCTCCACATCGCGCAGCCGCGCCGCTTTTCCCCGTAGGCCGCGGAGATAGTAAAGCTTGGCCCGGCGAACCTTCGAGGACCTTACCAGTTCCACCTTGTCTATGACCCTCGAACTCTCAGGGAAAATGCGTTCGACTCCGTGACCGAAGCTGATTTTGCGAACGGTGAAACTTGCCTGCGGTCCGCGGGTGCGCCTGATTACCACACCCTCGAATGCCTGCAGACGCTCCTTGTCGCCTTCTTTGATCTTCACATGCACACGGATGGAATCTCCGGGACCAAAATCAGGCAGATCGGTCCGCTTGGTCTTCGCCAAAAGTTTTTCGATGATGAGGTTCGACATAATTGCTCCTAACAGCGTGCTCTCCTATTTTAGTCAGCTAACGTTTGTCATTCCGAGCCGTTCGCAAGCGCGCGTCGCGCGGCCAGGGCGTGTCGAGGAATCTGCAGTTTGCTTTGAACTGCAATCCACTTGGGATGACAACAAATCAACCCACTTCTTCGCGCTTGATCTGCTCAAGCAGGTTCTTATCTTCGTCAGTCAGCACCGCATCCTGCAACAGATCGGGCCGATTGCGCGCCGTCTTCTGCAACGCCGAGCGGCGGCGCCAACGGCGGATCTCGTCATGGTTGCCGGAGGACAACACGTCCGGAACTGTCATGCCGCGAAACGCCGCCGGTCGCGTGTAGTGCGGATAATCGAGTAACCCGCCGGAAACGCACGTCGAGACCGGACCATCCCCATCACCCGCTTGCGCACCTGCCGTGAACGATTCCTGCTGGGTGGATGCCTGGTTTCCGACAGCGCCCGGAATCAGCCGGATCACGCAATCCACAATCACCGCGGCCCCGATCTCGCCTCCGCTCAGCACGTAGTCGCCAATCGACAGCTCGCGATCCGCCAGGTACTGACTGACGCGCTCATCCACGCCTTCATAGCGGCCGCAGATCAGAACGAGTCGGTCCATCGCGGCCAGCCTCTCGGCTTCGCCCTGGTCGAATCGCGTGCCCTGTGCCGAAAGCAGCACCACGCTCTGCCTGGCCCCGCGGCAGGCGACATGAAGCGAATCAACACATTCAAAGATCGGTTCCGGCTTGAGCACCATGCCCTCGCCACCGCCAAATGGGCGGTCATCTACTGTGCGATGCCGGTCGTGGGCAAACGCCCGCAGATCGTGAACCGCAATCGTTGCCAGACCAGCCTCCCGCGCCCGGCGGATGATTCCATAATCGAGCGGTCCACGAAAGAAATCGGGAAAGATCGTGACAATGTCAATCTGCATGAAACCGGTGGCCAGTGCTTAGTGGTCAGTCGTAACTGGCCACTGGGCACTGGTCACTGACCACTCTTCTGCTGCTGCTTCTTCTCTTCTGCACTTAGCGGCGCATCCAGTTCCAGCATTCCCTCAGGCAAAGCCATTTTGATCTGCCGCTTCTCGATATTTACATCTTCGAGATAGGCCTGAGCGTACGGAATCTCGTACTCCTTTCTGCCCGACCCAACCACCAATAATGGCGCTTCACCGGCACCAAATTTCACATCTGTCACTTTACCCAGTTCGCGGCCGGCGACGAGCACAGTGCAGTCCACTAAGTCGCTGATGTAAGTCCAGCCCGATTCAAGCTGTGGACGTTGTTCTCGCGGAACCTGCAATTCACAGCCGATCAGCGCCTCCGCATCCGCAATCGAATCAACTCCCGTCAACTTCAAAATCAAAGAGCCTTTATGTGTCCACAGCTCTTCAATCCTAAGTTCGCGCCGGCTGTCATCCTGGCGTACGGCGGCGAGCTTCAGCCCAACTTTGAATCGATCCGGCACATCACTGTGGACCTCAACTGCAACCTCGCCGCGTCTTCCTTGTGTTTTTAGAACCCTGGCGACAGTGATGAAGTCGTGTGCCGTTTCCTGTCTCCCTGCAGTTCGCCTCGGGCCTATTCCAAAATCTCTACGGCGAACCGCCTTTGCGCCCGGATTCCAGCCGCATTTACCAGCGAGCGCAGAGCTCGCGCTACCCGTCCCGATCTGCCGATCACCTTGCCAACATCATTGGGCGCGACCGTCAGTTCAAGAACCGTGGTTTCTGCTTCGATCTGATTGACCGAGACTTGGTCGGGCGCATCCACCAGCATCTTCGCGATCCGCTCGACTAAAAGCCGCACGTCACCGGCTTGTTCGCTCATCGGCTTTTCCTCTGGCTGGGACTAACGCGGCAATCAGGCAACCGAACCGGCAGCGGGAACTGGCTTCGAGAAAATCTTGCTGACGCGCTCCGACATCTTCGCGCCCTTCGAGACCCAATACTCAATCCGCTCGCGCCTCAACTCGATGCTGGCGGGATTGGTGCGAGGATTGTACGTACCCACCACCTCAACTGGCCGCCCGTCGCGCGCGCGCTCCTTTTCAATCACCACCACGCGGTATTGCGGCTGCTTGCGCGCACCCACCCGCTTTAAACGTATCATCAACACTGAACTTTGCTTCCTTTCCTAGTGCCTCTGGCAGGGATTAGACAAACAGTTATTTTTGCAGAACTTAGGGGAAATGACAAGGCTGGGAACCGCATGGTTTTCTTGCTTGGAGCACAATCCACAGAATTTTCAGCGCAGCCGCTCTTACGAAACGTGACAGTTGCGCTACTTTAGACAGGGCGATAAACCCCGCCTAGTAGGAAACCGGTTCCGAAAGGCTACGGCTTAGTAAGGTGACTTAGACCTGAACCGTGGGGTTTATCGCCAGCTGTGATGCTATAACCTGCCTGGCTTCCTCCAAGTGATCCAGATCACGTTTCAGAGTGAGCCTCTGCCTCACTGGTAAGTGTTCGTTATACTCTCCGCAGGTCGAGCATGCCGTCCTCCTCTTCGTCGCGCCTTGCCTACATCGACTGGATGCGTGGCTTGGCCTGCGTTCTGATGTTTCAGACGCACTGCTATGACTCGTGGCTGGGCGGCAGCGCCAGAAAATCGACCTTCTTTATGTGGTCGCAACTTGGCGGGACTTTGCCTGCGCCGTTGTTCCTCTTCCTGGCCGGACTCTCATTTGCGCTGGTGATCGACAAGTTGCGCCAAAAAGGCCTGCCTGCGCGCAACATCGTGCGCACAACCTTCCGCCGCGGCGCAGAAATTTTCGGGCTTGGGCTGCTGTTTCGATTGCAGGAATTTCTTATCGCCTGGGGCTGGGCGCCCTGGAGTGACCTGTTCCGCGTCGACATCCTGAATACCATCGGCCTTTCGATGATGCTGATGGCGCTGCTATGTTGGGCTGGTGTAGGGCGGACATTGTTGTCCGCCAAGTCGCGGGCAGGAATGCCCGCGCTACACAACGCCCTCGCCACGGCTGATGCAACACGATTGAAGTTGGGAATGAGTGCCGCAGCCGCTGGGCTCGCGGTCTCTCTGCTTACTCCGCTTTTGTGGACCCATTGGCGACCGCGCTGGCTGCCTTGGCCGATCGAATCGTATATCAATGGCGTTCACAACCTCGATCAGCCTCAACCCTGGCTCTTCCCCATTTTTCCGTGGACAGGATTTGCATTCATCGGGTTGGCACTTGGTTTCGTCTTACTCAGGGCGTCCTCGCCTCTCGACGCCAAAACCAGGAAAAACGAAGCCCCCCAATTTTTTCTGCTTGGTGCAACCGGAGTC
>Ga0335079_10011372_pt1 | contig 10137 bp, 6 predicted proteins | sample Lox_Sample_33_FD_206719 | JGI IMG/M metagenome (GOLD analysis project Ga0335079, IMG submission 206719) | Soil microbial communities from Loxahatchee National Wildlife Refuge, Florida, United States - Lox_Sample_3.3 | ecosystem: Environmental > Terrestrial > Soil > Wetlands | place: USA: Florida...
GCCAACGGCAAAAACCTGTTTCTGCTCTCGCGGCGCGCGCTCGGGGTGGAATCCGATTTGAAGTCTCTCCAAGTGATCACCGGCAGCGGCGCAGTGGTCTCGTATGCCGGCGGGAAGCAGAGCAATTGGAACTTTGACTTCACCACCGCGCTGCCAAATCTGATCGAAATGAAAGCCGAATCCACCACCGGCGTCCTGGTCTACCAATGCCAAGGCGAAAAGTGCGCCGAAAAGAAGAAAGGCCACTTCAAATTCATCGGCGGGGGCAAACAACTGAAAGGGCCTGCGTTGGAAGAGCTTCAGACCAACTTGCGCGGTTTCGCGCAGTATAGCCTGGCCGATTTGCTGACACTTTTGGCCAGCCCGTCGGCGCAATTCGACTCCTTGACTGCCGATTCGGACGGCAAAACCGAACAGCTCATCCGGATCGAAACCCGGGACGCTATTTACAAGCTGACCCTCGGACCCGATCTGCTGCCCAGCGGGATCGATTACGAATCAAAAAGCGGTCTCGGATCGGGGCTCAAAGTGCTGTTCGGCGACTATGCCAAGCTGGGGAACGCCCGATATCCGAAGCGCACCACCATCCGGCTTCCGGATGCTGCTCAGCATGGAATCGAAGTCCGGCTGGATAAAGTGGCGCCCGGCTCGGAGCTGAAAGAAAGCGATTTTGCGAAGTAAACCCGCTGCTCCGGCGGCGTATTCGCGCCTCGAACCAGCGGAGAAACGAATGGAGTGAAGCGATATGAGCGTAGACCTGCGGTCGCTGATTGGCAAGCTGAACGATACCACTCGCAACACGCTTGAAGCGGCAGCCGGCTTGTGCCTGGCGCGCACTCACTATGACGTCGAGATCGAGCATTTCCTGCTCAAGTTGATGGACGCGGCCAACACCGATTTTGCGTTTATCGCGCGCCACTTCGAGGTGGACCGCGAACGGCTGGCGGGCGAGCTCAACCGCAGTCTCGACCGGCTGAAGACCGGAAATGCGCGCACTCCCGCGTTCAGCCCCACCCTGATCAAGATGCTGACGGAAGCCTGGACGCTGGGCTCCATCAACTACGGCGCGGCTCAACTTCGCACGGCCTATGCGATTCAAGCGCTATTGACAGAGCCGGAGCTCAGCCGCCTGATTCGCGACGTCAGCCGCGAACTCCCCAAGGTCAGCCCCGAAACCCTGAAGGTGCACCTTCAGGACTTGATCCAAAACTCCGTCGAAAACGCCCAGACCCGCAGTCTTTCTTCGGCCCCGGCAGCGGAGCCGTCCGCGCGCGGCGGCAAGACGCCGTTTCTCGATCAATACACCACCAATTTGACGGAGAACGCCAAGCTCGGCAAGATCGATCCCGTGCTCGCCCGGGATTTCGAGATTCGCCAGATTATCGATATCCTCACGCGGCGGCGGCAGAACAATCCGATCCTGGTGGGCGAAGCGGGCGTCGGCAAAACGGCCGTGGTGGAGGGATTCGCATTGCGGGTCGTCCAGGGGGACGTCCCGGCGTCGCTGCGCAACGTCTGCATCCGAAATCTCGATATGACGCTACTCCAGGCCGGCGCGGGCGTGAAGGGTGAATTCGAAAACCGTCTCAAGGGTCTGGTGGAGGAAGTCAAGCGGTCCGAGACGCCCATTATTCTGTTCATCGACGAAGCCCACACGATGATCGGCGCCGGCGGCGCGGCCGGGCAGAATGACGCAGCGAATATCCTGAAGCCGGCGCTGGCCAGGGGCGAGCTCAGGACGATTGCCGCAACCACCTGGTCGGAATATAAGAAGTTTTTTGAAAAGGACGCGGCGCTCGCACGGCGATTCCAGCCCGTCAAAGTCGGCGAGCCCACCGAATCGCAATGCATGCTGATGCTGCGCGGCATCGTCGACATGCTGGAGAAGCACCACGGCGTGCGGATTCTCGATGAAGGCGTTGCGGCCACCGTGCGTTTTTCGCATCGCTATATTGCCGACCGGCAGCTTCCCGATAAGGCGGTCAGCGTCCTGGATACGGCCTGCGCGCGGCTTGCGCTGGCCCAGAATACGGTGCCGCCCGCGATTGAGGCCGGCGAGCGCACGCTCGACGACCTGGCGGTGCAGAAGCGAGTGCTCGAGCGCGAAGTCGCCGTCGGCGCGGATCATGCAGAGCGGTTGGCCGCCATCGAAACCGAGCGGTCCCGCGAAGACGCCCGGCTGGCCGAACTCCGAACCCGTTGGGAGACCGAACGCGGCCTGGTGCTGAAGATTCGCGATCTGCGCACGCGGCTGGAGGAAGTGAACCCTACCCCTCCGGCAACCGATCCGGCGCCGCTGCGCATGGAACTCGATGCCCTGAACCAGCAGCTCGATGCGGTACAGGGCGAGCAGCCGTTGGTACGGGTCTGCGTCGACGCCCAAGTGGTCGGCGAGGTCATTTCCGGGTGGACCGGGATTCCTATCGGGCGGCTGCTCCGGGACGAGATTGATACTCTGTTGAATCTTGAATCTCGATTGAACGCGCGCGTGATCGGGCAGTCGCACGCGCTCCATGCAATCAGTCAGCGAATCCGCACTTCTCGCGCAAATCTCGATGACCCGGGCAAGCCGGTTGGTGTGTTCCTGCTGGTCGGACCCAGCGGTGTCGGTAAGACGGAAACCGCCCTGGCTTTGTCGGAGCTGCTCTATGGCGGCGAGAAAAATCTCATCACGCTGAACATGTCGGAGTTCCAGGAGGCCCACACCGTCTCGACGTTGAAAGGCTCGCCGCCCGGATATGTCGGCTATGGCGAAGGCGGCGTTCTGACGGAGGCAGTGCGGAGGCGGCCGTATTCGGTGCTCCTGCTGGACGAAGTGGAAAAAGCCCACCCGGACGTCCTCGAACTGTTCTTCCAGGTTTTCGACAAAGGCAACATGGAGGACGGAGAAGGCCGGGAGATCGATTTTAAGAACACCATCATCATCCTGACCTCGAACGCGGCCAGCGACATCATTATGAAGCTGACGGCGGATCCCGAGACGATGCCGGGGCCCGACGGCTTGACCGCCGTGCTGAAACCCAAATTGGATGCAGTCTTCAAGCCCGCGTTTCTTGGCCGAATGGTCGTGATTCCGTACTTTCCGGTTCGTGACGAGGCGTTGAAGCAGATCATCCGCTTGAAGCTCGGCAAGATCGAACGGCGCCTCCTCGATAATCATCGCACCCGCCTGGAGTACCAGGACACGCTGGTGGATGAAATCGCGCGCCGATGCACGGAAGTGGAAAGCGGCGCGCGCAACGTGGATAACATTTTGACGAACACGCTGCTGCCGGAGGTCTCCCGCATGATCCTGGCCGGCATGGCCGAAGGCAACCGGACGGGTGCGATACGGGTCCGCATTGGAGAGAACGGGGCTTTCAGCTACGAATCGAACGAAGAAATGGCCGGCTCGGCGTTGGCAGGTTGATCAATGGCGTTGCGCATCCGGCCGGCCCAGCTTGCTCAGCTTGAAGACGTCGCCCAGGCGCATTTTCGCGATTCCATCGTTCGGCACCTGCTCCAGAATCACGGACGCGCCCCGGTTCGCGTCGAAGGCGCCGATACGCACTTGGCCGAACTTCGTCCTGAATTGCTGCAGACCATGGTCGCTTCCGCGCTCGCGCGGGGCAGGGCGCATGGTCTACACGAGGCCCGTGCGCTGACGGCGTTCGCAGTTCTCTCAGTTCTGGTGGCGCCGACATTCGACTTGTATCCAGAGATCGCCGCGGCGTTAAAACAAGATGCAACTCCACCGGATGAGTGCATGGAGGCGATTACGACCAGCATGACGGATGCCGATTGGGAGGCGGTCCGCGCCGTTTCCGAACCGGACGCGTGGGATGCCGCACTGAAAGCCGCGAGAGCCGGATGACACCGAACGGAATTACGTCCGCGCTGAAAGCTGCCATCGCTAAGCTCGGCGGCCAGCCGCCTGGAGCCGTCGCGGAGTGCCCGGCGAAGGTCATGGATCACGGCGGACCGCCGCCCCGGAAGAACCCTTGTTCGGGAATCGGAATGAGCGATGCCGCCAGCCAGAAGCAGTACGTAGCTGAATTCAAGAAGGTCCAGGCAGACTGGAGCAAGCTGAGCGTCGCGCAGCGCGAAGCGCGGCTGCAGGGGATAGTCAACGACCCGCTTACCAAGTCGGGCGCTCCCGGAGCAATCGTGGAATCGTCACCACTCCCTGGAGGAAAAAATGGAGAGTTCGATTTCAAGACCTGGACGCTGCGTGTCAATCAGGACCTGGTGAAATCGAACCAGCTCAGCGATGAGGACGCGAAGAAACTCTCGGGCGTGGTCTACCACGAAGCGCGTCATTCCGAGCAGTGGTATCTGATGGCCAGCAAACGTGCGGGCGAGGGCGCCACGGCCGACGACATCTCAAAGGAATTGGGCTTGAGCCCGGCAGAGGCGGAATACGCGGTGAATCATCCGATGGCGGATGACGATCCGCGAAAAGCCTGCGCCGACGCCCTGTACGACAGCGTCTACGGGAAGAATCGCGCGCACCGCAACAAAACGCTGACGGACCTGTCCAGACTCTCGAAGGCGAACAAGGACGCGGCAACCCGATTCCGAAAGCTGCAAGCAGATCCAAAAGCGACGCAGCAACAGAAGCAGGAAGCTCTGGATCAATGGAAACAGACCTATGCCGGCTATAAGAAAGTGTATGCCGATTACCGCAACCTTCCCGAGGAGTCGGATGCATGGAGTGCCGGAGATGGGGTCGAGGGAATGTGGGGAGGAGCGCAGAAGAAGGGTCCAGTTGTTAAGACACCCGCGCTGCCGTGAAATACGAACTGACATGCGTGCTTGTGACTATCGGACTCATGGTCGGCTGCGGTAGCAATATCGGGCTGCGGGAGAGTAAAGGAGCGCCGGCGATGATTGTAGAAACGATCGCGGATAAGATGACCGATTCCGAAGTGACGATCACCAAGCTATCAGACGCGTTGGGCAAAATAGCCGAGGAACGCAACGCCGGATACGAATTGGCGCCGGCCGACAAACGGGTGGCATGGATGTTCATTGGCGTCAGGCAGACCGGGGGAACCAAGGCGCCGGCGTATGTGCGCGTGCAATTCCGGCCGGAAGTGGCAGTGCACTTACGGGATCTCGGCGAGCATCTTGGGCAATGGCGCCCCGCCGCCGGAAATCCCGAAGGTAGCCCGTTCAGCGTTCAGTTTGTGTTCGATCGCAAGGAGAAGCCGTACGTCGCCTCGATCTTCGTAACGCTCACGGGTGAGCCAACGTCTCCCTCAGCCGTAGTCGAAGAAGTCACGATCCGGCGCGACGCCCGACGACAGTGAGCGCAGTATAGGCCAGCGTTCACGGCCGCGCAACCATCATGGCGACCATTAATGCACGTCCACGTTCACGCTGGCCGTGATTCTCGAGTCCTTGTACTTGCCGCCGCCCCACGCTGTCAGCGTGATCGTGCTTGGGCCCCACACGTGCACCGTCAAGGAACCGCTCATCGGGACTCTACCGCCCCCTTGATTGAAAGCAACGTAGCTGGCATAGTCCGCGTTCCAACTGAGCGTCACCGATCCGCCTACCGGCACGCGGGAGGCGGAGGCGGTCAACTGCTTGATGCGAGGTGGTCTGACGTACGCGTCCGGATCGGTCGAATACTCCAGGCGGTTCGCGCTCCGCGCTACGATCGCCGGATGCACGAAATCCGACCACACCATGAAAGCTCCATACAGGACGAGCGCCAATCCGCCGACCGGCAGCGCGATGCGGGGCTGATGGATCAGCACCGAGGGTTTGAACAGTTTGGCCGGGGCGAGTCGCCGCGCCGCCTGGGCCAGGGCGCGAGACATTTCTGCGGCGTTGGTATACCGCTCCCGAGGATCGCTAGCGACCGCCCGGCGGACGATTTCTGAAACGTCGGTCGGCATCGCCGCTTCTTGCCCGCTGAGGTCCTGATCGGGCAGCCGGCTACGGAGCATCTGATCGAGCACCAGGCCGGCGGCGTATATATCGCCGCCTGGCCCCAAACCCGCGATTTCGCCTGCCCGCCCCAGATCTGCTCCAAAATCCGTAAGCTTCACGGTGGGTTGCCCGGGCGTCCTACCGCCGAGCAAGATGTTCGACGGCTTCAGATTTCCGTGAACCATTCCGCGCTTGTGAATGGCGTCGAGACCCGCACAAATCTGGTAGGTAATGGAAACCGCGAGTAGCGGCGCAATCGGACTCTCCTGTATCAGCCGAGCGCGCAGATCCTGGCCTTCGACCCATTCGGTCACGATGAACGCCCGCCCGTCTTCGGTGAAGTCGATATCCTCAACACGCGCAACTTGCGGATGCTTGACCTGCCGCATCCGCTGCCCGGCCGATAGAATATCTCGTGCGCTCTCCGCATCCCCGTGTGCCTCCATAACTCGAATGGCTCGGGGCTCGTTCCACAGCACGTGCCGGGCGCGGTAGAGAATGCTGTCGCTCCTGCGCCCGATCTCCCGCTCGATCTCGTATTTGCCGCGGATCACTGTTCCCGGGCTCATGAATACTTCCTTGGCGTTTCAACCGGCAGGGGACCGATAAACCCAAGATCGGGCCGCTTCGTGATCTGCCATGCGATGAACGGGCTTACTCCCAAAAAAATCATTTCCAGCAAACCCGTTTGCCCCACCGCCGCCGGCGGGAAGAAGAGCGTGCTCGCCAGCGCCGCCAGCAGTAGTAGGAACGCCAGCACCTGATACTTACGCCCCCCGAAGGATCCAGATCCGTGCTTAACGGCGAGGGCGATAGCGACCGGCATTCCCACCATGCGGTAAACCAGGAGTACAATCAGCGCTCCTTCCGACTCGGAGACCTTTGGCCCGTCCAAGATGCCGCCGGCAATCTCGAACAGCGCGGCCCATACCAGAATCACGCCCGCCAACGCGCCGGCACCCAGCAGCGCTGCCCGCGAAAGCGTTCCGCCGCGCTCCATCCGGTCCAACGTCTCTTTTTGGCACCGACTGCACACCGCCCGATTCTCGCGATAGTAGTATTCCTCCCGGATTAGCTGCGAGCAAATGCTGCACGTAGGGCCCTGCGGAGCCCGAGGGGCCTGCGGTTTTGCGGCGCAAGCCAAAAGCGCTTCTCGCATTTCATCGGCTGAGCGGAACCGCTTCTCCCGTTCCCGTTCGAGCGCCTTTTTCACGACTGCCACCAGTTGCGGCGAAATTTCCAGATCGGGCTTCACCACCTCCAGCGGCAACGGATCGGCGACAAGCCGCTTCATCAAAAGCTCGCCAGGGGTATTGGCGCGAAAAGGCATCGCCCCAGTCAACATGCAATACAGCACCAGGCCCAGCGAATATAAATCGCTGCGCCCATCCAGAGCACTGGATCCTAACATTTGCGCCTGTTCCGGCGATGCATAGGCAACCGTGCCTTTGAACACTCCGCTCGCCGATTCCGTATCATCCGGTCCACGCGCCTCCCGCTCGCGTATTTTGGCGATGCCGAAATCGATCAGCTTTATGAATAAACTCCCATTGGGCTGCGTAAGCATGATGTTGTGCGGCTTAATATCACGGTGGACGATGCCCCGGCTGTGCGTCGCAGAGAGCGCCGCGCAGGCCTGAGCGGCAACGTGAATCGCCACCATCTGCGGCACCACGCGATTTTGTTCGATGAATTGCTGCAGGCTCACTCCTTCGATCAGTTCCATGACCACGAAAAGAATCTGGTCGTCCGTAAAGTCCACGTCCTCCACTTGGACGATGTTCGGATGCACCAGTTTGCGCATCGTCAGCGATTCGGCCAGAAATGCACGCGTAGACGGCGAATTGGGGTTAACGCCGTCGATAAGCAGCTTGAGGGCTTTTGGCTCGTTGAAGAGGAGGTGGCGGGCACGAAAAACCGCCCCCATCCCACCTGCCGCGATCAGGCTCTCTACCCGGTATTTGTTCCGAATCACCGAGCCGGGGCCCACCGGAAGCAGCGGGCTCAGATCGCGCGCGCAGATTTGTGAGGAATCCGGATAGCATTCTCTGCAGCGCGGGCAAATCCGCATAGGTCTTGGCCGAAAATCTTAGCGCATCCCGGCGCTGGATTACCACTCCACCGGCTCCGCGGAAAACGGGTCGTTTGACTATGAGCTCGCAGCGCTCACCGCCGATGCCGCGAGCGCCGCGATCTGAGCGCGTTCGCCAGGCACCCTAGCGCCTGCTCCGGTCTGGTACAAAGTCCGGCGGACAACCGGTAAAAACCTATTTACTTGTGGTCGGGTCGGGCATATTTTATCTAATATGCAATTTCCGGCTTGTCGGGCGCGCGCTGGCAGTGTGCGCCTAGTAGTACTGGGCTCTTTGCTCCTTTCGGGCGCTCTGAGCGCGGGCGCCGCGCAGTTAGTCGTAATCTCTCATTCCGATGGAGGCGCGTGGACATTTCAGGAAGTCGAGCGGCTTACGGTTAACGGAAAAGACAAGCTTCGGCTGGGTTCTTCGAGCAAACTGAATCCGAGCGCTGACGAGTATAAGAAGCTGCCGAGCGACCAGGTCTTGCGAGTAGGCGTTTTGCGGCGGCATGCGGGCGGATACTTACTTCGGAAGGAGGGCGCCGGCTGGTCGCCGGTTGGGCCCGATGGCGTAAGCGCGAAGGGCAGTCTCTCTTACACGTCGCTTTGGTCGTCGGCGGCGATTGCCGTTCAGAAGGATCACAATGCCAAGACGCTCGCCGCGATCCAGGCAGGCGACCTGTTTGCCGTATTGCCCGGCGCTGACCGGAACGAGGCGGTCGTGACTTTTCTGCTCGACGCCAGCAATTTCCACAATGTCGGCGAGGCAAATGACAATGCGGCTTTCGATCAACGCATGTCCTTGCTGGTGGCCGCTGCCGGCGTTGTAACGGGGCAGCCCTCGAATCAACTCCAGCAGCTGCTTTTTTCCGAGATGGATTCCACAAACCAGCACTTGAACAGCGGCCTTGCTCATCTGAGCGATCTGCTGCACGGGTTGCAGTACGTGGCCGTCTCCGAGAAAGCGTATCCCAATGACGAGCGCCAGAAAAAAGCCCGTGCCGCGCTGCTCGAAAAAAAGGCGTGGCTCGATCAGCGGTTGGCTATCCTTAAGACCTTCAACGCCGGCGAACTCTGGGATGCTTTCCTGGATAAATATTCGGATTTCGAACGCTGGGACAATTCCTTCGACGACATACGAAAGCTTCGCGAACAGGCTTTCCAGAAGAGCATGAATGTGCACTTCACGGAAGGAAAGCGCCTGTTCGACGCGAAGCAATATGCGCTCTCCCTGGTGGAACTCAAAAAGGCGGCATCTCGCGACCCGGCGAGCGGCGACATCAAGACTCTGATTGATGCGGCGGACGCAGAAGAAGCTCGCGGCCACGCGAAGATCGTGAAGCGGGCGCCCGTGGACCTGACCTCCGCGCCCCAGGTGCTCATTACGCGACATCTCCAAACCGCGGATTACCTGATGAACGATGGCAAGCTCAAGGAAGCGGAAAGCGAAATTCAGCAAGCTGCCGTGATCGACAAGGATTCCACTCGCGTCATGATTTCGCGGGCAAAGCTCCTGCACGCGAAAAAGGAATCGCTCAAAGCACTCGCGACTTTAGACGAATATGACCGCCTGGTGGATACCGAACAGGAGGTAGCTGCGGGCAATGCGCTGCGGACGAAGATCGGGTATGACCTGCGAAGCGAAAGCGGTAATCTGAAAACCGCCATGACCAAAGCGGAGGCCGACGGCGATTATCCCTCCGCATACAACAACGCACAGCAGGGCTACGCTCTGCTGCCGAATGACTTGGATTTTCTCCTGCATACCGGCATGAACAGCGCGATCGTCCGCAAGGGTAACGACGCGCTGCCCTTGTTAAAAAAATATCTGCAGCTTTCGCAGGCCGGCGGCAACGAGAAGGAGCGCGAGACGGTCTACAATTGGGAGCCCGTGGTCACGGCGGCGATTGCTGAACCGGCCGGCCGCCCGAATTGGTTCAGCGGTTACAAATCCCCCGAAGGCCTGTTCTATTGTCCGATCAGCTTGATGCCCAACGCTCGTGTGGGCGACGTCAAGGCATCGCGCAAACAAAGCACTTCGTACGATTGGAAAGACGGGCAGTTGAAGGCGTTGCATGTGGCCAGCCAGGTGCCCGGGGAAAAGGAAGTCACCATTTACTTCGACTATTTCAAGGATGGGAAAG
>Ga0335079_10011374_pt1 | contig 10137 bp, 8 predicted proteins | sample Lox_Sample_33_FD_206719 | JGI IMG/M metagenome (GOLD analysis project Ga0335079, IMG submission 206719) | Soil microbial communities from Loxahatchee National Wildlife Refuge, Florida, United States - Lox_Sample_3.3 | ecosystem: Environmental > Terrestrial > Soil > Wetlands | place: USA: Florida...
GATCTGCGGGTAGGCGTCGCTGAGGTCTTTGTAGGCGCTATCGCCGTTGCGGCTGAAAAGGATTGGCTTCTTCGCGCCATCGTGGCGCGCGAGCAGGCGCACGAGTTCGAAACCGGAATACCCGGTCGCTCCGAACACCGCGGATTGGACTCGCTGCCCCATCTCGATTTACCGAAAGTAGCTTCGTATACGGTGCGTCAGCCGCTCGGCTTTCGCGTTATCGGGTGCGATCACCAGGATCGTGTCGTCGCCCCCGATGGTCCCCACAACCTCTTCCCACTCCTCGGCGTCAATTGCGGCTGAAACCGGCTGAGCGCTGCCCGCGCTCGTCTTCACAACCACCAGGTTCTGCGCCGCCTTCACTTCGTAGACGAACTCCTGAATGAGGCGCTCGATCGAGGGCAGGAACGCATCTGGCACTTCGCCCTGCGGAAACTTGTACCCACTGGGTGTCTTCACCAACCGCAGCTCGTGAATGTCGCGCGACAGCGTCGCCTGCGTCACTCTATGCCCGCGCCGGTACAACCGCCTGCGGAGTTCCTCCTGACTGGCTACATCCTGGCTGCTGACCAGATCTCGGATCGCGGTGTGGCGTGCCAGTTTCGACATAGCATAAATATACAGTCTAATGCATACTCATGCAACGAGTAATTAGACAGTTTTTCACTCGGGTTTGTACCGGTCAATTTGTTAAGAATTGTGTCGGACTGGCACTAACGTGCAGATGCGACCAGCCAGGGACAAGCGGCCAACGCCGGTCAGCACTTATCGAGAAAGCAGATTCTTCTGCTCCAGAAATTCTCGAGCGACAGCGGCTGCGTCTCTCTTGTCGCCGTCGACCGCGTAGTTCATGTTACGCATTTCCTCAGCCGTGATGTGCCCAGCAAGCTGCTCCAATGCCATACGCGCGACGGGAAAGCGCCGGAACAAGCCGGGGCGCACGATCGGCACAGCATCATAAGGCGGGAAGTAATGTCGGTCGTCCTCAAGGACAACAAGTGCCAACGCGGCAATCAGGCCGTCTGTGTTGGAGCCGGCGACGATATCTACGCTGTGAGTTTGTAGTGCTCGATACAAGAGGCCCAAGTCCATCACGCGCGGCGCCTCCTTAAACTTCAAATCATAGGTGCGAACCAAGCCCTGATATCCGTCCTGCCTCTCAAGGAACTCGTACCCGACACCCAGTCGCATATGGGGAGCTTGAGGCGCCAACTGCGATAGCTTCGTCAATCCCAGGCGTCGCGCATCCTCGCCGCGCATAACCATTGCAAAGCTGTTGTTGAAGCCCAACGGCGGCATCACATCCAAATTGAATTTTTGCCGGTAGTCTCGCTTGACGTCTTCGTACACTTGTGAGGCGTCACCAGCGGCCTTTTGCTTAAGCACTGCGGCGAGTGCCGTTCCTGTGTATTCGGGATAGACATCGATGCGTCCCGCGAGGATCGCCTGCTGGCAGATGTAGGTCCCGGCAAGATAGAAACGGCGATCGACCGGCGCCCGGCAGTAACGCTCGAGCATTTGCGCGAAGAGTTCGCCGAGGATGAGCTGCTCGGTAAAGTTCTTGGAACCGACAACGATATCGCGTTGCGATGATCGGCATCCCGCAATGGCAAGAAAAGCCATCGACCCTGAGAGAAATGCGCGTCGATTCAGCATGTCAATGCTGCCTGCGCGCCAGCAGTTTCTCGACTGCGCCAAGTAACATATCCGCCATCAGCGCCATGAGAGCTGCGGGAATCGCGCCTGCAAGGATCACGCCGTTATCCACCATCGCAATACCGCGAAAGATAAACTCTCCCAGGCCTCCCGCGCCAATTGCGGCGGCAATCGTCGCGACGCCGATTGTGATTACTGTCGCGACCCTGACGCCGGCCAGGATGACAGGCGACGCCAGTGGCAACTCAACGTGCCAGAGCAGTTGTCCAGATGTAAGCCCCATAGCGACCGCCGCTTCACGAACCGGCTCGCTTATTCCTGTGATTCCGACGTAGGTGTTGCGCACGATGGGCAGTAACGCATAGAGCGCAAGCGCTGTGATTGCCAATCGATCTACGCGGACTCCCAACCACGGCAGCGGCAACAGCAGGCCAAACAGCGCCAGGCTCGGAATGGTCTGGATAACATTCGTCGTCCCAAGCACTAGAGACTTTAGCTTTGGTCGTCGCGTCAGGAGAACGCCAAGCGGAACTCCGATCGCGACCGCGATCAGCATGGATACGCCTACCAGCCACAGGTGTTCGCCCGTGAGCATGGCTACTTCGTGTTTATGGGTAAACAGAAAGTTCAAGGCGTAACCGTCAGTTTCGATACAGCTGCTGCCCCGCTCGATAAACTTTCGCGTACTCCCGGGCAACGGCGTCCGAGGAATCCAAGAATTCCCGCGGCTCCAGCACATCTCGAAGCTGCCCTGACTCCATTAGCGCGATACGGTCTCCCAGCATCAGAGCTTCGCCCACGTCATGAGTCACAAAGACGATTGTCTTACCCATTTTTTTCTGCAGCTTCTTGAATTCGATCTGGATTTCCGCGCGAGTGATGGGATCGAGCGCTCCAAACGGTTCGTCCATCAGCAGAATAGGCGGCTCGGCAGCCAGTGCGCGGGCCAGTCCAACGCGTTGGCGCTGACCGCCGGAAAGCTCGTTCGGATAGCGGTGCCGAAAGTCCTGGGCCGGCATGCCCACGAGCTGCAGAATTTCTTCGACGCGGCCGGCTATTCGCTCTGACTCCCACTTCTCCAGCTTCGGCACGAGTGCCACGTTTTTCCAAACCGTATAGTGTGGAAACAGGCCGACGTCCTGAATGGCATAGCCGATACTGCGGCGCAACCGGATCGGGTCCCATTCTTGTAAGCTTTTATTGCCGACCAACACATCACCCGAAGTAGGAACCAGCAAACGGTTGATGAGTTTGAGACAAGTCGTCTTGCCAGAACCGCTTCGGCCTAACAGCATCAGCGTCTCGCCGCGATTCACCTTTAGATTCAGCCCAGTCAGGAGGGTTCGTTCGGGCGTCACCCGGTACTCGACGGCCCGAAATTCGATTGTGCTGTCAGATGACGTGTTCATAATTCGACCAGCCGCGCATACCAGCTGTATGTTCGCAAAAGAGTATCAGACCATTCCTGTTGCAAGGATGTCATCACCGCACACTTCGCGCGGCCCCAAAAGCAAAAGGGCACCCTCGGGCACCCTTGGTATTTTGAAGTTTGGAGCTTGGCTCTAGCGCCGGTCCCAGCCGCCGCGGCCGCCGCGATCGCGGCCTCCGCCGCCGTATCCGCCACGTCCTCCGCCGCCACCGCCACGTGGGCGCTCGACCTTTGGACGCGCCTCATTGACGTTTAAGTTCCGGCCGCCCAGGCTGGTGCCGTTCAACGCCTCGATGGCTTTGTTCGCGGCGTCGTCGTCGGCCATTTCGACGAATGCAAATCCTCGCGGCTGGCCAGTGTCCCGGTCGGTGATAATGCTGACTTTGTCCACTGCGCCATACGCTTCGAACAACGATCGCACCTGGTCCTCTGAGGAGTCGAAGGACAGGTTACCCACATAGATGTTTTTCATCGGTGCCTCGCTCTTGCGGGTGGGGCCGGTTCGCGAATCAAGAATCGATGGCGCGGCGGCTGGTTGAGGTGAATGGGACCACTTGACTCTTCTCGCGACGATTCGACCTGGGTGTAACAAGAAGGGCAGCTTGCGCTGCCCCACGTTCCGGTCAAGCTATTTACAGAACCTGCACGTTTTCAGCCTGCCATCCCTTCGGCCCGCGCTTCACTTCGAAGCTGACCGCCTGGCCCTCTTGCAGCGAACGGAAACCGTTCGCCTGAATGGCGGAGAAATGCACGAAAACGTCTTCACCGTTCTGACGGGAAATGAAGCCAAAACCCTTGGCATCGTTGAACCACTTCACTGTACCTTGTTCCATCTGTTTCTTGATTTTCCTTGTATTGATGTTGCGCTGCGGGATCGGAAGGTTTCAGGCAGGAATCGCTCGTACTACAGGAGGGATGGCTGCAAACGTGCCGTTCAAACAAACGCACCTTAACTATACACCGAAAATGGGCAGATTTCTAACGGCCGAGCACAGGGAGGGTTGTGGAGCAGCCCTGAGAGCACCCAGCACACAAACTGTTTCGTCATCGAAATTACCTGCGCTTTCTTAACGCTAAGCACCGCGTCGCAGACAGATCGCAGGCAAATTCAATTACTGCGCCAGCAACAACAAGCGGCTTCCGGAATCCAGATAGACCGTGGTCTTGGTCGACTGCACAATAGTTCCCGGCTCTCCCATTGAGTAACTGGCGATCGTCATGTCCTGGATATAGCAAACGCCAGGACGCATGGCATTAGCCGACGACGACGAACTCGATCCTCGAATACCCAGGCCTTTGTTCAAGGTATCGCTTCCTGCGCTGCCTTCCGAACGTCCTTGTTGCTGCGACATCTGGTCCACGCGGCCGGCTGACGATCCGGTGTTCTCGGCTGCAACAGGATCGACTCCGTTCTGCTCCCAGCGCGGCGCCACACTTACGAGCGCCATCGTGACCGGCATGTCTTTGCCGTCTTTCAATTGTGCTTTATCGAACAACAGTCCCAGCTTTGAGGGACCTTCCTTGTCGGCCTTCATTTTCACTTCGGTTACTTTGCCAACAATTTTGGTGCCCTTGGGAAGTTCGGTTCCGTCCTTCAACTTGGTGGACTCGGTCATGCGCGCAACGACTTCATCGCCCACCTTGACTCGCTTAGGATGAACGACCTTCTCCAAAACGGCATGGATCTCAGGCGAGGACGCCTGCGCTGTCTCGGCCGCCTGCGTCTGGGCAAATGCAACTTCATTTGCTATGAAGAGTGCGGGCACCATGACGAGTGCGGCGAGAGCTAGGGCCGAGAAAAATCGATTCTTTCGTGACATAAACGCCTACTCCCAAAAAATTTGTGCGAGCTCGAATACCCCCACTGCGGGTATCCGTCGACTATTCAGAATATACGCCCTCTGTGCTCCCAATGTTCTTCCTGCATCTTGCAGCCGGTTCGATAACCGGTCATCATCGCGCGATAGCTTCCTACGATCCAATTGAAAACATATGTGGTTGCACTCAATAGCCAAGTCGCGCGGAGGCCTCGTGATAAGCAATTCGTTACCCCATGGAGGTGCCATCAAGTTACTGCCACGATAGTTCTCAGCCTTTCACCACTTGACATCGAAGTTAAGCGACAGCAGAATGCGAGAACCGGGATTACTTAATCAGAGTCCCAACGACCCCTTGAATCCTCCCCTGGATGCGCGGAACCTGGATTATCCGGACTTCAGCGAAAACATGCGGGCCACTCGGCCCCGGAAGGAATCTCCCATGCGATTTGGTGTAGTCTTCAAGTCCTGTTTGGTTGCGACGGCAGTTCTCTTATCGATAAGCACGGCCCCAGCCCAGCAGGTTCGTTTCTTTCCCGATTTCTCCTCAGTGACTTTTCTGCAGATGAATAACGCCGGTCAGGCGACCTGGAACAACCAGAAGGTGCTCCGCCTGACGAAGGGCGCCACCAGCCCCACGGGGGCAGGGACTTCGTGGTTTGCGGTCCCGCAGCAGGTAAATTTGGGATTCACGACATATTTCGCTTTTCAGATTCACAACCCCGCGGGTTGCTGTAATCCAGGTGATGGATTGGCATTCGTTGTTCAGAATGCGTCGCACACTGACTCCACCTACGGGGCAACCGGAGCAGGGATTACTGCCCGTGGCGTCGCAAATGGAGGCATGGGCTATGCCGGAATTCCCAACAGTCTGGCGGTGGAGTTCGACACGTTCGCGGATGCCTGGGATCCCACGTCGAACCACGTCGCAGTGCAGGGTTGCGGTACGAACACGAATGGTCCGGTCCACATCCCCGGCACGTTCACGATCGGGAGCAACACGCATGTTACAAGCTGTCTGGTGGCCTCAGGAATCAATAGCAACATTCCTCATCTCGGTGTAACTTGCGCCAATAATACGTGTACTGATGGATCAGCTCATCAGGTGGTGATCGAATACACACCTCCGGCGGTAGTCAACGGTAGCGGAACCCTGATGGTCTGGATTGATCAGCCATTCATTCCCGGCACACACACTCCCTGCCCGAACAATCGAGTTACCGGGTGTCCCGTCGCCGCTGTGACTTCGATCAACATTCCCTACAACATCGACAATACGTACAGCAGCACGGGGATCTCGCTTGCCGGCGGCACGTCTGCGTGGGTTGGCTTTACTGGATCACAAACCAACATTGAGCAAGCCGAGGACATCCTGGCGTGGGAATTCACTCCCCATGCTCCGGCTCAAGTCCAGCAGGTGATTCCTCCGGGCGGTACCGAGGCGCATTACACCTTCGGCGCGAATGACACCGGGGTTACCTACTTCCCGGGATTTGTGAACCAGGACGGCTGCGACGGCATGCAGCCGAACGGCGTACAGTGCCTGATGACGGTGGTGGCTACCCCGACACCGCGCAATGTTTTCTACCAGCAACGACTCATGGGCACGCCGTTTTACAACGAGCAGTGTGTGGTCTACCTTGGAACAGGCGGCAACTGTGTGGTTTACTCCATCACTTGCCAGAACTCGAACGCTCCTAATGTAAATGTCCAGTGCCCGCAAAGTTTGCCGAACACTTGCAACAACATCGGCGACCAGGGGTGCATCATCTTTGAAACCAGCTTCTACACTTCGGATGGTCTTACTCCCGGTAACGCCGATTATATTAAGACGGACCCGATCGGCAGCAACAACTGGGTGTCGATCTTTGAAAGCTACGACCCGAACACCTTCGACGGCAAGACCACCGGAACAAGCGGCACACCGTCGGACTTCGTAGCGACGATCAAGGTGTTTAACAGACAATAGTCCTAGACACCATCCCGGGCCCGGCCCGGATAATTGCTCGAACTCTGGGGCGACTGGTCAATGCCGGTCGCCTTTTCTCTTCAGAGCTGTTTCACCATTGCTGTGGACTCGAACGGGCAGAGCTGGCCGCACTCAGCGGGGCCAGCGTCCAGCGGACCCCACATGGTCCAGGGGCTTTAGCCTCGGCAGTGCTGAGAACCGGGCCCGGGCCTTGGTTCACACACGGACTCTAAAACACTCTGGCTGACCACGGCGTTGGATTGCAGTACGTGTCGACGGGACTAGTGGGCATGCTGGACATCACGTGATCTGATGCATTGCTTCACATACCGCTCTGATACGACTTCACCGCCTCGCGGTACATGTCCTTTAGGTCGGAACGATCCAGCAGCCGGCTGGCGCCGTTCTGCTTACTGATTGCTTCCAAAATCCGCACGGCTTCCTGGTACTGAGGCGCGTACTGATTGGTCTTGCCCGTCTTGCTGTAGATTTCGCCCATCAGGTAGTGCGCTCGCGCCTGCTCAATCATCAGCCCTAGTTTTTCGGCACGATTCAACGCCCTGTCGAGCTCTTGCTGCGCGTCCTGCGGTTTGCCCGTGTCGATCAGCGCCTCCGCCAGATAAATTGACGCCTGCACCGATTCGGCCCTGCGACCTACCGTTTCGGTCTCGTCTACCAGTTTCTTCAAGACAGGTATGGCAGCCGCAGATCGGTTCTGAACAACATCGAGTTTCGCCAGGTTGAATTGCGACACCGTCTCCCATTCGTGATTCTTCGCCCTGTTCGCTACTTGCAACGCGCGATCGTATTGCTGTCGGGCGGCGCCGTAATCGCCGGCATAAAAATGGCTATCGCCCAGGTAGTTCAATGCCTGCGACAGTACAACGTCATTCTTGACCTGGGTCGCCTGCTTTACGGCATCTTCCAGATACTTCTGTCCTTCGTCCCAGCGACCGACCTGCGAAAGCGCGCTGCCGTACCACGCCATCGCCTCCACCATGAGCCAGCTTTCATCATTGGCCGCCTTAAAGTCTTTGAGCGACTCCTGCAGCGCGCTCAGCGCCGAATCGAATTTACCTTGATCGGTAAACAGCGCACCCAGGCTGGCGGAGTTCTCCGCAACGCCGCCCTGGTCGCCACTGGTGCGCCGAATCTCCTGGGCTTTCAGAAACTGGCTAACAGCGGTGTCATATTGGCCAAGATCGACGTTGGTCTCCGCCAGGTTGTGCAGCGTCTCCGCCATGTCCACGGTGAGCTTCAGCTTCTCGCGAATCTGGTACGCCTGCTGATAGTAAGTCAGTGCGTCCTGAAAACTCCCCAAGTTAAAGCGGATTGAACCCAAATTGTTGAGACACTGCGCCTGGTTCGGCTCATCACCCAGCTCGCGGAAAAGGGTCAGCGCGTCGTTGGTGCTCTTGAGCGCCTCCTCGTACTTCGCGTGGTTGTAATAGAAGGATCCTAGATTCTGCAGGATGATCGCCGTGCTGCGCTTGTCGCCAATCTTCTGGAATCCCGCCAGCGATGCCTTGTAGTTCGCCAATGCCTCGTCATCATTCCCCATCTTCGCCTGCACGCGCGCGATCATGTTCAGGCTGCTCGCGACACCCCGCTCCAAACCGAGCCGCTTGCGAATTTCCAAAGCGTCGTTGAAGTTCTTGAGCGCCTCCGGCATATTGTTCAGGCTCCAATAGGCCGCTCCGATTTGCTGCTCGACCGACGCTTTGGCCTCATCGTTGCCAAATTGCGTTGCGAGGCTGTAGGCGGAATTCAGAAATTCCAACCCCGCCTGCGCATTCCCTGCTTCGACTTCCACCCTGCCGCTCGCCAACAAGGCATCCAGGTTCTTCGAGTCATCCGCCCGCACCCGCGCCAGGCGTTTACGCGCGTCATCGTAGTTGCCAGATTGTTCATAGAGATTCGCCAGGGCCAGCTGCGCGTCGATATCGTCGGGGTTCGCCTGCGTCAGCTTCTCGTAAGCGGCAATGCCTTTCGCGGTGTCGTTCGCGATCACCGCGTGGTTCGCTTCGATCCTGTACTTCTCCTGCGCCGGAAGGTTGTCGCTCAGCGTTACCGCACGGCGCGAGGCCATGTCGGCCTTATCGTCAAATCCCAAACTGTGGTATGCGAGCGACAGCTTCGAGTACGCCAATGCAAACCCGGGATCGTCCGCGACTGCCTCTTCGAAACTCTTGGCAGCATCCTGATTCTTGCCTGCACGCGCGAGCTGGAGCCCTTCGTCATAAGCACGCAGCGCCGGGACCGATTTGGTCAGCACATACTGGGCGTGCCCCTTCAAGTCTCTGAGCACGTCGGGATTAGTCGACAGGTTCCCGCGGACCTGCGCCGCCAGGCTGTCGAGTCCGCTCAAGATTTCCTTCTCGTTCGGAACATCAGTCTTCAGATCGAAGGTCCGATCGTTCTTCAGGTCATAGACCGTTGCGTTGATGCGGATCTGATCGCCGAACTTGGAATATTGTCCATACACAACGGTTGTCGCGTTGGTGAAGTCGGCGATTCGCTTCAAGGTCGACAAATCGAGTTGTGATTGTGGCGAGATGTGCAGATCGCGTAATGCCTGCTGCAAGCGGCTCGGCGAAACCAGACGCACGCGTTGCGACTGGCCGATATCCGTACTTAGGGTCTCCGACAAACTCGACGACAGCCAATTCAAACTCGGATCGGAGGAATCGTTGTAGAACGGCACGATTGCCAGCGAGAGCGCCGCAGCCGACGCCTGCTGACCACCTGCAGTACCGCCGCCAATCTTCGACCTGACCGCAATGCCGATTCCCGCCACCAATGCCAGGGCCACAGCTCCGATGCCAACCCATTTCAGGGGGAACTTCTTCGCCGCAGTTTTTGCCTCTGCTCCTACTGGAATCGCCGGATCGGCAAATACCGACGCGCGCAGCGCAGGGCGCCCGGTACCGCTTGAACGAGGCCGCTTGCCCTCGAACACATCCAGGTCGTCGATCAGCTCTTGTACGGTGTTGTACCGCGCCTTCGGATCGCGTTCCAGGCACTTGGCAGTAATCATGCTCAGTGCCGGCGGAATCGTCGGATCAACGTCCGACAACGGCACCGCACGTTCCTGCGTACGCTTTACCAGGCTGGCGATGGCGCTCTCTGCACGAAATGGGATATTCCCCGTTAGCAGCTCATAGAAGATCAGCCCCATCGTGAAGATGTCGGAGCGGGCGTCCAGCTCTGAACCCATCGCTTGCTCGGGTGACATGTACTCCATGGTCCCGATCATCATCCCGGTC
>Ga0335079_10011375_pt1 | contig 10136 bp, 7 predicted proteins | sample Lox_Sample_33_FD_206719 | JGI IMG/M metagenome (GOLD analysis project Ga0335079, IMG submission 206719) | Soil microbial communities from Loxahatchee National Wildlife Refuge, Florida, United States - Lox_Sample_3.3 | ecosystem: Environmental > Terrestrial > Soil > Wetlands | place: USA: Florida...
AAGATCGTCTGATAGTGAAATGAAGATCATTTCCGTCAATGTTGGACGGCCCCGGCTGCTTTCCTGGAGAGGTCAAATCTTCAGCACCGGCATCTTCAAACAGCCAGTCGCGGGACGAGTTATGTTGCGACACACGAATCTTGATGGAGACCGTCAAGCAGACCTTTCCGTGCACGGAGGGCCAGATAAGGCCGTCTATGGCTATCCGGCCGAGCACTACGCATATTGGAGAGAACGGCTCCCACAAAATCCTCTTTCGTGGGGAGCCTTCGGTGAAAATTTTACGACCGAAGGCTTGTTCGAGACCGAAATCTCGGTCGGCAACCGCTACAAAGTCGGGTCCGCAATCGTCATGGTGAAAACGCCACGCCTTCCTTGTCTTAAACTCGCCGCAAAATTCAGGCGCGACGAGATGATTGAGGACTTCGTGAACAGCGAGCGCAGCGGTTTTTACTTCTCCGTTGTCGAGGAGGGCGAAGTCGGAACTGAAGACGAGTTCCATTTCCTCGACGGCGAAACTCCGACCCTGACGATCGCCGAAGCAAACCGCCTTTACCTTCCCGCTTCATTCGATCCCGAGTTGTTGCAGCGGGGTACGGAAGTCAAATCGCTTCCTGAAAGCTGGCGCGAAAGGTACCGCAGAAAGCTCGAGGCAATTCAGAAACAGGTTCAGGTCTGAAGAAACAGGTTTGAAAGGAATTCTCCGATGCGGTAGTTTGGAATTTCTTGATGATCCTCGACGCTCTTCATCGTATCGCCAGCCACGGCCGGTCCCTCTCGCGCAACGAGGCGCGCGCTGTGATGACCGAGGTTCTTGCCGGCTCATGCACCGACGCACAAATCGCTGCACTGCTGGTTGCGCTTCACATGAAGGGCGAGACCGTCGAAGAAATTGTCGGCTTCGCCGAAGCCATCCGCGCGGCAGCAACTCCCCTCAAGCTTCGTGCTGATCGGGTGCTCGATACCAGCGGCACGGGCCGCGATGCCTTGGTCGATACCTGCGGTACCGGCGGCGACACCAGCGGCACTTTCAACATTTCGACCGCGACCGCCTTCGTAGTCGCAGGAGCCGGCGTGCGTGTGGCCAAGCACGGCAACCGCAGCGTGACTTCAAAATGCGGTTCGGCCGACGTGATGGAGGCTCTGGGCGTAAACATCAATCTGCCGCCCGATCGCATAACCGCATGCCTTGAGCAAGTTGGTATCTCGTTCCTGTTCGCGCCCTTGCTGCACTCGGCCGTGAAATATGTCCAGCCGGCGCGCCGCGAGCTGCGCCTGCGCACGGTATTCAATCTGCTCGGCCCGCTCACCAATCCCGCGCACGCCACAAGCCAGGTTGTGGGAGTTTACTCCTCCGAGTTGGTCGACAAACTAGCCGAGGCCCTCAGCATGTTGGGATTGCATCGCGCTCTTGTAGTTCACGGCTCCGACGGTCTCGACGAGATCACTATCACCGGCCCTACGCGAATTGGAGAAGTCCGCGAAGGCCAAGTTCACACGTACGAAGTGACGCCAGAGGAATTCGGCCTGAGACGATCAACGCTCGACGAAATCTCGGGTGGGGATGCCGAGACCAATGCGAAATTGATCCTTGGCATCCTGCAGGGGGAGAAGTCGCCGCGGCGCGATGTTGTTTTGCTGAACGCAGCCGCGGCGCTGGTCGCCGCCGGCAAGGCCGACCACTTGCGCGATGCCATACCGCTCGCCGTGAAGGCCATCGACTCGGGCGCTGCCGAAGAAAAGCTTTCCGCCCTGGTCAGATTCTCTAAGTCCGAATACTGAGAAATCTACTTCACTCCCACTTTCTCCATGTACTCCGCCACTTGCACATTCCATCCCAGCTCTTTCCGCATCGTATCGCGCAATTGCAGAGCGGCCGCTGGCTCGCCGTGCACCAGGTACGTCACGCCAGGCTTGCTCTTAAACGTCCTGAGCCATTCCAGCAGTTCCGGTGTATCGGCGTGATCACTGAATTGCTCGATGGCCGCGACCTGCGCGCGACACGGAATCATTTCTCCGAAAATCTTCACCTCAGTCGCCCCATCCTTGATCATCGCCCCCCGCGTGCCCGGCGCCTGAAAACCGATGAAGATGATCAAATTGCGCGGGTCCGGCAGACGCTGCGCGAGATGATGCAAGATGCGCCCACCCGTGACCATGCCGCTCGACGAAATAATGATCGACGGGAAATGGCTGTCATTGATTTTCTTCGACTGCTCTGGAGTCTCCGCAAATGTGAAGCCAGCCCATTGCGTCGGCGATCCGTATTTCTTGATCAAATCGGCTGCCTGCGATGTGTACTCGTGCGTGTACTTCATAAAGATCTCGATCGCCTTGATTGCCATTGGGCTGTCGCAGAACACGGGAACATGCGGGATCTCATTCGACTCCATCAGTTCCTTCAACATAAAAACGAATTTCTGCGTGCGCTCGACCGCAAACGCTGGAACAACAACACTGCCGCCTCGTGCCACGGCATCGCGAATCAGTCGCGCCAGTTCTGGCCGCGGGTCGCTCGTCGGGTGCTGACGATTTCCATAGGTCGACTCCATTACCAGCAGGTCGGCGATCTCGCCCTCCTCCGGCCCCGAATGAACCACCTTGCCCGGCGCAACCTCACTGTCACGTACGCGTCCAATGTCTCCGGTGAACAGGAGTCGCCTGCTCAACCCATCCGTTTTCAGCACCACCTCCGCCATGCACGATCCCAGAATGTGTGCCGCGTGCACAAAACGAAACAAAAGCTCATCGCAAAGCTGGATGGTCTTTTCGACTTCGACCGGCTTGAAATACTTCAAACAATCCTGCGCCTCTTCGAGCGTATAAAGCGGCAAAGCGGGTGTGTGCTTCGACGTTCCTTTCTTGTTGTGAAAGGCAGCGTCTTCTTCCTGTAAGTGGCCGGAGTCCGGCAGGACGACCGAACAGAGATCAATGGTCGGCGCAGTGGTGTAGATTGGTCCGCGAAATCCCTCTTTTACCAGGCGCGGGATCCATCCGCAATGGTCTAGGTGCGCGTGCGTGAGAATGACGGCGTCGATTTCACGAGCTGGAACCGGCGTGTCTTGCCAGTTGCGCTCGCGCCATTCCTTCTGTCCCTGAAAAAGCCCGCAGTCGATCAGAACTTGGAAACCTGTGCCGCCGCTCGAATCGGCACTGGTATTGATCAAGTGCTTGGAGCCGGTCACGGTCCCGGCGGCGCCAAGAAATTGGATGTAGGGCAAGGTCCCTCCAAAGTCAGAAGTTAGAAGTCAGATTGATGAAGTAACTCGCGTGGAATTGGTTTTACTTCTTCAATTTGACTTCTGACTTTTTACTTTTCACTGATCTTAAACACATTGTTCGTCAGATCGCTCTCTGGCACGCTGCCATCATTCACAACGATCTCTAGGGGGGTGCAGGCCGTTTGGACGCGCGTAGTAGCCGTGCTCTTGGCGCGCACTTCAATCCGCTGCGTAATATCGCTATCCGCGCAATGCACCGTGAATGGGACCTCAGCGCCGGTCAATCCAACATTCTCGAGAGTAGTGGTGAGGATCTGCGTCTGTTTCCCTACCTTCGAATTCTCATCTTTCCAAAGATGAGCCGATTGCACGCGAATGTCCGGCAGGCCGCGGTCATGATAGACCCAATCCTCGAAGAACCAGCTCAGATCGCGCTTCGACGCCGTTTCCACCAGTCGCTCGACATACTTCGGATCGGTGTCATCCAATGCGCGGTAGTTGTGAATCGCCTGCTCCAACGCATCCGCCCCGACCATATCGCGCAACATCCACCAGACATACGCGGCCTTGCTTCGATAGTAGGTCTCGTCGAACGTGGCCGCCAGCGGCTGGCCCAAATCTTTCATTCGTGGGTCGGCCACGTCTCTCTCTGAATCCACAAACGCCGCACGATGCGCTGCGAGTAAATCAAGCGCGGCATCGCGGCCTCCCTGCTGTTCGCGATAAACAGCCTCCGCGAAGTGCGCCAGCCCTTCGTAAATCCACGGCCGCGGCGATGGGATCGCGGAATGCACCAGTTCATGCACCAGGTTCGTGCCCGCCAGTTTTCTATCCTGATCTGCCATCGAAACCAGCAATAATGTCCCGCTTTCAAATGGAGCCGCATGCGGATCCGCGAAATCGGCGATAGCCACTGGCGCCGTGGGCTTGCCAAAGAATTCAGAAACAAAGATCGACGCCGGTACAAACGCGTCCAGGTATGTCTTCGCTCCTGACTCGTGACCCGGAAGATTGTAGAAACTTACGGGTGATTTCCATTCCCCCACGTATCTTCCCAGTGCAAACGTCGGCGCGACGTCCCCGAGTTGTTGCCATGAGCAATCGCCACTTGCAACCTGCTCTTCGTTGTTTCTTGAGATGCTCTCGCTCGGAGTGCAGATCAGCGAGAAAGGCCGCTCCGCGTTTCCACCCGAAATCTTCAATCTCGCCTTGAACTCACTTCCCGCTTCGCGCGCGCGCCAGCGATCGGTCACTTCAAACAGGCTGTTGCCTTCTGAAAAATCTGCGGCTTCCGTCGTAATCGGATACCACGCCACATATCCCGCGCCCCGCACAGCGGTGAACGATTGGCCAATCTGGTCCCAGCTTGTGTGCCGGGCGATTGCCTCGGGAATGCCGACGCGCGTAAGTCGCGTCATGTCGAGCGGGATGACACCCTCGTATCCGATCTCCAGTTCGATGGTATCTTTTGGTTTGATTTCGGTCGGCAGAGTCACAATCGCCTCCGAAAGTCCACCGGTATGGTCGATATCAGAGGTAAACGGCTGCGCCACGAATTGCAACGGCTTGTCTCCCGCGCGAATCGCACGCCAACTGAGCGAAGAAGAAATTTGTAGTGCTACTGTCTTCTGCGGATGCTGGGAATCATTGCGCAACGTGATCTTGCCACGCGCTCCTAGCCTTTGCTGCTCCGGTTCAAGCCGCACGTCCAGGTCGTACTTGGTAATCGTGAACGCTTCCCGGTCGAGCGCCGCCGCAAGCAAGCTTGTCCCGCAGAGAATAATCAGAACAGAAAAAAATCGCATAATTGCTTCGATGCAGCTACTTGGGATTGCCTCGATGCATTTCCTCCGCTCCACCGTAGAAGAGCGGCCCTTTAGGGTCGGCCCTGAGCCTGCCAAAGGGGCCGCGTAAAGCCCAAGGTTTGGTGGGGCTTTAGCCTCCGTGATCGTATTTCGCCGCGGAAAGGCCCCCCAGCCGCCTCTGCCTCACGACTTCATACAAAACAACGCCCGCCGCCACGGACACGTTGAGCGACGGCACTTGGCCTAACATCGGAATCGAGACCAGAAAATCGCAATGCCTCCGCACCAGGTCGTGAAGTCCCTTGCCCTCGGCCCCGAGCACGATCGCACAATGCATCTTGTAGTCGACCGTCTCATACGTTTGCTGACCGCGTTCATCGAGGCCAACCACCCAGATTTCCTTTGATTTCAAATCCTCAATGGCTCGAGAAATGTTGGTCACTTTCGCGACCGGCAAGTGCTCGCTGGCTCCCGCCGAAGCCTTCGCCACCGTACCGGTCACTCCTGCCGACCGCCGTTCAGAAATAATGATGCCGTCCGCTCCGGCCGCGTCTGCCGTGCGCAAAATCGCTCCCAGATTGTGCGGATCTTCCACTCCATCAAGTACCACAATCAGCGAGTGCTCTCCGCGCCGCGCCGCCACCAAGTCATCCAGATCGGTATATTGCTTGGCTGAAGTAACCGCCACGACTCCCTGATGCGCGCCCGCGACCGCCATCCGATCAAGCTCGACGCGCGATAAGACTCTTACGGGTACGCCAATCTTGCGGCATTCATCGATGATCCGCTTGAGCCGGATATCGTTCCGCTCCTTGGCTACGCCCACCCATTCAAATGCGCGGCCGCGGGCCTTCAGCGCTTCTGTAACCGTATTTATCCCGTAAAGTGTGTTCACCAGCATCAGTGTATCGCGGCGTGATGCGCATCAGCGCATTGCGACATCAAATGTAGGTCGGCTTTGTGCTTAGCACAGCCACGAAACCACTACACAGCCCCTGCTAAACTAAAAGGTTTCTGGAGGCAGATTGAACTCCGTCTATATTCTTTCGGCAGCGCGCACGCCCATCGGCAAGTTCGGCGGTTCGCTGGCCTCGCAGACCGCTGCCGACATGGGCACGGTTGCTGCCAAAGCCGCCATCGAGCGCGCCGGAGTCCAGCCAAATCAGATCGAAGAAACGATCTTCGGCAACGCCCGCCAGGCAGGCGGTGGCCCCAACCCCGCTCGGCAGATTTCCATTCGTAGCGGGGTGCCCCAGGAAATTCCCGCCTACACGGTGAACAAGGCCTGCGCGTCAGGCATCAAGTCGATCGCACTCGGTTTTCAGGAGATCGCGACCGGCAATCTCGAATGCGTGCTCGCCGGCGGCACCGAATCGATGTCGCGTCTCCCTTACTATCTCGACGGCGCGCGCTGGGGCTATCGGCTCGGTAATCAAGAGTTGGTCGACGGCATGTACCGCGACGGCTTCTTCTGCCCCATGGCCAAAATGATAATGGGCGAAACGGCCGAGCTGCTTGCCGAACAATATAAGATCACGCGCGAGGAGCAGGACCAATTCGCGCTCACATCGCAGCAGCGGGCCGCCGCCGCCCAGTCTTCCGGACGATTCGACGCCGAGATCGTTCCCGTCACGATTGAAAGCAAGAAAGGAACCACGGTCTTTTCTCGCGACGAGCACCTTTTCCCGGATGCCTCGATCGAAAAGCTGGCAAAACTTGCACCAGTTTTCTCGAAAACCGGCACCATCACCGCCGGCAACTCTTCGGGCATCACTGATGGAGCCGCAGCTGTCGTACTGGCAAGCGAGCAGTTTGTCCATCAAAACAATCTCAAGCCCCTCGCTCGGATAATGGCCGTCACCTCCGCCGGGGTCGATCCTCGTATCATGGGAATTGGCCCGGTGCCGGCGATCCGCAAACTCGAACAAAAATATAGGCTCAAGCTCGCCGACTTTGATCTCATTGAACTGAACGAAGCTTTCGCCGCGCAAGTTCTGGCTTGCGATCGTGAACTGCATTTCGATCCCGCGAAACTGAACGTCAACGGCGGCGCGATCGCGCTTGGCCACCCCATTGGCTGCACCGGAACCCGTATCGCCGTTACTCTTCTGCATGAGATGCTGCGGCGGAAAGCCCAGCGCGGTCTGGCTACTCTCTGCGTCAGTGGAGGGATGGGGATGGCGCTGGGCGTTGAGAATGTCATCTGAATCCTCTGGGTCCTTCACCCTCATGCCGCCACGCGCAGTCCAGTGATTTCCCCACCGGGAATTCACTACTGGGGTATACTTGCGCGTCTCTATGCGGCATACGCGGCCAAATCTCGGAGGCGCCACCTAACAGCTGGCCAACACAAACGGCGTGATCCGACTTTTTGAGATCCATTTCGGAGGAGTGTCGGGATGCACATCTCAAAGGAATCCCTCGAATATGCGCTTCGTGCCTTGCGTCGCGAGGTTCTGGAATTTCGCTTTGAATATCCTCTTTATCTCGATGCCCTCGCCGGACCCATGGGTTCGCTTCACTACTATCTCTACAGCGAGCAGCTCGAGTGGAGCATCCTGCGCATGGATCCGACCGGCGTGCCTATGGCGCGCACTCGCTTAATGGGAACTTTCTACAAACCCGCCTATCTCTCATGGTGGGGTCTCGTCAAACTGGGGCATTTTCTGCGTCACAACGATGAATCCAGCCGCGACGCTTTCTTACGGCAAGTAAATTGGCTTGAATCGCACGCCGTCATGCGCTCAGACGGTTCTGTGGTCTGGATGAACAATTACGACTGCCTGCACGGTGACACTCTGCTCCGAGCGCCGTGGATATCAGCCTACGACCAGGGGTTGGCCATCAGCGCGCTTGTTCGAGGTTATCGGCTCACCAAGCGACCGCACCTTCTCGAATTGTTGCGGGGTGCAAGCCAGATTTTCTCTTTGCCAGTGTGTGAAGGTGGCGTCAAGGTCCCACTCTCCGATGGCTGCCTCTATAGCGAACTCCCCGGAGAAAAGGTCCCTGGCATTCAAGACGGGTTCATGACCGCCCTTCTGGCTTTGTATGACCTCTTTGTTGAGACCGGTGACCCCATCGTCAAAACACTGTTTGACGAGGGAGTTGCTGGGCTCAAAGCAATGCTCCCGACTTGGGATTATCGCGAGCGATGGAGTTGGTATGGATCTCGCGCCTACCTTTGTCCGCCGCAATACCACTGTCTCAACCGGTTGCTGCTCAAGACTCTCAATAGACTTACGGGCGACATTCTTCTCGCCGCCTACGCGGACAAATGGAACATGGAAAACCTGTCGGGTGCAGCGCGCGCAGAAATTTACCTGATGTTTCTCTTCAGCAAGAACCTCTGCCGCCTCCGCAATCGTACCTGGCAATTAACGCCTGCCAAAATACACGGCCTTGCGTCGCAACAAGGAAGCCGTAAGATCCTCGGGCACGACGCACCGGCCACAAATTCAGTTCCCGTCCCGCAGTACTCGACACGGCGCGCCTGACGTGACGACAAAAATTCTGTCAGCGCGGCCTAGCCTTGGTCATCCCGTCTTGCACCTGCTTTCTTACAATCGATATACTTATGAAGAGCTTTTTCGAGGCGGAACGTGCATCTTCGTGCGAGTGTTCGGCCCAAAAATGAGCCGCTTCCTGCAACCTCTATGCCTCTTTCTGCCGTTATCGTCGACGACGAACAGTTGGCGCGTGATGAACTGGCCTATTTGCTGAACCAGGCTGAAGTCAACGTCGTGGCCCAGGGCAAGAACGGCCTCGAAGCGATCAATCTGGTTCGCGAACACAATCCCGATCTCTTGTTTCTCGACGTCCAGATGCCCGGCCTTGATGGTTTTGGGGTTATCAAGAAGTTGCTGGATCGCAAGGTTCCTCTGCCGCAGATCGTCTTTGCAACGGCATTTGACCAGTACGCTGTAAAAGCCTTCGAGGTGAATGCGGTTGATTACATCCTGAAGCCGTTCGATAAAAAGCGGATCACTCAGTCCATCGAAAAGGTGCGCGCAGCCCTCGAATCAGGTGGGGGTCCCGAAGAAAAGATAGGCACGCTTGTGCGCATGCTCGAATCACAGAAACCCTCAACCGCGAAGATTCTGATCAAGGCTGCCGGACGCCTGCTGCTCGCGGATCCTAAGGACATTTGCTTTGCCACCATCGAAGATGGCGTCATCACCGTGACCACCAGCGGGCACGCGGGCATGGAAGGTCAGTCGAATTGCCGCACTCTGGAAGAACTTTACGAAAATCTCGATCCCAACCAGTTCTGGCGCGCCCACCGCTCGTTTCTCGTTAACATCAATCACATCCGCGAAGTGGTGCCGTGGTTCAAAAGCTCCTACCAGCTGCGCATGGATGACAAGAAGCAGACTGAGATTCCCGTGAGCCGCGCCCAGACCCGCCGCCTGCGCGAACTCGTGAATCTGTAAACTCGCCTCAACACCAGGTAGCCCTCAGAAAAACGAAAAATTCAGCACACAAAAATGGGCGGTCGCCTAATCGTTCAACGCCCGCCCGGGGGAGGACTTCCCAGCTTGCTTACATAATTGCTTGCAAGGCCACCCGATTCGGTATTACTAGGGTCGAGCCTTCAATCCGGATCAGTTCTTTCCGCTTCATGTCGCTCATCAATCGGGTCACCGTCTCGCGCGACGAACCAATCATTTGCGCAATTTCCTCGTGCGTAAATTCGGCTGCTACCCGCAAATCCCGGTTACGCGGCTTGTCAGCTACCCAAGACAACAACAGACGCGCCAGCTTTTCCGTTGAGCTCCTTGCCAGCAGCAACTCGTGAACATCGGCGAATGTCGAGTTGACCTCGCTTGCCAACGCCCGCGCGCACGCAATGCCTAAATGGGCTTCCATCGCCAGCAAATGCAGGAATCGTGATTGTTCTACGAAGTTGATCTGGCAGAAGTCAACGGTGGTAACCGTCACCGGGGCAGAGCGCCCCGAGACAACCGCGCTCATTCCCAGCACATGTCGATCGCTTGCAACCTTGAGAATGACAGTTTTACCCTCCGACGTTTCAACCGAGAGCTTCACTCGGCCGGAACAAACGATGTAAACGCCCTGAGGAAGCTCCCCCTCGCGAAACAGCACGGCGTCA
>Ga0335079_10011376_pt1 | contig 10136 bp, 9 predicted proteins | sample Lox_Sample_33_FD_206719 | JGI IMG/M metagenome (GOLD analysis project Ga0335079, IMG submission 206719) | Soil microbial communities from Loxahatchee National Wildlife Refuge, Florida, United States - Lox_Sample_3.3 | ecosystem: Environmental > Terrestrial > Soil > Wetlands | place: USA: Florida...
TCGGCGAGGCTGGGTCAAGAGGCAATCCCGATTGTGAGTACTTGGTCTTGACCTCTCCGACGACTCCGTCGACGATCGCACGGCGCACGAGAACCGTAAGTTGCTCCCAGTTGAAGTCCAGCCACTTTAGGGCAAACAGTTCGCTGCATCTCAAACCGGTGCTCAGAGCGACCATCACCGCGGTTCGGCAAGGATCAGCCAACCGAGAGATGAGGGCCTGAATTTCATCGCGGTTCAAAATGCGGCACAATGACAAATGCAGTGCTTGTCGCTCCCCTGCAACCTAATGGCGTCGGTATTGATCCTAATCTCGACTCCAAGGTCCTCGCGACATTTGCGAATGGCATTGCCTAGATTACCAAAAGCGTACTTCTGATCCTCGCTTGCGTCACACGCTAGGACGTACTTGCAGCGGCGCTTCACTAGTTCGTAAATTCCAAGGTTTTCGAAATGCCCGCCATCCGAAAGATGAATGTACCGGCTTTCGTCATTCGTCGCTCCGCAAAGCTCACTGAGCAGACATTCAAGCCCGAAAAATGGGCTCGGTCTTTGCCAGGTGGACTTGCGAGGGGTCACCGGTTTCGTCTTGGCCGACAAGGTAGCTTTCTCACACCAAGACGGCGGCAGTCGCGATGTTTTCGAAATGAGCGACCGCCGCCAAATAGAATTCATTGTGCCACCTGCACTCTTGCCCTTGCCGCCGCGCAGTTGTTGTTCTCATTCGTCTCGCTAACAAGATTGGTATCGTCGCTGCATGCCAGCAGGTAATAGGTTCCAGACGCCATATCAGCAGGCACGGCCACTGTTGTGCTGCCGCTGGAACTCGCTCCAACTGCTAAACCGACAACAGCACGGTTACCGATGAGCAGGCGCGCGCTGCTGGTCTTGGTAGTGAGCGGGCCGAAGTAGTACTGAGTTACGGAAGCTCCGGCGCCACCTCCACCTTGATTGATCGCGGTGTCATTCACCGTGAATGATCCACCAGCGGTTGTGATCAGCTTTGAGCTGCTTACACCCGACTCGATCAGATCCGGGCCAACCTGAACACGAGTTGATGAAGCGGCGCAGTTGTTGGTCTCGTTGGATTCAGGGACGAGCGCCGTATCGTCAGCGCAAGCCAACAAGTAATACGTCCCCGTGGCGACGTCGCTGGGCACGGTCACGATAGCGGAACCTGCATTATTCCCTCCAGCGGGAAGAGGATTGACTGTGCGGTTGCCGTTCAGCAACCGCGAGGTGTTGGTCTTATTCGGGAGAGTACTGAGATAGTACTGGGTGACCGAGGCACCTGCGCCGCCACCGCCACGATTAACCGCCGTGTCGGTGACTGTGAACGTTGCCCCCGCGCCGGTGATCGCCGTCGAACTGCTGACTGCCGCTTCGGTAAGATCTGGTCCGACTTGTATTCTGGACGGCGCGGCGGCACAGTTATTCGTCTCCGACGTTTCCGGAATCAGACTTGTGTCATCGGCACAGGCCACCAGATAGTAGGTTCCGGTCGCCATATCGGCGGGTACGGATACGCTGGCACTACCGGCAGACATGCCCCCCGCAGGAATCGCCTGGACCGCTCGACTGCCGACGAGCAAACGCGAAGTATTGCTTTTGCTAGTGAATGGGCTCAGATAGTACTGCGTGAAGGATGCGCCTGCCGAACTTGTGCCCTGATTGCCGGCCGTCTCACTCACAGTGAAGCTAGCTCCGGCTCCCGTTATCGTGGTCGACGAAGTGACTGCCGATTCCACGAGATCCGGCCCGACCAACACCCTGGTGGACGCTGCCGTACAGTTATTGCTTTCGTTCGATTCAGCAACCAGATTCGTGTCATCAGCGCAAGCCAGGATGAAGTATCGGCCGGCCAAATCTGTCGGGATCGTCACCGAGACTGTCCCCTGAGAAGCCGTTCCTGCGGGCAGTGGCGGTATTGCCCGGCTGCCACCGAGCAGACGGGAGGTCGAATCCTTCGAGGGGAACGTCGCGGCGTAGTACTGTGTTACCGAAGCGGGCGCGTCGGCTGAGCCCTGGTTCGTAACCATATCCGTAACCTGCAGTGTCAGGCCCGTGCCGGTGTACGTAACCGAAGTTTCAACCAGGTCAGCCAGCAGAATCTGAATCGGCGAGGCGGTAGCACCGCAATTGTTAGTCGCATCGAGCTCTGGTATTGCGTTGTTGTCATTCGCGCAGGTGACGATGTAATAGCTGCCGATGGGGAGATTGACAGGAACGGTAACAGGGATCTGGAGACTAAAACTGCTGCCCGCGGGTAACGCCGGCGTATTGAACGTTACTGCCGCTATGGCGCCGGCATCTTTTAGCCCGCTTTGCGAGAAATAAATCCCCGCCATTGAAGCGCCCGCGTCATCGGTGCCGTTGTTCGTTATGGTTGAGTTCACCGGAACGACAGCGCCGGGGACAACGGTTTTCGTCGCGGTTGATGTGGTTGCAACGAAGTCGATTGCTTTGATGCCCGTGCCGGAGAGTTCAGTCACTTGCGGGCTATTGGAAGCATCGTCAAAGACTTGTAATCGACCGCTGCTCACGCCCGTGCCGGAGGGCGTAAACGTAACCGTGATGCCGCAGGAGCCTTTCGGCGCAAGTGCGCTGCCACAGTTATTCGTTTCTGCGAAGTCTCCGGTAATCGCGATCGTAGATAAGTTCAGCAGTGAATCCTGGTAATTGGTCAGCGTGACGATCCGTGCAGGGCTCGATTTCCCGAGTACGACGTTTCCGAATGCCGCCGAGACTGGTGAGAGCCCGACCGGACCACTGCAACTGCGAAGCGCTTTACTTACGTTGAGCCGGCCGCCGCTGACCGTCAGTCCCGCTAATGCAGCAGTCGCGTCGACATTATCCAGCAAGTTCTTCTTCAGGTCCGGTGTGGCCAGTGGACACGCGGACAACATTAAGGCAGCGGCTCCGGAAACAAATGGCGTCGCCATGGAAGTTCCGCTCAGGTATCCATAGGCATCGTTCGGCAAGGTGGATAGGACCGCTACACCGGGAGCGCCTAGATGCACAGAATTCGGCCCAATGTCGGAGAAAGGGGCCAGGGCATCGTTGTTGTCGGTTGCGGCCACATTAATCATGTTGGGCCTGTTGAAACTGGCTGGGTACATCGGCATGGTGTCGATATTTACGGCATTATTACCGGCGGCGGCAACGAAGAGGATGTCATTCGCGGCGGCAACATCGATTTCATCCTGCAATGCTTGCGAGAACGAGGGCCCTCCCCAACTATTGGACAAAATGCGGATGTTGGCTGCATTCGTGGACGCAAAGGAGGCTTTTACTTGAACCGCAAACTCAATAGCATTCACCGCATCATCCGTGTAACCGTATCCCTGGGAGTCGAGAAATTTCAGTCCTATCATCCGGGTAGTCCAGTTCACTCCGACGACCCCAACATTGTTATTGCCGGCGGCCCCGATGATTCCCGAGACATGCGTCCCATGCATGTAATCATCCATGGGATCGCAGGAGCCGGTGATGGCATTGAATCCATGACTTCCGGCAGGGCAGGAGACAGCAATGCCGCCGAGTGTAACTGTAAATACCGTGGGGGCCGACCACACATTGGCTTGGAGATCAGGATGTGTGTAATCGATCCCAGTGTCCACGATGCCAACTACGTAGGTGGCGTTCCCGGTCGAGATATCCCAGGCCGGAACTGCGCTGATGTCCGCTCCGGGCGTTCCGGCCGAGAAGCCGTCGCTAGATTGACCAGTATTCTGCAAAGCCCATTGGCTAACGAACTGCGGATCGTTAGGAATCGCAACCGCGCGCCATTGGTAGTTTGGTTCCGCGTAGGCGACGTCGGGACGCGCGGAGAAATCTGCCAGCAGATCGGCGATCTTCTTCGAACGCGAGTGCAAGCGATAAAGATTTTTCACCCCACCCACGGGCCGAACGGAACTCAAATCCGACGTGAGTGCCACGGTTGCCATTGCGCTAGGAGAAATTGTGTGGAATTTGACCAGAAGTTCTCCCTCGGCAGCTTTGCGGCCGTGGTAGCTGCCAGTTACTTTTTGTGCTGAAGAGGACGGCACGACGGTCAGAAAAAGGCACGACAGCAAGCAGAGATACACTCGAACTGGGCGCATAAGCTTCTCCTCAGGCCCCTGACTCAGGTTGGCGAGGGGGAGGCCGCCTGAGGCGAAGCCTGCTCACATGCAAGAAATGGAGGTCCGCCCGGTTTGGCGAGCGATCTTGCTGCGCTCGCGGCCGGGGTGCGGACGAACCTCCGCTTCCTACACCGGGCGGCGCACTGCTTTGCCGCTCTGGGTAGAGCCTTTAGTTCCGTGGGGGGGAAGATTTGTTTGAATTGGCGCGACACGGTGGCTGCCTTCACTGGCGTGCGCGCGTTAAGCAACGGCTCGGATCGAGGCACTGGCGATCCTGAAGCCGGCCGGGAACCAGGGCCGGTGGATACAGCCAGGAATAAATGGCCTCGGCCCGAAGCCAAACCGCGAAGATTTTACTAGTTAAGCATATTGACAGTCAAGTACATTTACTATTATAAAAAAATGACTGTGCTTCATCTGCCCGCCACGAAAGGAGTTTTCTCTTTGCCTGCCGACAAGACACGCACAATGAAGGATTTTCTGGGGAGTGCGCAGGTGTTCGCGACGGCCGTTCGCGATGTGATGGAATCGCGGCTCCTGCGGCAGGTCTCCGGCCAGCAGGTGTCACAGGCGCAGTTGAAGCTGCTGGCCCTGGTGCAGCAGACCGAAACTCCGAGCGTCACCGACGCCGCGGCCTTCCTCGGGGTCACCAAGGCGGCCGCCAGCCAGACGGTGGAAAAACTCGTCCGGCGGAAATGGCTCCGACGCGAAGAGGATCAGGCGGACCGAAGAAGCGCCCGACTCTCGCTGACCGAAGCAGGAGAGCGGCTTCTTCGCGAGTACGAAAGAGTGCGGGCAGACAAGCTAGGGAAGGTGTTTCGTGAATACTCTTCGCAGGATCTGCGCCGCTTGTCCGATATTCTTGACCGCGTCTCTGCCGAAATTGTCAATCACACGGCGAAACCGGAAGACATCTGCTTGCAGTGCGGAATTTATTTCCGGGAGCGATGCCTGTTGCGCAGTCTCATCGGTAGAACCTGCTTTTACCAGAGACATCGGGGAGCAAAGCAGGAGTCTGCGCGTTCGAGCCCGAAGAGGCCGAAGCACAAGTTATCGAATTGATCGACGGATGATGACTGGTACCTGAACGATGCGGGTGACTGTGGTCACAGCCAAACCGGCGGATTCGCCAGACAATGACTGAGGTGCTGGACTGCGAGCCGATCCGAGTCATCGAGGATCAATCGCAAGTAAGGAGTCGAGAAGCAACCGAAGGTAGCCTGGGACATGATCTGCTGCGTAAGCCATGAGGGCGGCATAACTCGCCAGGCTCAAGCCTCTTTAGCGAGGCGATAAATGACGCAAAGGAAAGGCAAGGGCCAGACAGCGCGACTGCTGCAAGCCAGTAGGCTGGCGAGTCTGTTTGAAGTATTGACCGGCCATGGTTACGACATCATCGGACCCACGGTCCGTAACGGCGCGATCATTCTCGATTGTATTCAGTCGCCCGAGCAATTGCCGATCGGCTGGACGGTCGAGCAAAGCCCCGGGCACTACCGGCTGAAGCGCAGCGAAGACCAAGCCTATTTCGGATTCAGCCTCGGGGTGCAAAGCTGGAAGAAATACTTCCTTCTTCCAGAATCGAAGGTGTGGTCGGCAGAGCGAAGCAATGGCTCCTTCCACATCCTAAGCAATGACCTGAGGCCAGCTCGACCGATGGCGCTGGTTGGCGTGCGTCCTTGCGATCTGGCGGCCATTGCGATTCAGGATCGGGTGCTGATTCAGGACCGCTATGTCGATTCCGTTTATGCAGAACGACGACAAGGAACCTTCATCGTCGTCGTGCAGTGTACAAATGCGGCGCCTACGTGTTTCTGCGCCTCCACACCTCATCCCAACAAGAATGCTTTCGACTTGTCACTCACGGAACTGCTCCTGCCGGGAACTCATTCGTTTGTCATCCACGCGGGCAGCGCGCGAGGCGCGGAGCTGCTCTCGGAAATGGAAACGGATGAAGCCGGCGCCGACAATCTGCAGCGAGAGTCGGATGCTGTCGAGGCGGCCAGACGCGAGCAAGTGCGTAGCATCAACCTGGATGGCCTAAAAGAACTCGTCAGCAAGAAATTTGACGACGACTGCTGGGACAAGATCACGGCGCGATGTCTCACGTGCGGGAATTGCACCTTGTCGTGCCCGACTTGCTTCTGCAGTACGATCGAGGACACGAGTGATGTAACCGGCCATCGCGTGGAACGCTGGCGGCGATGGGACTCCTGCTTCACGCTGAGCTTTTCCTATATTCACGGAGGCAGCGTGCGGACCTCCGCGAAGTCACGCTATCGGCAGTGGCTGACCCACAAACTGGTGTACTGGATCGATCAGTTCGGAATGCCGGGCTGCGTCGGTTGTGGACGCTGTATCACCTGGTGTCCGGTCGGCATCGACCTCACCGAAGCGGTCCATACCATTCAGGAGGGTGAGGATAATGGAAACCCTTGAGCGAATTATCGCGGAACATCCGTTTTTTGAGGGGCTCGAGTCGTACTACACAGGACTGCTGACGAGTTGCGCCTCCAACGTACGTTTCAGCGCCGGAGCGTACATCTTCAAAGAGGGAGAGGAAGCCAACCACTTTTATCTGATTCGCAGCGGCAAAGTGTCATTGGAAGTCTTCGCGCCGCACCGCCAGCCGCTTACGGTGGAGACCCTGGAGGAGGGCGATGTCCTGGGTTGGTCGTGGCTGGTGCCACCTTATGTCTGGAGCTTCCATGGCCGTGCCACCAGCGACACGCGCGCAATTGCCCTCGACGGGAAGTGCCTGCGTGCCAAGTGCGAGCAGAATCACGATCTCGGCTATGAAGTGCTCAAGCGCTTCTCGCAACTCATGGCGCGGCGCCTGCAAGCCACGCGCTTCCAACTGCTGGATGTCTTCGCAAACCGGTGAAACATGGCTTCGCTACAAGAAACTCCGCTTTCGCACGATCTGCTGCTGCCGCAATCCCATGTCGTGGAGCATGTGGAAAAGGAAACTCCTGATACCTTCTCTTTGGTTGTGCATCCCCAAGGGCATAGTACCGACGGAACAGGTTTTCTGCCGGGACAATTCAGCATGGTTTCCGTGCATGGCGTGGGCGCGTTGCCGATCTCGATCAGTGGGGATCCAGCCGAGCCTAAATGCCTCGTTTACACCGTACGGTCGGTGGGAAAGGCCACGCATGCTCTGGTAAGCCGAAAGGTGGGAGAAGAACTCGGGGTGCGCGGTCCGTTTGGCCGGGGATGGCCACTCGAGGCCGCGCGCGGCAAGGACATCGTGGTGGTGGCAGGAGGGATCGGATTAGCGCCGCTACGGCCCCTGATCTATGAAGTCTTGCAGCATCGGGCACTTTACGGACGTCTGGTGGTGCTCTACGGCGCCCGCAGTCCCCGGGAGGTTCTGTATCCCGGCGAACTGAAAGCCTGGGCCCGCCAACCAGAAACCCAATTCCTGACCACCGTCGACTATGGAGGCCTGAATTGGCATGGGCACGTGGGTGTCGTCACCACTTTGCTCAAGTACGCACGACTCCAGCCTTCGCGATCCGTCGCCATGATCTGCGGTCCGGAAATCATGATGCGGTTCGTGACCCGTGACCTGGAAGCGCAAGGCATGAAACGGGAAGACATTTACGTTTCCATGGAACGCAACATGAAGTGTGGGATCGGATTCTGCGGCCATTGCCAATACGGCCCGCATTTCATCTGCAAAGACGGACCTGTGTTCTGCTACGACCAAATCCGGCCGCTGTTGGATAAATATGAGCTCTAAAGGAAAGTCGAATTCTCGGCGCAAACCGAAGATCGGGGTCTTCAAGTTCGCCTCGTGCGACGGCTGCCAACTGTCTCTGCTCGACGCCGAGGACGAATTGCTGGCGGTGGTTGGGGCTGTGGACATCGCGCATTTTCCCGAGGCTTCGAGCGCCATGCTGAAGGGACCCTACGACATCGGGCTCGTGGAGGGTTCGATCACGACCCACAGCGATGCGCAGCGCATCCAGGACGTGCGCCGGCAGTGCAAGACGCTGGTCACGATCGGAGCTTGCGCGACGGCCGGAGGGATCCAGGCGTTGCGCAACTGGAAGGACGTGGATGAGTTCATCCGAGTGGTGTATGCGAGCCCACAATTCATCAGCACCCTGAAGCTCTCAACCCCCATCGCCGAGCACGTGCCGGTAGATTTCGAACTGCGGGGTTGTCCGATCAACAAGTTGCAGCTCGTTGAACTGATCGCGGCGACGCTCGTCGGGCGAAAGCCGAATATCCCCACGTACAGTGTCTGTCTTGAATGCAAGCGAAAGGGCAATGTGTGCATCGCGGTCACGCGCGACGAGCCCTGCATGGGACCGGTCACCCAAGCCGGCTGTGGCGCAATCTGCCCCAGTTACGATCGCGGATGCTATGGGTGTTTCGGCCCGATGGAGACTGCCAATTCCGCGTCGCTGGCCAATCACTTTCATTACCTGGGCTTGCCATCTGACCGGGCGGTGCGTGCCTTCCGGGGATTTAACGCCTGGGCCTGGCAGTTCCGCAAAGCCAGCGAGGAGAGTCAGCGGCAATGACTGGACGCACAATTCACGTCGAAACGCTGGCGCGCGTGGAAGGCGAAGGATCGCTTTATATAAAGATGTCAGGCGATCGAGTTTCCGATATCAAACTGAAGATTTACGAGCCGCCGCGCTTCTTCGAAGCCTTCCTGCGCGGGCGGCACTACTCGGAAGTGCCCGACATTACATCGCGCATTTGTGGAATCTGTCCCATCGCCTACCAGATGAGCGCCATTCACGCGATAGAGCGGGCGTTGGACATTCATGTCGATCCTTCCATCCGTTTGCTGCGGCGCCTCTTTTATTGCGGGGAGTGGATCGAGAGTCACGCGTTGCACATCTTCATGCTGCATGCGCCGGATTTTCTGGGATATCCGGACGTGATCGCAATGGCTGCCGATCACAGAAATCTGGTGGAGAAAGCACTGCGTCTGAAGAAAATCGGAAATGCGCTTGTCAGGTTGCTCGGTGGGCGCGAGATTCATCCGATTTCGGCGACCGTGGGAGGGTTCTACAAAGTCCCGTCAAAAGCCGAGCTCGAGCCTCTTACGGCCGATCTCGAGTGGGCACTGCAGGCATCCCAGGAAACTGTGGAGTGGACCGCGAAGCTGGATTTTCCAAACTTCGAACAGGACTACGAGTTTGTGGCGTTGCGCCACGCGGATGAGTATCCACTCAACGAAGGGACGCTGGTTTCCAACCGCGGCCTCAATATCGATCCCGCGGAGTACGAAGATCATTTCACCGAGTTGCATGTGAAGCACTCGAATGCGCTGCACTCGATCATCCGTGGGCGCGGATCGTATCTGGTTGGGCCTTTGGCGCGATTCAATCTTAATTTCGACCGTCTGCCTTCGATCGCCCAGGACTCGGCGAAAGCGGCGCATCTGAAAGCTCCGGTACTGAATCCCTTTCGTGGAATTGTGGTGCGGGCAGTGGAGCTTGTGTTCGCATGTGCGGAGGCCTTGCGAATCCTCCGGGAGTACGAACCTCCACCGGCTCCGATTTGTGAGATACCGAGCCGAGCCGGCATTGGGCAGGCCATTACCGAGGCGCCTCGCGGAATTCTCTATCATCGCTACGCGTTCAATGACCGCGGACTGATTCTGACGGCCAAAATTGTGCCTCCCACTTCACAGAACCAAAAGAGAATCGAAGATGATTTGCGGGAGTACGCATCTCAGCTCGCGGGCTGGCCGCAGCAGGAAGCTACCTGGAAGTGCGAACAAGCGATTCGCAATTACGATCCCTGCATCTCTTGCGCAACCCACTTTCTCAAGCTGATCGTGGACAAGGAACCCTGACCCATGCGCATCATCTGCTGCGGAAGTCTATTTCGTGGAGATGATCGCGCGGGATTGCTGGTCGCCGAGCAACTGCATCAACTCGGCATCGAAGCCTTCACGTGTACCGGAGAAGCCACCGATCTGCTGCATGCGATGACCGGAGCCCAAGAAGTTGTGATCGTCGATGCAGTCATCGCTGGTGCGCCGGC
>Ga0335079_10011377_pt1 | contig 10136 bp, 6 predicted proteins | sample Lox_Sample_33_FD_206719 | JGI IMG/M metagenome (GOLD analysis project Ga0335079, IMG submission 206719) | Soil microbial communities from Loxahatchee National Wildlife Refuge, Florida, United States - Lox_Sample_3.3 | ecosystem: Environmental > Terrestrial > Soil > Wetlands | place: USA: Florida...
GTCGAGCCACGCCTCCTCGAACTCGTTGGTGGCGACCATCCCCTGCCACCAGCCGTGCGCCACCTCGTGCACCGTCACCTCCCAGAGCAGGGCGTCGCGTGGCGGGACCGGGTCGGTGCGCGCGTACGCGGTGACGAAGGTGGGGTACTCCATCCCGCCCGCGTCGCCGTTCGCTCCCACCGGCGGCGCGACGAGCGTGAGGTGCGGATAGGGGTAGGGGAGCCAGTTGCGTCCGCCGTACTCCAGCGTCGCCTTCGCGGCCGCGAGCACTTGGGCGGCGCTGGCGCGCGCGTCGCCGGGGAGCAGCACGGTGAGCGCCACCTCGGGCAGTCCGTCGCTCCGGAAGACGTCGGTCTCCTCCACCGCGCCGTCCCAGGCCGTCCAGGCGAAGTCGATGACGTCGTCCTGGTGGAACCGGTGGGTGACGGTCCCGTCGGGGTGCTCGGTCCGGCCGGTCCGGACGCCCGTGGCGCCGACCACCAGCGACCGCGGCACGCTCAGCGCGGCGTCGTAGCTGCCGAAGTCGGCGTAGAACTCGCTTGTGGCGTGGAACTGGTGGCAGTTCCAGGTCGGCGCGCGCACCCCGCGCTGCGGAGGAACCTCGAGCACGCCCAGCTTGGGGAACCACTGGCCGAAGAGCGTGAACTTGCCGAACACCCCGGTCCGGGTGGCGAGCTTCGGTGCGCGGGCATCCCAGGCGAGGTCGAGCGTCACCGTGCCCCGGGGCGGGACGGGCTCGGGAAGGGTCAGGGTGAAGACCGTCCGGTCCCTCGCGTTGTCGTCGTCGGGGTGCTCCCAGCGCAGGGTGGGCCGCACATCGGTGCCGTCCGGAAGCCGCGCCGAGCGGAGCTCCATCCAGCCCCAGTCGTCCTTGCCGAAGCCCTCGGTCCCGGCGCGTGCACCGCCCGGGCGGTTGTCCTCCCTGGCGAAGGTGCTGTCGGCATTCATGAAGGCGTTCCAGTACGCGTGGAACCAGAGCGTTCCCTGCGGGACGTCGGAGCGGTTGGTCCAGGTGAGCCGGGCGGTCCCGTGCACCTGGCGGCTCGCCGGTTCGTAGCGCGCCTCGATCGCGTAGCTGGCGGTACGCTCGGAGAGCGCTGGACCGATGCTCCTGCCGGCCTGGTCGAAGCGCGCGGGCGCCGGGGTCACGCCCACCAGCAGCGAGAGTACCCAGGGGAGGGTCATCGCGAGTGCCGTCCCCTCAGAGCCCCGGCGGGGGCAGGTCGGTGTCGTCGCGCTCGAGGCCGGGAACCTCTTGGAGCCTCCGCGCCACCTGGGAGACGCGCGTCTCGTCCACGTCCGAGCGCACGTCGAGAGTGAAGCTCGCCTCGTCGTGGCGGTGGCCGGGGCGCACGTGGAACCGCGGCCGCGGCACACGCTCCAGCCGGCTCACCAGCCCGTGCAGCCCGGCGTTCCAGTCCTCGACCAGCTGCTCGAGCGGCACGCCCTCGACGCGGAGCCGGTAGGCGTCGCCGGGGAGATCCTCGACGACGATGCGTCCCTCGAGCGCGTGGCCCTTCCGGCGGAGCTCGATGCGCTGGGCCTCGGTGAGGAGCTGCTCGGGCCGGAGCGGCGCCGGAGGCGCGCCGAGCGTGTCCAGGAGCCGGGTGCGGGTCGAGGCGGTCCGCGGCGAGCGGGTGAATGCGGTCCAGTCGGAGGCCAGGCGCGACTGCCAGGCGGCAGCCGCGTCGCGCCAGCGAGCCACCGCGGCCTTCTGGTCCGGAGTGAGGAGCCCCAGCGACTCGGCCCCGGCGATCGCCTCCGGAAGGGGTAGAGGGTCGCTCCCACTCCCGAGCGGATCCGACGACAGGAAGGCCAGCGCTCCCGATCCGTCCTCCAGCGCGACGCCGGGGGCGACCGCGAGCCGGAGCCGGCCGGCGGGGATGACCGCGCGAAACTCCACCGGCTGGCGCGCGGCCATGCGCGCGCGGACGGCCTCGGGCGGCGCGGGCCAGGAAAGCCAGGCCGCGAACGGAGCCTCGGCGTCGATGCGCGCCGGCAGCCGCTCGGTGTGGCGCACCCGCTGGACGCCGCCGTCCCCGCCGAGCTCGGTGACCGGGGTGCAGACCGTCGGCTCGAGGCAGACCACGTCGGGGGACGCCGAGCGGAGCAGCACGAGGAGGAGGAGCGACACCGCCGTCGACGGTAGCAGGCCCCCCGGACTGTGAAGACATGTTTCCGGGCGCCCGGGGAACACGGCGCGTGCGGTAGGGTGGCCGCCGATGTCCGAGCACATCTCGGTGGTGTACGTCGAGGACGACCAGCGGCTCGCCCGGCTGACCCAGCGCTATCTGGAGTCGCACGGCGTGGTGGTCACCCTCGCGTCCACCGGTCGGGAGGGGCTCGCCCAGACGCTGCGGATCTGGCCCGATGTCGTGCTCCTCGACCTCATGCTCCCCGAGGTCGACGGCGTGGAGCTGTGCCGGCAGCTGCGCGCCCGGGCCGACGTCCCGGTCATCATGGTGACCGCGCGCGGCGAGGAGGCGGACCGCGTGCTGGGCCTCGAGGCGGGAGCGGACGACTACGTCCCCAAGCCGTTCAGCTCCCGGGAGCTCCTGGCCCGCATCCGCGCCCAGGCCCGCCGCTCGCGCGGCCGCGCCGGCCCGTCCAACCGGCCGATCACCGTGGGCCCGCTCACCGTCGACCCCGCGGCCATGCGGGTGACGCTGGGCGGGGTGGAGCTGGGCCTCACCACCTTCGAGTTCAACCTGCTCAAGGTGCTGGCGGAGCGCGCGGGGCGGGTGCTGAGCCGCGAGCAGCTGCTCGACCTGGTCCACGGGAGCGCCGAGGAGGCGTTCGACCGGAGCATCGACGTCCACATCTCGCATCTGCGAGCGAAGCTCGCCGACGACGCGCGTGCCCCCCGCTGGCTGATCACGGTGCGCGGCGTGGGCTACATGCTCGCCGCGGATCGGCCGTCGTGACCCACGAGACGCCGGCGCTCGGCGAGCGGCCGCCGCTGCTTCGCCGGCTGGTGGTTCGCATCTACCTGGTCTGCCTCGCGCAGCTGCTGGTGGTCGTGGCGGGCGTGGCGGTGCTGCTTCACCAGTCACGCATCCCCGAGTCGTGGCTCCGGCGGCAGGGCGAATACGTGGTGGGGCAGATCTTCCCCGTCCTGCAAGACCACGATGCGCTCCAGCGCGCGCTCGGTCAGCTCGGCGACACCGCCGGAGCTCGGATGACGCTCTACGGTCTCGACCGGACGATCCTCGCCAGCAACGTCGAGCCGGTGCTACCCCTTCCGGCTGCGCTCCACGCCGAGCCGCCGATCCTGGTCCTGGCGCTGGTGCCTCCCGGTCCCCCCGGTCCGTTCGGTCATGGAGGCCGCCCCCCGCCGCCGCCCCGCCACGTCGACGGTCCCGGTGGCCTCGAGCGGCTGATCCCGCCCATGGACGGCCCGGACCATCCTCCGCCAGGCACGTCCGGGGTGCTCGCCCCGCGGGACGGACCTCCGCCCCGGCCTCCTCCGCCGCCGTCGCAGGGCTGGGCGGTGCTCGACCTCCGCCCGCCGACGCCCCCGCCCTGGGAGCTGGCCTCGGTCGCGGGGCTGGTGCTCGTCGTCCTCGGCATCAGCTCGGCGCTCCTCGCCCGGTCCATCTCGCGGCCGCTGGGGACGCTGTCCGTGGCCGCCTCCCGGCTCGGGGCGGGCGACCTCCAGGCGCGGGCCCGGCTCGACCGCGCGGACGAGCTGGGGAGGTGGGGCGGGCGTTCGACGGGATGGCGGAGCGGGTGGTCTCGCTCCTGCGCTCGGAGAAGGCGCTCATCGCCGGCGTGTCCCACGAGCTGCGGACGCCGCTGTCGCGCATCCGGGTGGCGCTGGAGCTGGCGGAGGAGGGCGACGTGGACACGGCCCGCGCCTCGCTGGCCGACATCACCGACGACCTGGGCGAGCTGGAGCGGCTGGTGGACGAGCTGCTCACGGCCGCGCGCCTCGAGCTCGGGCAGGCGGTGCCCGGCGCGCCGGTGCTTCGCCCGAGGGACGTCGAGGCCGCGGCGCTCGTCGCCACCGCCTCCGAGCGCTTCCTCGCCGTGCACCCCGAGCACCGGCTGGATGCCTCCGCCGCGGACTCCGCCAGGCGCCTCACCGCCGACCCGGGGCTGGTGGGGCGCATCCTCAACAACCTCCTCGACAACGCCGCCAAGTACTCACCGCCCGCGGCCGGCTGGGTGCAGCTGCAGGTCCGTGGGACGGCGGACGCGGTGACCTTCACCGTCGAGGACCACGGCGCGGGCATCGCCTCCGAGGACCTCCCCCACGTCTTCACCCCATTCTTCCGCTCCGACCAGAGCCGGAGCCGGAGCACCGGAGGGTTCGGGCTCGGGCTGTCGCTGGCCCGGACCATCGCCGAGGCCCACGGGGGGCGGCTGGAGCTCGACTCCCATCCGGGGAGCGGGACCCGGGCAATCCTGTGGCTTCCGAGGGCTGGACCCGGGGGGACCCCTGTGGCGGGGGGCCCGATCTGGGGTAAGACGCCGCCCGTGGCCGGGGACCGGGAGGTCGGCCGCGGAGGGTCCCTGGGTACGTTCGTCGCAGCGCTGGCCGGGCGCGGGCGGAGGCGTCGCTAGATGGGTCTCGTCACCGCACTCCTGCTCGCTGCCGCACCGGCACTGACTCCACCGGTGGAGTCCACGCCCGCCGCGCCCGCGTCGCGGACGGCCGAGACCGCGCTGTCGGTGGGCCTCGGCCAGCTGCGCCAGAACGGCGCCGTCGGGATGGGGCTGTCGGTCGCCCGGGGCGCGGCGGTCGATGCGCCTGCGCCGGGGAAGGCCCGCCTGGTCTACCGGCTGGAGATTCACACCACGGAGTCCGGCTTCCCCCGCTGGATCGAGGCCCGCCTGTCGCTGACCGAGGGGAAGACGACCGCCTCGAGCCTCGCGACGCCGGTGCGCTCCGATGGCCCATTCGTCGCTGCGCTGGCGTGCGTCCTGCGCTGGCTCCAGCCGCGGGACCAGCACGTCTTCACCTTCATCGGGACGTCGGGAGACCCGGCGACCACGCAGCGCCCCGACGCGGGGACACCGGCGCGCCTCACCCTCGGTTGGGGCGTGGAGTTCTGAGCGCGATCGACAGCGCGCCGGTGCGCGCTTCCGCGGCGTCCCCCTGGTGCGGGGCGCCGAGCGGCCGGCCGAGCGGGTTGCCGAGCCCAGAACCCGGGACCGAGACGCGCGCAGGCGCGGGTCGGAGCACCAGGGCGACCGCGGTCAGGATGAGCGGCAGGGCGACGATGAGCGCGTGCGGAAGCCGCTCCCCGGCGAGCGCCGCTCCGAGCACCAGCGCCACCACTGGATTGACGTAGGCATAGCTCGAGGCCACCGGCGCCGGGACGCGGGCGAGCAGGTGCAGGTAGGCGGTGTAGGCGACCAGCGAGCCAAACACCACGAGGTAGCCGAGCGCCCAGATGGCGCGCGCGGGGATGACCGGAGGCAGCTGCTCGCCACGGAGGAGGCTCATCGCCACCAGCACCCAGGCGGCGGTGAACATCTCTGCGCCCGCAGCCATCATCCCCTTGGGCAGGTCCAGCCGCCGGCTCCAGAGCGAGCCGAAGGCCCAGGCGGCGGTGGCGAACATCAGCGCCGCGACGCCGGCGCCGCTCCCGCTCAGCTCGCTTCCGACGTTGAGGAGGACGATGCCCCCGAAGCCGAGGACCAGCCCGACCCAGTCCTTGGTCGCCGGCCAGCGTCCCCACAGCCCGCCGAAGAGCGCCATCCACAGGGGCATCGCGGAGACCATCAGCGCCGCCAGGCCCGAGCTCACCGTCTGCTCGGCGAAGGCCACGCCGCCATTGCCGCAGGCGAGCAGCAGCGTCCCGATGATCGCCGCATTGCGCCACTGCCGGAGCGTGGGAAACGGCTCGCCACGCAGCCGGGCGATGCCGAGCATCACCACCCCGGCGACGAGGAAGCGCAGTGCCGCCATCCGGAAGGGCGGAAAGCCGTCCATGGCCACCCGCATCGCGAGGTAGGTGGAGCCCCAGATGGCGTAGAGCGAGAACAGCGCCAGTCCCAGGGAGAGGCGGGATGCGGAGGGGCTGGAACCGGAGGGGCTCATGGTGGACGGGGGACATCCTCTCTAGCGGCCGGCCGGGGCGCATGCCGGTTCCTGCCGCTGATCTCCCTTTGCAGCCCGCCACGTGTGCTGGTTGGCTTGGGCATACCGTGTCCGACCCCCGGGCCCCGGATCCCGAGACGCAGCGGCTGGCGGAGGACGCCCAGCGCATCCGCAACTGGAAGCGGTGGGGGCCCTACCTGTCCGAGCGCCAGTGGGGGACGGTGCGGGAGGACTACTCCGCGACCGGGGAGGCCTGGGAGTACTTCCCGCACGACGCGGCGCGCTCGCGCGTCTACCGCTGGGGAGAGGACGGGCTGCTGGGCATCACCGACCGGGAGTGCCGGCTCTGCCTCGCGCTGGCGCTCTGGAACGAGCGCGATCCGATCCTCAAGGAACGGCTCTTCGGTCTGACGGGGAACGAGGGCAACCACGGCGAGGACGTGAAGGAGCTGTACTACTTCCTCGACGCGACGCCGACCTCCAGCTACCTCGAGGCGCTCTACAAGTACCCGCAGCGCGCCTTTCCCTACGCGCAGCTGCTCGAGGAGAACCGGCGGCGGGGGCGCCAGGCGCCCGAGTTCGAGCTGCTCGACACCGGCGTCTTCGACGGCAACCGCTACTTCGATGTGCGGGTCGAGTACGCGAAGGCGATCCCCGACGACCTGTGGATGCGGGTGACGGTGACGAACCACGGGCCCGAGCCGGCGCCGCTGCACGTGCTGCCCACGCTGTGGTTCCGGAACACCTGGGCCTGGGGGCGGATGACCGAGGGCTACTGGCCGCGCCCCGAGCTGGTCGGGGAGGAGGGACACGTCCTGGCCAGGCACGCCTCGCTCGGTCTGTTCCGGCTCGAGCCAGGTCCGCATCCCAACGGCACGGCGCCGGTGCTCCTGTTCTGCGACAACGAGACCAACGCCGAGCGGCTGTTCGGCGTGCCGTCGCGGAGCCGCTGGCCGAAGGACGCCATCCACGAGGCGGTGGTGCACGGACGGCGGGACGCGGTGAGCCCCGACCCCGTGGGCACGAAGGTGGCGGCCCACTACCGGCTCGAGCTCGCGCCGGGGGCCTCGGCGACCATCCGGCTCCGGCTGGCGGCGGTGGAGCACGGGCTCGCCTCCGACTTCGACGGATCGGTGGATGCGCTGTTCGAGGACCGCCGGGCGGAGGCCGATGCGTTCTACGAACGTCACCTCCCGGCGGCCTCCACGCCCGACGAGCGGCGCATCGCGCGTCAGGCGTGGGCCGGGCTCCACTGGTGCAAGCAGTACTACCACTACAGCGTGCAGGACTGGCTCGAGGGGGACCCCGCCGGTCCGCCCCCGCCCCCCGAGCGGAAGCGCGGGCGCAACGCGAGCTGGGCACTGAACCTCTACAACCGCGACGTGCTGTCGATGCCGGACAGCTGGGAATACCCCTGGTACGCGGCGTGGGACCTGGCGTTCCACATGCTGCCGTTCTGCGAGGTGGACCCGACGTTCGCCAAGGAGCAGCTGATCCTGCTCCTGCGCGAATGGTACATGCACCCCAACGGGCACCTGCCGGCGTACGAGTGGGCGTTCTCCGACGTGAATCCACCGGTGCACGCCTGGGCGGCGTGGCGGGTCTACAAGAAGACCGGGCCGCGAGGGCGGCGGGACACCACGTTCCTCAAGCGTGCGTTCCAGAAGCTGCTGCTCAACTTCACCTGGTGGGTGAACCGGAAGGACCCCGACGGGAAGAACCTCTTCTCCGGCGGCTTCCTCGGCCTGGACAACATCGGGGTGTTCGACCGGAGCAAGCCGCTGCCGATGGGTGGGCAGCTCACGCAGGCGGACGGCACGGCGTGGATGGGGTTCTTCTGCACCACGATGCTGAGCATCGCGCTGGAGCTGGCGCAGACCGACGACTGCTACGAGGACATCGCCAGCAAGTTCTTCGAGCACTTCGTGGCCATCGTCGACGCGATCAACGCGATGGGCGGGGAAGGGCTCTGGGACGAGGCGGACGGCTTCTATTACGACCACCTGGTCGTCGGGGACCGGAGCATCCCGCTGCGAGTGCGGAGCATGGTGGGTCTCATCCCGCTGTTCGCCGCGGAGGTTCTCGGCGACCGCGAGGTGGACCGGCTGCCGGGCTTCAGCAAGCGGATGCGCTGGTTCCTGGAGAACCGGCCCGATCTGGCGGCGCACGTCTACTACCGGCCGCCCGAGCACGGGGCCCCGGGCGCGCGCCTGCTGGCGATCGCTCCGCGGGAGCGACTGGTGCGGTTGCTCGGCTACGTGCTCGACGAGAGCGAGTTCCTGTCGCCCTATGGCATCCGGAGCCTGTCGCGGGTGCACGCGGCGCACCCCTACGTGCTGGACGGCCATCCGGACTGGTCGGTGCACTACGACCCGGGGGATTCGACGACGGGAATATTCGGAGGGAACTCGAACTGGCGCGGGCCAGTGTGGTTTCCGCCCAACTACCTGCTGATCGAGTCGCTGGAGCGGTACCACCACTTCTACGGAGACGCGCTGACCGTGGAGTGTCCGACGGGCTCCGGGCAGCAGCTGACGCTGAACCAGGTGGCGCATCTGCTGTCGCTGAGACTCCTGGGGCTCTTCCATCCAGACCGGTCCGGTCGGCGGCCCGCGCACGGCGACGAGGCGCGGTACGTGAAGGACCCGGCGTTCCGCGACCTGGTGCTGTTCTACGAATTCTTCCACGGCGACACCGGGAAGGGTCTCGGGGCAAGCCATCAGACCGGATGGACGGCGCTGGTGCTCGAGGCGCTGCGCGACGTGGCGGACTGGCGCAAGCACGGGCGGTGAGGCCGCTCTCGAGGAAGAGCGGAGCCCTCGTCGCGACCGGCCTCAGCCGCCCAGGCGCTCGCGGGCGTGTGCCAGCGTGTGGCCGAGCGCTGCCTCGACCTCGTCGGCCGTCGCGGCCCCGCACTCCACCGCACGTTGGAGCCCGTTGAGCAGCCCGCGCGCGGTCGCCGCGTCGTCGAACTCGGCACCGAGCCGCGTGGCCTGTGCCGACTGGTCGAGGAACTTTCGCAGCCGCGCCGCCGCCGGGGCGATCTCCTCCCGCAGCGTCGCGAACAGCGCCCCGTACCGCGCCGGCAGCTGCGCGGGATGCAGATCCCACCCCTGCACCACGCCGTCCCGGTACGCCCGCCGGATGTCGTCCGCCGCCCGCGCCCACGCCCGGAACACCGCCTCGCGGTTCGCCGAGCGCTCCCCATCGCTCTTCGGCTCGCGGTGCGGCCCCACCGGAAGCAGCGTCGTCGGCCCGTCCACGATCGTCACTCCGGTTCCGGAGAGCGCGAGCTGGAGCAGCCGCCGCACCAGCTCCACCGACGGATGCCCCAGCCACTGGTGCGCCGCGCTGATGCCGAGCGCCGACGTCATGTCATAGGGCCCCACGTGTACCGACCGGCACCGCCCACCCGCGGCCTCCACCATCGCCAGGATGCCCAGCTTCCCGTCCAGCGAGACCAGCGCCGCCGGCGTCTCGACCATCAGCTCCAGCGCCACCGAGCCCGCCGGCCAGCCCAGCCGGTGCTCCAGCGCCTCGGCCGCGCGACGGAGCAGCTCCACCTGGATCGGAAGCACCAGCTTGGGCGCGGTCAGCGCGAACCCGGTGATGGGCTGGTTCCCGAGCCTCGAGCCCACCCGCTCCAGCGTCCGCAGCGCCCGCCGTGCGGACCGGCCGTTGAACGGCTTCAGGCGCAGGCCGATGAACGGCGGGAGCGTCGCCTCGCGGGCTCCCTGTGCGAGCGCTGCGCCGGCGGCGTCGGCGTGGGTGTCCTCCTCCTCGTCGGGGCGGATGCCGTAGCCGTCCTCGAAGTCGATCCGGAGGTCCTCCACCGGCTCGCGCTCGAGCTTCGCGACGACCCGCTTGCGGAGGTCGGTGGCCTGCGTGGGGGTCAGCGACAGGCCGAGCGCGTGCGCGTAGGTCGGCCCGTCGGGCGCGTAGGCGTCCAGCGCCGCCCGCGCCAGGGTGCCCATCCGCGCTGCCGCGCCGGCCTTGAAGAGGTGTGCGCCACCATAGAGGACCTGCACCGGTCGCCGCCCGGCGGGACCGGCGCGTCGCTCGCGATCGCGCTGGTGAAGCGCCTCGT
>Ga0335079_10011378_pt1 | contig 10135 bp, 5 predicted proteins | sample Lox_Sample_33_FD_206719 | JGI IMG/M metagenome (GOLD analysis project Ga0335079, IMG submission 206719) | Soil microbial communities from Loxahatchee National Wildlife Refuge, Florida, United States - Lox_Sample_3.3 | ecosystem: Environmental > Terrestrial > Soil > Wetlands | place: USA: Florida...
TCCCGATGAAATTCAAGTTCACGTCTCCGGTTGAGCTCACTCCCGGTGGATAACGCAGGCGGATGCCCTGCCCTTGCACTTGGACGCTGAAGTTAAGTTGGCGGTTATAGGAGCTCACATAACCCGTCAGCGTGACCAGTCCCCCACCCATGTGGGCCGTGAGATTTTCGATTTGCAGACGGTCCTGGTTAAAAACCAGGGAACCGTTGACGTCGCTCAGCGCAGTGGGCAGATCCAGATAAGCGATATTGCCGTTTTCAAGTTTCAGGCGGCCTTGCATAAACGGCTTGGCGACAGTCCCCGAGAGGGTCGTATCCATCGTAAACACACCGGATGAGGTGAAATCCGGGTCCAGACTTTGGATGAGTTTCAGATTGACCCGGCCCTGGGCGCGAAGATCCAGGGGATGGTCGCCAGTCAATTGCACCGTTCCGCTGGCGGAAAGATCCGTGTTCTCTCCGACAAGGTGGAACTGTTCGAGGGTAAGAGCCTGGCCGGAGACGGAAAAGCGGAGAGGTCCGCCATTGGAAACTTCGATGCCCTGCACGTCGGCAGAAAAACCGCTGAGATTCCCTGCAACCCGCATTTCTCGAAGATTTTTGAGGGGACCCTGCAGGCGAATGTCTCCTGCCACGGCGGAATGCCCCGTGATGCGCCCGCGCAGGTAGGTTCGCAGTAGCGAGTCCACGTCCAGTTGATTGAAGCGAAGATCCACATCGGCCGGCCAGTCGTCGCGGACAGTGACGTTACCGGCAATCTGAAGATCGGCGTGCTCGAACTGGGATTCCCCTGTGGCCTTGACCTCCTGGCCCTGGCTGACCGCGTGCAGGGTGAGGTTGCCGGCCCGCTCGTGATCAAAAGTGAGATCGCGAAGATGCACGGTCGCCTGAATTACCGGCTGCGCGAGCGTCCCGGAACCAGAAGCATTGAAGTCCCCCCGGCCTTCCACCGCTACCCGGGTAGCCTGGAGTTGGGAGATGCGGGCAAGATTAAAGTTGGTTCCGGACAGCTGGAAGCGGAAATCGTGAGTGGAAAGATTGTAAGCCGTGTCGCCAGCAACCCGCGCGTCGGAGTACATCACCCGGATGTTGTTGCACTCTGCCTGCTGCTCCTTAAGCTGCAAGTCGGCGTCAAAATCCTGAATTGGCACCCCGTAAACCACGGCGTTGGTAAGCTGCACGTGGCCTTCACCTTCCGGCTGGGCGAAGGTTCCCTGCGCCTGCAGGTGCAGCCGGACCGCTCCAGTCACAGGATAGTTGTGTGCCGCGAGCGCAAAGAGCTCGGTCACATCGGCATCATCGAGTTCGGCCTGGATACGAAACGTGCTCGCGTCCGTTAGCTTCCTTTGGTGCAGACGGACACGAAAATCAAAATTGAGGTTGGTGCTGGGCCGGAGCAATCTGGCGTTCCGCAAGGCGAAGACCCGGGACGAAAGGCGAATCTCGGTTACCAGGCTGTCCCAATGGGTGAGCCTTTCTGGAGCCTCGGGTGACGCCGGAATCAGTACGTCAAACCCCTGGGACTGCAACATACCGGTAAAGTCAATATCGGCGAGCTTTCCTGTGGCCGTCCCGCTGAAGGAAGCACTGCCGTGCAGCGTAACCGGGACTGGCTCGTTGTAACCCACCGCGGTCAGGACTGGCTGCCATTCAGCAAGATCGGTTGTGGTCACTGAGAGTTTTAGACTGGCCCTCGTCGAAAGGGTTCCGGACGCATGAACCTGCGTTGCGCGGGTGGCGGCAGTGAACTCTGTCAGCGTGAGTTCGTCGGGGGCGGGCCGATACGTGCCGCGAATACGGGCGCTCACCGGCAACTGGCTGGGAAGTACCTGAGAAGGAGGAACGAGATCTACGGCCAGAACGAACTCGGCATTGCGGGGTGAACCTCTCCAATGTGCGTCCATGGTGCCGCTGGCGGAGGCGGCCAGCTTTACCCGGCTGAAAGGCCGGGCAGAGGTCGAGAATGCAGCCGCGATCTCACTCACTTTCAGGTCTTTCAACCGCATCTTCACGTTGGCTTGCGGCTCAGTCGAGCTCCTGGTTCGTGGGTTCTTGCGACCGGCCAGCCAGTCCTGCCACCCGGTCACGTCAGCGTCTCCGATCACGCTTCCGCCGAACACCTGGGCCTGGACCTGCGAAAGAGATAGGTGTTGCGGATCCAGGGAGAAGCGCGTCTCCACACTCACGTCGTGTAAACCCATGGGCAGCGTGCGCCAGTCAAGGCCCTTGACCGCAATCTGCCCGTTAGACGAGAACGTCTGGGCCGACCACGACCCGTGGCCTGTGGTGTGAAGCATTCCCCGGCGCACTTCCGGGCGACGCGCTACAGCCGCAGCCTCTGCAAGGTCGAGGCTTAGATCATAGTCAGCCTCGATTGTGGGCCGCCGAAAATTTCCGATGTGGCCGCTGGCTCCCAGGCGCGAGCGTCCAGAAGTCAGCTTCAGAGATTGCAGTTCCACATAGTTCCGCCCCAGATAGAAATGAGCTTCTGCGGTCCAGGCCACTGGACGGTAACCCTGGTAGATCGTATCGGCCTTACCTATCAAGACATTGGTTTCGTAGCGCCGGCGTAGAAGGGAGTGGGTCATATCGACATAGACATCATTGGCCGTGAAATCGAGCGGGACCCTCTGGTCGGCCCAGAGCAGCTCGCCGTGGCGCACTTGCAGGTTGTTGATAGATAGAGAGAATAACTGTTCGACAGGGCTCTCGCTCGGGGCGCTCTGATGGGGCGCTGGCTGGTTTGTACTCCCATCCGGATAGACGATGACGTGTGCCACTGGTTGTTCGAGAATCACCGAAGCGAAGCCGAAGCGGGTTTCAATAAGAGAGATGACCTTGATCTGTGCCATCAGGTTGTTCACGTGCAGGTAAGGAGTGTCATTGGCCGATTCGCGTCCGTGAATCGTCAGGCCGCGCATTTCAACCTGCAAGTGGAAGGGCACCGTATGCAAGCTGGCAAGCTCCACCCGGCCCCCGCTGACGCGCTCTAATTCGGAGACCAGGCGATGGAGGATCATCGACTGGAAGGAATCGGTCGTAACGTACCAGGCTGCCCCGGCCAGCAGCAGGAAGGTAACGAGCGAGACTATCAGGAAGTATTTGGCTAGCCTGCGTTTCCTCGGCTTAGAAGTTGCCTCACTCATTGCGCCTGACCCGGAGAGTCAGACGAAGGGGTAACGGTGTGAATCTCACTCCCGGCGCGCAGGCTTTGCAGCCAGGTGGTCAGCAGTTCACTGACTTTCTGCTCAGTAAGAAGTTCCTTGATCTGGGGTGAGGCTTCCGAGAGCGGGACGTCCTGCGCATGCAACTGGTGAAGCTGGGGCAGAAGCTCCTGGTTGTAATACCGCTGGATGCTGTTGGAGTCGATGGTGACCGACGCGCGCAAGCGCGCTTCCACCAGGCCCATCAGTTCGATCTGTGCCGCAACCCGATCTTTTAGACCTGCTTCGGTGAGACCATACCGCGCGAGCTTGTCGAGCCAGCCCGCTTCGGCCTCTGCTCCGGGATATTGTTTGCGGATTTCTTCGATTCGCTTTGCGACTTCTTCCTGCTCTGAAGCAACGGCCGGATTGGCCAAATGAACCTGCTCGCGCAGCAACTCCTGGTCGATCAGACGATCCAGGGCTGCCTTGCGGTCCTCGTTCGTGATGTGATCCAAAGGCCGTCCGCCGATAAAAGCCTCGTAACGAACTGCGTCATCCCAATCGCTCTGAAGAATGACGCTGCGGTTGACCGTGGCCACGATGCGGTCGATGATTTCCCCCGCCCAGGCCGGGAAACCCGCGGCCATGAGCATAGCGATCGCGAGGACGGTGGAGTTTTTGCGGCTCATTAAAACGTCTGCCCAATACTGAAGAAAAAGTTGAAATGACTCGCGCGCTCTGGCACGAAGACCTGGTCGGCAGGACACGCGAGGCTGCTGGGAGCGCCCGGACTGCTCTGGCAACTTGGAAATGCTGGCGGGTTAAGATTGTAACCCAAATCCAAGCGAATGGGACCCACAGGCGTTTTGTAGCGCACCCCGACCCCTACGGCCGAGGAGACATAATTGAAATTGCATTGCGAGGGTTGACCTTGTGGTGATGGCTGAACGCAGAGCTGGGGGTCTTTCTGCCGCCACTGCAGCAGGCTGTGCAGCATGTCGTGGCCGTTGGTAAACACGTTGCCCACGTCATGGAAAATCGTAAAACTCAGGTTTTGCTGAAAGAACCGCAGGGTCGGCGGAGGCAGACGCAATTCCAGGTTGTTAAGGAACAAAGCTGTGCCTCCCAGCGGGAATCCGGTGATCGGGTCGCGAGGCCCAGCCTGATTTAACCCGAATCCGCGATGAGAGTTGCCGCCTCCGGTAAAAAATCTCTCCGCCAAGGGCAGGCACGTTATATCGCCGACTGTAGGACACTGTTGCCCGGGCGCCGGCATGAGGGTGTTGCCGTATGGAGGCTCAACCCCAATGCGGGTGGAACGCGCAATCACATACTTCTTTCCCCCCGGCCGATTTTTGCCGAATGCGTAGTAGGTGGAATTCTGTATGAGCACGCGGCCAAAGTCGGCTTCCGAGGCGAAGTGGCTGTCCGCTACGCCCCCGTCCAGTGTTGTGTAGCTCCCCTTGGTACTCTCCAGATCATTGTCTCGTTTGTTGCGAACGAAACTGAAGTTGGGCATCCCGACGCGTGTAGGCTGGGAGAGCAGGGGAATCTGATCCGGACTGATCGCCAGGTTAGTGGCTTTGACGCGCCGGTAGGTAAACCGATAATCCAGAAGAATGGAGGGCGGGCCGTCCGGCCCCTTTCGACTGACAACCTGCTCAGCTTGTGCGGTGCCCTCCAGGCGCTGCGAGGTGAAGGTGGTCACGTCCAGAGTGTTGTCGTAGAAGGTCGTCAGGGTGAGGGTCCAATTGGGGTTGTTGAGCCAGCGTGGGGCTTGATAGCTAAGCAGTCCTCGTTGCTGCAGGCGCCCGACGTTTGATTTGAACGTGAGCGTGTGGTCGCGGCCTCGAAAGTTCAGCCGGGTGACGCCGAACGACACCCGTGGACTCACTCCCGTGGCGCCCAACGGCTGGGTGGGGCCACCCGGCTGACCGGTCTGAAACTCCAGCCCGACCCCATAGTTGAAGGTGTAGCGCTTGGCCTCTTGCACGTCGACCAGCACGTTCTTGTACTGCTCTTTTCCGTCAGGATTTTGCACCGCCGTATTTACCTGACTGAAGATGAGCAAGTTGTAAAGGTTCTGCTGGGTTTTCAGCATGTCAATCTGGCTCACCGGGTCTCCCGGTTTCACTTGTACTTCACGCTGCACCACAAAGGGACGAGTGTGGACCAGGCCCGCAAGCACAACCTGGTCGACGAAGGTCTGCTCGCCTTCATGAATCGTGTAGACCACATCCATGCGGTCGGGAGCACCGGGATCGGCCTGGGCCGTCGCTTCAAAGGTCGCGTCAGAGAATCCGCGGTTCAGATAGTAGCTTAGGAGGATGTCTCGATCAGCGCCAATATTCGATTCGGCGTAGGGCTGACCGGGCACGGTGTTGAGAGGAGGAAACTGGCCTTGGGCAATCTTCAGGTTGCCCTCAATGTGAAGCTCCGACACCAGGGTCTGCGGGCCTTGATCCACCATTAGGGTCACGGCAATCTGGTTCTCACGACCTTGATAGTTATCTTCAACCCGGCTGGTGACTTTGACCTGCTGGAAGCCGCTGTCGCGGAAAACCGCTTCCAGTCCGCGAATATCCTGGTTGAGCAGCGCCTGGCTGTAGCGGCCGTGTGCGAACAAGCGGCTGGCGGGCTGCAATTGCAACTGGTCCATTAATTTCTCCTGCGGAAACCAGGTGTTGCCAGCGATCTGAACCTTCACCAGCTTGTGCCGTGAACCCGGGTCGATGTCATACAAAACTCGCAACTGATCGCCGGAAGGACTGGACTTCTTGTCAAAAGTGACCTTGGCATCGAAGTAACCCTGGGCTTGCAGGTAGTTCAGCAGGTTACGCCGGCCTTCGTTGAGCAGATCGTCGTCCAGAGCACCCTCTTCGTAGATCGGGACATTCTTCTTCAGCGTGCCGCGGCTGATGCGGAAGCCCTCCGTGGTCAGGTCGACCCTGGGGCCGGGTGTGATCGCCAGGGCGTAGTCAACTGCATTTGCTTCCGGACGATAAGCACGCTTGGAAATTGCCACTTGTGCCAAAAGGCGCTTCTGTTTCTGAAACTTGTTCCGCAAGTGATCCAGGGCGCCGCTCACGCGCTGGACCGACACGGCATCGCCGGGATGCAACTTGGCGATATCCTGGATCTGTTTCTGGGAATAGCTAAACTCTCCGGCCGCGGTGACCCGTCCGACATGGGCCCGCGCTCCGGACACCAGGGTGAAAAGGATGTCCACCTGTTGGGTTTCTGGGTGCCTCTTCTCCTCTTCGCTGAGCCGCGAAAGGTAGTACCCGTTTTCCTCCATCAGTTGCCGGATGCTGTCTCGGGCCCGGGCGATCTTGTCAGCAGTGTATAACTCCCCCAGCTGAAGTTTGGAAGCGTTGGCGACCTGGTTCGCTGCCGGGGGCGCGGGGGCGCCTTCCACGTTGACCGAGCCGATGAAGTAATTCGGTTGCGTGATGAACGCCAGGAAAACCTGGCTGCTCAAATCACGTTCAGCTTCGACCCGGATATCAGAAAAACGGCCGGTCGCGTTGAGAACTAGAATGCTCTGGCGGACTGAGTCGCGGTCGAGCCGCTGGCCGGTCTTCAGCGGAATCATCGCCTGCATCCGTTGACCATCAGCGGCGGACAAACCCGGAAATGCGATCTGCGCAACGGGGAGATTCTGATAGGGCGTTATGCCAGTGGCGGGGCGTTGCGGCGCTTCTGCCGGCACCGACTGCTCCGACGGAGTTGCCGGTGGCGGCGTGGGCTGCTGATCCAGTGCCGAGCGGGCAAACCCAGGCACAGCAAGGAGCCCTGGAAGCGCCAGCGCCGTCAGAATTGTGGCCAACGCCGCCTTCAAAGGCAAACCGGCTCCTCAGCGCAAGGGTAGCTGCTTGAATGATTCGATGAGTGCGTCTTTGGCAATGTTGTATTTGGCCCGGGAAACCGCGCGGCACCTATAATAATAGTTCGCGCCCAGGAACGAGCGATCTGTTTGAAACCGGAAGCCTGTTTGGAACTAGAAGAACGATATTCGCGGCAAACGCTTTTCGCCGGGATCGGCGCCGACGGTCAACGCAAGCTGGCGGCGGCGCGGGTGGCCGTGGTGGGGTGTGGCGCTACCGGCTCATGTCTAGCCTCCTTGCTCGCCCGTGCAGGAGTGGGCACGCTCCGCATCATCGATCGCGACTATGTGGAGCCCAGCAATCTGCAGCGCCAGGCACTGTTTGAGGAAAGTGACGCCGCCCAATCGCTGCCCAAAGCCATCGCTGCAGCGCGTAGAATTGCCGCCTTCAATACCGCCATCATCGCCGAGCCGCAGGTCGCTGATCTGGTTCCGAACAATATTGAAACTCTGCTGGATGAAATCGAGCTGATCTTGGATGGAACCGATAACTTTGAAACGCGCTATTTGATGAACGACTTTGCAGTGAAGCATTCCATCCCCTGGATCTACACGGCCGCCGTCGGCAGTTACGGAGCAACCTTGAATGTTCTTCCCGAGAAAACGGCCTGCCTGGCTTGCATGTTTCCGGATCTTCCGCGCGGCGCGTTTGAGACCTGCGAGACCGCGGGCATCTTGAATACGGCGGTGAATCTGGCAGCCTCGATCGCTGGAACCGAAGCTCTGAAGTTGCTGGTCGGCGCCGAGAGCCAGGTGCGGCGGACCCTTCTCGCTTTTGACGTGTGGCGCAATGAATGGAGTGAAGTCGCAGCTTCCATCCCTCGCGCCGGCTGCAACGTGTGTGGCGGCAGAGAATTCTCGCACCTAGCCGGCGAGGGACGGCCTCACATCACGCTGTGTGGACGCAACTCGGTGCAAATTCACGAACGGCAGCGGCCTGTGGATTTCTCTGAAATCACGCTGCGCTTGCAGCCGCATGGCATCGTCCGGCACAACGGCTTCGTGCTCAAGTTCTTGCGTGATCCTTACGAGATCACGCTGTTTCCTGACGGCCGCGCCATCATCAAAGGCACAACTGACACCGCAATCGCGCGGAGTCTATATGCGCGATATGTGGGGAGTTAACCGGGAATCAATGCTCCGTCACACTCTCGAGGGCATCGAAAAATCCCGGATACGAGATGACCGCAGCATTCGCGCCTCGGATTTTCGTTTCGCCTTCCGCTCTGAGCGCGGCGATCGCAAACGCCATGGCGATGCGATGATCGCCGAACGAATCAATTTCCCCGCCGTGGAGCTTTTGGCCGCCGGGGATCCTCAGGCCATCGTCCCGCTCTTCAACTTGGGCGCCCATGGCGCGCAAGTTGGCCGCCACTGCCGCGATGCGGTCTGATTCCTTCACTCTCAGTTCGCGCGCGTCCCGAATCTCAATTCCCTGCCCGGTGTACGGCGCGATGGCTGCCAGTACGGGAATTTCATCAATCAGCGCGGCAGTGTCCGCTCCCGCAATGGTGGCCTGACGCAGTTCCCGTCCTTCCACTTGCACCGTACCGCGCAGCTCACCCTGCTGTTCTTCCATGCTGGTGACGGAGATTCCGACGCCCATGGAAATCATGATTTCAAGCAGCCGGGCCCGGGTGGGATTCAGCGACAGATCGTTGATCACAACCCGAGAGCCGGGAAATAGTGCGGCCGCGCACAAGAAAAAAGCGGCGCTGGAGAGATCCCCCGGAATGGCAGCTTCGACGGCGCCGAGTTTCTGGCCGCCACGAATGCTGGCAGTATTGCCCCTCCGGGTCAACTCCGCTGCGAAGGCGCGCAGTGCCAGTTCTCCATGATCGCGGGTACGCACCGGCTCGGTAACCGACGTTTCGCCTTCAGCAAGCAACCCGGCAAACAACAAAGCGGTCTTCACCTGTGCGCTGGCCACCGGCATCGAGTACGTGATGGCCTTCAGATGTCCGCCAGTAATGTGGAGGGGCGGCCGGTCTTCGGGGCCAGCGGAGATTCTGGCTCCCATCAGCTTCAGCGGCGCAATCACGCGGGCCATGGGGCGCCGGGAGAGAGACTCGTCGCCAATCAGCTCACTCGTGAACTCCTGGCCAGCCAGAATGCCACTCAGCATGCGCATGGTCGATCCAGAGTTGCCGCAATCGAGCGCCGTCTGCGGAGGGGGCAGCTTCTCTCCCAGTCCCTCGATCACCACACTTCCGCCTTCCTGCTTCCACTGAACTCCCAGCGCTCTTAGACAATCCAGCGTGCTGCGACAATCGGCCCCAGTCGAGAAGTTTTCAAGCCGCGTGGTTCCCTCAGCCAGGGCTGCCAACATCGCATAGCGATGCGAAATCGACTTGTCCCCCGGTAGGGAAAGCGTGCCTTTCACATTCCTGGCCGGGTGAACCACAACCACTGTGGTGGGGGATTTCATGGTTTGCTTAGTGGCTAATTGTTGAATGGTTAAGCCGGCGACCCCCGGTTGCCTCTCGCCGAGCCGAGGACATAAGAAAATCTCAGGCGAAAGCTTTGGCCTGCTCAGCGGCTTCCTTCAAAATCTCCGGTGGAACTTCCTTAACGGCAAGGCTGAACTCAAACATGGGTGTTTCACTGCCTCGCCCCCAGCGGTGGACTTCCCAGTGGGCCCGCAGAAACTTGACGTCGGCGTTCGCGGCAAGATCGAGCAGCAGCGGATGTTCTCCCCGATAGAATTTCTGGGGGAACGCCACCAGCGGTTTGCCGCTCCAGGCAGTTCCGTCGGTCGAACCATAAATGCTCAAGTCGAGCGATTCCTGTTCCACGATGTTCGTGATGTTGAGGTTGAGCAGGAAAATTCGGGAAGTTGCCGCGGCGATGTCGACCGCCGGCCCGTCACCTTTGGCATTGACCACTGTCTTCTCAGCAACAATAAAGGCGTCAATCATGGCGAGAGAATTGTAGCAAAGGCAGACGGCCAGTTCGCGGGATCTCTCCATGACCTCCCTGTCCGCGGCCGATCATGTTTTCACTGTTGAATCGAGAAATTGGCGAAGCGTAGTCCCGGTCAACTCAGGCTGTTCCCAGGCCGAGAAGTGGCCTGCTTTCGGAATTACTTTCAATTCACTGCCGGA
>Ga0335079_10011379_pt1 | contig 10135 bp, 5 predicted proteins | sample Lox_Sample_33_FD_206719 | JGI IMG/M metagenome (GOLD analysis project Ga0335079, IMG submission 206719) | Soil microbial communities from Loxahatchee National Wildlife Refuge, Florida, United States - Lox_Sample_3.3 | ecosystem: Environmental > Terrestrial > Soil > Wetlands | place: USA: Florida...
CCGCCCCTCGATCACCGACGCGCCCGCCTCGATGCGCGGGTCCGCGGCGCTGCCGACGACGTGAATCCGCGCGTTCAGCTGGCCGCCGATGCCGGCGGTGTCCAGCTCCGCCAGCGCGTACAGGTCCGAGAGCGGCACGCTGTCGGCCTCCAGCGACAGGTCGCCGGGCGCCGCGCGCGGCAGCGTGCCGGCGACGCGCAACCGGCCTCCGCCCTGCGAGCGCAGCTCGAGCGAATCGAACGCCACGCCGTCGGCCGTCGCCGCGATGCCGGTGGGCCGCGTCAGCGACCACACGCGGCCCGGCAGCGCCAGCCGGCCCCCGGCGAGACGCACGGCCCACCCCGCGGAGTCGCGGCGCACGGTCACGTCCGCCTGGAGCGACGAGCCGGCGCCGAAGCCGGCGCCGACGTCGAGCTGGAGCGAGTCGCCGGGTCCGTTCGCCGTGACGCTGACGGCGCCGTAGCGCATCCCCGCCACGACCAGCGAGTCGGCGGACGCCCGGAGGCCGAAGACCATCCCGCGGTCCGCGCGCTCCAGCGAGCCGCCCAGCCGGGCCCCGACCGCCGCCACCGATCCGTACGCGATGCTGTCCGCCACCAGGTCGCCCTGCGCGACCCACGCGGCCGTCGTCCCCACCACGCGACCGCCGATCCGGCCCGCGCCGCTCAATTCGAGCCGGGTGCTGTCGCCCGCCTCCCGGCGCAGCCACGCGACCACCGACGACAGGTTGCTCATGGTGTCGGCGCGCAGCACGAGGCGCAGCTGGCCGGCGGGTTGCCTCGGGCGTCCCAGCGCGCCGGCGGCGACCAGGCTGATGCCGGCCGCCTCTGCGTACACCGTATCGACGTCGAGCCGGCTCGCGGTGAGCGTGACCTGGGCGCCGGCGCGGTCCAGCGTCTCGCCCGATACCACGCTGCTGTCCAGGCTCAGCCCGAGCGAGCCGGTGACGCCCGCCCCCGTATCGCCGCTCGGCACGGTGACGTCGGCGCGCCAGGTCCCCGTGAGCCGGGTCGGCGGCGCGCCCGGCAGGCGCGTGCTCAGGTCGAGGCTGTCGAGACGGCCCTGCGCGCGGATGCGCACGCCGGAATCGCCCGCGGCGATTTCGCCGCCGATGGTCGCGCCGCCCCCGGCGCCCGCGAGGCCCGCGTGGACCTCGAGGGCGGTGACGGGCCCCAGGAGCCGCACCGGCCCGGCCGCCATGCCCACCAGGCCCAGGTGCGGGTACGACCTGGCGAGATCGTCGAGCGAGAGCGAATCCGCCGTCAGGTCGGCGTCGATGCGCACCGTGTCCGCGAGCACCAGCTGCAGGCTGCCGCGCAGCGTCGAGACCGGACCCGGGCCGTCGCCGTGGACCAGCGTGCCGCGGAACACGGCGGCGCGCCACGGCCCGTCCAGGTCGCCCACCAGGCCCAGGCGCCCGTGCACGGTGACCGACGGCGCGAAGCGCTGCACCGACGCCATCGCGAGGTCGGTCGCGGTGAGCGCGAAATGGTGGAACGTGAACTCGTCGCTTCCGCCGAGCGCTACCACACCCGAGCCCACCAGCGCGTCGGTCGGCCGGCCGGCGGCCCGCTCGTCGGTGAACACCATCGCGGTGCCGACCGCGAGGCCGCTGAGCGGCCCCGACGCCTTGAGCCGGCCGCTCACCGTTCCGCCGACCGGCATCTTGCCCAAGAACGGCTCGAGCAGCGCCAGGTCGAGCGGCGAGGTCTGGACGTCCAGCGTGCGGATGGTCACGCCGCCGCCCGGAGCGACGGCCAGCTCGACCGTTCCCCGCAACCGGCTGCGGCCGACGCGCAGGTCGGCGTCGTGGAACGCCCACTCGCTGCCGTGACCCGCGGGCATCAGCCGGGCCTGCACGTCCACCCGTCCGCCGCCCGCCGCCGGCAGGCCGGCCACCGCCCACCGGAAGTCCGCGAAGCTCGCCCGGCGGAGATTCGCGGCGAACTCCAGCTTGGCCCGATTCCCCGCCGCCGCCGCTCCCCAGCGCACGGCGCCGCGCGCCGCGCCCGCCGTCCCCGGCAGCGCCAGGCGCGAGAGCGCGAAGTGCACGGAATCGCCCTCGATCACGATCCGGCCCGAGGCGTCCGCGATGCGGGCCGCCGGATCGGAGATGGTCACGCCGAGATGACGGACGTCGGCCACCACGCCGGCCGAGTCCGGGTTCGACGCCCGGAGCCGCGTGAGATCGAGCCCGATGCCGAGGAAGCGCCGCTCGTGCGTCGTGCCGTCGGCCGCCCGCTCGCGCAGCACGAGCGCGCCGTGGACCAGCCGCACGTTGCGCAGGTCCACCACCGGGCGGCGGCCCGGCGGGCCCGCGTGCGGCTCCAGCAGCCGGAACAGGTGCTCGAGGTTGAGGTGTCCGTCGGCGCCCTCTTCGAGCGCCACCGAGGGGCCGTCGATCTCCACGCGCGAGGCCACGAAGCGCCGCCGCACCAGGTCGGCCGGCGAGTAGCTCACGACGAGGCGCGGCACGCGGATCACCGGCCGGCCGTCGAGCGTGGCGAGCTCCACGTCGCGCAGCTCGACGCTGCGCCACAGCGGGCCGCCCAGCGCGCCGATCCGCACGCGGCCGTCCACCGCGTGCTCGAGCGCGGCGACGAGGAGCCGGCGCGCCACCGCGTGTCCGGGCGCCGTAGCGAGGATCGCCGCGACCGCGGCGACGGCCAGGACCGCCAGTCCCGCCGCCAGGGCGCCGGTCAGGAGCAGCGCGCGCCGCACCACTAGTAGGCCTCGCCCACGCTGAACTGGACCTGCAGCCGCTGGAAGAACGCCGTGCCCCGCGCGGGCCCGCCGTAGTTCGACTCCACCAGCCGCAGCTGCTCCGGCGCTCCGCTGGACGTGCGAATCACTTCGTACAGCGGACCCTGCTGGCGCGGATAGTCGTTGTAGGCCACGTCGAGGCGCAGCGGGCCCAGCGGCGTGCCCACGCGCAGCCCGACCCCGGGCGTCACCTTGAGCCCGGAGGGCAGCAGCGCGCCGGCGGTCTCGTCCCACAGCTCGCCGGCGTCCACGAACGCGGCCAGGCGGATGTGACTCGGCCACAGCGGTGAGGGCGTGCGCAGCTCGACGTTGGCGAGCGTGATGGCGTAGCTGCCGACCGGCGAGATCCGGAGGTTCACCGGCGTCACCGCGCCGGTCGAGGAATCGACGGCCACCGTGTCCGCCACGTAGACCAGCGGGCCCATCTCGTTGCGGCCGAAGCCGCGCACCGAGGCGGGTCCGCCGGCGTAGAAGCGCTCCTCGGGCGGCACGTACCGGATGGAGGTGTCGCCGACGAACGACCGCGCCGGCTGGATGACGCCGCCCCGCAGGCGCAGCGCCAGCACCCAGCCGCGGGCCAGCGGCGCGTACCACGACCCCTCCGCCACTTCCTTGCTGTAGGAGATGAGCGGCTCGGACCCCACCAGCGGCGACGCGTGCGACAGATCGAGCGAGAGCACCGAGCCGCTCGTCGGCTCGATGGGGGAATTGGTCGTGTTGCGGATGAGGGACAGCGACAGCGCGGCCTGCCGGTGGCGCTCCTGCAGGATGTCGATGGCCTGCTGCTGGCAGCGGTCGAAGTACACGCAGAACACGCCGGGATCGGCCGTGGTGCTGCCGTAGGTGAGCTGGTACGACCACGTGAGGAGCGAGGAGCGTCCCAGGCCGAAGGCCAGCGCCAGCGAGCTGCCGATGCCGTCGCGCTCGAACGCCTTGTACTCCGAGCGACGCTCGCCGAACGTCGTGAGGGTCAGCGTGCTGCGGCGGCCCAGGACGGCCGGCTGCGTGAACGTCGCCGAGGTGAAGAAGTTGATGCGCCGCGAGAACAGCGTGTCGCCCGACAGGGCCGAGCACACGTTGTTGCCCAGGCCCCAGTCGGTGGGCGAGCCCACGCCGATCTTCGAGAGCTTGCCCGCCAGGTCCAGGCGCAGCCCGCCGCCGATGAAGTTGGCCGTCGAGAAGGTGGCCTGCGAGCGGATGCAGTCGATCGTGCCGTAGCCCACGCCGGCCCGGAACCGCGACCGGGCGCCCTCGCTCAGCTGCACCTGCACGCGCACCAGCGAGTCGACGCCGTCCACGATCGAGTCGTCCGGCGCGATGCCCACGGTCACGTAGCGGAACAGATCGGTCTGATAGAGGCTGCGCTGGGAGTCGTAGAGCGCGTCCTGGCTGAAGCGGTCGCCGCGGCGCACGGCCAGCGAGCGCTGAATCGTGCGGTCACTCACGCTGCGGTTGCCGTCGATCCGGATGTCGCCCACGCGGGCCCGCGGTCCGGGGACGACCTCGTAGTCCACGGTGGCCGTGCGCGTCGCCCGTTCCACGCTGTAGTTGCGGAACACCGCCACGAACGGATAGCCGCGGTTCTGGATCGCGAGCGCCACCGTGTCGGCCGACGCGTCGAACTGCTCCCGGTCGAACGGCTTGCCTTCGGCGAGCGGCAGCCGCGCGGCCAGCCGCTGCCCGTCCAGGATGCCGTCCACGCCGTGCACCGCCACCGAGTCCACCAGGACCGGCGGGCCTTCCTCGATCGTGAACCGCACGGCCACCGAGCCTGCCGTGCGCGTCACCGTCGTGTCCACCCGCGCCTCGAAGAAGCCGTGCTGGCGGTAGAGGATCTGCAGGCGAACCACGTCGCGCCGGAACTCCAGCTCGTCGAACACGCGCCGCTGGCCGAGATCGAGGTGCTTGAGGAGCGGCACGCCGTACGTCCAGCTGGACGCGCTGGTGGCGATCGCCGCCTCGAGCGTCAGCCGGTCGATGGCGTGATTGCCGCGGAAGCGCACGGACGTCACGGTCCGCTCGGGCGCCGGCCCCGTCTGGGCCGCGAGCTTGCCGGTGCCGAGGACGGCCAGCGCCACGACCAGCCACGACCTCACGCGGCCCGCGCGGACCGGTGAGGCGAATCGGGAACGGACGGCCGGACGCGGAGCATGGCTGAGGATGACGACTCGGGCTGGGGAGCGCGCAATCCGCGCGACGGGCAACCGCGGGCGAACTGTCGTATTTTCGTACACCTGCGGTGGCCTGTCAACCGCTTGAGCGCAAATCACTTGTCCGTCCCCGACGTCGCCCGCCGCTGGCGGCGCGCGCCGTGCCGTCATAGCTTGCCCGCGTGAAGATCTACACCAAGACCGGAGACGCAGGCGAGACCTCGCTGGCGGGCGGCGCCCGCGTGCCGAAGGACCACCTGCGCGTGGCCGCCTACGGCGACGTGGACGAGGCGAACGCCGCCATCGGCGCGGCCCGCGCGGCCGCACCCGCCGACGCCGCCGACGCGCTGCTCGCCGAGGTGCAGCGGGATCTGTTCGCGATCGGCGGGGCGCTCGCCTCGCCGGAGGTCGCGGCGCTGAAGGCGGCGCAGCGCGCCAAGGTCGCCGTATCCGCCGAGCGCGTGGCGGCGCTCGAGCGCGCGATCGACGCAGCCGAGCGCGACCTCCCGCGGCTCAAGCACTTCGTGCTGCCGGCCGGCACGCCCCGGGCCGCGGCCCTGCACCTCGCGCGCACCGTGTGCCGGCGCGCCGAGCGCACGACGGTGCGCCTGGCGCGGGAGCAGGGTGTCGCGCCCGAGATCCTCGTCTACCTGAATCGTCTCTCGGACCTCCTGTTCGTGCTGGCCCGGCAGGCGAACGCGCGCGCCGGGCAACCCGACGTCACGTGGTAGGCCGGGGATCGTGATCACGATTCCCGTCGCGCCCACCGAATCGCGCGGCGCCGCGTACGACGTCATCGTGGGGCGCGGCGTCCTCGACCGGCTGCCGGAGCTGCTCGCCGAACGCTGCCCGGCCCACGCCTACGCCGTGATCACCGACAGCCGCGTCTCGACGCTGTACGGCGAGCGGGTGCTCGCGCTGCTCGAGGCGAACGGACTCGCCGCCCGATCGTTCGCGTTTCCGGCGGGCGAGTGGAACAAGGTGCGCGAGACGTGGGCGGACCTGTGCGACCGGATGATCGCCCACGGCATCGGGCGCGACGCGGCCGTCGTGGCGCTCGGCGGCGGCGTCGCCGGCGACCTGGCGGGCTTCGTCGCCGCGACGCTGCACCGCGGCATCCCCTACGTCCAGGTGCCCACGACCGTGCTCGCGATGGTGGACGCGTCCATCGGCGGGAAGACCGGCGTGGACCTCCCCGCGGGCAAGAACCTCGTGGGCGCGTTCCATGCCCCGCGCTTCGTCCTCGCCGACGTCGAGACGCTCGCCACGCTGGCCCGCAACCAGATCGCCGCCGGCTGCGCGGAGGCGATCAAGCACGGCGTCATCGCCGACGCGGCGTACGCGGACGACGTCGCGCGCGCGGCGGGCGCCTGCCTCTCGCGCTCGCTCGACGCCCTCGAGCCCGTCGTGGAACGCAGCATCCGCATCAAGGCCGCGATCGTCGCGGCCGACGAGCGGGAGCGCGGGCGCCGCCAGGTCCTCAACTTCGGCCACACCGTGGGCCACGCGGTCGAATCGCGCAGCGGGTACGCGCTCCTCCACGGCGAAGCCGTCGCGATCGGCATGGCCGTGGAAGCGTCGCTCGCCGAGGCCACCGGCCTCGCGCGCACCGGCACGCGCCGCCGCGTGCTCGAACTCCTCGAGCGCTTCGAGCTGCCCGCCACCGTGCCGCCGACCCTCGCGTGCGACGACCTGCTCGACGCGATGCGCGCCGACAAGAAGGTCCGCGCGGGAGTCGTGCGCTTCGCGCTCCCCGCGGCGGTCGGCGAGATGGCGCACAGTGCCGACGGTGCCTGGACGGTGGAGGTCGAGTCCGCCAAGATCCGCAGCGCGCTGGACGCTAACAGATAACGACATCATAATAGCATCAACGAGACATTCAACTGCAGACTGTGCCGTAATATCAACTACACCATTGACTTATACTGCACTTCCAATCTCAAATCGGTGTTAAACGATGGAACAATGTGTACGGCGCTCCACAACCGGAGCGGGAGTAACAACTTAGTGATGTGGACAATTGCGTTCGCTTGACACGCGTTTCGAGCGCTTCCTATTATGGCCCCCGCGTTGCACCACCTCGCGTCGTTTTGTTCCGCGCCAACACGAACTCGTTAGGGGCCCCGCATGCTGGAGCGTCAACACGGCAAGCCCAAGAGTTTCTTTCGGCAGAGCGCCTCGGGAGCGTTCGACCAGTACCTCCAGGACATTCAGAAGCTGCCCCTGATCGACGATCCGGCCGAAGAGCGCCGGCTCGCGCGGCTCGCGCAGAGGGGCGACCCCGCGGCGGCCGAGCGCCTGGTGACCGCGAACCTGCGCTTCGTCATCTCGTACGTGAAGAAGTACCAGGGTCACGGCCTCGACCTGTCGGAGCTCGTGGCGATCGGCAACGAGGGCCTGCTCAAGGCGGTCCGGAAGTTCGATCCGGAGCAGGGCGTGAAGTTCATCTCCTACGCGGTGTGGTGGGTGCGCCAGGCCGTCCTCAAGGCGCTGGCCGAGCAGACCCGCAGCGTGCGGATCCCGCTCAACCAGAACGCGCAGCTCATCAAGATGTCGCGCACCGAGATGGTCCTGGCGCAGGAGCTGGGCCGCGAGCCGACCGACAGCGAGATCGCCCGGGCGCTCGAGGACACGGTCGACAACGTCCGCACCGCGCGCCGGATGACGGCCGCGGAAGTCTCGCTGGACGCGCCGGTCGACCGGACCGATCGCGACGCGGCGACCCTCGGCGAGCGGTTTGCGGGGGTCGAGGGCGGCGAGATCGAGGAGACGACCGACTCCAAGCTGATGCGCGGCTTCATCGACCGCGTGTTCCAGAAGTATCTCACGCCCCGCGAGCGCAAGATCCTCTACCTCTACTATGGCCTGGAGCAGGGCTCCGAGGCGATGACGCTCGAGAAGATCGGCGCCCTGATGGGCGTCACGCGCGAGCGCATCCGCCAGATTCGCGAGCGCGCGTTCGAGAAGCTGCGCGAGTGCCCGGACGGACAGGCGCTGATGAGGTTCTGGCGGGCGGCGTAGCCGAGCCGCGGTGAGGGCGGGACGAAACGATGGGGGCGGTCTCGGTCGAGGCCGCCCCCTTTCGCTGGCTCCGGCCGCGGCGACCGGCCGACGTTACGGCTTGGCCTGGAGCGCCTGGCAGAGCGGATTGGTTCCCGCGCTCGCCGGGTCGGCGCAGGTCGCGTCGTAGACGAGGGTGGCGTCGTCGCCCACGACGTGCACGATGCGCCCGGCCGAGGTGGTCACGTAGAAGTCCCGGGCGCCGGTGCCCCACACGGCGCGCGCGCTGCCCATGTCGAACGCCTGCATCCGCAGGGCCATCATCATCGGATTGGCCTGCATCTGCGCCAGCAGCTGCTGCCGCCGTGCCATCGCCTGCTGCTGCTCCTCCGGCGTCGCGCCGGCCGGCTGGCCGCCCATCATCTGCATCAGGGACGCCTGTCCCGTGACGGCGGTCCACCGGCCCGCGGCGTAGCGGGCGAAGCCGTCTCCGGCGTACAGCGCCACCGGCGTCGCGTCGCCGGCGAGCGTGACCTTCCTCACCTGCGTACGAGACATCGCCGAGGCGGCGGGCGGGATCAGGGTCCAGTCCCCGCCGTTGCTCGTCGCGATCGCCTGGGTGCCGTCCTCGCGGGTGCCGAAGAGCAACAGCGTGCTTCCGGACGCCGCGACCTCGGTCCAGCCGGCGGCGCCCACCACGGGATCCGCCACCTTCTGCCCGTCCCAGCCGCTCGTGACCCAGCGGCCGCCGCTCCACCGCGCCACGATGCCCGCCTGGCGGCGCTCCGACGGCTGCGGATCGAAGTAGGCGTAGCCCGCGACCAGGACGCCGCCTCGCACCAGGGCCAGCGCGTTGGCCCGGAACGGCAGGGGCAGCGCCGTCGCCGTCCACGCCTTGCCGTCGTAGTGCAGCAGCTGCGGAGCCTCGCGGTCGTTGGACGACTGCGCGAGCGCGTACACGTCGTCGGGCGCCCGGCCGGTCACGGCCACGAGGTCATGGTCGGTCGGCACGCTCATGCGGCTCCACGACCCGCCGTCGAAGTGCAGCACGGCGCCGCCTTCGCCCACGGCGAACACGTTGCGGGGGCCGCCGGCCCACACGCCGGTGAGCGTGCCCGGTCGGCCGACGCCGAACGGCATCTCGTTCCAGGCCTGGCCGTCCCAGTGCAGCGCCGCGGGCGCCTCGCCGACGACCCAGATGTCGGTGGGCGAGCTGCCCGAGATGGCCCGGAGATCGGCCTGCGCCGCGAGGGCCGGCGCCGCGGCGGCGCACAGCCCGGCGGCCAACCACACGGCGCGGAGCTTGGTCATGGGATTCTCCCGGTGAGCGACGCCGCCAATGCTAGCGCGCACGGACCAGCATCATCAAGGGCACCTCGCGCCAGCCCGGCATCCGCCGCAGCCGCCGCGGGAAGCGGACCACCAGCTGCGCCGAGATGCCGCCGTCCAGGGCGACGGCCGCGGTGCAGCCCGCGGCCGCGGCGATCGTCGCCTGCTCAGGAATCGTGAGCCCGACCGGGATCGTGCCGGCGGGCTCTCCGAAGACCTCGAAATTGCTGAGCAGCAGCCGCACCAGGCCGTCCGCGCCCAGGCACAGCGTCAGCCGGCGGTCGCGGTGCGTGCGCGACAGGCGCAGGCCCGACGTGGCGCCGAAGGCCACGCGCCCCTCGCGCACCAGCCAGGGCAGGACCTGGAACGCGGACGCGCCCGCGCCGAGCGAGTCGGTGGCCCGGGGCGGGAGCAGCTCGAGCCGGCCGTCTTCGACGGCGACCGCGGCGTCCAGCCACGCGGCGCGCCGCCCGTGGCGCACGCCGTCGATCACCACCAGGCCCTCCGGCGAGCCGCCCCGGCGGAACAGCCCGGTATTGACCGCGGCGATCACGCCGCTGTCGGCCATCCAGGCGTCGGCCGCGCGCGGCGCGAAGTGGCCGGCCGCCGCGAGCTCGAAGCGGTAGCGTGCCGGATCGATCTCCACGATGGCGACGCGATTGACCAGCAGGCCGCCGGACGCGCGCACGTCGAAGCTGCCGGCCCGGAGGCCGGGCCGCTCGTCCTCCCAGCGCACGGCGCGCGCCAGCAGCGGGTCGGCGCCGGCCGGTCCTCCGGCCGCGAACGCGCGCCACCGCACCCAGGAGTCCCCGATCCTGAGGTCGAGCGACGGGGGCTGAAGGGCCTGGAGCGCGGCGAGGACCAGTGCGGTCGCTAGAGGTGTCAGAGCCGGG
>Ga0335079_10011380_pt1 | contig 10135 bp, 11 predicted proteins | sample Lox_Sample_33_FD_206719 | JGI IMG/M metagenome (GOLD analysis project Ga0335079, IMG submission 206719) | Soil microbial communities from Loxahatchee National Wildlife Refuge, Florida, United States - Lox_Sample_3.3 | ecosystem: Environmental > Terrestrial > Soil > Wetlands | place: USA...
GATCTCAGAAACACATAACTACGAATCGCTCATTACGGCATTCTGGATATCCCTCGTTGGAGCCGCAGCGATCGGATTCTGGATCGCGCATAATAAGGAACATGCCGGAATCCTTGCACCAATCTATGCGATTCTGGAAGGATTCGTACTCGGCGAGCTGTCCGCCCTCATGAACGTCCGCTATCCCGGAATCGTTTTTGAATCGCTCATGCTCACGTTCGGCATCGCCACGAGTCTCCTCATCATTTACAAATTCGAATGGATTCAGCCGAACGAAAATTTCAAACTCATCGTATCTTCGGCTACCGCTGGAATTGTCACGTACTATATCATTTCGCTTCTGCTCGGATTTTTTGGGATTAATGCACCTCTCCTCAACGACAGTTCTGTCATGGGCATTATCTTCAGCCTGTTTGTTGTCGTCATCGCAGCGATGAACCTCGTCGTCGATTTCGATTTCATCGAGGACGGAGTGAGCAGAAAATGTCCGAAATATATGGAATGGTATGGTGCGTTCGGCATTATGGTCACGATCATTTGGCTCTACATTGAGATACTCCGGCTCCTTGCAAAGTCGAGGAGAAGATGACCGCGTTTGGACAATTTCGAAGCAACCGCACGGAGGGAGAAAATAACACAATGAGTCCCGACTGCACACATTGAGGAATGTTGTATGAAAAAGATCATCCTGCTCGCCAGCCTTATTCTTGTCACAATCTCATCCGGCATCTCCCAGGATCTCAAACCGTATGCATACCAGATCAGTGTCCTTGGGAGCGTGGAATTGAGGGAAACTGCAACCCAGGCAAGTTTTACCTTTTCGGTGAAGGGCGTCGGATCCTCACTCCGACAAGCCGTGGAAGATGCGAACAAAAAGGTGAAGGCGGTCACCGGAAAGCTCATGTATTTCGGTGTCCGCGAAAAGAATATCTCCACCTCTCAATTCTACACAGGGGAGAATCTCGGCGACAAGGCCTTTCTGTCGTCCAGCCGTGATTACCAGGCAACTCTTACGACGCTCGTTACGGTAGATAGCTTTTCGCTTCTTGATTCAATCATCTATGCCGCGAGCGAAAGCGACGTGAAGGATGTTTCGAACATCACTTTTTCTCTCAAAGACGAGTCCGTTTTCCGCAAGCAGGCACGGATTGAGGCTGCCATTAAGGCTCGGGAAAAGGCACAAGATTTTGCCAAGGCACTCGGTGTGACGCTGGGTCCTGTGATTTCCATCGAAGAGGTAGAACCGACGAGAGTGTTAAACCAGCAGAGGGCCGGAAATTATCCAAATCCCTTCAACCCACCGACCCGCGTTTCGCCCGAAAATCTGGAATCATCGTCGGTCGATGAAATCCGAGGAACCGGCATGTTCGCCCAGACCATCGTCGTGACAAGTCAGGTGCGTGCGGCATTCTCCATCGTCCCATCGCAATAATTTCCTCCACAAGAATGGCCGACACGTTCTCCAACGTTTACGACGACAAGAAGCGGGCAGAGTCATATGACCGACTCGAATACCCAGGGACGTATTATCTCGCATTCCGCGATATTCCCGCGATCCTGCAGAAGCATATCCGGGGCACAACCGCGGTCGATTTCGGATGCGGCACGGGCCGCTCGACGAGATTCCTCCGTACCCTCGGGTTTGAGGTGGTCGGGGTGGATATTTCAACCCACATGCTTTCCCTCGCACGGAAACATGATCCGTCCGGAAGCTACCACCTCATTAGGGACGGGGATTTTACCGCGCTCGAGCCGGGATCATTCGATCTTGTCTTTTCAGCGTTTACGTTCGACAATATCCCCACAAGGGAAAAAAAGGTAGAATTATTCAAATCATTGAAGAAGCTTCTTCGCCGCGATGGAAAGATCGTGAGTATCGTGTCCACGCCGGAAATCTACGTCAATGAATGGGCATCATTTTCCACCAGAGACTACCCGCAGAATCGCCTGGCGCAAACTGGTAACAAGGTACGCATCGTGATGCTGGATGTTGAGGATCGGAGGCCGGTGGAGGACATAGTCTGGATGGAGGAAGACTATCTGAAGACCTACGAATCCGCGAGGTTGAAGGTCGTTGATATCGTGAAGCCTCTTGGTAAATCCGGCGAACCATTCGAGTGGAAAAGCGAAACCAGGATTGCACCGTGGGCGATATATGTCCTGGGCAATGCCTGAGAATTGCAATTTGCAGATCGGAAGTTGTGTATTGACATTTCGAACCGCGAGAGTGGCAGGTTGACCGAACAAAACATTTGTATGTGATGAAGAATCTCGTGTTGAGATCGATCATGGGCTTACTAAATCTTCTCCTCATCATGGGTCTCTCACTCTTCCTGGCTGCAGGAACGTTGAAATATTGGGAGGGCTGGTCGTACCTCCTCATTTTTGTTCTGGCGTGCGTGATCATCACTGTCTATTTCCTGATGAAGGATCCGGATCTCATCCGGCTCCGTCTTAAAGCCGGGCCAATGGCGGAGAAGAGGCCGGTACAAAAAATCATACAACTCTTCACGAGTCTTATTTTCATCGCATTCTTCATTCTGGCCGGGCTTGATCACCGGTTCGGGTGGTCAAACGTTCCGCATCCGGTCGTAATCGCGGCCGACATTGCCACGGCGTTAGCGTTCACGTTCATCTTCTCTGTCTTCCGGGAAAACTCGTACACCTCCGGGATCATTGAAATTGCCTCCCGGCAACATGTCATATCCTCAGGACCCTATTCGATCGTGAGACACCCGATGTATTCCGGGGCTCTCGCTCTGTTGGTTGCCACCCCGGTCGCGCTGGGGTCGTGGTGGAGCTTGCTTCTTGCAGTACCTATGCTTATCCTTATCATTCTGCGGGTCGTGGATGAGGAACAGCTCCTCAGGCGGAATCTCTCTGAATACGAAGAGTATTGCCGGCAGGTTCCGTATCGGCTTCTTCCCCGGATCTGGTAAGGTATTTTCCGTTACTATATTTTTCATGAAGATGAATCCAGAACATTTCTATTCATCAAGTATCGATGTCGTCGCTCCGCCCGCACGTGTGTGGAAGATCATGAGCGATGTCGGAAACTGGCCCCAGTGGACCCCGACTGTCCGGAGGGTCAGGCGCAAAGACACCGGCCCTCTGCGGATCGGATCGTCGGCGTGGGTGATCCAGCCGAAAATTCCCCCCGCTCGCTGGAAGGTCACATGGGTCGAAGAAAACCGCGGGTTCATCTGGATCAGCTTTGCGCCGGGTGTAAAAGTCACGGCAAGCCATCTTATCGAAGAAATACCCGGCGGGTCACGAGTGACTCTTTCGCTCACGTACTCGGGTCTGTTCGCCGCACTCATGGCACGCTTGACAGCAACTATCAACGACCTCTATCTCGGCCTGGAAGCCCGAGCACTCAAAAAGATAAGTGAGGAACCGGCTGCCATCTAGCTGCTATCTTCAGAGTGAGAAGGTCCCCGGGATGAAAACCGGGTTGCGACTCTCCCGACAAATCCAATACGGGCAAAGAGAATGATCAGGGATGTACGAAAAGACGATGCATGGCAAATCGCTGAGATCTACAACCATTACATCGAGAACACCACCGTCACCTTTGAGGAGGTTCCGGTAACCGTTGCAGAAATGGAGCGGAGAATCGCGGAAATCACTTCCACGTACCCCTGGCTGGTTGCAGAGGAAGATACCCTGATTCTCGGCTACACGTACGCCAGTCGATGGAAGGGCCGGCGGGGTTACAGATTTTCGGTTGAATCTACTGTCTACCTCCGCAACGGCTGTGCGGGTAAAGGTCTGGGAACCGCACTGTACAGTGAATTGCTCTCGAGACTTCCGACGATGGGCATGCATGCGGTCATGGGAGGAATTGCTCTGCCGAACGAAGCGAGCCGGAAACTCCACGAGAAACTCGGATTCCGGAAGGTGGCGCATATAGAGCAGGTTGGGATCAAATTCGGGAAGTGGATTGACGTTGGATACTGGGAACTGATCTTTCCGGAAGGAGAACATTCGACCCCTGCAAATCTTCAACCCGAACCCGGTGCGACCATCTAAAAAGCCACTCTGGAAATGTCCGACCTGCGGTGCACGCCTCGTGACGAGGAATATGTGGCATTCCTGCGGCCGCTTCACGTTGAAGGAGCTCTTTGCAAAATGCGATCCGGCTGTCCTTCGCCTCTTCCGCAGATTTGAGAAGATGGTACGTGCCTGCGGACCCGTGACAATGGTCCCCCAGAAAACGCGGGTGGTGTTCATGGTTCGCGTACGGCATGTCGCCGTCTATCCTCATAAGAATTATCTCCTCTGCTCACTCGCCCTCCCGAAGCGGCAGAGAAGCCTTCGCTTTTCAAAAATCGAGAAATACACATCCCGCTTTATCGGACACTATACGCGAATCGATTCGGAAGACCAGCTCGATGCACAACTCCAGCGATGGCTGCACGAGTCCTATGCTGTCGGCAAACAAGACTCCCCTCCCAGTTGAACAGAGCTTTGATTCTCTTCTGACACGGGTGCAGTTCCCTCTATCGCGCCGGAGAACAGCGGACACATCAAAACCGTATCAATCCAGCTCCTATCTGAGATTCTCCCTTCCATCGTGCATCCCTGCCAGCACCACGCGCATGGAAGTCAGAGCCGGTCATTGTTCACTTCTCCTATCGCTCTCCTCAATAGCTTCAGTCCCCTATTTGGTTAAGCAACCTCACTACGGAAGTTCACTGTTGGCTGCATTTTATCAATACTGAGACCTTCCTTTCACTCAAACTCTTACATCACTTTGACATTTTCATGACAAGACTCCCCATCGAATTCTGAATATTTGCATGGCGCTTTGAAGAAAACGGGGAATCAACAGCCCCGAGTCTCAAGGCAGAATTGAGATGAAAGACAAGCAATTGGCTGTCGCTTTAACGGAGGAGAAAGTATATGAAAAGGATCAGTTTTTCACGGCTCTTCCCGGCGTTTACCGTGGCACTTTGTTTAGGACTTGCCGGCTGTGCAACGGTGAAGGATACGCTTTATCTTCAGGACGTATCCGTTTCCGGACCTGTTCAACAGGTCCCGATACATATCAACGATGAGTCAAAGCCAGGGACCTTCCATATCAGTCCATACTTTGCACATAGCAACCAGCAAACTCTGGAGGGATCGGCGGGAGTGAGCGCGTATTCTTATGAACCCAATAATCTCCATTGGTCAGTTGCTGGTGAAGTCATTGGAGCCGATTTTGATGTGATGGCGTCCCGGAGCGTTGCCTTCACATTCGGCATTGGCAATGCCAGCGGCGACGGAAACAGCTACGCGTCGGGCAATATCGGACTGGGGCTTCTGTTTTACGGGGACGCTGTTTCCGGCAGATTCGATGGCGGGTTGCGTATTCACTCGATGAACTATGATGCCTCGACCGTGGTAGTCCGGGAAACGACATCCTGGTTCACTTCCGAAACGAATACCACCACGATGTTCTTTCATGATAACGCCAATGGGACAGTATGGGATTATTACCTCTCGCTCATGTTAAATTCCAAGAGCAACACGTCCCCGGTCAATGTGTTTATCCAGCTTGCATTCAGCAGAGAGGCGCTTACAGACTTCAACCCTTCGAGAGAAGTGGTCAACGGCATTTTCTATGAATACATCAAAGTTGATACTCGCGCGAGCAGTACCGCTTCTATCCTTATGTTCACTCCCGGAGTGTACGTTAATGTTGGCCAGTCGGTACGGCTCCTCGGCGGCGTCAGAATCGCGAAGGAGCTTAATCTGATGGATGCGAATAGTGATCCGATATTCATGCCGGTATTCCAACTCGATCTCGCTATTTGATGAAGGAAGAGAAGCAAGACGGAACAATCTGTTCGAACGAACTATTGGCACATTTTCAATGCAACGTGCAGGAGCAATTTCAAAGAATAAACCATAAAAGGAGGAACCACCCATGTTCATCACATTACTCGCTGTAAATCTCGTACTCGCATTCGTGGTCTGTTTCATCGTGACGATGCTCTTCCGCAAGCCCATCAGCAAGATCCTCCTGCGTCTCGTGAATGAGGATATCTACACAACTTGGGCAAAGTACATTCTCTTTGCAACCTACGTTGTCGGTATCTCGGGAGGAGTGAGAATCTGGGATCTCGAGAAATATATCTCCCCGCAGACAACGACAGGAAAGGTGCTTGAGCTGACAAACGACCGGTGGGTCTTGGAAATCTACGGGACCATCATTGGAACACTCCAGAGTATCGCCTGGATGCTTCTCCTTTTCTTCATCTTCGCACTTCTCGCTTTTGTGGTGGTGAAGGGCCTGGAACTAAGGAAGCAAACAAAAGCGTAAGGTACGTCCACAGCTCCGGATTGGACAACTACAGGGAAGCCCGTATCCCTTTCACGGGCTTCCCTTCTCACTTCCACACAGGTGAGAATGGGAGATCCTCCGCCAAAGAACGCATCATGTATGCTTCCTGGGGAGAATTGAGTATATTACTTCTGTCGATTCCCCGGCATCGTTGACTCCACCAATGCATCGATCATGAAGGCCGCCCAGATTGAGAAATACGGTTCTCCGCGAGTCATCGCCGTGAACGAAATTGCAGTCCCGCTGATATCACCCGACCAGGTGCTGGTCAGGGTCTACTCCTCGAGCATCAATCCGATTGATACCATCCTGCGCGAAGGATACCTACGGAAATCAGTCCCTTTATCATTGCCATGCACGCTGGGGTACGACGTTGCCGGAATCGCCATGGAGATCGGCAGTGCGGTGAAAGGAATCATGCAGGGAGATCATGTCTTCGGACAGGCGAGCATTCTCGCGGGAGCATCCGGGGCATTCGCTGAAGTCGCAGCCGTACCCTCACAACTCCTTGGCCGCATTCCCGCCGCATTATCATACGGACAAGCCGCCGCTTGTTCACTAGCCGGACTCAGTGCATTGCAGGCGTTAAAGGACCATCTCCAGCTGAGAAGCTCGCAGCGGATACTGATACACGGGGGTTCCGGAGGCATTGGAAGCATTGCCATCCAAATGGCGAGGGCCATGGGAGCGCATGTTGCTTCGACAGCCACAGGAAAAGGAATCGATTTCGTGCGTCACCTCGGAGCAGACGAGGTTATCGACTACCGCGAGCAGTGGTTTACAAAGGTGTTGTCGGATTACGATGCCGTGCTGGATACACAGGGCGGGCGAATCTACAAGAAATCCTACAAGATTCTGCGGGAAGGAGGAACAATTGTTTCGCTTCATGAACACCCCAAAAAACGGCTCTCGAAGAAATACGGTGTGCATGCAACATACCTCGGGACACAAACAACTCCCCGGCATCTCAGCGAACTAGCAGAATGCATTCAGAGAAACCACATACATATCCCGATCGATCGCACATTTCCACTGGAACAAATCCGCGAAGCGTTTGAAGCGAAGGAACGAGAGCAGATACTCGGCAAGATTGTCATTGAAATTCGTAACGAGTCGTGATCTGACCCCTGAATGCCGGTGTAACATCCATGCCATCGTAGCGAAAGATCCCCGCCAGGAATGATTTGCAGATCACCGGTTTCAGTCGTACATTCAAGAGGGATCTACCGATCAATGTTCCGTCCGCTTGTGCGTTTCTCATCAGATTATATTGACACGACCGCAGGAATACTTGGTGAGCATGTGAGCTCTCATCTCTATGTATGATGTTATCGTCATCGGGGCAGGTCCGGCAGGAAGCTTCTGCGGGTATCATCTGGCGCGGGCCGGATTGCATGTCCTCATCGCCGAAAAGTCACAATTTCCGAGAAATAAACTCTGCGGCGGAGGCATATCCATAAAAGCCGCGCAGTTGTTGGATGGCGTGATCAGCTTCGAGAGCATTGCCGCCTCTCCGATCCGCGGCTCATACCTCTCGTACCAGGATTCACACCTGACCCACACGGGGCACGAATCACCGAGCTATTCTGTCAACAGACCGGAATTCGATCTGGCGATATTGCAGGCGGCACAGCGGGCTGGTTGCGTTGCGATTATGCCCGCCGAAGTTGTCCAGGTGCAGGAACGTCGGAGCCATCTTACCATCAGGACAAAATCCGGCGGGAGCTTTCAATCACGATTTATAGTATTCGCGGAAGGGATCAATGGTCGCCTCCATCAGCAGGTAGGATATCATGGCAGCCGCGAAACCACCATGGCTCTGGAAGTGGATATTGCGCCGCGGTATGTTCCCGACGGTCTTCGCCGCAATACGTTATTTGATTTCGGGACGATCGAAAAGGGATATGCGTGGATTTTCCCGAAGAACGGCTTTTTTAATGTGGGTGCGTACTGGCACCGTTCACCCGGAATTGAATCGTCGCAGCTGCAGGCGCTGGAAACGTTCATCAACCGTTTTGATTGGATGCGCGGGGGCGAACGCCTTTCCCGCGTGAGAGGATATCCGATCCCCTACCGCATCAAGTATCCGTTCTATCATACTCCGCGAACGCTTCTGATCGGGGACATTGCTGGAGCAGTGGAAAACTTCTACGGTGAGGGAATTTACTACGGATTCCTGACAGGTATGTACGCTGCAGACGCTCTTCGCCGTGCCATCAAGTATCACTCGCCGCTGCATGAATATTCACGCAGAATACGTTCGAAGGTTCTCACCCAGATGAGATACTCCCGGATAACTGCACGAGGATTTTATTCCGCACAACGGTTCAGTTATGAACGGATGGTCCGTAACAAGCTGATGAATTCACTCTATGCTGATCTCATCCATGGCACGATAACACAGCGGCAGGCATTCTTCAGAACCCTGGGTTTCTTTCCGCTCATGCCATTCACGCAATATCTCCGCGATTCCGACTTCTCGGAAGTGGGATTGCTGGAGCCCTCTGCCTCCGCCTCCCGGCCCGTTCAGACCGAGTCTGTTCTTACCCCGCAGTAATTGATGCAGCGATCACGATGGGAATCGTCCCCGGATGATTCTCTCGAGCTCGGCCTGCACAAGGCGTGGATCGTCATCGAGAAAATGCCGGGACAGACGCCTCGCGCGTCGCAGCTCATTCTCATCAATGTCGGCAAAGATCAGATCTTCCTCAAAAAACTTGCCCCGCACGAGCACGTCTCCTCCGGGCCCGACGATTTCAGAACCTCCCCAGAAATTCACTCCATCCTCAAATCCGACACGATTCGAAAAGACCACGTACGAGCTCAGCAGCCGCGCATAGGAGCGGTGCTGGTCGGAGTTGATGCGGGCAATTTCCATTGACTCCTGACCTGCAAGGCGCGTCGGGCTGGCCGCAATGGCGATGATGACCTGAGCGCCATCCTGAGCCAGAAGATACGGGAGAGGAAGATGCCAGAAATCCTCGCAGATGAGGACACCGAAACGGCCGAGCTTCGAATCAAATGCTTTCGTTTCAGAACCCGGGCTGAAATACCTGAGCTCTTCAAACATCCCGTAAGTCGGGGGATATGTCTTTCGATGAACGACAGCAGCCTTACCCTGCTCAAGGAGCAGCGCGGAATTGAAGATGCCGAATTCCCTCGATTCCTCCACCACCCCGAGGATGATTGAAATATCCTTGCTTTCCCGGAGCAATCCTGAGAGGAACGTCTGGTCGTTTGGCCGAAGCGCGACATCCCAATTGCTGTCCCTGATCGAGTAGCCGCTCAGGCTAAGTTCCGGAAAGACGACAAGATCCGCACCGCCTTCTTTTGCGCGACGCGTTACATCAACATGCTTCTTCTGATTCTTTGCGACATCACCGAGAACGGTGTCGATTTGGGCAACGGCAAGAGTAAATTTCATACAGGAAGGAAGAAATACGGAATGGCCAGCTAACTTAAGTCGATCATCTTGATATCTTTGATGTACTTGATCGTCTTATATTCTTTGAGCGATTTAAGTTTTTCCAGTTTTTCGATGATGCGGTTCACATTGTCGTCGATGATCTTGATATAATTCCGGAGCTGCTCGGAATTGTTCCGATGTTTGAATTCGCCGGAGAGGACGCGCATTTCCCCGAGCGGAGTTTCGAAATCCTGTACCATTGTCCGAAGAGTATCATGCACCGCCCGGAGACGCTGCCTGCTCAGCTCGAGGTGCGTCAGTTGGTCAAGCAGGCGGTGCTTCTCGATCACAGCGAGCACCGTCTTCGGAAGTATGGGGGAAGTGATTTCTTCCTTCAC
>Ga0335079_10011381_pt1 | contig 10135 bp, 5 predicted proteins | sample Lox_Sample_33_FD_206719 | JGI IMG/M metagenome (GOLD analysis project Ga0335079, IMG submission 206719) | Soil microbial communities from Loxahatchee National Wildlife Refuge, Florida, United States - Lox_Sample_3.3 | ecosystem: Environmental > Terrestrial > Soil > Wetlands | place: USA: Florida...
GCTGCACCGCGTTTCGGAGCAGTATGGTGTCGGGTGGAAACCCCGCTTCGCCGGCGGCGTGCTCGGGATGAAAGTGCGTGGTCGTGAGATAGAGCTTCCCGCCTTTAGACAGCTTTTTCGCGACGCGTGCGGCGATCGCTCCATTGGAAGAGCCAAGACCGGTGTCGATGACGAGCGTAGCGCGGTCACCGGTCACGATCGCGATATTCGGAAATCCAAAGATGACCTGGACATGGTCCGAAACACGACTGGCGGTCTCCGGAAGCACCGGAGACGGGAATTGGGCCAACGCGGCGCCGGCGCCGACCGACGCGGCAGCGATAAGGCCGATCAGTTTGCGTACTCGGGTCATCCTCGTTGAGAATTATACATCGTGGTAATTTCAGGCAGCCCGAACAAGGCATCTCGCCCCTTTTTCGCGGAGGAGTTGGCGCTCGTTGGGGATGCCGAGACGTATTACCGGATCTTGCTCGCGTGCGTCGCTGCGCGAGCTACCGGCGCCGGGGCGCCGTGCGTTCCTCAGTTTCAGCAAGTGGTGACGAGAATGATGGAGCGTATCGAGTTGCCGCGGGAACCGGCGGACTTCTTCAGTGATGTCTATCGGCAGCTCTTTCCCGAAGCGGTGCGGCGCCGGCTGGGCGAATATTACACGCCCGATTGGCTCGCCGAAAAACTGCTGATCGCAACCATGGAGGCGGATTGGGGGGACCCGGAGCAACGAGTCTTCGATCCCTCCTGCGGGTCCGGTGTCTTCCTGGTTCAGGTCATTAAGCAGATTCGGCGGCGTGTGGCGGCCGGGAAAATCGCGCCGGGGCGGGCGCTCAAGTTGATTCTGCGGAACGTCGCAGGGTGCGACGTGCATGCGCTGGCTGTCGAAACCGCGCGGACCAATTATCTGCTGGCTCTCGGAGATCTCGCCGAGGGAGTGACCGACGTGCCCGTCTACGAAGCGGATTCGGTGCTGCGAGGGCCCCAGCTTGCGCCGTTTGATTACGTAGTGGGAAATCCGCCGTGGATCAATTGGCAAAACCTGCCCGTGGATTACCGACGGGAGACCATGGCTCTATGGGAGCACTACGGGCTGTTTCCAAAACGCCGGGCAGGCATCCAGACCATTCTCGGCGCGGCCAAATACGATCTCTCGATGCTGATGACCTATGTTGCCGCCGACCGGTATCTCCGCCCGGGCGGCCGGCTGGGGTTCGTGGTGCCGCAAGCGTTCTTTCGGGCCGCGGCTGCCGGGCAGGGCTTCCGCCGGTTACAGCTTCCCGACGGCACGCCTCTCGGCGTGTGCGCGGTGGATGACCTCGTTGAGTTGAAGCCGTTCCGCGACGCTACCAACCGGACGGCGCTGCTGATTCTTGAAAAAGGACGTGAGACCAGGTATCCCGTCGTCTACCGCTATCATCGCCGCGGCAAGCAATGCGAATGGCGCGCGCGGCCCGTCGCGCCCGATCCAACCAGCCCCTGGATCGCCGCGCCTCCGGCAGCCTTGTCGGCCATTGCGCGAGTGCTGGGCCAGTCGGCCTATCGTGCGCGCGAAGGGGCCAACACAGGCGGGGCGAACGCCGTCTTCTGGATCGAAGTGGTGAGGCGTTCGCGAGGTCTCATTACGATCCGGAATATCACTGAAGGCGCCCGCAAACAGGTGCCGGCTACAGAGGGCGAGGTCGAAAGTAATTTGATCTATCCGCTGCTGCGAGGGCGCAACGTCCAGCGGTGGAGCACCGCGACGGAACACTCGATTCTGGTCACGCACCGGCCGGGGATGAAGCTGCGCGCTGTGCCGGAAGCCGAGATACAGGCGTATTTTCCAGGCGCGTTTTCGTATTTGACGCGGTTCGAAACGTTGTTGCGGGAGCGGCCCGCGTATAAGCGGTACTTCAAACCCGATGCGCCGTTCTATTCGCTGTTCAACATCGGCGAGTATACCTTCGCGCCATGGAAGATAGTCTGGCGCGAACAGGCGTTGCCGTTTACTGCCGCGGTGGCAGGGCCGGCCGGCGGCACAGTGCCGGTGCCCGATCATAAGCTTATGATCGTGCCGGTCGATTCCGAGATGGAGGCGCATTATGTGTGCGGCGCGCTCAATTCTCTGCCGGTCAGCGCGGCGGTCGCGGCGTATGCCGTTCAAACGCAGATCGCCACGCATGTGCTCGAACATATCGCCGTGCCGCAATTTCGGCGCGAAGACCCCATCCACAGAGGCTTGGCCGCCGCCTCGCAGCGGGCGCATACCGCGGTGCGGAACAATGCGTCCACCCATCTGGATCGCGCCGAAACGGCAGTCAACGAATGGGCCGCGCGATTGTGGGGACTCGAAAAAAAGCACCTCGACCGCATGCGCGACTTTCTGCGAGAGCTGGGAATTGCGATAAGATAAATGCCGGTTTTCGATCGAGGGAGATTCACGATGCATAGGATGTTGCTCCGGTTTCTGATCGTGATGGCCGGGCTGGCGGGAGTGCTCAGTGCCCAGCAGTCCGGCGATGCCGCCAAAGGCAAAGACCTCTTTCTCAAATACAGTTGCTACGCGTGCCACGGATTTTCCGGCCAGAACGGTTCCGGCGCGCGGCTGGTCCCTATGCGTATGAGCACTGCAGCTTTTACGGCATACGTGCGGGCGCCGCGCACACGTCAGATGCCTTCATTTTCGACCAAGGTTCTGAGCGATCAGCAACTGGCGGATATCCACGCGTACATCAAGACGCTTCCAGAATCGAAGCCCGCCAAGGATGTTCCGGCCCTGGCGCAATTCAAAGAGCAATAGGGCATGCGTGGCCGGGTGGTTGCCTTGACTCCCGCGCTTGGTCAGCCATACACTGGAAACCGTACTCGATTGATGCCAAAGGAGTACTGCTGTCTGTTCGACTCCATAATTGAGCCGGCCCTGTGAGAATCTTTCACGTGCGCGGTTTGCCAGGTCGCAAAGCAAGAAGGGAGTAAACATGGCGAAATCGAAGAACGTCAACCGTCGTGGATTTCTGAAAGGAGCGGCCGCGGGGGCCGCGGCCGGAGCCGCCGGCCTGGTGGTGAAGCCTCCTGCCGCCATGGCGCAGCAGCAGGCCCAGGCGCGTCCCGCGGCGCCGCTGCCGAGCCCGCGGCAGGTGGCTCTCGAAACCGGAACTCCTCCGCGCGCGGACGTCTATACGACGGACCGTCCGGGCGCCGACTTCATGGTCGACGTGCTCAAGAGCCTGAACTTCGACTACATCTTCGCCAATCCCGGGTCGAGCTTCCGCGGCCTGCAGGAGTCGTTCATCAATTACGGCAAGAACACCAAGCCGGAATGGATCACCTGCACGCACGAGGAAATATCCATCGCCATGGCGCATGGATATTACAAAATCGAACGCAAGCCGATCCTCACGCTGGCGCACGGAACGGTCGGACTGCAACACGCGTCGATGGCCATCTACAACGCCTATTCGGACCGCGTGCCGGTGTACCTGATTCTTGGCAATGAGCAAGAGGTCACGTACCGGCGTGGCGATGTCGAGTGGAACCACAGCGTGCAGGACGCGGCCTCCATGGTTCGCGACTACACCAAGTGGGACGATTCGCCAGTGTCGCTGGCGCACTTCGCCGAGTCGGCGGTGAAGGCTTACAAGGTGATGATGACGACGCCGATGGAGCCGGTGGTACTCTGCGCCAATGGCCAGCTTCAGGAAGAGCCGGTCTCGGAAGAGGATCGCAACACGCTGCGCATCCCGAAAGTGACCGTGCCGACGGCGCCAGCCGGCGATCCGTCCGCGGTGAACGAAGCGGCCAAGATGCTGGTGAACGCGGAGAACCCGGTGATTGTGGCCGGCCGCGTAGCGCGAACGCCGGCCGCAATTCCGATGTTGGTGGAACTGGCGGAGGTTCTGGGCGCGGGCATCGAAGATCGCAAGTTCCGCATGAACTTCCCCTCGCACCATCCGCTCTTCAATACCGGCAACGTGGCCGCCGCGGACGTGGTGCTCGGACTCGAGGTTCCGGACTTCTGGCAGACCACGCACACGATGACCCCGATCAACCGGATGGGAATGGAGTGGCACCCTATTACCAAGCCGGGGGCGAAGCTGATCACGATTACGACCGGCGATCTGTTCAGCCGCAGCAACTATCAGGATTTCGGCCGCTACACGCCGGTCGATCTGGCGATCGCCGCCGATGCGGAAGCCACTTTGCCGCCGCTCATCGAAGCGTGCAAGCGCCTGATGACGGCAGATCGCAAGCGCACGGTGGAAGAGCGCACGAAGAAACTTGCCGAGCAGCACCGGCGCACCCGCGAGCGCGATTTGGAAGCGGCGACGGTGGGCTGGGATGCCAGCCCGGTCACGACGGCCCGCATGGCCGCGGAGTTGTGGAATCAGATTCAGCACGAAGATTGGTCGCTGGTCTCCGACACCACGTTCGTGAGCTGGTGGCCGCTGCGGTTATGGAACTTCGATAAGCCGTACCACTTCATCGGCGGCCACGGAGCGTATGGCATCGGCTACGGTGCGCCGGCGGCAGTTGGCGCGGCTCTGGCGAACAAGAAATATGGGCGCATCAGCGTCAATATCCAGTGCGATGGCGACCTGAATTACGTCCCCGGCGTGCTCTGGACCGCCGCGCATCACAACATCCCGCTGCTGAGTGTGATGCACAACAACCGAGCCTACCACCAGGAGCACATGTTCCTGCAGGATATGGCCTCGAGGGCCGGCCGCGGCGTGGAGAACGTCAATATCGGTGTCACCCTCGAAAAGCCGTTTATCAACTACGCCACGATGGCCAAGGCCTACGGGATGTACAGCTCGGGTCCCATCGAGAATCCGAACGACTTTGGCCCCGCGCTTAAGGCCGCGCTGGAAGTGGTGAAGAAGGGTGAACCGGCGCTCATCGATCTGGTCACTCAGCCGCGCTAAAGGTACGGGTCATGAAGATCATCTGCATCCTGGCGGCGACGCTGCTCGCCGCAATCGCCTTCGGTCAATCGAACGGAAACGCTGAGAACGGAAAGCGCCTCTTTCTCAGGGACGGCTGCTGGGAGTGCCACGGCTACGCGGGGCAAGGAAGCCGCGACGGCGCGCGGATTGCTTCCACGGCGCTCAACGCGCAGGCGCTGATCCGATACGTGCGGCGGCCATCGGGCGCGATGCCGGCTTACATCGACAAAGTCGTCAGCGACCAGGAACTCACGGACATTTGGACGTATCTGAAGACGTTGCCAGGTCCGAAGCCGGTGAAAGACATCCCAATCCTGAACGACATCAAGTGACCGAGCCAGGAGTCCCCGGTTAAGAGCGGGTCTTGTCGGATTCGGCCTTCTTCTGCAACTGCTTCCACGAAGGAAGCTGGTCGATGAGGCCCATCGCCGCCAGACACTCCAGGTTGACGTTCTGTTTGGATTCGTTGTGGGACAGGGCATCGGCCACATGTACGGCCACCACGGGTCCCGCCGCCTGATCGGGCTTCGGTTCGGTGTGCCGCGCGACGATTTCCGTCACCGGGTCGGGCAGGCCCCAAAGCCAGAGCAGGTACGCCCCGATGTCGGCGTAGGTGGCGCCGAACATTTCGAGTTCAACGGCCTGTGCCGACAGGTTCTGCTCTCGCATCCTGCGCAGCGTCTCGCCATATTCTTTGGGATAGTTGGCGGCGAGCACGAGTTTGCCCAGTTCGTGCAGCAAGCCGCCGAGAAAGGCGTCGTCAAGATCCGATTTGCTCAGGTTCAGGCTGGCGGCGATCTGGCGCGCCAATGTACCGACGGCGACACCGTGGTCGCGCAAGCCTTCGATTGAGAAACCGGGCACGCGCCGCGTGTCGAATTGCGAAAAGATCGAGACGGTCAATGCCAGCGCTTTGACTGTATCCGCGCCCAAATAGATGACGGCCTCGGTTGGATTGGAAATAGGCCGGCGCGGTCCAAAGAACGCCGAGTTGACCAATTGCAGAATCTTGGCGGTCATCGCGAGGTCCTGGCTGACAATCCGGCCGATCTCTTTGGGAGAAACGTCTTCTGACTCCAAAGCCTGCATCAGCTTTGTGTAAACAGTGGGGATGCTGGGGAGCGAGTGCAACTTCGAGATCAAGCTCTTAAGCGCAGGGTTATCGAGAATCACCTGGAGCTGAAACACGCGCTCGACCGCCGCCCGCAGCGTCGCGGCATCACACGGTTTATCCAGGTATTGATGCGCCAGCATCACCGAGGGAAGAGTCACCTCTTTTTCGGCCATTCCCGAAAGCACCATGCGCACTACCTGGGGGTGGCGTTCGACGACTTGCGAAAGCAGTTCGATGCCGCTCATTTGCGGCATGCGCACGTCGGTGACCAGAACATCGAATGGAGAGTGCGAAAGCTGGCGCAGGGCTTCGGCGGCGCTGGAGACGAACACCATCTGCCACTCGTTGCGGTAGGGATAGAGCATCCGCCGCAGCCCCTCCAGCACTTTGGGCTCGTCATCGACGAACAATATTCGTTTCACGCTTGCTCCATTCCGCCGTCCATCGGCAGCTTAATCACGAACGTGGTCCCACGGCCAACTTCCGATTCGAGCGTAATCAGGCCGCCGTGCTTTTGAACGATTACCGAGTGGGCAATCGCCAACCCCTGTCCGGTTCCCTGGCCTACCGGCTTGGTGGTGAAGAAGGGGTCGAACACTTTCGACTGCATGGCTTCCGGAATGCCGCAGCCGGTATCGGTTATTCGGATCTCCGCGTAGCGGCCGTCCTGGCGCGTGCCGATTTGGATGACGCCCTTGCCGCCGCTGGCCCGCACCACGTCGCCGATGGCGTGAGCCGCATTGACGATCAGGTTCAGGATCACCTGGTTGAATTCGCCGGCAACGCACGGGACCGGCGGAATGCTGGCATCCAGATCTGTTCTCACGTCAGCCACGTACTTCCATTCATTTTTCGAAATCAAAACCGTGCTTTCGATGGCGCGGTTAATATCTACCGGCATTTTCTCGATCGGCCCGGGATGAGAGAACTCTTTCATCGCCCGGACAATGCGCGCTACCTGATCGACTCCCTCGAGTAACTGTTCGAGCGCTTTCGGGATTTCCGCGCGAAGGTAGTCGAGGACTCCCTGGTTGAGTTCGCGCTGGGAGGGTAACATTCCGGAACCGTTCGACGCCAGCGTCCCATCGGACGCCACAAATTGGAGCAGATCGCGGAAGGCATCTTCGAGAAATTTGCCGTTGTCTCCGATGTACTGGATGGGCGTGTTGATTTCGTGCGCTACGCCCGCGGCCAGGTGCCCTATCGATTCCAGTTTTTGGGTTTGCGCGAGCTGCCGTTCCAAATGCTTGATCTGCGTAATGTCCCAGGCGATATGCGCCATTCCCAGCACCGCGCCGCTGCGATCGCGGATCGGCGACATCGTCAACAGCACGTGAATGAGCGCGCCCGACTTCGTCAGGCGCGTGGTCTCCAGGTGTTGAATGCTTTCTCCCCGGCGCACGCGCTCCATCAACTGGGTATGTTCGTCGTGCCGCTCCGGCGGCACCAAGCGGCTCATCTCCTGCCCGGTCATTTCCTCCGCGGTGTAGCCGTAGATTCGCTCAGCGCCGCGGTTCCAGGTCAGGACCGAACCCGACAGATCCTTGCTGATGATGCCGGCATCGGCGCACTCCACGACGGCGGCGAGTTCCGCGTTCACACGCTCCGTTTTCTTCTCTTCCGTGATGTCGCGGCAGACGCCGATCCATTTGTAGGGCCGTCCATCCTTATCGCGCAATGCCGAGCCCTGGTCGGCGTAATAACGGATTTCGCCGGACGGTGTCGTCATCCGGTATTCCTGCTTGTACGGCTCGCCCGATGAGAGATTGCGCCAGATGGCGGTTCGGATCCGCTCCCGGTCGGCGGGGTGGACGAGCTTCATGAAGCTTCCACCGGCCCAGGGAGCGCTCCAGCCGAAGTTCGCTTCCGTGCCGCCCAGCAACGAGACTTGATCGCTACGCAGGTCCCATTCATAAATCGAATCGCCGGAGCTTTCCGCGGCAATGCGAAAACGCTCTTCGGAAAGTTTGAGCGCCGCCTCCATCTCCAAGCGTTCGGTGATATCCGTGGCCACGGCCAGTTGGTGCGTGGGTTTGCCGGAAGCATCGCGAATCAGACGAATGCTGGCGGATTCCCAAAACAGCTCCCCGGTTTTTCGTTTACTCCGCACGATGCCTTGCCATTCGCCGGTCTGGATGGCGGTGTTGATCCCGGCGAAGTGCTCGGGCGGCATGGGGACCGTAAGAATGTCCGGCTCCTTGCCTTTGAGTTCTTCCAGCGTATAGCCGGTGGACTCAGTGAGCCGCGCGTTCACATACTGAATCTTTCGATCCATGCCGGTAATGAGCACGCTCACCGGGCTCTGCTCCACGGCGCTGGAAAGCACATGCAGGCGCTCTTCGGTGCGCTTGTGCTCGGTAATATCGAAATCCACGCCGATGACACGGCTGGGGCGCCCTTCTTCGCCGCGGATGACCAAGGCCTTGCTGTGCAGCCAGTGAACGGAACCGTCGGGCCAGATCACGCGAAATTGTTGGTCGAAGTTGTCTCGACCGGCGAAAAGCAGGTGAGCCGGCCGGAGCTGCGGATCCCGATCTTCGGGATGCACCAGTTCCTGCCACTCTTCCCACGTGAACGTCGAGGCCTCGCCCGAACGGCCATACAGCCGCATCATCTCTTCCGAGCAATGAACCTCGCCGGCACCCAGCTGCACCTCCCAGGTTCCAAGCGCTAGCGCCGATTGTGCCAGTTTTAACCGGTCTTCAGTCGCGCGCAGGGCCTGTTCCATCTGCTTGGGTGTGGTGATGTCGCGATGGATGCCGACCACCCCCTCGACATTGCCCGCATCGTCGTGGAGCACTGACCAGGACACATCGACCACGAAGCGCGTGCCGTCGCGCTTGGTGCAGATGATCTCACCGTTCCAGAACCCGCGCTTCAAAATCTCGGCGTGAATGTCCCGGCGTTCGGCCTCGCTCACCACGGTTCCGGCAAACGTTTTGTAGGGCTGTCCGCTCGCATCCACGGTGCTCCACTGAAACAGCCGTTCGGCCGCCGCGTTCAAGTACTGGATACGGAAATCCCCGTCGACGGTCAGGATGGCGTCGTTAGCCTGTTCGAGAAGTCTGCTTTGCAACTCGATCTGTTTTCGTGAGCGCCGCGACTCAGTTTGATCGAGCATGGCGGCCCGAAAACCAGCCACCTCGCCTTGAGAGTTCAACAGGAGCCGGTCATGAATGCGAAATACCGATTCGGTTCCATTCCTGGTTACGAATCTCCGCTCGAACGGCGCGCCCGTACGACGCGACGCGAGTTTCCGCAGGACCGACTGGCGGCATTCTTCGCGCTGCGAAGGCACTGTCAGGTCCCAGACCGGTTTGCCAATCATCTCGGACGCATCTTTTCCGAATAGCTCGCATTGCGCCCGATTGACCCGGACGATAATGCCATTGGCGTCAATTTCGTGGCACGGAATCGGAGCATCTTCGAAGAGCGCGTGCAGGCTGGCTTCCGCCTCGCGGAGTTCCTGTTCGACGCGGCTCCGTTCCAGATAATTGCCGATTTGCGAACCGATGTCGGCCAGCAGTTGCACGATCTGCGGATCGGCGGCATTTTCATCGCGCCGCAGCAGGACGACCACTCCGTTCGGTTCCTGATGGCTTCGCACCGCGAACGCCAGCCCGTTGGTCATGCCCGCAGTCTTGAGCGCGGCCGAGCGGCCCCGGTATCCTGGCTCGGTGCATGCGTCCACGATCCAACACGGCGTGCCGGATGCCCACACTCTGGAGAGCGCACCTTTCTTCTGCTGAACCAGCGGCCGCCGATCGTCGGAACTAATCACGGCGTCTCCGAGCTCCGGCCGGAACCATGAGTTTTCCCGCCGAAGGTGCAGGCCGTCCGCATCGAGCAGCCATAACTCCGCCAGGTCGAATTCCAACGAGTCGCAGAGGCAGCGCAGTGATTTGTTGAGAACATCGCCGAGGCCCTCGGCCAGCAGCCGCGTCAAGGCATACCGGGTCGAGAGACTGCTCTCCACCTGGCGGCGCGCGGTGATGTCCTGGATCATGCTGAGCATCGCCGGGCGGCCTTGAAATGGAATCACGCGGCTCCGCATCTCCACTTCGAAGATGCGGCCGGTTTTCGAGCAATGCTTCCAGATTCCGTC
>Ga0335079_10011386_pt1 | contig 10134 bp, 7 predicted proteins | sample Lox_Sample_33_FD_206719 | JGI IMG/M metagenome (GOLD analysis project Ga0335079, IMG submission 206719) | Soil microbial communities from Loxahatchee National Wildlife Refuge, Florida, United States - Lox_Sample_3.3 | ecosystem: Environmental > Terrestrial > Soil > Wetlands | place: USA: Florida...
GTAACCGGTTTTCGCAAAGGATCATGCTCCATCAAGACGCCAGAGCGAAACGCGAGTCGGTTTGAAACGACTTTGCCCTTGCATTGGGCTTGCCCGCGACGGGCGTGGGCGAGCCCAATCCTACCGCTTCTCGATCCGCCAAAAGCGAACCGCCCGAGCCGTGTCCATTCGGCTCGGGCGGCACTGTTGCGAACGAATGATTCGGCGATGCCTACATCTTGCCGCCGAGTCGGTAGTTGATGCCGACCCGGAAAATATTGTCGGTGACATGCGACGTGGCGGTCGCGGTTGCGAAGCCGCCGGTCGCGAGGCCGGTGAAGGTGTAGGTATTGGTGAACTTGCCGAGGTCGATATAGAGATATTCGGCCTTCATCGTCCACGGTCCGGAAATCACCCACTCGGCGCCGCCGCCGATTGTCCAACCCGCCAGCGTATTGTTGGTGCTCGAGGCCGACGACAGGAAGATACCAGTCGAGGTCAAAGTGGTCGCGGTCGCCGTCGAGTCGACTTCGCCGAATGCCGCGCCGCCGGTGACGTAAAGCAGCCAGTGGTCGGTCGGCTCGACGCCGAGTCGAGCGCGCAGCGTGGCAAACCACGGCAGCTTCTGCGCCAGCGTTCCGGTGGCGGTAACAGTCGGCAGTGCCGCGGCTGCGACGCCGGGAACGAAGACGAAGGTCGGCGCGTCGGCGGTGCCACGCTGGCCAGTGCCCTGGATGTCAGCCTCCAAGCCGAACAGCCAATTCCTGTTGAACTGCCAATTGTATCCGGCTTGGCCGCCGCCTAACCCGCCGTTGAGATTTTGCGACATCGCGAAGGCGAGCGCGGTCGGGACGGACGTGGTTCCAGTGACGTCGGTGTGCGATCGTCCCCAGCTATAGCCGCCGTTGATGCCGACATAGAACCCGGTCCAATCGTACCAGGCGGGTGCCGCCACCGGCGGTGCCTTCAACGGCATGTCGGCGGCGCTCGCCGCATTGGCCGTCGCGATGGCAAGGAGTGCTGTAGCCGCAGTGAGAATTTTTTTCATTGGTATCTCCCCGACAGTTGCCACCCCGCTTCAGCCCAGTCGCTCCATAGCAGAGGCGCGCCGACAATCCTGTGCCCGCTGCGCAACAGGGGCGATAAATCGAGAGTTCCAGGTTGAGCAAGTGGCCGGTTGTAGCGCGTAATCAAAGCAATCTCAGTCGCTTGAGCTTGCTCGTTCGGCGTGCGGCGCTGCTCAATTCGAATGCGAAACAACATTACCGGATCGCAAATGTGGCGCCATTGTGAGTTCCGTCGTCCGGGTTCCGCGGCGTGGAACTATTACGTCAATCAAGCGTTTCACCAGTTCACCCTTGATCGTGATGACGAAGCGTCGCTGCCCAACAATGTCATCGCTCAAGCAACCGCATGACGGCCTTTTCTCGTTTCATCGATCGCCGACAAGACTTCGCACAAAGGATTTCCAAAGCCCGGAAGATGCAATCATCGTCGAGAGCGACGTCCCGGCGCGGCTCGATGCTCTGCCATGGGGTCGTTTTCACGTGCTGGTGGTCGCCGCTTTGGGCGCGGGCTGGATCCTCGACGGCCTTGAAGTGACGCTGACCGGTTCGCTGTCGGGTGTTCTGCGCGAGAGCACTGGATTGAGCCTGAGCAGCAGCGAAATCGGGCTCGCCGCCAGCGCTTACCTTACGGGCGCCATAGTGGGCTCGCTCTATTTCGGCTGGCTGACTGACCGGCTCGGACGCAAGAAGCTGTTCCTCGTTACCCTGACGATCTATCTCGCCGCCACTGCGGCGACGGCACTGTCCTGGAATTTTCCGAGCTTTGCACTGTTTCGCTTTCTCACTGGCGCTGGCATCGGCGGTGAATATGCAGCGATCAACTCGACAATCCAGGAACTGATTCCCGCGCGTATGCGCGGCTGGACCGATCTTTTGATTAACGGCAGTTTCTGGCTCGGTGCCGCGGTTGGCGCGCTCGGCTCGATCGTTCTGCTCGATCCGGCGACGCTCGGCCCGGCACTCGGCTGGCGCGTGGCCTTTTCCATCGGCGCCCTGTTCGGCTTGATCATTCTCTTTATGCGACGCTTCATTCCGGAGAGTCCCCGTTGGCTGATGACGCACGGCCGGGCCGGTTCCGCCGCCGCAGTGGTCGAGCGCATCGAGCGCCAATTCACCAGCGCGCCGTTACGACACGCCGGGTCCGACTTGCCGCGCGTGCGACTGCGCAGCCGCACTCACACGCCGCTCGTCGAGGTGGCGCGAACCTTGTTGCTGACCTATCGGCAGCGAACGCTGGTCAGCCTGAGCCTGATGGCGGCGCAGGCTTTCTTCTACAACGCGATCTTCTTCACCTACGCCCTGGTCCTCACCTCCTTCTTCGCCGTGCCGGCGACGCGTGTCGGTTGGTACATTCTGCCGTTCGCGGCCGGCAATGTGCTGGGCCCGCTCGTGCTCGGCCGGTTGTTCGACACGCTCGGCCGCAGAATCATGATCAGCACGACTTACGCCATTTCCGGCCTGCTGCTTGCCGCCAATGCCTATCTGTTCGACCAGGGTCTGCTCTCGGCGCAGGCGCAGACCGTCGCCTGGATGCTCATCTTCTTTTTCGCGTCGGCGGCGGCAAGCTCCGCCTACCTGACTGTGAGCGAATCCTTCCCTCTTGAGGTCCGCGCGCTGGCGATCGCGTTCTTCTACTCGATCGGCACCGGCATCGGGGGCGTGATCGGGCCGTGGCTATTCGCCGAATTGATCGGAGCCGGATCGCGTCCGGGCGTTGCTGGTGGCTATTTTCTCGGCGCAGCCTTGATGGTCGGCGCCGCCGCCATCGAGTGGCGCTGGGGCCTCGACGCAGAGCGCAAGCCGCTCGAGGCAATATCGCTCCCCCTGGCATTGACCTGAACGACATCAAATATGGTTTGTAGTGGCCGCCCGTACTTTGATCTGGCGAGAAAATGACCGCCCGCAAAATGCCGAAAATTCCGGCCTTCGATGACTTGGCCATTCTGCTCGACATCGACGGCACCATTCTCGATCTTGCGCCGACGCCGCAGAAAGTCGCGGTGCCACCATCGTTGTACGAGACCTTGCGCCGACTCAACGAGTTGACCGGGGGTGCGGTTGCATTCGTTACCGGTCGCTCGCTCGCCGATCTCGATCGCCTGTTTACGCCGCTGCAACTTCCCGCGGTTGCGGGCCATGGCGCCGAATATCGATTCTACCGCGATGGCGCGCGCGACGAGGCGCGAATCGCGGCGCTCGATCAATCGTTGAAACGAAAATTCGCCGCGCTGGCGCGAGGCGCTTCTGGTGTGTTGTTCGAAGACAAGGACTACGCGGTTGCGCTGCATTATCGGCAGGCGCCCGAACAGGAACACTTCGTGCGTGACGCGGTTGCCGGTATCTGTGCAGCCGAGCCATCGATCGAAGTGCTGCCGGGCAAATATGTGCTCGAAGTCAAGAAATCCGGGTTCAGCAAAGCGACCGGCGTGCGTGAACTGATGAAGCATCCGCCGTTTGCCGGCCGCCGGCCGATCTTCATCGGCGACGACGCGACCGATGAATTTGTATTCGCCATCATGCCGGAATTCGATGGCCTGGCGTTTTCGGTGGGCGACGCCGTGGGCGGTGTCGATGCGCATTTCGAGCAACCGAAGCTGGTGCGCGAGTGGCTGTCGGCGATTGCCGGTCTCGATGCAGGTGCGACGCCATGATCGACCACGGGCTTGACCTCGCGGTCATCGGCAACTGCAGGACCGCGGCGCTGGTCGATCCGAACGCGCGGCTCGTCTGGTGGTGTTTCCCCGCCTTTGACGGCGATCCGATCTTCTGCCGTCTGCTCGCCGGCGACGCCGAGAAGGGTTTTGCCGACGTCGTGCTCGATGACACGGTCGAGTCGCAGTCCGAATATCTGCGCAACACCGCCGTCGTCTCGACCGTGCTTACCGACCGGCGCGGCGCCGCCATCCGGGTGACCGATTTCGCGCCGCGGTTTCGCCAGTATGGCCGCATCTTTCGACCGCCACAGTTGTTCCGCATCATCGAACCGATCGCCGGACTGCCGCGCATCACCGTGCGCGTGCGGCCGGCTCACGGCTACGGCCGCTGCAACGAGCGACGCTCGGTCGGCAGCAATCACATTCGCTATATCGACAGCGATACCGTCATTCGTTTGACCACCGATGCACCGCTGTCGCTGATCGAGCAGGAAGCGCCGTTCGTGCTGACCCGGCCGATCCATCTCGTCATCGGGCCGGACGAGCCGTTCACCGGCGAGATCACCACAACCTGCCGTGAATTCGCCGATCGCACCCGCGACTACTGGATGGATTGGGTGCGCAGCCTGTCGATCTTCTACGATTGGCAGGAGGCGATCATCCGCGCGGCGATCACGCTCAAACTCAGCACTTTCGAGGAAACCGGCGGCGTGGTCGCGGCGCACACCACATCGATCCCGGAAGCGCCCGGCTCCGGCCGCACCTGGGACTATCGCTATTGCTGGCTGCGCGACGCCTATTTCGTCGTCAAAGCCCTCAATCGCATCGGTGCGACGCAGACGATGGAGGACTTCATCTCGTTCACGCTGAGCATTGCCGCCAATCCCGACGAAGCGCTGCGGCCGGTCTACAGCGTCGTGCCGACCACTCCGCTCGAGGAACGCAACGCGCCCGATCTGCAAGGCTATCGTGGTGACGGGCCGGTGCGCATCGGCAACGCCGCTTCGCAGCAGGCGCAGAACGACACCTATGGCAGCATCATTCTTGCCGCGATGCCGATGTTCTTCGATCGCCGGCTGCCGCGGCCCGGCGACGAGGCGCTGTTCCGGCTCCTCGAGACGCTTGGCAGCCGCGCCGCGAAATGGGCGCTCGAGCCGGATGCCGGCATTTGGGAATATCGCGGGCGCCAGCGTATCCACACCCATTCGGTGGCGATGTGCTGGGCCGGGTGTCATCGTCTGGCCGCGATCGCGGCGCGGCTCGGCTTGCACGATCGTGCCAAGCACTGGGATGCGATCGCCGAACCCATTCACGCCCATCTGCTGGCGAATGCCTGGAACGAGAAGCGGGGGGCGTTCACTGCCGCATTTGGCTCCGACGATCTCGACGCCAGCGTGCTGTTGCTGCCTGAGCTCGGTATCGTCGAAACCAAGGATCCGCGCTTCGCATCCACCGTGGCAGCGATGGAACGCGAATTGCTGCGCGAGAAGCACGTCATGCGCTATACTGGTTGCGACGATTTCGGCTTGCCGGTCACGGCATTTTTGATCTGCCGGTTCTGGCTGATCGATGCCTGGTGGTCGCTCGGGCGCCGTGAGGACGCCAAGGATCTGTTCGAAGATGCGCTCAAGCACCGCAACCGTTACGGCCTTCTGTCCGAAGACGTCGATCCGCAGTCGGGAACACTGTGGGGCAATTTTCCGCAAACCTATTCGATGGCAGGGCTGATCCTTACCGCAATGCGCCTGTCGCGGAGCTGGGAAGACCGCTACTGGCGCTGATCAGGTTGCGGCGAGTGTCGGCTCGGCGTGGTGGGCGCGTTGATGCACCGGTTTTCGCCGCCGCGTCAGGTTGAACGCGCTGTTGACCAGCGCGACGTGGGTGAAGGCCTGGGGAAAGTTGCCGACCAGTCGTTGCGAGCTCGGATCGTATTCCTCGCTGAGCAGGCCGACGTCGTTGCACAGGCCGACCAGGCGCTTGAACAGCCGCTCGGCTTCGCGCTTGCGGTTTTGCAGGAGATAGACGTCGACGAGCCAGAAGCTGCAGGCGAGAAACACGCCTTCGCCCGGCGGCAGCCCGTCGCTGGTGTCCTCGCTGTCGTAACGACGCACCAAGCCATCGACGATGAGTTCACGTTCGATTGCCGCGATGGTGCCCTCGATGCGCGGATCGGTGACGGGGAGAAAGCCGACGCAGGGCAGCAGCAGGAGGCTGGCGTCGAGATGTTTTGATCCGTAGCACTGCACGAAGCTACCGAGTTCGGCGTCGAAGCCGCGGCTGCAGACGTCGTCGAAAATCTCGTCGCGCATCCGACGCCAGCGTTCGAGCGGACCCTCGAAGCCGAAGGATTCGGCGCTCTTGATGACGCGGTCGACGGCGACCCAGGCCATAGCCTTCGAATAGGTGAAATGCTGCGGCTCGCTGCGCACTTCCCAGATGCCGTGATCGGGTTCGCGCCAGACGCGCGAGAGCCGATCGAGCAGCGCCATCTGCACTTCCCAGCCCGACTGATTGGTGAGTAGGCCGTCACGCCGGGCTTGATGATTGGCGTCCATGATCTCGCCGAACACGTCGAGCTGAATTTGGCCATGCGCGGCATTGCCGACGCGGATCGGCTGCGAGCCTTCGTAGCCCGGAAGCCAGGGGATGTTCCATTCGGGGAGCAGCCTCTCGCCTCCGATGCCGTACATGATCTGCACCTGCTCGGGGCTGCCGGCGACCGCCCGCAGCAGCCATTCACTCCACGCCTGCGCCTCCTCGTAGAAGCCGGCATGCATCAGTGCCACCAGCGTCAATGTTGCGTCGCGCATCCAGCAATAGCGATAGTCCCAGTTGCGCACGCCGCCGATCTGCTCCGGCAGCGATGTGGTGGGCGCGGCGACGATGCCCCCGGTCGGGTGATAAGTCAGCGCCTTGAGCGTTATCAGCGAGCGGACCACCAAATCCGACCACGGCCCGGCCGAGCGACAGCGTGCCGACCACGCAGTCCAGAACTGTTCAGTGCGCTCCAACGCAGCTTTCGGGTCGAGCGGCAGTGGTGGCGGCAGATGCGATGGCGAATAGCTCATAACGAAAGGAATGGTTTCCCCCGCCTCGACGATGAAATCCCCGACGGTCGTCATATTTTCGCCGCGCAGGTGCACCGGCGTGTGCAATGTCGTCATGTCGGGCCCGGCGATAGCCCGCAACATGCCGTCCTCGAGCCGCGTCACCCAGGGCACAATCGCGCCGTAGCCGAACCGCAGCACCAGTTCGCAGTGCATGGCGATCCGGCCGCGCTGGCCGACCACAAGCCGTATGATACTCGCCCTGTCATCACGGCGCGGCATGAAATCAATGAGCGTTGCGGCACCTTGCCTGGTCTCGAAGTGCGTTTCGAGAATCAAGGTGTTCGGTCGATAGCTGCGCCGCCCCGTGAACGCGTCGGTGTCCGGGGCGATCAGCCAGCGGCCGTGCTCGCGCGTGCCGAGCAGCGCGGCAAAGCAGGCCTGCGAATCGAAGCGTGGCCAACACAGCCAATCGATCGAGCCGTCGCGGCCGACCAGCGCCGCAGTCTCGGAGTCGCCGATGAGAGCATAGTCTTCGATGAGGCCAGCCATGGCGCTAAAGGGAGAAATCGACGATGATCTTGATGTCGCCCGGCCGGTGTTCCAGGGCCTCCGCCCAGTCGCGCAGCGGAACGCGGCGCGTGATCAGGCGTTCGAGCCAGGTGTGATCGGCATTCTTGAGCGCGTCTGCCGCCGCCTCGTAGTGGCGGCGGTTGGCGTTGACGCTGCCGAATACAATGTCGTTGTCGAGCACGAGCGTGTGATTGATCTGGCCGATATCGATGTTGAAACGGTGTCCGGGCGAGGTGACGCCGACCAGACAGGTGATGCCAGCGGGCGCGGTGTGGCCGAGGATGCCGGCGATCACGGCGGGCGCACCGGTGCATTCCATGAGGATGTCGGGCTTGATGCGTCCCACGATCTCGATGCCGCCGGTGTGATAGGTGCCGCCGAGTCCGTGCACCAGCGCCTGCTTGGTGGCCGCGTCGCGGTGGTCGAGGACGTGAATCTCGAACTTTCGCTGTGCGCCCATGAGTGCGGCCAAAAGACCGATTGGCCCAGCGCCGGTGACGAGCAGCGTACGCGCCGCGGCGACCTTGGAACGGCCACCGACGTAATCGATGTGTTCCCAGGCTTTGGCGACGATGCTTGCCGGCTCCAGCAACACTCCGAGGATGCCGAGCGCCGGATCGATCTTGATTGAGAAGTCGGGCTCGATGCGAAAGCGCTCGGCACCGTAGCCGTTGCGCGCCTTGATGCCGCGCTCTGTGTACTCGCCATTGCGGCACATATCCCATTCGCCTGCCGCGCAGGCGATGCAAGGAACCGGATCGGGACGGCGTACGATGCCGACGATGAGATCACCAGGCGTGAATGCGCAGTCGCGCGGAGCCTCTTCGACCACGCCGAACGATTCGTGACCGAGGATGAGCCGATGCTCGCCGGGGGGTGCCGCGCCGTAAGCGCCGGAGATGATGTCGCGATCGGTGCCACATACGCCAAGCGCAAGGCTGCGCACCAGAATGCTGCCGTCGGACAATGGCGGCTCCGGTACATCCTCGATTTTGGCCGACTTCGATCTGCCTGGCACAACCGTCAGAGCAAGCATCCACCTTGTCCGGCTTTATTTGGCATTGTGTCCGCCGCGTGCGTATCCGCCGCGTGCGTATCCGCCGCGTGCCCGCAACGCGCCTCTCATTATTGGCAATGGCGCAGCACTGCAAAAAGTTCCGGTTCACGGAACTGGTGATGGGGCATTGCGGGATCGAAATTTCGCCGCCGGTGCGATTGCATTGTGGCAACATTGCGCGAATTCTATGCGACGGAACCATCAAGATGACTGGCCGTTAAGGTTGCGATGCGAAAAGGAGGACATTCGATGAGCCTCGTGATCGTCTCCAACCGTGTCGCGAGAATTGAAGCGAGCGAACCCGTTTCCGGGGGGCTCGCCTCCGCACTGCTGCCGGTGGTCAGAGAAAACGGCGCCATCTGGATCGGTTCGAGCGGCCGCGTTCGCGGCGAAACGCACAAGGAATATTTCGCCGAGATCGACGCGCTCGGTTCGGGCGCCGTCGCCACCGTCGATCTGCCGGAGGCGCACTATCGCGGCTATTACGAAGGCTTCGCCAATTCGGCGCTGTGGCCGGCGCTGCATTCGCGCCCCGATTTGATCCGCGTTTCCGAGGACGACTACAAATCCTATCGCGCCATCAATTCGTTCATGGCGGGCGCCTTGGTGCGCTTTGCGCAGCCCGACACGACCTATTGGGTGCAGGACTATCACTTTCTGACCCTGGCGGCCGAATTGCGCCGGCGTGGCATCGAACGGCCGATCGGCTTCTTCCTCCATACGCCGTGGAGCGGACGCGGCACGATGTCCAGCGTTCCGCATCACCGCGATCTGGTCCTCGCCATGCTGGCCTATGATGTGCTCGGCTTCCAGACCGACGACGATCGGCAGAATTTCGAGGAGTACTTGCGACGCGACCTCGGCCTCAATCCGGTCAACGGCTCCGTCGTTTCGGATCACGGACGCACGCGGCTTGCCACATTCCCGATCGGCATCGACGTCGACGACTTCGCTGCGCGCGCATTGAAGGCCTCGACGCGTCCGGACGTCGCGAGGCTGCGCGCGAGTCTGCAGGGCGCCAAGCTGGCGCTCGGCGTCGATCGCCTCGACTATTCGAAAGGCATTACCAACCGGGTGCGCGCCTTCGACCGCGTGCTGCGCGACGAACCCGGCTGGGCGCGACGGATTTCGCTGCTGCAGATCGCGGTGCCGACCCGTGACTGCATCGAAGCCTATTGCGAACTCAAAAAAGAACTTGCCACCTTGGTGGGCGAGGTCAACGGCCGACATGCCGATGTCGATTGGGTGCCGATCCGTTATCTCAACAGAGGTTTCGCGCAATCGACACTGGCGGGCTTTCATCGCTTGGCGCGGGTCGGCCTGGTGACGCCCCTGCATGATGGCATGAATCTCGTGGCCAAGGAATATGTCGCCGCGCAGGATCCCGACGATCCCGGCATTCTCGTGCTGTCGGAATTTGCCGGCGCAGCCAAAGAGCTTGATGCGGCCTTGCTGGTGAATCCGCATGATATTGACAGCATGGCGCAGAGCATATCCCGCGCCATCATCATGTCGATCGATGAACGCCGTGAGCGCTGGCAGTCGATGAACGCGAGGCTGCGGATGCGCCCGGTGCAGGGTTGGTTCTCGGACTTCGTCGATACGCTGAGCCTGGTGCGGCGCATCAAGTCGCGCTCCGTCGGAACGGTCGCGAGTTTGCCGGTCTCCGACCGTCGTGCCGGGCGCAGCAGCGCCGCCTCCGGCTGAACTTTCCGCGGAAAATCTCGCCCGCCTGCCCGGCGTTCCGTCTATGCCAG
>Ga0335079_10011387_pt1 | contig 10134 bp, 7 predicted proteins | sample Lox_Sample_33_FD_206719 | JGI IMG/M metagenome (GOLD analysis project Ga0335079, IMG submission 206719) | Soil microbial communities from Loxahatchee National Wildlife Refuge, Florida, United States - Lox_Sample_3.3 | ecosystem: Environmental > Terrestrial > Soil > Wetlands | place: USA: Florida...
CGGGCATCGAGATCACCTGGTATTTGAGCGACGTCGACCCCAGGTTGGGTATGAGGATGTTCACTTAATCCCAGTGTATTGGGATTTGACGGCCTGCAGGTTTTTCGCCGCTTGCGCCTGAAAGGGACCCGGCAGAGCCGCGCAGGCCTTATAGAAGTTGGCCGCTTCCTGCGGCTTCTGCAGCGTGAAATTGGCGAAGCCGAGGTAATACAGGACTTCCGCCTTGATCGCGGGATTGGTGTCCACCAGCGGCAAGGCTGCCCGCAGTTCGCGATCCGTATCGGCCCACTTCTTTTCGTTGTAATACAGCCGGCCGTTCATGTACCGCGCGATTCCAACGACATCTTTCTGGTGCTTCTCCCAATCCGCGGCGCTCACGCCCGCAGGCGCCGGCCTGGCGGCCATGATTTCCGCTGCCTTTGCCGTATACAGATGGATCTTGTCCGGATCCTGCTTCTTATTGGAGTAGGCGTCGGCCACGATCAACAGCATCTCTTCGTTGCTTTGATCGGTGGCCAGTACCTTCTCCGCCAGCGCCACGGCCTTGTCGGTGGCGCCGGACTGCCGGTACGCCGCGAACATCGCGATCTCCGTCTGCGCCATGTATTGGCTGTTGGGATTCCAGGTTTCCAACGCCTCGCCGAATTCGATGACCGTCTTCGGGTCTCGCGATTCCACCGCCACGCGGAACAGCGAGTATTCACTGTATTGATCCACCTGCTTGGCGTAGCTCACGTCGCTTTTCCAGGTTTCCACGTCCGCCGCGTTCACTGGTTGCGGCACCGACGCCATCTTGCGTGCGTTGGCCGACGCCACGCCCGACCACTTCCTGATCGCCTCCAGATCCTTCAGCCCCTCCGCCGCTTTCAAATTCTGAAGCGCCGCTTCCGGATCGTCCGGATCGACGGCCAGCAGTCTCTCACCGGCGGCGATGATCTTGTCGAACTGGCCGGCTTTGATGTAAATCCCCTGTAGCGTCTCCAACCCCCACGCCGCCGACGGATCCTTGGGGAATTGGGTGCAAAACTGATCGAAGAGAGCGGCTTTTTTAGCCGCATCGGTCTCTTCGATGGCCTTCATCAGGAGGGCGCCCTCCGGCTTTTGCGTGTCGATATCGCTGGCGGCCTGATGGCGCTGTGCGAATGCCGCCGCGGCAAGCGTCAAAAAGATAGTCAATGTCCTCACGTTACATCCCCTCCCCCGGGGCCGGTTGCCAACCGGCGCGCGAGTTACCAACTCACGCCTGCCCGCCCCTCAACCGTTCGCGATCAATGCACGAATGCCAGTCTTCTCAACGTCGAATCCGGTTCCGCATTCTCGAAATTGCTCAATGACGCCTTCTCCACGCCATTCTCAATCGCCACCCCGAACGGATACGCCGTGTACCCCAGCCGCGATTTCAACCTCTGAAAATCGCTCGTCACCACCGCCTTTAACCCAGTTTCCTCCAGAAAACCATCCGCGAATTGCGCTTGTTCCACCGGCACGGCGACCACCACCGTATCGCCCCATGAAAACCGCGACATGTGTTTGGCCGCATCGTAGCAGTGCGTACACTCCGGATTGAAGAAAAACACGAAGAACTTGCCGTGGTTGATCGCGAACGGCTGCCCATTTACCATCACCGAATCGGGCGCGCGCACCCCCTTGAATTCCTGCGCCTCCACTCCCCACGACACCAGGGCGAAGACCGTGACGGTCGCCAGAATCACGGCTGCCGGACGTTTGCCGAACGGACGCGGCGACCACAACCCAGCCGCCGCTGCGAGCAGCAGCATGAGGACATCCCCGATGAAGAACCCGGGACCCACCGCGCGCTTGATCCAGGGGAAACAACTGCAGTCGGCGCCGCGGAGAACGCTGTAATTGGCGGCGAAATAGACCACGAAGGCCGCCAGCAACAGGCCCAGCAGAATTGACCCCCAGCGGCGCAGCCGCGGTACCAGGATCCATACGGCGCCCACCGTCTCCGCGATTCCCACCACCAGCGCCGCCGCCAGGCTGGCGGAATGCGGCACCCGCAGCTCGGAAGTTCGAATAGCCCAGCCTAACGGATCCGCGATCTTCCAAATGCCGGAGACCAGGAAGAGTATCGCCAGCGTGCCCGCGCTCATCCAGCTTAGCCGGACCTTCCAACTCGCAGGTTCAAGCGACTCCATGAGGAGCGTGCCCCCCCGGCGGCTGTGCCATACTGGCATGCATGGGCCTATTGTAGTCCTTTGGTCCGACGCATGATCTTTGCCTTGCTTCTTCTTTTCTTCTCCCCGAACCAGCGCCAGGAATGGATACCCAGCCAGGTGATTGAAGTTCCCGCGCACGATTGGGGGCAGTTCGAGATTGCGCTTCTCCAGCGCCCCGCATTTGTGGATGCGACCTTCGACGTCGTGTCCGGACCGGCCAACGTACGCATGGCGCTGCTCGATCGCGCCGATTTCGAACGCTTGCGCAACGGAGATCCGCATGGCATGCTCGAGGGCACCGAAATCGGCGCCCATGGCCGATTGCACTACCACGTGCGCCGCCCGGGACGCTATGTTATCGTGCTCGACAATCGCGCGAGCGCGGACCGTCCGGCCAAGGTCCGCGTCAGTGTTTGGGTCGATTTCTCGCCTCCGCGCGGCCCCGACATCTCCGAGATTTCTCCGCAACGCCGTCTCGTCGTGGTCTTGATCAGTTGCACGGTTTTCTTTTCGGTGGTGACGTTTTCCCTGCGCCGCATTTTGCGCGCTGTGAAGCGGTAAGCATCAAGGTGGCGATCCACATCTGACCGGGAGCGGCGGGCGTGACGCGGCTCCGTCAGCGGCACTGTGCGAGAGCCGGAGCTACGGCCGTTGGAGAGCGGCCGGGCGTGCGCAGTCTCTGGAATACGAGTGCCAGCGCCACGTTTGTGTGCGATCCTGTTCGTTCTGTGCTGGTTTCCCCTAACCACCGGGCGGCGCGGCGCTGGATGCGCATCGCCGCCGTGGCGCTGATTCTCGCCGTTTTTCCGGTCGTGCTGTTTTCGCGATGGCGCCTTCGCTCGACACCTCTCGAACGCGACGAAGGCGAATACGCGTATGCCGGTCAACTAATGCTGGAAGGCATTCCGCCCTACAGCCTGGCCTGCAATATGAAACTGCCCGGCACGTACACCGCGTACGCGGCCATCATGGCGGTTTTCGGCCAGTCGATCGCCGGGATTCGCATGGGCTTGCTGATTGTAAACGCCGCAACCACGCTGCTCATTTTTCTACTGGGCAGGCGTCTGTTCTCCGGTGAAGCGGGTCTGGCCGCCGCCGCCGTCTACGCCACGCTTTCCTTCGGCGCCCAAGTGATGGGCCAAGCCGCGCACGCCACGCAATTCGTCGTCCTCCCTGTCACGGCCGGAGTGCTGCTCTTGCTCCGCGCCGTGGATTCGCAGCGATACGTTGCGCTCTTTTGCAGCGGGGTGCTCTTCGGCGTCGGCTACCTGATGAAGCAGCATGGCATCTTCTTCGCGTTCTTCGGGGCGGCATGGCTGGTCTGGAAACATCCTGGCGGTTGGATGGCGACCATTCGGCGGCTGGCGGTTTTGGGCGTCGCGTGCGCTCTGCCGTTCGCGATAACATGCCTGCTTCTGTGGAGAGCAGGCGTGTTCCCCAGTTTCTGGTTCTGGACATTTCAGTACGCGCGCGCGTATGCCGGAGAGAACAGCCTTTTCGATGGTTTCGACAATCTCAAAGACGAGCTTCCCTCTTTGTTGACCGGTGTCTGGAGCTTATGGGCCCTCGCTCTGGCGGGGCTGATCGCGGTGTGGCGGAAGCGCCCGCATCGCGAGTCCGCGTGCTATCTCACCGCGCTTTTGTTGTTCTCGACGCTGGCAGTGTGTCCCGGTTTATACTTCCGCGACCACTATTTCGTGCTGATGTTGCCGGTGGTTGCCCTGTCAGCCGGGGCCTTGGCCACGGCGATCAGCGGGTATGGGCTGGCGATCTGTTCAGCCGCGCTCGTGCTCGCGATCGTTCTTCAGGCAGGATACCTCTTCCGATGGACTCCCTTCGAGGTTTCGCGCCAGATCTACGATCTCAACCCGTTCCCGGAGATCATCCCCATCTCGGCTTATATACGCGATCACTCCCGCCCCAGCGATCGTGTGATCGTGCTTGGGTCGGAGCCCGAACTGTATTTCTATTCACACCGCCATTCCGGCACTCCCTACATTTACACCTTCGCCCTCACCGAAGATCAACCGTTCGCCAAAAAGATGACTGGCGATATGATACATGACATCGAGTACGGCGGCTCGAAGTATGTCGTGCTCATCGACTCTCTCGACCTGTGGGCGTATCGCAACGATAACAAGCCGACGATTTACAGCTGGTGGGGCGGATGGGGTCCGGATCATTACGATCTTGTTGGCATTGCCGACATCATCTCGAACACCCGCACGGAATATCGATGGGGGCCAGTCGCCGCGTCGTATAAGCCCCAGTCGGACTACATCGTGGCCATTTACAAACGGAAATAATCCCGAAACTATCGGCCATCCCGCCGCGTTTCATAACTCATGGGAACTGCTGCGGTGTGGGGCAGGTTGTTGCTAACCAGCGGCGGGTTGGAATGGTAACCCGCCTGGTCGCGTGTCAGACAGGATCCAAAATCCCCCGGTTGGCCGCACTTGCAAGTCTGTCACTCGCCGGCTTCCCGGCTCCCGCCCAATCCGTCTCCATCAATCCCGGCGGTATCGTCAATGCAGCCAGTTATGCGACAGTGGCGCCGCTCGCGCCAGGAAGTGTGGCGGCGGCGTTCGGGAGCTTCCCGGTGGGATCTCCTACCGGCGCCATGACCGTCCCACTGCCCACGAACCTCGGAGGGGTCTCGCTGTCGTTCTCCAGCGGCCAGTTGGCGCCGCTCTTCTTTGCTTCCGCCGATGAGATGAATTTTCAGGTTCCCTGGGAGTTTGCCGGGCAATCCCAAGCGGCTCTTGCCGGCCAGACCATCGGCATCGCTCGGTTCGCGCCCGGCATTTTCAGCATCAATGCGCAAGGGACCGGCCAGGGCGTCATCGTCGACGCGAACTACCGGGTAGTGGACTCATCCAATCCCGCGGTCGCAGGAACCACTGTCGTCCTGATTTACGCCACCGGACTCGGTGCGGTCACGAATCAGCCTGCGACCGGCGCCGCGGCGCCCTTGAGCCCTCTGGCGCGCACGACTACGATGCCGGTCGTCATGATCGGAGGGGCTGCGGCGACGGTGCAGTTTTCGGGACTCGCGCCCGGCCTGGTCGGCATTTATCAGATCAATGTGCTGGTGCCGGCTGAGTCCGCCAGCGGAACCGACGTGCCGGTCTCGATTTCGATGGACGGCGTGGCGTCCAACACGGTTAGTATGGCGGTAAGCGGGGGAGTCTCTCCCAACCCCGCACCGGTGATCTCCTCTCTCGCCCCTTTCTCGGCGGGTCCGGGCGGCGGTTCCGTAACCCTCACGGTCGCCGGTTCCGGATTCGTTCCATCGTCGGCCGTGACCTTCAACGGCCAGACTCTCAGCACTTCGTTCGTCACCGGCAGCCAACTGTCCGCGACGGTAAGCGCGTCCGATCTCGCGGCGGCCGGTGATTTTCCGGTTGCGGTCGTCAATCCATCACCCGGGGGCGGCAGTTCGAACGTCGCCAGTTTCATCGTGCAGGCAGGATTCGGCATGGGCCTCGACAGTTCCATCGCCTGGAGCGGGTACGCGCGCGACGACCGCCACAGCGGGCTTTCGCTAAATCCTTCGCAAGGCCTGAATACAATACGATGGAGCACACCGGTCGACCTCGCCCCGCAATACTCGCAAGGTGAATTGCTGATCCACTATGGATCGCCGCTCATCACCACCGCGAACACCGTGATCGTGCCTGTGAAGACCGGCGCGACTTCGGGGTTCCGGGTGGATGCCCACAGCGGCAGCGACGGCAGGCTTCTATGGAGTTTCAACAGCGATTACATTCTGCCGCCGCACAACTGGGTGCCGGAATTCTCTCCCACGCTGACGCCCGCATCGCGCCTCTATATTCCAGGAGCGGGTGGAACCGTCTACTACCGCGATGCGCCGGATTCGGCATCGGGGCCTCAAGGACAGATCGCGTTTTACGGCCTGGAGAACTACCAGGCCAACGAGCCGGCCTACAGCAAGAGCGTGATGATCAGCACGCCGATCACATCCGACTCCAACGGAAATATCTATTTCGGATTCCAGGTGGCCGGCATCACGCCATTGCCGCTGAAGAGCGGGATTGCGCGCATCGATTCCAGCGGACAGGGAATTTGGGTTGCCGCGTCGTCGGCTGCCAACGATTCCACCATTACCGAGGTGGCCCAGAACTGTGCTCCCGCTTTGAACGAAAGCCTGGGCGTGCTCTATATCGGCGTCAGCAATACTTCGGCAGGATATCTGCTGGCGCTGAACAGCAGCACGCTGCAGCCGATTGCGAAAATCCGTTTGCTCGACCCGAAGACCGGGCTGGCCGCGACCATTTCGGATGACGGGACAGCGTCGCCGGCCGTGGGACCGGACGGAGATGTGTACTACGGCGTGCTGGAGAACCCGCTGGGAACCAACAATGAGCGCGGATGGTTGCTGCATTTCGACGGCCTGCTCACGAAATCGAAAACACCCGCGGCCTTCGGCTGGGACGATACGCCCTCCCTGGTGCCAAGCTTCATGGCGCCTTCTTATACCGGCTCGTCTCCCTACCTGCTGATGACCAAGTACAACAACTACGCCGATACCGGCGGAAACGGTCAGAATCGAATTGCCGTGCTCGACCCAGACTCCACAGAGACCGATGCGGTGAGCGGGGTCACGGTCATGAAGGAAGTCCAAAGCATCCTGGGTACGACGCCGGACGGCGATCTTCCCGGCGTCAAGGAGTGGTGCATCAACGCGGCGGCTGTCGATCCTGCCACTGATTCCGTGCTGGCGGGAAGTGAGGATGGCAAGTTGTATCGTTGGGACTTGCGGACGAATTCGTTTTCGCAAGTGGTGGTGCTCACGCCTGGATTGGGAGAGGCGTACACGCCAACGCTGATCGGCCCGGACGGGACTGTTTACGCCATCAACAACGCCACCCTGTTTGCCGTCGGCCAGTAGGCGGCTATAGTGGGACGTGATCATTCGCAAGGACGACCACGGTCCATTCGACATCATCGGCGACGTTTACGGCTGCCTGGACGAGTTGCTGGAATTGGAAGGCCGGCTTCAGCCAGCGTAGGCGTTGACTCTCTCCTTTGACGTCCGCCAAACCCCTGCCAGGACCGGCGAATCCGATTTGACTTCGGACCCGCATTTCCATAACATTCTCTTACCAGTATGAAACCAGCCACCAAAGCTCTACCGCTACTTGGCCTGGCGTGTCTCGCGATGCTGTTTGGTTCCGACACCTACCAGAAGCCGCCGAAAGTCATCCTCGACCTGCTGAATTCGCCGGGTGCACCGGCGCTAGCCCTGAGCCCTACGCGCGATTTCGCGCTGCAGGCTCGTCCGGTCCGATATCCTCCCATCGCTGAATTGGCGCAGCCCATGCTTCGAATGGCCGGCATGCGCATCAATCCCAAAACCAACGGATTGCATAACGTCACCTTCAACAGCACACTGACGCTGCGCAAACTGCCGGAGGGCACCGAGATCAAGGTTGCGTTGCCGCCGAATCCGAAGCTCAGTCCGGGTCGCTGGAGTCCGGACGGCAAACATTTCTCGTTCACCAACACCACGGCGAACGCGATTGAACTGTGGGTCGGCGACACCACCGGAGCCACCCACAAGATCGCCAACCTGCGCCTCAATGAAGTGATGGGCGGCGCCGGCGGCGGGGCTCCGGGACGCGGCGGGGCCGGTGCTACCGGCGGGCCGGTACAGTGGCTCTCCGATAACCGTTCGTTGCTCGTCTTTACGGTCAGCGCCACCCGCGGACCGGCGCCGCCGGATGAACTGGTGCCGGAAGGCCCGCACATTCAGGAAAGCCTGGGCGGCGGCAAGGGCGTCGTAACCCACGAGGACATGCTGACGAATCCGCATGACGAGAAGGTTTGGGAATACTACGCTACGGCGCAACTGGCCATCGTCGATACGGTAACCGGAAAATCGACCAACATCGGCACGCCGGCGATCTATGAATCGGCGCGGCCCTCGCCGGATGGCAAGTACATCATCGTGACGGCGATTCACCATCCGTTCTCGTACCTGTATCAGGCGCGGCAATTCCCCAAGGAAGTCGACGTCTGGGATCGTACCGGCGCCAAAGTGCACCACATCGCCAGCATCCCGATGGCTACGGGCGGCCGGGGCGGCGGCGGACCGGATCCGACCGACGACCCGGCGGCGCAGGCCGCGGCGGAAGCAGCCATTCCGCGGGGTACTCAAAACCTGGAATGGCGGTTCAACGAACCGGCGACGCTGATGTGGCAGGAACCGCTGGGTCCCCCGCCGGCCCGCACGAACGCCACCGCCAATAATGGCGATGCAGCCTCCGGCAACGGTCGGGGCCGTGGCGGACGCGGGCGTGGCGGCGCGGCCCGGCCCGCACACCTGCTGGCGTTGAAAGCGCCATTCAACGGGACACCGGCCGAAGTCTTCAAATCCGAAACCGGCCTCAACGGCCTCTCCTGGTTCGAAAACGGCCACTGGGTGTTGACGGATGCCGGCGGCGGCGGGTTTGGCCGCGGCGGCGGGGGCGGCGGACGCGGCGGCAATCGTACGCCGACGCAGGCGAAGCTCTTCGATCTCGACAAGCCCGGCGATCCCGGCAAGGTGCTGTGGACGCGTAATCCCGCGGAGCGCTACTCCGACGTCGGCCGCCCCATGGAAAAGCCGATGCCCGGCGGTATGCGAGCCATCATCCTGGATGGCGACAACATCTTCATGCAGAGCAATGGTCCGTCGCCAACCGGCGATCATCCGTTCCTCAACCGCTATAACCTCACGACCGGGCAGACCGAGCAGATATTCAAGTCCGACGACATGCACAACGAAACCGTGGATGCGCTCATGGACGCTCACGGAACCAAGCTGCTGACGCGCCGCGAAAGCCCAACCGAGCCGCCGAATTACTATCTGCGATCCGGCGCTACGCTGACGGCGGTGACGCACGAGCCCGATCCGCAGCCCATCATGCGCCAGGTGAAAAAGATGCGCGTGGACTACAAACGGTCCGACGGTGTCGCACTCAACATGACGCTCTACCTGCCGCCCGACTATAAAGAAGGCACCCGCCTTCCGGCGGTGCTCTGGGCTTATCCGCGCGAGGTGGAGGACGCCGATTCGCTGGCGACCGTCACCGGGTCGACCCAAACCTTCACCACGGTCGGCGGATACTCGGAGATCTTCTTCGCCTTGGATGGATACGCGGTAATGGATAACGCCGCCTTCCCCGTGATCGGCGAGCCGCGAACGGTGAACGATCATTTTGTGGAAGAGATCACCAAGGACGCGGAAGCCGCCATCAAGAAGTGCGATGAGATGGGAGTCATCGATCCGAACCGCGTCGGAGTGGGCGGCCACAGCTACGGCGCGTTCATGACCGACAACCTGCTGGCGCACACCACGCTGTTCAAGGCGGGAATCGCCGAGAGCGGCGCACCCAATCGGACGCTCACTCCGTTCGGATTCCAGAACGAGCGCCGCACCATTTGGGAAGCGCGCGACACCTACCTAGCGATGTCGCCGTTCATGTTCGCCGACAAGGTGAAGACGCCTCTGCTGCTGATCCACGGCGAAGCGGACGACAACGACGGCACGTTCCCGATTCAATCCGAGCGGTTCTACGAAGCCGTCCGCGGCAACGGCGGGACGGTGCGGCTGGTATTCCTGCCGTATGAAGCGCACGGCTACCGTGCCCGCGAGACCATAGAGCACGTCAACTGGGAAAAGTTGACCTGGTTCGACAAGTACGTGAAGAACTGGAAACCGTCGACCGCGACGCCCACCAGCACCGAAGGGAATCACGGCCGGTAGTCATTCGTGTGTTAACTGCGACCGCTTTCTTACAGTGGCGGTTCCGATTTCGACCGTGAGCCGCGATCGTAAGGGAGCGGTCGGTTTTGCAATGAACCTCAATATGCGAACGAACATCTTGTTCACCTCAGCCGCGCTGCTCAGCGCGGCTTTTCTTTTGCCCGCGCAACGCGGCGGTCCCGG
>Ga0335079_10011389_pt1 | contig 10132 bp, 13 predicted proteins | sample Lox_Sample_33_FD_206719 | JGI IMG/M metagenome (GOLD analysis project Ga0335079, IMG submission 206719) | Soil microbial communities from Loxahatchee National Wildlife Refuge, Florida, United States - Lox_Sample_3.3 | ecosystem: Environmental > Terrestrial > Soil > Wetlands | place: USA...
CAATCGGTTTTTCGCCTCAGTAATGCTGGCCTTTTTCATCTAGCTAAAATAGCCTTTTTGCTCAAACTATTCAAGTCGCCCCATTCAACCGCACTGCCAACATCAACCTGCAAGGGGCAGTACGCGACGGAGAACTTCCGCGTCGCCGCCGACGCGACGAACGGCACGCTGGTGTCCTACGTGCTCACCGGCGTGATGCCGTCCGAACCAGAACCACTAATCCCCTGACGCAAACGGCAAAAAACCCTCCAGTCTTTCAGGCTGGAGGATCTGCCATTTGCCGCGTCGGTTTGTTCCACGCAGCAGCTCCGAGCTGCGCCACTATTTGTTTGTTTTCGGCCGTTGACGTTTTCGTAATCGCACGCCCGGTCCGGCGCCGTTTTCATCGATAAATTCGACGCCAGCTGCCTCAAATGCACGACGCACTGCCAGATCGTTCGCCTTTGTCATTGTCGTTTCACGTTCAGCGAGTTCAGCACGCCGGATCGTACGCAGGCTCACGGCTGATTCCTGCGACAGGTCCTCCGCGGACCATTTAATCAGTGCACGGGCGGCCCTGATCTGGTGGCTAGTCAAAGGTCTAGCTGGGCCTTGACTCATATAGTGACAAATGGCATTATTAGTGCCATTCCTTTCCTGTGACAGAGAGGCCATATTTGGCTGGAGGAAGAAGCCATGCAATCGAGTATGTGGACAAATCCGAATGGCGTTCGTCGCGGCTTCATCGGTGGCTCGGACGCCCGGATCATTATGGGAGCTGACGAAAACGCCCTTCTTCGCCTCTGGCGGGAAAAGCGCGGCGAAGTCGAGCCCGAGGACCTGTCGGGGAACCTGATCGTCCAGCTGGGGACCGTCACCGAACCGCTCAATCGGCTCTGGTTCGAGCGCAATACCGGACAGGTGATTAGGGATATTCAGAGCCGGGTCGAGCACCCAGTGATCCGTTGGATGGCAGCAACCCTCGACGGGGTGGTCGACGGCACCGGAGCGGTGTTCGAGGCAAAATTCATGCTGCCGTGGTCGTTTTCCGAGGAGGCAGCCGCCGAAAAGCACATGGCCCAACTCCAGCACAACATGTGGGTCACCAATGCCAAGGAGGCGGTGCTCTCCATTATCACAGGGGGTGGCAAGTGGGTGGAGATGACCATTCCTGCCGATTCGCTCTACCAGCACCTGTTGCTGACGGCGGAGAAGAAGTTCTGGCGCTGCGTGCAGTCGGGCGAGCCTCCACGGCTCTATCTGGCCGAACCGCCGCGGGCACGCATCGAGGCGGTTCGCATTGTCGATATGACCGCCTCCAATTCCTGGGCTGAGTTCGCCGGCCTCTTCCGCGACACCCATGCGGCCTACCTCGGCCATGAGCGCGCCAAGACCGAACTGAAGGCGCTCATGCCGGAGGATGCCAAGGAGGCGATCGGCCATGGCCTTCGGGCCAAGCGGTCAAAAGCCGGGGCGGTGAGCTTTGATTTGCTCGCGATGGAGGCCGCCCATGCATCGGTCTAGTGAATCGGTCGCGGCGCTCGCGGCTGCCCTTGCCAAAGCCCAGATCGAACTCGTCAACCCAGAGAAGTCGCTCACCGCAAGCATTCGCGACCGGCGCGGGGAGGGGGATCGCACCTTTCGCTATGCCCCATTGGCGAGCGGCCTCGATATCGTCCGCAGGACGCTCGGCAAGTACGAACTCGCCCTGATGCAGACCACGGCCCTGGACCAGCCGAGCGGCATGGTGAATCTGACCACCATTCTCGCTCATAGCTCGGGCGAATGGATGTCATCGGAATGGCCAGTGTGTTTGTCTTCCGACATTGCGGTTCCCCATCGGATGGGCGCCGCCCTGACCTACGCGCGTCGCTATTCCCTCTTTGCGCTGATTGGCATTGCCGGCGAGGACGATCTTGATGCCCCGGATCTTACGGTTAGATCGGAGACGCCAAGCGATTTGGACACTGGATTGGAGATACAGGTGAAGCCTGCCGAGCGACCCAAGGCAGATAGCTTCATCATCATGGGTCTGCCGCATCGCAAGAATCGGGGAGGGCTGCCGAAAGGCCACCGACCCGTGCTTGATCCGGAGCAATCGGCGGCCAAGTGCAATCAACTCGTTGAGGAGATCAACGCGCTCTCTTCGGCGGACGAAGCAGCAGACTGGGCGCGTTCGACCTTGCCGACAAAGAATGAGCTGACGATCGTCGATGCGCAGTTATTGGAGCAGGCCTTCGGATCGCGCATAGCCACACTGAGCGACGCAACTCCGACCGGCAGTGACCCTATGCCTGCCGCAAGCGACCACAGCACCGCAACGACTAAATCGCCCATGCCTCCAGCTTCGTTGCGGGCAGCGCCACCCAACCTCAATCTCATTGACGAAACGTCTCGCTTGCTCGGCGCGCCGCCGCGGCGCCGCGACAAGGCGCATCTGAAATTCGTGGCAACGCAGCCCTGCCTGGTCTGCGGCCGCCAGCCTTCCGACCCGCATCATCTGAAATTTGCACAAGTCCCTGCGCTCGGCCGCAAGGTCAGCGACGAATTCACCGTCCCGCTCTGCCGCAGCCATCATCGCGAGCTGCATCGATCAAGCGCAGAACGTTCCTGGTGGGAGCGGTTAGGCATCGATCCGATGCTGGCCGCAACCCGCCACTGGAAGGAGACCCATGATCGGCCAGGGTCAAGCGACAAGCCCGTAAACGGTGGCGAGCCGCCGCCGGATCGAAAACCGCGCAGCAATCGCAAAATCAAAACGGCGACGGACAAGCCGTCCGACCAATTGGTTGATGGTGGTAGCGGCAATGACCTCGCAAAAGCAGACTGACGCCAACCGCCGCAACGCCTTGCTCAGCACTGGACCGCGGACTGAGGATGGCAAACAGAAGCTGCCAATTTTGAATGTCAGCTTTTTCTGACGTTTTCGGGGCAACAGCGGACATGCCGCATACATTACTAATTCGACGCTAATGACCCTGGTTGTGTGAAAACGCCGTGCTTGATGTGATCGGCGCAATATGATTCAGCGATTCCGACGCGATTTGCGGAGGATCGAATGCGACGCTTCGTTGAGGGAATTGACCGCGCGCAAAGCACGCTGTTTCCGGAAAGCCTGGAAGATTGGATTTGCGAGGATAATCCGGTTCGGGTGATCGACTTGTTTGTCGATGAACTCGATCTGGGCGAGCTTGGGTTTGCCGAGCAACAGTCGGCGCGGGATGAGTGGAATGCTGGAGAGCGAGCGGGACGTCATCGATGCTCCTCTGCGAGTAGAATCTGAAACGACACTCGCTCGGCCGTCACGTGATCAACGCTAGGCTACCGACGCAGCCGATGCTGCGTTTATTTTTCTGCTGTTTGAAGTCGAACTGTGGACCTTGTATTCACGTGAGTAGTAATCTCCGCATTACGGGTTGCCTATCGAACCACGTTTCGCTGGTCGCGCTTTGATACTTTGATTGTCTGAATTGCAAGCCATATTAAGCTTGGTTCTGAGCCGTTGGGGAAGGCAATGCACCATGCCAGGAGATTGGGTCAAACACGTTGATCAGTGGTCAGGATACGAGCTAGCGCATCCGGCAGGATGGCAAGTACGGAACGTACGCGGTTCCATCGTTATAGCTGAGAACCCGAACGGACTGGTCATGGCATGGATTTCGTCAGTGCCTTTTGCTGGCGCAACATCTCTGCAAGATTTTGTGACAAAATATGTCGCCTCAACTCACGCAAGCGACCAAACGTTTGAAACCTCACCTGTTACCGATCCTGAACCGACGCCTGGAACAATAGTGCTTCGCGCTCGCAGCCGGTATGGCGCGTCTCAACTAGAAGGCTGCATGACCTTTACGTTTCGTGACACCAACGTTGTGGTTCGAGGATTCCGTGCGCCAGTGGATGGGTCATCTGCAACAAATCAAACGCCGCCACACTCGGCGGAACTGGTGGAAATTCTCAATAGCTTTCGCACAGTTCCATCGGTCGCACGTCAGCTATTTCACGAGCCGAAAGAAGGAGCGTTTGCGGTGGTCGTGCCGATGGGTTGGGTAACAAGTGGCAAGGTCTCACGCGGCATGTTGAGTGCGATGGTAACTTGCGAGTTTTCGACGCAATCAGATGCGCGCGGGCTGACGAAGGTGGGCGTCCCCGGAAGCTTTTGGTCATTTATGGATAGCTGGCTCGGTACCCGCTTCATGCCGGCTGGAAAATTTGCAGCCGAATGGCTTCCAAAGAAGCTGGCATTGAAAGACCTACGCGTAGAGAGATCCGAGGATTGGCCCGATTTGCTGCCGTTCCTTTATTCCGAAGCTGCACGTGTTGGCATGGGACCTAGCGATCTCGAAATCACGACGGCGCGCACCACAAGCACGTTCGACCTTGCAAACACGCGCGTGCGCCAGCATGTGTTTACCGCGACAACCCGACCACGCGGGGCTGCCGCAGCAACAAGTCCTCTTGCAGGTCAATGGATTGGTCAACTTCTTTCATATTACCACGCGCCGGAACGTGAATTCGATTCCATCCAGAGCGTCCTCGCGGGTATCGCAGGCTCATTTAAGCTCAATCCTGCTTGGCAGCAACGTGAGGCTGCAAAAGTCGCGGAGGAGCAAATGGTCAGTAACATGCTTTTCCAGCAAATGATGATCCAAAACCAACAAGCGCAACAGCGGTTCATGCAGACCCAGCATGCAATATGGGCGAACCAGCAGCACACCAGCGACTCGATCATGCAGACCTGGGAGCACAAGAATGCCGTCCAGGACCACGCCATGCATCAATGGTCGAATGCGACTCTTGGGCGAACTGATGTTGTCGATCCGTCCATGGGCACCGTCTATTCGGTGCAGAACAACTACGACCAATACTGGCATACGAACGATGGTTATATTGTGGGCGGCTCCTGGGGCACTCAGCCTGATCCCTCCTGGCAACAGCTAGAGCCTATCAAGCTGTAAGAGAGGTTGACCCTATAGCTGCGGAACACGAGTCCGTTCTTGGCACCTCGCTGCCAATCCGGCACGTCCGCTGTTCGGTCGTTATTGGGGGCTAAGCGGAAATGGCGCGGACATGCGGAATCGGCAGGTCCTGAACATCGGCAGGCCAGTTTCACGAATAAGTCGAGGCAATTCGGATTGGTCCCGATCTGTACGCGTCGGCCGTCTTCCAGTAGTTTGGCCCCAGTTGTACGCAAGCAATCGGGGATATTGTCAGTATTTACTGACCATCTCGTACACTCTCTGGAAGAGAGGGACGATCTGCTGCGAGGCTTGGTCACAAGCACTGCCGTCCGGTTTGCCGTGGTTGACCTCTTCATCGCTAATGCTGCTACCCCAGCCTGCCTTTGGTTGGGTTTGTGAACTTAAATATCTGATGGCGATTGAAATCCGCGGTAGGGCACCCCACGTAGAGAACTGGAGGCAAGAGACAAGCGGTACCTCTCTCAAGGCTGCCCGAAAACGGCGACGTTCAAGTAACAGCATTCATGCCGTCGGCAGGCAATCGGTCCCCAGATTGGTGTTAGGTGCGGGTGCGATCAGTACGCTGGCAAGACTGAAACCTAGAATGGCGTGAGAAAGTGTGTTTAGAAAATTCATGGCAACTCGGCAACAGCGATTGAACGACTTCAAACAGGATGGAGATCCGCCCGCCGGCGAGCCGATCGAATTACTGTGTGAAGATCATTGTGGCACCTATGTTGTTCCATTCCCTTGTCATTGGGTGAAGAATACGTGGCACTCTATGAAGTCAGATAACGCGATTGAAGCTACAGTTATCGGCTGGCGAAGAATGGAGATGCTACCGGCCTAATTACATTGGTTCACTGCAATGGACCAGAAGGATACGTGTTCCCGCTAGTTCTTCGGTAGGTCGTGTCGCAATAAGCGGAACCTGCTAGCACTTTCTCGAGGATGTAGCTTAGTAGCGTCTCCTCGACATTGGGGCCTCGGCTGCGTGCGCCCTTTCTGTCCCCCCGTCCCTGGGTGTACCGGTCGAGGTTTCGTGTTTCGGTCATCTCATTTGTGCGAGTGAACTGACGTCACCTATTGATTTCATTGCCTATCGGACAACGAGGTGCGGGCAGCTTCTTGCCCCGGCCTTGCCAAGGTCTTTCGGAGAATCGCTCAAGAAGAAAATCGAGGAAGTCGCGGATCTTTGGCAAACGGTGGTGACCGGGTAGATAGGGGGCCCCGGTAGGAACCGCCACCGCCTACGATCGTCTAGCGGCCCGCGATCGCTTTTTCGATCCAGCAATCAGCCTTCATTCCCGACTCCCATTTTAGAAGTCCAAATGGGTCACTTCGGATATTCCAGGTGTCGTGAACAACAAGAAACTTCTCCATATCGAATGAACGGCTGAACATCCGTCCATTTTTGATATCGAAGAATTGGCAGTTCGCCCGCTCGATTCTCCAATCGGTGCTGCCGGTATTACGAAAATGCAAGTACACGCGGCCGGCGAACTCGCTATTGTTGATGCGACCGCTCGCCATCACCGACTCTTGCTGTATATCCCACATCAAAATGCTCAGACCGGCTCGTGTGCACGCTTCGCAACGGAGCTCGCTGATGATCTGGGCGTTGGCGCAGATCATTGATAACAGAACCACAGTGAAAATTCCTAAGAAGGTGCGCATTTTCCCCCATCTAGCGCGCAAGTCCCTTGATCGCGCGCGCGGAAGCCCGTTGGCCTTGGTGCGGCAGTCGCGTCGCATTGAACTTCAGAATCTGACCAGAAAGCGATTAGTTGCTAGGCATGCTGTCACCGAGTCGCTGGAAATCAGCCAGAACCGCAGCGATCAGCTTTTGTCTTCGCGGATCCTGCGCGCTCAGACTGACAGCAAAGAGGTTTAACAGATATGTCGCCTTCCCAGCGGCTTCTGGCCAACTAGCCGCAGGCAGCGCGAGCAAATGCGATTCCAATTCCTCTTGGCGAAGTCGCAATGCTGTTTGATTGGCGGCCACTTCCGCCAATAGTCGGCGGAGGTCGGTCGCTTTTTGAGCCGACATTCCGCGATAGTCATCCAGATCGACTGTCTCGTCCGTCATGGCCGCCCATTCTCTCCGTGTTCGGATCCGATTTCCTTAGGGCTCACGCTTTGGCAGATTGGTTTCCTGGCCGCTTTCATCCCGAACTAATGCTGCCCGAAGGTCGCGGGGATCGATAGTAATCATCTCGACCGTTGATGTCCGAGATCGTCCCGGCACAAGGATCATGGTTGAGACACGGCGGTAGACCGGGAACGATAGTCCTTCGATAAGTTCTTCATCTGTCACGACCTGATATTCTCCCGGCGGCAAAACTCGATCGATTCCTTTGAGCAGAAATGTTTGGCGAAAGACAACGCTTTGCCTATGCGTTCGCGTAAGCATTGGGCTAGTTTGCCGTACGCCGGACCAATGGATAGTCGGTACTGTCGTATAGTGCGCGTATTGCGCGGCTACCAAGCCTCGCTTCTCCGACTTCGAGATATGTGCCCAGTAGCGAGTCTGCCGGCAGTTCCTCGATCGCAAAGCGGATTGCGTCAGCGGCCCGAACATACCTTCTGTAACTGACAAACTGACGCCGAAACTTGCGACCCTTCGCAGGAAATAGGTCTGCCGCAGCGTCGAAATCAAATGGCTTTGCTATCGTGTCGATATCACGAATTCCAGCACTGGTATTGGGATCGAACATTTGAGTCCCTTTCTTTGCTGCCACAAATTCAAACAACTTCAATCGGCCACATCCAAAACGCGGCCACGCCGAGGCAAATTGCAGCGACGATGGCCACGGCGAATATTGAAAGCCACATCATCCGAACTTTTTTGGCCCGCGGCAGAAGGTCCGCCCACCCGTAGGAAGGGATTTCAACCGCCGTATTCTGTGTAGGATATCGCGCAACCACCATGTGTGAAGGCGCGACGATCGCGGCGACCAACAGCACCATGATTACAATTTTCATTGCGGACCTTCTGCTCTGCCGCTCAGCGTCACAGCGACAAACCTCTGAGTATGGGAAAAGCCGAAGCCGCTCTTATGTCGGCTTTCGGATTTTCAGCGCAGCGCTAACTTCCTGGAGAATCGCCAGCTTGCGGTTGGCGATGGTTTCAGCTTTTGCGACGGTCGCGTGCGAGGATGCATTTGTCAGCTAGATTATTTGGCAAATTATGGATCAAGTATCCCTTGAATGCTCATCATTCAAACGATGCCATGAACGTATGCTCAAGATCCGGAAATACAAGCCGCTCAACATGAAATACTTCTGGTTTCATTGATCTTAACGAAGCAAATCGCAAACGTCATCGTTATTCGATGGACAACCTAGTCACTGCGGTGTATGGATAGGTAATCATCCAAATGACTCGGCTCTTCGTGGCGCGCGTTGCGCGCACCAAGGATTCATCAATGTGGTGGTTTAATCTGCTGGGTTTTGGAACCGTACTCGCGATTGGTTTCTTTATCGTTTGGTATCTCTTGAAACGAACAATGCCGCAGCAGCGATAGATCAAGTCCGTAGACGAATCACGACAGCTCCGCAGTCAAGGAGACTGCACCAGTTGGCCATCTATCGATATCTTGAAGACACCGCTTTCGAACCAGAAGACATCAAGGTGATAACCGCAGCATTTCGTGTTGCGTTAAAGGGCCTGCGCATTGTCGACGACAAAAGCCCGATGGCAGAGCTTATAGCCAAGAACATTGTTGACGTTGCGCGGCGTGGCGAACGGGATCCAACTCTCTTGCATGAAAGAGCTATGGGAATAGTGTTCGAAACAAGCTGCGATCATTGACAGAGCGAGATCGTGGAGCAGTAGGCATCAATTATGGATATAATTCATTACGTAACTTTGGCAGCGCTTTTTGCGAGTTGCGTCATTGGAGCTGTGTTTTACATCAGGTGGGCGATCTCAAAATGACCACGGTGACGCCGCCTCAGTTAGCAAAGCCATCAACGATGAAGCAATTTCTAGCGGTACTCATTTTCGCCAGTGTGGCGACAACGGTCGTCGCCGCAGATTTTGCTTCTTGCACCCATGAAGCCACTCAGCGCCGTGATGAATGCTTGCTGGAAACGGCAAAGAATGGAACGTCAGACGAAAGGTGCCATGTCAGTTACGAAAATGAGTGGCAGGAGTGTGGATATCAATACCCACAGAGGCGCGCCTCAGTTTGGCGGCCTCTTTCATTCAGGTCTTACGTCGGCGCAAGCGCGCGGTCAGGTCAGCATCCGTCGTCCTGAAGCGTTGTCTCCCACGGGAGTGGCCTCGCATGTTTAAGCGCAGTCCGCTTCATCCCGTAGAAGCGATTTTCTACCCGACCGCCTTCCTGATTGTGGTCATAGGATTCTGGATCTGGGTCTTCTTTAGCTAAAAACATCGAAACTCAGGACTGTCGAAAGTTAAGAGTCGCAGCCACGTCGGCTATTACCGCTTCGTAAAACTTGGCGACCCGCAATGAATTGAGCGCGAAGCGTTCCAATTCACAAGCTTAAACCTTTGTCTAAATGAGACGCGATGCTCATCTCTAGCAGTGGCCCGGGAGGGGCGGGCCATCCATAAATGGGGCATTTTGTCGAAGCTGACCCAACTCGTCAATTTGCAGCGAGACTTCGGTGCAGCGCAGCACCGTGCAGGGTTCGCGAACCGACGATGGTTAAACCCATCTTTCTCAGGTCATATCATTGTATGCACAATCTGTCGGATCGGCTTCATGAGCGCCCAAGCTCGGATCAAAACGGAATAGTGTGGAGCAATATGGGCAGACAATCTCGTTTAAATCGCCCATATTGAGGTAGACGTGTGGGTGATCTTGCGGCGGCTTGTCCCCAATGCACTTGAACTCGCGGCAGCCGATCCGCACGATCGGCACCCCGACTTCATTATGAAATTTCGGAAAACTTTCCATTCGTAGCGCGCGGCGCAGGCGACATTCGGAAGCTAATGCATTGGCAGGGATGCCGGAGTTTTGATCGCGGCAACACGGTTCTTGAACATCTTCTGCACCTTCTCGAAAGTGCTCACCTTGATTTGGCGCACGCGCTCACGCGAGACGCCGAATTCCTCAGCCAGATCCGCGAGCGTGAGCGGGTCCTCGGCCAGGCACAGCCCCTCGAGGATCCGCCGCTCGCGCTTGTTAAGCATGGTGAGCGCCTCGGACAGCATCTTGCGGCGG
>Ga0335079_10011391_pt1 | contig 10132 bp, 9 predicted proteins | sample Lox_Sample_33_FD_206719 | JGI IMG/M metagenome (GOLD analysis project Ga0335079, IMG submission 206719) | Soil microbial communities from Loxahatchee National Wildlife Refuge, Florida, United States - Lox_Sample_3.3 | ecosystem: Environmental > Terrestrial > Soil > Wetlands | place: USA: Florida...
AGAAGACGCAGCATTCGCCGTGGTACGAGGGGCAGACGATCAACCTCGCGATCGGGCAGGGCCTCCTCCAGGTGAGCCCGCTCCAGCTCGCGGTCGCGTATGCGGCGCTCGCGAACGGCGGCACGGTCGTGCGGCCGCACGTCGCCGACGCGGTCGTGCGCGGGAGCACCGTGACGAAGCTGCGCTTCCCGCCCGTGCGTCACGTGGCGCTCGTCGACGTCGACGCCATCCGGCAGGGTCTCTACCAGGCCGCCCACACCGGCACGTCGGCGTCGGTGTTCGCGAACTTTCCCGTCCCGGTCGCAGGCAAGACCGGAACGGCCGAGGCGCCGCCCGGCGACGACCACTCCTGGTACGCCTCGTGGGCTCCCGCCGGGAGCCATCCCGAGGTCGTCGTCGTCGTGATGATCGAGCACGGCGGCTTCGGCGCCGAGGCGGCAGCACCGGCGGCTCGCGACATCTACAAGGCGTTCTTCCACCTGAAGCACTGATCCAGCCAAGTGACAACTTGTCACTTGGCGCCCAGGGATCCGCGCCTACCCGCATTGCTGCGCTAGTAACAACTTGTTACTTGCCGAGTTTGGGGTGGGCCGCCGCGGCCTCGTGCTACGCATGGCCGGTGAGGGTGACGCCGAGCAGCAGCAGCGACAGCGCCGAGGTCGCGAACACCGTCAGACCGGCGACGCCGTTGAAGACCCGTCCGTTGCGATGCTCGCCCATCAGCTCCTCGTTCGACGCGAGCCGCCAGACGAAGACGAGCGTCACCGGCAGCAGCATTCCGTTGACGACCTGCACGAGCACGAGCAGGTGGATCACCGGCAGGCCGGGGATGAGCGCGACGAGCATCCCGACGGCGATGAGCGCCGTCAGCGTGCCGACGAAGACCGGAGCCTCGCGCGGGCGGCGCGCGAGCCCCTTCTCGAACCCGAACGTCTCGGCGATCACGTAGGCGGCGGTCACGGGCAGGATCGCGGCCGCGAGCAGGCTCGCGCCGAGCAGGCCGACGGCGAACAGCGCCTCGGCGAAGCGACCGGCAAACGGCTCGAGCGCCTTCGCGGCATCGGCCGCGCTCGCGACGTTGCGGTGGCCGTGCACGAACAGCGTCGCGCCGGTGGCGATGATGATGAAGCACGCGACGACGTTGGCGAAGATCGAGCCTGCGGTCACCTCGATGCGCTCCGCGTTCAGCTCGTCGACGCCGATGCCACGGTCGACGACCGCCGATTGCACGTAGAGCTGCATGAACGGCGTGATCGTCGTGCCGGCGGTGGCGATGAACAGGAACAGGTAAGGCCCGTTGAGCTGGATGTGCGGCGCGACGATCGCCTTGCCGACGCTGCCCCAGTGCGGGTGAGCAAGGATCGCCGCAACCGGGTAGGCGAAGAACGGGATCGTCATCGCGACGAAGATCCGCTCGGCGATCTTGTACGAGCCGCGCACGACGAGCAGCCAGATCATCACCGCCGCGATCGGCACCGACGCGTACTTCGGGACGTGAGCGAGCGACAGCGCGGCGCCGATGCCGACGAACTCGGAGATGCAGATGCCGAGGTTCGCGACGAGGACGGCGACGGTCGAGAGGAGCGACCAGCGCGGGCCGTACCGCTCGCGGATCAGCTCGGCGAGGCCCTTGCCCGTGACGGCGCCCATCCGGGCCGCCATCTCCTGGACGACGATGAGGCTGACGGTGATCAGCACCATCATCCAGAGCAGGTCGTAGCCGTACTTCGCGCCGACGGAGGAGTAGGTCGCGATGCCGCCGGCGTCGTTGCCGGCGTTGGCGGCGATCAGGCCCGGGCCGAGAATCGCGAGCAGCGCCAGCAGGCGCGCGGGTGGGCGCCTACGCGGGCGAAGGCGCGGCCGGCCGCCGAGCGCACGGCGGGCGGTTGCGCGGGCAGCACGGACTGTGCCCGCCATCCTGCTCACCCGCCGCAGGCACCCTCGCCTACTCCCCGCCCAGCATGCCGAAGTGCCGTCGCCAGCCCTGCGGGAGCACGACCTCGAGCACGTCGTCGACCGTGATCACGCCCACGAGATGCTCGTTCTCGTCGGTCACCGGCACGACGGTGAGGTCGAAGTCGGTCATGAGCCGGGCGACCTCCTCGAGCTCGGCGTCCGGCTGCACCGCCTGCACCGGCCGCAGCAGCTCGACCAGGCGAAGCCGCGGGTCGGCGCGCAGGAGCTCGGCGAGCCGGATGCCACCGCGAAGGCGATGGTGCGTGCTCATCGTGTAGACCCAGGCGGCGTTGTCCGCCGCGATCGGCGACGTGCGGACGCGCTCGATCGCCTCGGCGACCGTCGCCTGTCCGTACACGCAGACGAATTCGGGGCTCATCAGGCCGCCGGCCGTGGCGGGGTCGTAGCCGAGCAGCGCCCGCACGCGCCGCCGCTGCACGCCCTTGAGGAGCGAGACGATGGGCTCCCGGCGCTCCTCGTCGAGCTGGAGGACGAGGTCGGCCGCGTCGTCGGCTTCCATGTGCTCGAGGAGCGCGGCGATCTGTGCGTCCGTCCGCTCTTCCGCGAACTCGAGCCGGTGCTGCTCCTCGAGCTCCTCGAAGACGTCGGCCTCGAGCTCCGGGTCGGAGGCCACTGCGGCCATGATCTCGTCGCCCTGATGGTGCGATGCCGCCTCGACGAGGTCGGCGAGCTCGGCCGGGTGGAGCCGCGCGAGCTTGGGATGCGGGACGCGCAGGCGCACGGTCGGCACATGGCCGGTGAAGGGCTCGAGCGACGCCCAGTCGAGGAAGATGCCGAGCGAGACTCGCTGCCCGAGGGCGCGTGGAACGAGACGGCGCACGAGCCCGCGCAGGCTCACGTCGACGCCGACGACGCGGTACCAGCCGTCGATGCGTGCGAGCTCGATCTCGTTCGCGCGCACGAGCCGCGCGCCGTCGATGTTGATCAGCTGCCGGTCGAGCACGTCCTTCTTCAGCAGCACCTCGCTCTCGCGCCGCTGGAAGTGCTGCAGGTCGAGCCGGCCGAGCCGCAGGGTCACGCAGCCGACCGCCATCTCCTCCACCTGGTCGGCGGGCACGTACACCTGGCGTCCGGCCACGGTCGCAACGACGCCGCTGACGGGCGGATACTCGTCGCCGCCGAGCCGGACGATCAGGTCGTCGACGCGGCCGAGCCTCTCGCCGTCGGCGTCGCGCAGATCGCCCGGGACGACGAGCGAGAGATGGAGGACGAGCGGCAGCGTCGGGACAGTCGTAGCCACGAGGCGAGCCTAACCGTGCCAGCCACGGTGCCGCATAGCGGTTTCGTTAAGGGCCGGCGCCCGGAATCCCCCTCGTGGGTGACGAAACGGACTGCGATACTGCCGATCATTCGCGCTACGAACCATCCGGGCATGACGACGGACACGGTTCGGGAGTCGGGAAATGGCTGGAGCGGCCCGCGGGGAAGCGGGCCGCTTCCTTTTCCCGGAGTGCGCTCGCGGTTCTCGTGTGGAGAGTCCCGTCAGCTCGCCGCGCGCGCGGTCGACGTCTTGCCCTGGTAGATCCATCGGGGACCGCGATATCCTCTTGACACATGTCGTCTCGACGCCGTCGGGACCTGCGAAAGGAGCTTCCATGCGGACCTCAGTGAAGGCGACGTCCGCAGCCGCCTTCATCCTCGCGCTCGCACTCACCGGAGCACTGATCAGTGTCGGATCCAGCCACGCGTCGCCGGCCAACCCCCAGCCGCCCGTCCCGATCGGCATACCGTCGCTCACCGGCCTCCAGGTGGGGCAGACGCTCACCGCGACGCCCGGCACCTGGGCCGGCGGAACACCGATGACGTTCATCTACTTCTGGTTGCGCAGCAGCGCGACGGGCTTTTCGCTCATCCCCGGCGTCTCGGGCCCGACGTACACGACCACGGACGCGGACATCGGCCACAACATTTTCGTCCAGGTGAAGGCGACGAACTCCGACGGCTACCAGCTCGCGAACTCGGCGACGACGAGCCAGGTGACCGGAGCCACCGCAGCCGACACGGTCGCGCTACCCAGCGGCGGAGTGTCCGTGCTCGTCGACCACGTCGCGCTGCCGGACCGCCTGGTCGTCTCCTCCACGACCTTCTCGCCGACGACGATCAAGACCGGAGGCACGGTGACGGCGAACGTCGTCGTCACGGACGTGTCGGGCCACCCGGTGCGCGGCGCGTCGGTGCAGCTGATCCCGCTCCCGTACGGTGCCGTGGTGCGGCCCGCCGCCGCGACGACGGGCACCGACGGCAGCGTCTCGGTCTCGCTCAAGGCGACAGGGAAGCTCTCGACCGCGGGCAAGCTCGTCGGCGTCTACATCCAGGCGACGAAGCCCGGAGACGACGTCGCCAAGGGCGTGACCGCGAGCACGCTCGTGAACCTCACCGTCGGCCACTAGCGCTTGCCTGGAGTAGCCCCGCCCAGTGCGGGGCTACTCCACGGTCCCTCCGGCAGGATGCGCAGAGGCGGAGGCGAATCGAGGCCGTGTGCGCTGGAGGGCGACCGTCGCCTCGGTCGTGGTGTGCGCCGGTGCGGCTGCGGGAGGGCTCGTTGCCGCCGGCCGCCACGCTGCCGACGCGACCGCCCGTGCCGTCGGAGCCGGCGAAGGCTCGAGGCGCCCGCAGCTGCTCCACGTCGATTCGCACCTGCCCGACTGGCTTGCGCCAGGCGCGCGCGCCCACGTCGATGGGTTCGCCGGCGCAAACGAGCGGCTGCGGCTCGAGACGTCTAGCGGCGCTCTGCTCGCACGCACGACGAGTGGACCGCGCGGCCGCTTCCTCTTCCGCTTTCGCGCACCGGAGGCCGGCCGGTACCGGCTCCGCGTGGCCGGCACAGGCCGCACTGCCGCAGCGGGCGTCGTCGTCGTGCGGCCGCTCGTCCTCGATGCCGTTGGCGACGTCACGTTCGGGGAGCAGGTCGGCCCGGCGGTCTCCGCCTACGGCGGCGCCTACCCGTGGACGGGGGTGGCGCGAGTGCTCCGCGCAGCCGACATGACCACCGGCAACCTGGAGACGTCGGTGAGCACGCGCGGCACGGCCGGCGTCAAGCAGTACACCTTCCGCGGGCCGCCGCAGGCGCTCGCGCCGATGTCCCGGGTCGCCGGCTTCGACGTGCTGACGCTCGCGAACAACCATTCCGACGACTACGGCCCAGAGGCCCTGCTCGACACCGTTCGCTACGTTCGCGCCGCCGGCATCGAGCCGATCGGCGCAGGCGCGAACGAGCTGCTCGCCCGCCGGCCGGCGATCGTCGAGGCGGGCGGCCTGAAGGTCGCCTTCCTCGGGTACTCCGACATCAACCCGGCCGGCTTCCGTTCGACCGAGACCACCCCGGGCACGGCGACTGCCGACCCGGCCGCGATCATGGCGGACGTCCGGGCCGCCCGGCGCAGAGCCGACGTCGTCGTCTGCTTCATGCACTGGGGCGTCGAGCTGCACCCGCAGCCGGACTCCCGCCAGCAGCAACTTGCCGCCGCCTGTCTCTCGGGAGGCGCGCAGGTGGTGCTCGGCGCGCACCCGCACGTGCTCGGACCCGTCAGCCGGCCGACGGCGAGAAGCCTCGTCGCCTGGACGCTCGGCAACTTCCTCTTCCCGTCGGCCGGCGTCACCGCCCACACCGCGATCCTGCAGGTGCGTCTCGACGCTCGCGGCGTCCGCGGCTATCGCCTGCTGCCGGTTCAGATCGAAGGCTTCCGTCCGCGGCTCCTGTCGGCCGGTTCATCCCGCTGACGCCGCGCGACACCACCTCGGAGAATGACCGGTGGCGGAGTCCTTCGCCGCGGCTGCTCGTCCTTCGCCGCCTTCAGGTGGCGGCAGCCACCCTCGCCGCGCTCGTCGCGGCCGGCGCGCTCGCCGCATTCGCAGGCGTGGTCGCCGCGCTCGCGTGCGCGGGTGCCGCGGTCGTCGTCGGGCTCGCGGCGGAGCACATCGTCCAGCGGCGGTTCTCGGCGTGGCGCTACGCGGAGCGTGAGGACGACCTGCTCGTCGCGCGGGGCGTGCTCTTCTCCCGGCTCTCCGTCGTGCCGTACGGCCGGATGCAGTTCATCGACGTGACGGCCGGCCCGCTCGAGCGGTCTTTCCGGCTCGCGACCGTGCGCATGCACACGGCGGCGGCGGCGAGCGATGCGCGCATACCCGGGCTCGACCGCGAGGACGCGGCGCGCCTGCGTGACCGCCTCGCCGAGCTCGGGGAGGCCCAGGCGGCGGGACTGTGAGCGCGACGGACGGCTGGCAGCGCATGCACCCGCTCTCGCCGGTCGTGCGCGGCGGGCGGGCCACGATCGCCGTCGCGGTCATTCTCCTGCCAACGGTCGTCAGGGGCGGGTCCCTGGGCGACTCCTACGTGCAGCTCGCGCTCGTCGCCGTTCTCACCGCATTCGGCTTCCTCTCGTGGCTCGTCACGCGCTGGCGGATCGACGGCGACGACCTTCAGATCGAGACCGGCTTGCTGCGGCGCCAATCGCTGCGTTTCCCGCTCTCGCAGGTGCAAGCGGTCGACATCGTGCGGCCCGGGTTGGCCCGGATATTCCGCGTGGCGGAGTTGCGGTTGCGGATGGGAGGCGCGAGCGGCTCGACCGCACGGCTCGCCTACCTGCCGGAGCGGGAGGTCGAGCCGCTGCGCGTCCGGCTGCTCGCGCTCGCGCGCGGCGAGGAGCAAGACGGGGATGCGGAGACGCCCGACGCAGTCGTGGCGGAGCACGTCCTCACGACCGTTCCGACGGGCCGCCTCGTTGCATCGATCCTGATCAGCGACGTCGGAATCGTCGCCGAGGCCGTCGTCGCCGGGCTGATCGTCACCGCGCTGCTGGCGCCGGCGGCGGCAACCGGAGTCGTGAGCGGCGGCACCGTCTGGATCGTCAGCGCGCTCACCCTCGTCTGGCGGCGCTTCAACCAGGAGTACCGGCTGACGGTCGCGGAGGGCCCAGACGGCCTGCACGTCCGCTCCGGCCTCGTCGCGCTCACCGCCGAGACGATCCGGCCGGGCCGCGTGCAGGCCGTCCGTATGGTCGAGCCGCTGCTCTGGCGCCTGCTCGGCTGGTGCAGGCTCGAGGTCGACCTCGCGGGCCGGCAGCGCGCGAAGGGAGAGGGCGAGGCGCAGCGGCGGGCGTTGCGCGCCGTGCTCCCGGTCGGCAGCCGGTCGCTGGCCGAGGAGCTGCTCGACCGGGTCGTCCCCGACCGGCCGCGAGAGCAGTCGAGGCCGCCGCGCCGCGCGCGCTGGAAGAGCCCGCTGCGCTACCGCATGATCGCGTGGGGCAGGACGGAGACGTGCGTCGCGACGACGAGCGGCCGGCTCCGGCGCGTCACCTGCTGGGTTCCCCTGCAGAAGGTGCAGAGCCTGCGACGAGTGCAGGGCCCGGTGCAGCGGAGCCTGCACCTCGCGAGCGTGCACGTCGACACGGCGGGCCGGAACGTCCACGCGACGCTGCGCGACCGGGACGTCGACGAGGCCGACCGGGCGCTCGCGCAGCTCACCGCTCTCGCCCGGGAGGCCCGCCGCGACCCCTCCGGTTCAGCGGGCGAGGCGACCGACCAATGAGGAGGCAGTCGCGACACCGACGATGAGCGCGAGTGCCAGGACGCCGAAGTCGAGCGTCAGGTGCGCGTGCGAGTGGATGAGCAGTCCGCGGAGTGCGTCGACTTCGTAGCTGAGCGGGTTCACGCGGCTGAGCACCTGGAGCCAGCCCGGCATGACGCTCACCGGATAGAGCGCGCTGGACGCGAAGAACAACGGCATCGTGATCATCTGTCCGATCCCGATCAGCCGGTCTCGCTTCAGCACGACGCCGGCGATCGTCATCGACAGGCAGGCAAAGAAGCCGGAGCCCATCATCACGATCGCGAATGCGCCGAGCACTCGCAGGGGGTTCCCGGTCAGCGCCACGCCGAGGACGACCGAGAGGATGAGCACGACCACGACCTGGACGAGCGACCGGATGCCGGCGGCGAACGCCTTGCCGAGGATGAGGGCCGATCGCGGGGTGGGCGTGACGAGAAGCTTGGTCAGCACCCCGGCGTCGCGTTCCCAGATGATCTGGATGCCGTAGAAGATCGCGACGAACATCCCCGACTGGGCGATGATCCCCGGTGCGAGGAAGTCCAGATAGGGGACGCTGCCGGTAGGGATGGCGTGAAGCCGGTTGAACGTCTCTCCGAAGATGACGAGCCACAGCACCGGCTGGACCGCGCGGGTGAAGATCTCGGTGCGGTCGTGTCGGAGCTTCTGGAGCTCCACGACGCAGAACGTGGCCACCCTGTTCGGGAACTGCTGCCAGATCGCTGGATCCGCGACGACGACGGCGTCAGCCAACGCGACCTGCCGTGCGACGAGTCCTGCGGACTTCACGTATGCCTCGCTTCGTGTCGGTTTCCTCGTCGAGACTGTCGCCGGTGTACCGGCGAAAGACGTCTTCCAGGGTCGCGTCCGGACCGAGCTCGAGCCTCAGAGCGTGCGGCGCGCCCACTGCCCGGATGCGCCCGAGATGCATGAGGGCGACCCGGTCGCACAGGAGATCGGCTTCCTCCATGTAGTGCGTGGTGAGCAGGACGGTCATGCCCGTCGCCTGCTGCAGCTCCTCCACCCTCTGCCACACCCCGTCGCGCGCCACCGGGTCGAGTCCGAGCGTCGGCTCGTCGAGCACGAGCAGCTGCGGCCGGTTGACGAGCGCCTGAGCGAGCTCGAGCCGCCGGATCATGCCGCCCGAGTACGTGCCGGCCAGGCGGTTGGCGACGTCGCCGAGCCCCATCACCTCCAGGGCGTCTGCCACCCGTTCCTTGCGCTCTGCGCGGGGAACGTCGAACAGGCGGGCGAACCAGCTGACGTTCTCGCGTCCGGTCAGCGCGGCTTCGATCGACAGCTGCTGCGGGACGTAGCCGAGACGCCGGCGGACGGCCATCGGCGACTTGCGCACGTCGAAGCCGAGGACCTCGATGCGGCCCTCCTGGATCGGCAGCAGCGTGTTGACCACCCGGATCGTCGTGGTCTTGCCGGCCCCGTTCGGGCCGAGAAGGCCGAACATCTCGCCCTGCTCGATTGTGAGGTCGATCCCGTCGACGGCCGGGTGGTCGCCGAAGCGGTGCCGCAGGCCTTCGCACAAGAGGGCCGGTGCTTCACTCATCGGAGCCCTCCCGGTCGGGGAGCCGTCCGGCCAACCGTCCGAGCACGGCGAGCGCCCCGACCAGACCGCGCTGATCGGCGGGCGACAGCTGCGCCATCGCAGCGCTCAGCATGGCCACCCGCCGGTCGCGGAAGGCGTCGGCCTTGCGCTGCATCCCGGCGGTCAGCTCCAGTCGCGCGACACGACGGTCCGAATCGTCCGCTCTCCGCCTCAACAATCCGGCGTCCGTGAGCTGTCGCACGAGCGTGCTCACCGTGTTGGGCGCGAGTCGCAACTCGCCGGCGGCCTCGGTGACCGACACGCCCGGACGGCGGCGCACGAGGCGCACGAGGTCGACCTGAGAGCCCGTGAGCGCCGAGAGCTCCACCGGTCGTCCTGCGACGAGGCGTCCGCTCCGGCGAATCGAGGCCATCGTCGCGAGGAGCTCGTCGGCGAGCGCCGACAGTCCGATCGCGTCGCCGGCAGCGACTTCGACTGCGCCTCGTCGCCTGGCCGCTGAGTGCTTGGCCGTCGGCATGCCTCGAATTATACCTCTGGCACAGAGGTATTACCCGGCTAGGTCGAAGGTCGGGAGGGATTTGGCCGATCGGCGGACGCGCGCCTGCCTCCGCGGACCTAGGGTCATGAGCGATGGGCGAGCGTCTCTGGACGTACGCTCGCCGACATCGCTTCCCGCGCTGCCTCAGGCGAGCAGCGATCGTCGCCGGGCTCACGGTCCTGCTTGCCGCGGGATACGCGGCGGCGGCTGGGATCGGCGGCATCACGGTTTTCAGCACCGGCCTCAGGGCCAACCAAGGATTCCAGCCAGGCGCCATCGTGGCGGGTTCCGACGGTGCACTCTGGTGGGGCTCTCTCGCCACCACGGCATCGGTGATCGGTCGTATCACGCCGAGTGGCGCGGTCAGCACGTTCACGACCGGCCTGGATCAGGGGTCGAGTTCCGACCTTATGGACCACAGAGGAGGTCGAGCGAGCACGCTCCCGGCACGCCGGCAGACTTTTGCAGATCGGCGACGGACCGCAGTGCCGTTTGGGTCCTAGCAGCCGTA
>Ga0335079_10011393_pt1 | contig 10131 bp, 10 predicted proteins | sample Lox_Sample_33_FD_206719 | JGI IMG/M metagenome (GOLD analysis project Ga0335079, IMG submission 206719) | Soil microbial communities from Loxahatchee National Wildlife Refuge, Florida, United States - Lox_Sample_3.3 | ecosystem: Environmental > Terrestrial > Soil > Wetlands | place: USA...
CTTCGAAGGGGTGTCGAGGCGCGCGATCTGTCACGGCGCGGGCGCCGTGACAGATCGCATGGCTTCGGTCGCTGCGCTCTACTCCGGCAGCGCGAACGCGAACAGCGCGGATCCACCCGCCTGGGCGAGGGCCCCGGGGTAGAACCCTTCCGTCCAGGCACCGTACCCGACCGGGACGGCGATGTACTGCCGTCCGTCGACGCTGTAGGAGCAGGGGCTCGAGTGGTGGCCGCTGCCGCAGGTGAACTGCCACAGCAGCTCCCCGCTGCTGGCGTTGAACCCCCGGAATATCCCCGCCGGGTCCCCGGTGAACACGAGGTCGCCGGCCGTGGCCAGCACCGACGCGGTCATTGGGTGCTCATTCCGGAAGCGCCACTTTTCCTGACCCGTGGCTGGATCGACGGCGGACAGATAGCCGGACACGTCCTCGGTGTCCACGGCCACGCCCGCGCCCCAGTACGGGATGCTCTCCTTGAACTCCCGGCGCCGTCGCGTGGCCGTCGCGCCGACATCCTGCACCGGCGCATAGAACAGCCCCGTCTTCGGGCTGTAGGCGGCATGCGTCCACTCCTTGGCGCCGGCCGGGCCGGGCCAGAAGTGGACGGGCTCCCCCTCCTTGTCGGGGAACACGCGTGGCGTCACCTTGCCGTTCGAGTCGATCTCCCCCCAGGTGATGCGATCGACGAACGGCACGACCCGGATCAGGCTGCAGTCCGTGCGATCCAGGACGAAGAAGTACCCGTTCTTGTCGAAATGTCCCGAGCACTTCCGCCCGTCCATCTCGAACAGGATGTTCTCCATCGTCGAGTCGTAGTCCCACACGTCGTGCGGGGTGTACTGATAGTGCGCCTTCTTCTCGCCGGTGTCCGGGTCGACCGCCACCACGCAGTTGGTGAAGAGGTTGTCCCCTTCCCGAACCCCTCCGTCGAAGTCGGGGCACGGATTGCCCGTGTTGAAGTACAGGAGGTTGAGCTCCTGGTCGAACGTCGGCGTGGTCCAGCAGTTCGCACCGCCCCGCGCCCAGGGCTCGCCCTCGGCCGGCCAGCTGTCGCCCCCGGGCTCATCGGGCTTCGGGATCATGTAGCAGCGCCACACGCGCTCTCCGGTCTCGAGCTTGAACGCGTCGGCGTGGCCGCGCACCCCGAACTCGCCGCCGGAGCTCCCGACGATCACCATGTCCTTCACGATCAGCGGGGCGACCGTCGCGCTCTCGCCGGCCCGCACATCCCCGTATGGCTGGTCCCAGATGAGCTGACCGGTCGTGGCGTCGAGGGCGATGACGTGCGCGTTGAGCGTGGTCATGAAGACCTTCCCGGCCGCGACAGCACACCCACGGTTTACGTTGCCGCAGCACAGGCGCACGTCGTATGGGGACGCACGGTGGTAGCGCCACAACTCGGCTCCGGTCTTGGCGTCAAGCGCCCACACCCAGCCATCCCAGCCGGTGACGTACATGATGCCGTCGACGACGAGCGGCGACGCCTCGAACGAGTACGTCGAGGCGCCGGAGTGCATGCCTACCGATCCGCACTGGAACACCCATGCGGGCCTCAGGTCCTTGACGTTCGAGGTGTTGATCTGGTCGAGCAAGCTGTAGCGCTGCCCGTCGTAGGCGCCGTAGTACGTGAGCCAGTTGTGCGGCTCCGCCTCGCGGGCCTCGAGGATCCGGTCGTAGTTGACGCCTTTCGCTACGGGCGGTGCACTGCCGATGTAGCCGGGGCTCAGATTCCGGAAGTCGACGGCCTCGCCTGCGTCGACGTACTCAGTCTCAGTTGCCATCAACTGCTCCTTTCTACGGCCGCGGCTGGGGCGGGCGGTCGAGCTTGGCTTCGTCCGGAACTTCGCCTCCGACGACGATCGTGCCGGTCAGGCCGCCGCCCTCGTCGTTTCCGGTCCGGGAGCCGTACCAGTAGTAGCCCGGGCCGTCGAGCTCGAGGGTTGCCCTTCCTTTCGAAAAATTCACCAGCCAGATGAACTTGGCGTCGCCGTTACACGGCAAGACCGCGCAGTGTGAGTTGTTGTCGTCGTTGACTATCTCCAGCTCCAGCACGCCCCCGTGCGGGAGGACCAGGACCCCGGGATCGAAGACCAGCTCGTCCAGAGGGATCCGGACGGTGGCGTGCATCTTGCCGTCGGATCCCTCCTCGGCGACCTCCACATTTCCGCGGCCCAGGATCCGCCCGAGCGTCACCCCATTCTGTTTTGCCAGTCCCTCGATAACAGTCTTATCGGCAGTGGCAGCCACGCGACTCTCTCCTTCCATCCGGAAAATGGGCTCAAAAAACCTAACAGGGGTGCGCGCGCTACACAACCTGACCGTCAGTCACAAGAAGTTCTGTCCGACCGGTCAGGACATATGACTGACCGATCGGACAGGTAGTGACACTCACCGGTCAGTCAAGTCGATGCCGGCGGGCCGGGCAAAACGGTCACCACGCGACTTTCAGCCCAGCGAAATCGTCTCGGCGCCCGCCACGCGCAGATGGTCGAGCACGGTCCCGCTCGACTCGCGCAGTCGCAGCGCCTCGGCCAGTGCCTCGTTGCGGCCGCCGGCGAGCGCGTCGGCGAGGAGCGCCCCGCCGTGCGCGGCCGCACTGGCGCGACCGGGAGCGAGCGGTATCACCGGGCCGAGGTCACCTACCGATGTGGAAAGCACCGCTACCAGCCCGGGCAGGCGGGTCAGACGGCCGGAGACGACGATCTCGTGCGGGGTCGGGACGCTGACGGCCAGGCTGCGCACGGCCTTGGCGGCGGCCTCGAGCAACGCCGTCCAGCCCTCCGCGTGAGCGGGCGAGGCCCACAGCGCGTGCAGGTCGGTGACGTCGAGGCTGCCGTCCGGATCCAGCGCCCCGCCGCTGTACAGGGTGTCCTTGCGCAGCGCAGGCCCGAGCAGGTACGCGAGCTCGCCGTCCAGCGCCCCGGCTGCGCGCAGACCGAGTGGTCCCGACGACCCGCCGATCCCGTCGACGATCTGGCCGCCGGCGACCGCCACCGCCGCGGTGAACGCTCCGCCCAGCTCGAGCAGGATCATCTCCGTTGCGTGAATTGCGATCGCACGCCGGGTGGTTTGATCGACGATCGCGCATGCGGCCGCGCACACCTTGTCCGCCGTCCCGAGGTCGATCCGGTTGTACTTGCGGTGACGCGGAACCGTCGGCAGATGGATGACACCAGGACCGAACACGACCGGCAACCCGCTGCCCGCGAGCGCTCTGAGCAGCGACCGCATCCCGCCGACCCCGGCGTCCGCGCGAGCCTCGTCGGGCCTGACCAGCACCATCTCTGACAGCTCGCGCTCGCCGACGTCCGCGGCCGTTACGAGCGGCAGCCCGTAGCCGCTCGGACCGTAGACGAGGTCGTACGGGCCGTGGCGCGCGAGCGCGTCGAGCAACGGGGCGCTGTCGGCGCTGAGCGCGCCGGTTTCGAACACCTCCTCCACGACCGGCTCGCCATCCTGCAGGACGCACAGGTCAAACGACACGGTTCCCGGGTCGACGCCGGCTACCCGGGGCATATGAGATCGGTCGGCGGCGCCTGACGGCGGCGCCTTATGAAATCGGTCGGCGGCGCCTGACGGCGGCGCCTTATGAAATTGGTCGGCGGCGCCTGACGGCGGCGCCTTATCATTGGATCATGAGCTCAACGAAGGACAAGCCGCGCACCTACAGCGAGGACGAGATTCCCGCCAAGTTCTCCGAGTACGGCCTCGACGCGTGGTACTACGAGGACAAGTGGATTCGGCGCAAGTACAACACCGACGGGTGGCCGACGACGCTGATGGCGGTCAATGCCGTGGGGTACCTGTGCGAGGCCGCCGGCCATCACGCTGACCTGAACGTCACCTGGGGCAAGCTCTGGGTCAAGCTGGCCACGCACTCGGCGGGCGGGATCACCGACAAGGACTTCACGCTGGCGCGCAAGATCGAGGATACGATCCTGTGGCGACCGGACGCCGACGGGCCGCTCGACGGGCCGATGGGCAAGTTCGTGTTCTCCAAGTAGGCGGGGAAATTCGGCTCGAGCTGCCATCGTCTGGTCCCGGCGACCGGGCCGAATTCCCCTAAAGGAATCCAGGCTCATGCACGTTCGAACGTCTACCGCTGTCCGCGCCGGATTCCGCAGTCACAGCGCCTCGAGCGCGACATCGTAGACGCCCTCGAGATCGAGGACCGTCCCCTTCGCCTCGAACATCCTGCGGATGCAGGCCTTTTGCAGCTTCATCTTGGGCCCACCGACGCCGATCGCGCCGAGCTTCTTGACGCCGTCCTCCTCGTCGAGGTTGTCGCCGCGGTCGACGCCCTCGATACCCACGGGCTCGGCCGCCGAGTAGTCGACGACGACGCGGACGCCCTCCCGCGCCCAGCCGCTTCGGCGCAGGATCCGCGTGCCGGCGGGACCGGCGGCGAACACGACCGCGCGGCCGGCGAGCGCCGCTTCGAGCTCGTCACTCGACGCCGGCTCGACGACCTCGAACCCCGCCTCCTCCGCGACCGGGATGCCCGACGCGCGGCGATGGCCCTCGATCACGTCGGGCGGGAAGGTGAACATCGTTACCTCGGCGCCCTCGCGCTGGAGCAGCTCCGCCGTGCGCAGCCCGACCGGCCCGACTCCGATCACCGCAGCGCGGCTGCCCTTCAGCTCGACCGCGCCGCGGACGCGCGCCACGGCGGCGGCCGCGGTCGTATTCGAGCCGTCGGAGTCGAGCATGATCGAGGGCTTGAATGGCTCGAAGAACAACTTCTGCGCCGCCTCGAACACGGCCTCACCGTCGCGGACCTTCGATCCGCCGACCCAGAAGGCGGTGTTGGCGAGACCGTCGGGACCGCGCGGGAAGATCGCGCCCTGAACGACTCCCGTCAGGTTGTCGGGGGTGATCTGGCCGTATCCGGCCACGACGTCGACGTCGGCGTCGTAGGCGGCGATCGCGTCGAACGCGCTCGGATGCTGGTCGGTGTCCAGCTGGATCAGGATCTTCTTCATCGAATGTCCTCCCGTCGGGGTTCGGGAAAGCTCAGGATGCCCCAGTCCAGGGGGCCCTCCTGGCGGTAGCTCTTGTGCAGGCCGCGTGCGATCGTGGCCTTCATCAGCTCCTTGCCGAGATAGAAGGCGTGCGAGGCGTCGCGCACGCCGAGTTGATCGAACACCGCGTACATGCTCGCCTCGCGGATGAATCGCTCGCCGTTGAACGCGTACAGCCAGTCGTCATCGGCGAACAGGCGGTAGTTGGCGTCCGCGATCTGGGCCTGCATCGCGCGCAGTTCCTCTTCGGTCGGCGCGCGCATCGACTCGTCCTTGCTCGTGACCAGGCCGCCGTCGATGTGCTTCGGGGGTCGCGCCTGGCGCTGGGCCAGATGCATGATCTGTGCCGCCAGCACCGTCTCGCGCACCGCTCCGCGCGCCCATCCGATCACCTCAGTGGTCAGGACCGCGCCGATGCGAACCTCCTGACAGAAGCCGATCAGCAGCGCGGTGACACCCGTCGAGTCGGCCTCGGTCAGCTCGGTCAGATTGCCGATACCCATCAGCATGTCGGCGTCGGGATGGCGGCGACGGACCTCGACGTAGCGGGCCAGCGACGCCGCGAAGCCCGAGTTGATCGGGGCGAGGATCGAGTCGAGCAGGTAGGCACGGTCGAGCTGCTCCATCCGAGCGGCCATTCGGTCCAGGCCGTCGAGGTCGTCGGGGTCGTCGGTGATCAGCACCGGCGTCGCGTGCAGTCCGTCCGCGAGGTCGATCGTGTTCGGTGTCAGGCTGAGCACGTAATCCACGCCGGCGGCATCCGCCATCCGGATGTGCTCGGGGTCGAGCGTGTCGATGCTGACCGACAGCCCGCGCTCGCGGAGCGCCGCGATCGTCGGCGGCCCCTCGGCCAGCCACGAGCGGTCGAGCGACAGGCCGAGGTCGATCACGTCGGCCCCCTCCGCACGGTAGGCCTCGGCCCGGTCGATCACCTGCTCGAGCGACAGCGATTGCACGCCGTTGATCTCGGCGAACACGCGGACGTCCCGCGGGCCGAGCTCGGCGCGGACGGCCTCCCGTCCGTACCACTCCGGCAGCGCGCGGACGTCCGCCGGGCCCTTGCGAACGGGGAGGCCGGTGGCCTGCTCGAGCGTGGCCACGTCGCCGTCGCACAGCCCGGGAATCACGATGTTGTCCACCCCGGTCGGCACCTCCAGGCGCCGGGCGATCCAGCGCGTCGTCATCAATGCGGCGACGCTGATGTTCATCACCGCGATCCGGTGGTTGATTTCCAACTCGGACACGACGTTGCGCAGCGCCGGCTCGGCCAGGCGGCCGGTGACGAACAGCGTCTCAGCCAAGCGCGCCGCCGTTGACGTTCAACGCCTGGCCGGTGACGAACGCGGCGGCCGGTGAAGCCAGCCAAACGGCGGCGCCGGCGACGTCCTCCGGCCGGCCCCAACGGCGGAGCGGCGTCCGCGCCGCGACCTTGTCGTAGAAGGCCCGGTCGACGCCTGCGCCGTAGGCCGTCTCGATCCAGCCCGGACACACCACGTTCACGCGCACGCCGGGGGCGACCGAGCGCGCGAACGACTTGGAGAAGCCGATCACGCCCGCTTTCACGGCGGCGAACAGCTCGGGGTTGTCACCCGCCATCCCGTCGATCGTCGCGTGATCCCAGCCCATGTTGAGGATGCAGCCGCCGGATCGCATCCGCGCGGCTACCAGCTGCGAGCAGCGGATCGTGCCCTTCAGATCGAGCTCGAGCAGCGCCTCGAGCTTGCGCTCGGCCGGCCACTGCGCCGCCTCCCCGGTGAGTACGTCGGCGCCGGCGTTGTTGACCCACACTTCGACGGTCTCGAACGCGGCGAACGCTTGTTTGACGATCGAGGTGCACCCCTCCGACGTGCTGAGGTCGGCCTGCAAGAGCGCGTGTCCCCGCCCCCCGAGCTCGTCGGCGAGGGCCTGTGCCTCCTCGATGGAGTGACAGAAGCCGATGCCGACGCGCGCGCCCGCGGCGGCGAAGGCGGCGGCGATCGCTCTTCCGATCCCGGAGCTCGCTCCCGTGACGACGGTGCGCAGACCGGCGAGCGGAGACTCTCCGGTCTGCGCGATCGGTGGCTCGGGGCCGGCCGCCGTTACCCCTCGGCGCCGCCGGCGAACGGGTGCCGCGCGGCGGGCGTGTCGGCCAGGACCTTGTCGACGCTCGGCTCACCGCCCAGAGCGCGGGCGATCGACGCCTTCACTGCCTCGTAGTTCCAGTCGTAGATCTTCTTGTCGTCCTCGGCCTCCCAGTGGATGAACACGCCGACGATGATCGCCAGGTCGTCGACCTGGTCCTTCGGGATGACGCCCTCGGCGACCGAGTCCACGACGGCGCGGGAGACCGCGGCCTGGGCGGGACCGAACAGCTGCACGGCCTGCTTGGCGCCCTTGATCGTCACCTTGTTGGTGATCACCGTGTCGGGCTTGGCCGGGAGGTTGGGGGTGACGACCGCCAGCAGGTTGGTGTGACCTTCGGACTCGTTGACGAAGGCATGGGCGAATGCTTCGCCGACCGGGCCGCTCTTCGACCCGAGCAGGAGGTCGATGTGAGCGACCTCGTTACCTTCGCCGACGAGAGCCTCGCCGGTTGCCAGGGTGATGGCCATGAAGTGAGTCTCCTCTCTCCTGTCGTATGGTGACGCTAGTGGACGCAACCCTAGCTCACTCACGACTGAGCCGGGATGTGCTCGCACATCAAGTCCAATTAGCGTGCCTGCTGGAGGTGTCAGCAGCCAAGCCGGGCAACGTCACGCCCGCGCACGACTTCTCCGATACGACGTACGTCGACATGGTGCGCTCGGCCCTGGCGCTCGGCTTGGTATTCGCGCGCCGGCGCGCCCGACGGCGAGGTGTGGGGGAGCTGATCGTGGACGGGGTGAGCGCGACCGCGCGCGTCACCGATGCCAACACCAACCTCGGGATCGTGCTCCTGTTCGCGCCGCTGGTCCGGGCGGAGGCGACCCGGCGAGCGGATGAATCGCTGCGTATGGCGACCGAGCGAGTCCTCGGTGCGCTCGACGTCGACGATGCCGCCGCGGCATTTGCGGCAATCGTCCGGGCACAGCCCGGTGGCCTCGGCGAGGTCCCCGAGCACGACGTCAGGGTGCCGGCGCGGGTCGGGTTGCGCGAGGCGATGGCTGCCGCCGCGCACCGCGACAGCATCGCCTCGGAGTACGCCACCGGTTACGCGATCGTGTTCGACACCGGGCTCCCGCTGCTGGCGCAAGCGCTCGGCGATGGCGCCCGGACGCTCGATGCGATCGTCTCGCTTCACGTCGGGCTGCTCGCGTCGCACCCCGACACCCTGATCGAGCGCAAGGCCGGCGCCGCGTCGGCACGGGCCGTGACGGCGGCCGCGCGCGACGTCCAGGCCGGCGTCCGGACGCTCTCGTCGTTCGACGCGTCGCTGCGCGGGCTCGATCACCGGCTGAACCCGGGTACGACCGCCGACCTGGTCGCGGCGACGCTGCTCGCGGCGCTGCTCAGCGGAGCGAAGCTCCCGTGAGGGTGCTCGTCGTGGCTGTGAGCGCGCGGATGCTCGCCGAGCTGGCCGTGGCCGACGGTTACGACGTGATCGCGCTCGACCGGTTCGGCGACGTCGACCTGCGCGCGGTGGCGCCGTGCGCTACGGCGGGTGCGAACGCCGCGCTGGCGGAGCTCGCGGACGGGATCGACACCGACGCGGTCGTGTACGGCGCGGGGTTCGAGAACCGCCCGGACCTGGTGGCGCGGGTGGCCGATGGCCGCGAGCTGCTGGGAACGCCGCCGGAGCTGCTGCCGGCGGTGCGCGACCCGTGGGCCGTGGGCGCCACGGCGCGGGCGGCCGGCGCGCGCGCGCCCGAGACTCGGGTGGGGCTCACGGATGTGGAGCGCGGCATCTGGCTTCGGAAACCGACGCGAGGCGGCGGCGGTCGTGGTGTGCGGTCCTGGATGGGTGGACGGCTGCGGCCCACGGAGATCCTGCAGCGCCGGATCGACGGACTGTCGTGCTCGGCGGTAGCGATAGGCGATGGCCGCCGCGCCTCCGTGCTCGGTCTCACCGAGCAGCTCCACCGCCGGCCGGGGTTCGGGTGGATGGGCAACGTCGCGCCTCCGCGGCTCCCCGGTCCGGAGCTGGCCGAGCTCGGCGGCCGGCTGCGCGCCGTCTGCGGCGAGGTCGCGGCGCGCTTCGGCGTCCGGGGCGCGTTCGGCGTCGACGCCGTCTGGGACGGGCGCCACGCGTGGGTGCTCGAAGTCAACCCGCGTCCTCCGGCCTCGCTCGAGCTGTTCGGGCCTGGGTGCTTCGAGGCGCACGTCCGCGGGGCGCGCGGCCTCGGTCTCCCGGCCGCCGGCCCGCCCCCGACGACGCGTTGTGCGAAGGTGAAGCTCGTGGTGTTCGCCGACCGCACGGTTCGCGCTCCCGATCCCGGCTGGTGGCCGGCGGGGCTGGTGCACGACATCCCGCGCGGCGGGGAGACGATCGATCGGGGCGCGCCGGTGTGCACGCTGATTGCGGAGGGTGTCGGCGTATCCGAGCTGGTCTCGCAGCGCGACCGTCTGCTGGCCGCGCTTCTCGACGCCGTGCCGATCCGTGGCTGAGCTCGGGCCGGTCACGTGCGCCGGCTGCGGTCTGCTGTGCGACGACGTCACCGTCGAGAGCTCGAGCGAGGGCGTGCGGCTGTCGCCGGAGTGCGCGGTCGGCGCGCGGTGGTTCTCCGAGCGCATGCGCCGCGACGATCGAGCGCCGGCCGCGACCGTCGACGGCGAGGTCACGGACGTCGAGAGCGCGCTCCGCCGTGCCGCCGAGCTGCTGCGCGGGGCGCGCCGCCCGCTCGTGCACGGGTTCGAAGGCGCCACCGTGGAGGACGCGCGGGCGGCGGTCGCCCTCGCCGACCGGATCGGCGCGCTGGTCAGCACCGGGGCCGGGGCGGGGCCGTGGCCGGGCGCGCCGGCGGTACCCCTGCGCGGCGCGTCGACCGCCACGCTCGGCGAGATCCGCGACCGCTCACAACTCGTCGTGATCTGGCGCGAGGATCCCGAGAGCACCCATCCGCGGCTGCTCGAACGGCTCGGGCTCGGTGCCGGCTCGCTTTCCGGGGCCGCGCTCGCGGTGATCGACGACCGGGACACGGCGACCGCGGGGCGCGC
>Ga0335079_10011395_pt1 | contig 10130 bp, 9 predicted proteins | sample Lox_Sample_33_FD_206719 | JGI IMG/M metagenome (GOLD analysis project Ga0335079, IMG submission 206719) | Soil microbial communities from Loxahatchee National Wildlife Refuge, Florida, United States - Lox_Sample_3.3 | ecosystem: Environmental > Terrestrial > Soil > Wetlands | place: USA: Florida...
CCCCATAGATCACGAGAATCCTGTCGTTCGGAGATGTGGCCAGCGCGACGATGTTGTGATAGATGTGGATGTTCCTCTGATACCAGGTCGCCAGCAGGTCGGGTCCCGCGTCGTCGCTGGGGTCTCCGTAGGGCACGAGGGCGAAATACGAGGCTACGTCTCGAGCTACCCTGGCATCGGAGTTCATGTACTCGAGCGTCTCGAGCACCGTGTGCGACTGCAGGAAATCGCTCTGCTCCTTCGCCATCGTGCCCCAGGTTGCCATCGCCGAGTCGGCCTTCTCCGCAAGGCCGTTGGCCTTCGCGTAGTTCATCACCCGCTCCAGAGGGAAATCCCACCCTTCATCCACGGGGTAGACCGCGTGATGGCCAAGCTCCCTCGCCAGCCGGAATGCGATTTGATCAATCTCGTTGCGCGATAGCGTGTACTTGCCCGCGAGGTAGTCGGCGTACTCTTGCCCGACTTGCTGGCTCCCGACCTCGGCTTCGATCGCGATCTTCGTGGGATGAAACCTCTTCAGGACTTCGATCAGCTGCGCGATCTCTTCCTGCCGTCGCGGCGACAGGACATCGTCAGCATGCGCGTTGAAGACATCGTGTCCCGGGTTCGACATGTGATAGGTCCCGAGCACCAGGATCTCCGGGCGTGCGTCCGATTGAGCCAAAGAAGGCGCCGGCATCGCCAGGAGCCCGAGAAGCAACACGACCTTCCTCATGCGTCCTCCGCTCGATGTCTGACAGACTCGGCCCAAGCTGACGACGAGGGCTTCGGCGCCTGGTGCCGAACGCAGCTTCCATAGGTTGGTTGGACACTCTGGCACACGCCGCGGTTGGAGCACGCAGCCAGGCGGCGCCGGATCTAGGAGCGCGCGCGGCAGACGTATCGGCGGCTCCCGGCCGAGTGCGACGTTGATGCCGACGCCGCGCGTTAAGATAGGGAGACCTCTTGCGCGGAACATCATCAGCCGACTCGGTCGTATGGAGCCGGGGACGAGGAACGCCGGAGCGCGGGGCTGGTAGAATGCAGCCCCAGGTGTCTTCCCGACCCGGAGGCGTGATGCGGAGCTGGACGCTCGGAGCCCTGATCGCATTGGCGTGCGGCCATCTGGCCGCCCAGACGCCGCCGGCCGCGGCGTCGTCCTCCTTCGCGGATTACCTCGGCACCTACCAGTACCGGAACGGCCGCAGCGTCGAGATCGTGTCCGGCGCGGAGCTGTTCGCGGTGCTCGACGAAGCCAAGTACCTCCTCCGTGCGGCGGGCCCCGACGCCTTCGTCAACGCCGGGGGAGACACCGTGCGGTTTCGTCGCGGCCCCGGGGGCGGCGTCGCCGGGTTCGAGGAGCGCGGAACGTTCTTCCCCCGCCTGTCGCCGACGGTCACCGCCGAGGCCGCCGGGCTCGCGCACCCCCGGCCTCCCGGTCAGGATTCGCCGTCGGACTACCGCTACCGTCCGCCCGCCGACCTGCACGACGGCATTCCCGTCGGGGACATCGCTGCGTCGGATCTCGGCGATGCCACGGCCGTGCGCATCGTGCGGGGCATCCTCGACGGCACGTACGCGGACGTGCACAGCGTCCTCCTCTACCAGCGCGGGCATCTCGTCATGGAGGAGTACTTCTACGGGTACGACGTCGCACGGCCACACCAGCTCCGCTCGGCGACCAAGTCGGTGGTGAGCGCGCTGGCGGGCATCGCCGTCGGCCGTGGCGCCTTGTCCGGCGCGGACGAACGCGTGCTGCCGCTCCTGCGCTACACGGCCTACGCCAATCCCGACCCCCGCAAGGCCGCGCTGACCCTCGGGGACTTCCTGACCATGAGCACGGGCCTCGCCTGCAACGACCACAGCGCCACCTCTCCCGGGCGCGAGACCGTGATCGACGACACGCCCGACTGGGTGAAGGCCACACTCGACCTGCCGATGATCGACGAGCCTGGGCGCAAGGCCTACTACTGCTCCGGCGGCGTCGCCGTCGTCGGGCGGGCGACCGAGAATGCCGTGCACATGCGCCTCCCCGACTTCGCCCAGGCGTACCTGTTCGGCCCGCTCGGCATCGCGCGCGGCGACTGGGCCTGGAATTACGACCTGACGAACGCCGACCGCGAGTTCTCGCAAATCCATCTCCGCCCGCGCGACATGCTCAAGCTCGGCTTGCTCTACGCGCGGCAGGGCCGCTGGGCCGGCCGCCAGGTCATCCCCGCGGCGTGGGTGCGGGCGTCGCTCGCCGCGCACAGCCAGGTGGACGGCACGGGCTACGGCTATTTCTGGTGGCGGCCGTACCTGAACGTGCCGACGGCGAACGGCGCGGTGCAGGTCTACTACAACGCGGCGCAGGGCAACGGGGGCCAGAAGATCTACCTCGTGCCCCAGTACGACCTCGTCGCCGTCTTCACGGCCGGCGCCTACAACGCGGACGAGGCTCCTCCCAACCGCATCATGGTGCAGGTCATCCTGCCCGCGTTGATCGCCGCCCGCGGGCGCGATCGATGAGATGCCGGTGCGTCGGTCTCTGAGCCAGTCTCGGGTGTCAAAGCCCGGCACGTAGGTTCCGTGTTCGATTCACCCGCGGCGCGCCGGAGGGGGGCGCCGCCCCTCAGTGCGCGTTCTCGACCAGCGGGGCCGGCGCCGGGAGGACCCGGACGACCGTCACCTGTCGGACCGAACGCCGGGCGTGATGGTCTCCCGCGACGACCAGCCGCCACGGCCCGTCCTTCGCGTCCAGCGGCTGCCCGTCCACCCGATCGGCGAGCAGGAGCGTGCGACCCGTCATGACGCTGTCGAGGTCCGCCAGTCCGAACGCCACGCGATAGCCGTCCGCCGCCTCGATCAGCAGCGACTGGGCGAGCGCGGGACCGTGCAGCTGCGACGAATCGAGTCCGGCACGCTCGAGCGCGGCGACCAGTGGAACGCCGGCGTAGGTCTGCGGCGTCCTGCCGAACGCGGCCCCGACGGCGACGCGCGGCAGGGTTCGAAGGTCGGCGGCGTGCAGGACGTGCCGCTGGCCCGCCAGCTCGACGATCAGGGAATCACGGGACGGTTGCTGCGCCGCCAGCGCCGGCGCGCAGAACAGAAGCAGTGCGGTGAAGCGGAGCATCGTCGATCTCCTCATCGGTAGGCCTTGACCCCCGTCGCCTTGAAGCTCGCGAACACTTCGAGACCCTGCCGCAACGCCAGCGCCGCCACGGCGTGCCGGGTCACCTCGGCCACGAGCGGGGGACTCGTGGCCAGCGCGACCCGCACCCGGTCGCCCGCGGGCGGCTCCGGGGCGACTTCGGTGACCGTGCCCCGGAACACGTTCTGGGCGCTGCCGGCCGGCGGCTCGAGCGACACCGTGATCTCCTGCGGGTTCACCGTCACGAACACCGCGCCGTCGAGACCCGGGTCGGCCACGGCGAGCGCGCCCTCGGCGGTGCGCACGGTCGCGACGCCGCCGGCGTCGCGCCCGGCCACGGTCCCCTGGAACAGGTTCACGCCGAGCAGCGTGGCCACATAGGGCGAGCGCGGATGGCGCAGCAGCTCGTCGCGGACGCCGACTTGCGTCAGCTCGCCGCGCTCCAATACCGCGATGGTGTCGCCGAACACGGTCGCGTCGAGCGGGCTGTGCGTGACCAGCACGGTGGCGCACGCGAGCCGCGCCAGCAGCGCGCGCAGCTCGCCGCGCACGGCCTGCCGCGTGCCGAGGTCGAGCGCCGACAGCGGCTCGTCCAGCAGGAGCAGCCGCGGCTCGAGCACCACCGCCCGCGCGAGGGCGACCCGCTGCTGCTGCCCGCCCGACAGGTCGGCCGGGCGCCGGAGCGCGAAGTCGGCGAGGCCCAGCCCATCGAGCGCGGCGTCCACCCGCTGGCGCGCCGCGCGCGCGGCCGCCCCGCCGGCGCGCAGGCCGAACGCGACGTTCTCGCGGACCGTCAGGTGCGGGAACAGCGCGTAGTCCTGCGCGACGTAGCCGATCTCGCGCTCCCAGGCCGGGACCTCGACGCCCAGCTCGGCGTCGAACCACGCGCGGCCGCCCATCGCGATGCGGCCCGCGTCCGGCCGGTCGAGGCCGGCCAGCAGGCGCAGCAGCGTCGTCTTCCCCGCGCCGCTCTCGCCCACGACCACGAGCGTGGCCCCCTCGGCCGCCGCGACGGCGAGGTCGAGGCGGAAGTCGCCCCGCCGCTTAGCGACCGTCGCCTGGAGCACGCGCCGTCCACGCGCCGTGCGGGAACCGATGCACCATGCGCAGGCCGATGAGGATGGTGAACGCGAGGATGAGCAGCACCACCGAGAGCGCGACCGCCGACTGCAGGTCGGTCTGGAGCCCGATGTACACGGCGAGCGGCAGCGTCTGCGTGCGCCCGGGCAGGTTGCCGGCGAACATGATCGTCGCGCCGAATTCGCCCAGCGCCCGCGCCCAGCTCATCGCCGCGCCCGCCGCCACCGACGGCAGGGCCAGCGGCAGCAGCACGCGGCGGAACGCGTAGGCCGGGCTCGCCCGGAGCGTGGCCGCGGCGTCGGCGTATCGGCCGTCGACCTCGCGCAGGCCCGCGGTCGCGGCGGAGACGAAGAAGGGGCACGCGACGAACAGCTGCGCCAGAACCACGGCCAGCGTCGTGAACGGGATCGAGAGCCCGAAGGCGCCCAGCGCCCGGCCCGCGAGTCCCGCCCTGCCGAAGGCCAGCAGCAGGCCGACACCCGCCACGGTGGGCGGCAGCACCATCGGCAGCTCGACCACGACCTCGAGCACGCGCTTGCCCGGGAAGCGGCGGGTCGCCAGGACGTAGGCCACGGGCAGGCCGAGCGCCATCACCGCCAGCGTGGCGACCACGCTCGTCTCGAGGCTGAGGCGCAGCGCGGTCAGCGACGCCGGCGCCACCAGCCGCGCCCACAGCTCGACCGGCGGGACGCGCACCACCAGGCTCACCAGGGGCAGGCCCAGGAACGCGAGCAGCACGCCCACCGCCGCGAGGACGCCGATCTCCCACACCATCCCGCCGAGGCGGCGCGCGGGCATCAGCGGCGTCGGAGCGGCACGTCAGTCGCCCGCGGCCGGGATGAGGCCGCCGGCCCGCAGCACGGCGCGGCCGGTCGGCGAGAGCAGCAGCCCGACGAAGGCCCGGGCGGCATCGGGATGCGGGGCGTGGCGCAGCACCGCGACCGGATAGTCCGCGATCACGTTGGCGGCGTCGGGGATGTAGATGCGCGCGACCTGCGGCGCGACCTCGGCCGTCACGTCGGAGAGGTACACGATGCCGGCGTCGGCTTCGCCGAGCTGCACCTTGGCCACGACGGCCTTCACGTTCTCCTCGTCCGACACGAGATTCGCCAGCACGCGCCGGTCGAAGCCGGGACCGAACTCCGGCAAGCGCGCGAGAGCCGCCAGCGCCTGCCGCGCGTAGCGGCCGACCGGGACGGCGTCGGCGGCCAGCACCAGCTCGACGCCGGGCCGCGCGAGATCCTCGAGGCGCCGGACGGCGCCCACCCGCGGCGTGATGACCACCAGCCGGTTGTGGGCGAAGACCGCCGGCACGCCTTCGACCAGGCCGCTGTCCACGAGCTGGCTCATCCAGCGCTGGTCGGCCGAGGCGAACACGTCGGCGGGCGCGCCCTGCTCGATCTGGAGCGCGAGCTGCTGGGAGCCCGCGAAGTTGAACGTGACCTTGAGGCCGGGCGTCAGCCCCTGCAGCGTGTCGCCGAGGTCGGCGAACGCCCTGGTGAGGGACGCCGCGGCGTACACCGTCAGCGTCGAGGGCGGCACGCCGCGGGGAACCGGCGCGGCCAGCGCCAGGCAGGGCAGGGCGCCGAGCAGCGACCGCATCGTCCATCCACGCATCGCCGGGGTCACCCCTTCCCGATCATCACTTCGGTGGACTTGATCACGGCGAACACGTCGTCGCCACGGCGCAGGCGCAGCCGCCTCGCCGAGCCGCTGGTGATGATCGAAACCAGCTCCTGATCCCCGATCTGCACCCGGACTTCCGCCATCACGCCGTCGAGCTTCAGCGACCGGATCCGGCCGCGCAGCTGGTTGCGGGCGCTCAGCTCCACGGGCGCGGCCGCCAGCTCCGCCTCGCCCGCGCCCAGCAGGCGATCCAGCTCCTCGCGCCGGAACAGCCACTTCCGGCCGACCCGGACGGCCGGCAGCTTGCCCGCGCGCGACAGCCGCTGCACGCGCTTGACGCTGAGGTGCAGCACGGCTGCCGCCTCTGCCGCGTTCAGTGTGTTCATAGGTGTCTCTATGTATCTCAACGTGCCCAGAACGACAAGGGCGGCGGGATCAGTCGGCCTGCAGCGAGCTCCGTGGATCGGCGGCGGCAGCCGATCGTGCCGGGGCGAGACAGGCCGCGACGACGGCCCCGAGAAGCAGCAATGCCACCACGGCAAGGACGAGCGGGTCCCGCGGCGAGGTGTGGAAGAGCTGCGAGGCGAGCAGGCGACCGGTGACCGCGACGAGCGCGAGGCCCAGCGCGAGTCCCGCCACGCCGTAGCCCAGTCCCTGCGCGAGCAGCAGGCGCGCGAGGTCCCAGCCGCGGGCGCCCAACGCCACGCGGATGCCGAACTCGTGGGTGCGCTGCGCCCCGTCGAAGGCGATGACGCTGTAGAGCCCGACCATCGCCACGAGCAGCGCCAAGCCGCCGAACATCGCGAACAGCGCGGTGCCGAGGCGCCACGCGCGGAACTGATCGTCGAGGAGGGAAGGGACGGTGTGCACGGCGCCGTCCGGCAGGTCAGGCTCCATCGTCTTCAGCAGAGCCGTCAGCGGCGCGACGAGGCGGGCGGGATCGCTTACGCTGCGCACCATGATGTCGGGGGCCGACAAGCGCGGGTCCGATCCCAGTGGCACGTAGTACTGCATCAACGGAGGCTCCGACACGTTCTGCCGCACGCTCCCGATGATCCCCACGATGCTGCTGCAGGGCGGCTTGTCGTTGCCCGTCTGGATGGTCGTGATGTAAAGGCACTTCCCGAGCGCGTCCCCAGCAGGCCAGAGCCGGCGGGCCATCTCCGCGCTTACCAGCGCAACCGTTGCAGGCGCCGTGTACTCCCCCAGGGCGAACGTCCGGCCGCGCAGCAGCGGAAGACCGGCCGCGTCGAGGTAGTCCTGCCCTATCAGTGAATAGAACGGCCCACCTTCACTCGTGTTGTTCGGCAGCGAGGCGACTCCCTCGGCCCGCAGGTAGCTGACGCCGAAGCTGAACATCGGCAGCGCCTCCTCCTCGGCCGTCGCCGCGCGCACCCCGGGGATGTGCCGTACTCTCGCCAGCAGGGCGTCAATGTCGATCGGCGGCGCTTTCGGATCCTCACGCGCGGTGCTCGCCACCAACAGGTGACCCGCGTCAACGCCGAAGTCCACCTGAGTCGCCCGTGCGAGGCTACGCGCAAACAGGCCGAGACCGGCCAGGAGCGCCATGGTCAGCGCCACCTGGCCGATCATCAGGGTTCCGCGCACGCGCGAGCGCCGCCATGCCGAGAGCCGGACGCCGGCCCGAAGAGATGCGAGCACGTCTGGGCGCCCGCCGAGCAGGGCCGGCACGAGCCCCGTGAGGGTGCCGACGACGACGGCCGTCAGGGCGACGAAGATGAATACTCTGGTCCCGAAGAGCGGCGCGGCCCAATCCTCTTGCACGAGGAGCCTGCGCAGCACCTCGCCGCCGGCGGACGCGATCCAGGCCGCGGCGGCCCCCGCGACCGCCGCGAGCAGCAGGCTCTCGGCCAGGACGGAACGCAGCAGCCGCCAGCGGCTCACGCCCAGGGCGATCCGAATGCCGGTCTCACGCCGGCGGGCGAGCGCGCGCAGGAGAAGCAGGTTGGCGACGTTGGCCATCGCGATCAGGCACACGATCAGCGCCACCGCGGCGACCAGGAGCGAGAGACTCAGTGAATCGTCGTGCCGCCCGAGCTCGACTTGGCTGCGACCGGGAACGATGGAGCCGAGGACGACGGTGGCGCCGGGATCAGCCGCCGAGAACGGGCCAGTCGCGAGGAGCGCCTGGTGCCTCCGAAGGGCCAGCGTCAACTCGCCGGCGACCTGCTCGCGCGTGAAGCGCGGCCGCACGCGCGCCACCGCGTCGAAGACATAGTACCGGGTGTGTGGATTGCGGAGGCCGGGGCCGAACACGTCCTCGACGGCCACGCCGGCAGGCAGCCAGCAATCCACCGACTGCGGCGTCAGTCCGGAGAAGCCACGAGGCGCAACGCCCACGACCGTGTAGGCCCGTCGCTTCACATGGATGACGCGGCCAACGATAGACGTAAGGCCGCCGTAGCGGCCCTGCCAGAGCGCGTAGCTGATGACCGCCGCGGGAGAGCTGCCGGCCGAGTCGTCGGCGGGCAAGAGCACCCGGCCCAGCGCGGGGCGTACCCCGAGCACCTGGAAGTAGGTCGCCGACACCAGCTCGGCCCGCGCGTCCAAGGCGCCAGCCGCGTCGTCAAAGGGGACGGGCATAGCGCGGTGGAAGCCGAAGGCGACGGCCGCCGAGCGGGCCTGGTCGAAGAAGTCGAACTCCGTGAACAGGAACTGTCCCAGGAGTCTCTGTCCCCTGGTGTCGGGCTCCCCTTCCTTCGCATACAGCCGCACGACCTCCCCGGGGTCGCTGATGCCGATGGGCGCCCGCAGCAACAGTCGGTCGAGCACGCCGAACATCGCCGCCGTGGCGCCGAGGCCCAGCGCCAGCGTCAGCACCACGACCGCGGTGAAGCCCGGAGCGCGCGCCAGGCTGCGCGCGGCGAACCGGAGGTCGCTCCATACGGCCTCGAGCCAGTCGGCGCGGAGCCGGCGCCCGGTGTCCCGGTGATCGATCGCCGCCAACTCACGCCGGGCGCGCTTCACGTCGCCGAACTGCCGGAGCGCCTCGTCCCGCGCCGCGGCCGGGATCATCCCCGCGGCGACCAGCGCCTTGGTCTTGGTTTCGACGTGGAATGCGATCTCGGCGGCCACGTCGTCCTCGACGTCGCCGTGCCCACGGTAGAGGCGGAACAGCCGGCGGATCCCGCGGGGTAGCATCGTCAGGCAGTGCCGAGCACCCGCTCGACCGCTCGCGCGTATCGCGCCCACGTGGCCGTCTGCGCACGCAGCTGTCCGCGGCCCGCCGCGGTGAGACTGTAGTACTTGGCTTTCCGGCCGTTCTCCGACACGCCCCACTCGGCTTCGACCCAGCGCTGGGCGGCGAGACGGTGCAGCGACGCGTAGAGCGCGGCGTCCTCGACCCGCAGCTCCTCAGCCGTCGTGTCGCGGATCCACGCGGTCACCGCGTAGCCGTGGCGCGGTCCCCAGGCCAACGCCTTCAGCACCAGCATGTCGAGCGTGCCGCGGATCAGGTCGAGGTCTTTGGGCACTCAAGGTCTCCCCTCAGGTTCTGAGGGGACAAGATGCGGCGCGCGCCGGGCCCGATCAAGTGCCGGGCGAGTCGGGTTTGACGGCGTGAGCTTGCGGTGCTCGCGGGCCCCCACTAGGAATCGAGCCGTGGAGCTTTCAGAGACCGCCGCGGACCGGTTCTCCCGGCCGAGGCACCCGTGAGATCGCCGCTCGCCGCCGCGGGACTCCTGTGGCTGGCCTGGGTCGTGTCGTGGACCGTGGCACGGCTGTGGGCCGACCGCGCCGCGGCACGGCCGGACCTGCGCCGGCAGCTCCCCTACTTCGCCTTGATCGTCGCGGGCGCCGTGCTCCTGTTCGGCAGGGTGGCCGGCTGGCCCGCTTGGACGTCGTTGCGGACCGGGCCGGCGGCCGGCTGGGCTCTCCTCGGCTGCGTCGCGCTGGGTCTGTTGTTCACGTGGTGGGCGCGCCTGCACCTCGGGCGACTGTGGTCGAGCAGCGTCACGCGCAAGGCGGAGCACCGCATCGTGGACACCGGGCCCTACGGCCTGGTGCGCCACCCGATCTACACCGGCCTGATCCTCGCCGCGCTCGCCACGGGCGTGCTGCGCGGCAACGCGCTGGCGCTCGCGGGCGCGATCGTGCTCGTGCTCGGGATGTTCCTGAAGGCGCGGCTCGAGGAGGGCTTCCTGCGCGAGCAGTTGAATCCGGGGGAGTACGACGCCTACGCGCGACGGGTGCCGATGTTGGTGCCGCTCGCGCGCCGGGTCCGCCGCTAGAGCGACCCCGCCGAGACCAGGGCGACCGGCGGCGTGTGCGCCGCGCGCCAGGCGGGCACGAACGT
>Ga0335079_10011396_pt1 | contig 10129 bp, 14 predicted proteins | sample Lox_Sample_33_FD_206719 | JGI IMG/M metagenome (GOLD analysis project Ga0335079, IMG submission 206719) | Soil microbial communities from Loxahatchee National Wildlife Refuge, Florida, United States - Lox_Sample_3.3 | ecosystem: Environmental > Terrestrial > Soil > Wetlands | place: USA...
CCCGGCACCGGCCACGGTTTCGAAAACGAGATCTGGCGCGATGCGGGCCTGAGAAGCCTGCAATTTCTGCGTAAGCATCTGGATCCTCTGAAAGGCTTGTAGGCGGCGCTCACTTTTGGTGAACCGCAGTCCCTCGCGCTGCGTATCATATGCAAGAGGAGGTTTCTGTCATGTTCTCCTTTTTGCTGTGGTGCGTCTTGTTTGTTCTTTGCTGGCCCCTCGCCCTCCTGGCGCTGATTGCTTATCCGTTCGTGTGGCTGGTACTGCTGCCCTTCCGCCTGGTTGGAATTGCGGTGCACGGAGCTCTCGCCCTGATTCGCGAGATTTTTCTGCTGCCGGTTCGGCTGCTGCGAGCACCATTCCGCGTTTGAACGCGTGATCCATTTGTCTAAGAATCGGCTTGGCAGTTTGGAAGGGAAATTCTCCCGCTCCCCGGCCGGAACCGTTGATCTTAGTTTTGGCGTTTGCCCCTGCCGCAGGCTCGGCTAGCGATCCAAAGCCAAAGCAAGAAGGTCGGGACCCAGTAGGGGAAGACGCCATACAGCGTGTCGGACGCGGAGTGCGATTTTCTGTCGGCGAATAAAAAGATATGCACGCAGAAGGCGAGAGCGAGCAGGGTGATGACCCAGCCCAGGAAAGAAACCGGACGGAAGACCGGGCCGAAGGGTTTGAACCAAGCCATAAAGAGCTCCGCTGGTGATCGCTAGCCGCTCATCGATTTCAGCGTGGGGCTAACGCGTAGCCTGGCTTCCGTCGCGCGCTGCACGTCTTCGACGGTGAGCCCGGACGCGATTTCTTCCAGAAGGAGACCCTCCGGCGTGACGCGGATGTAGCCCATCTCGGTGACGATCGTGTCCACGACTCTCACGCCTGTAAGCGGGAGGGTGCATTTTTTCAGAATTTTCGGCTGGCCGTCTTTCGTGGCATGCTCCATAGCGATGATGACGCGACGCGCGCCGGCGACCAGATCCATGGCGCCGCCCATGCCCTTGACCATTTTTCCGGGGATCATCCAGTTGGCGAGATTGCCCTGCTCGTCAACTTCCATTGCGCCGAGAACGCTCAGGTCTATGTGGCCGCCGCGAATCATGCCGAAGGAGTCGGCGCTGGAAAAATATGCAGTGCCGGGAAGTTCGCTGACCGTTTCCTTGCCCGCGTTGATCAGGTCGGCGTCCTCTGTGCCTTCGGCCGGATAAGGCCCGATGCCCAGCATTCCATTTTCGCTTTGCAGGACCACATCCATGCCGGGGGGGACACAATTTGCGACCAGGGTCGGCAGGCCGATGCCGAGGTTGACATAGAATCCATCGCGCAGTTCCCGGGCGATGCGCTTGACGATGCGGTCGCGCTTCTCGGTGTCTTTGGAAGGCTTGGCTTCTGCTGGCATAAATTGTTCGGTGATGCGAGATCGGCAGTCGTCAGTCAGTTGGCAAGCGCAGCAACTGCAAAATCCCGAACGACCGTCGACTAACGACTGGCAAGTACTTTCTTCACAGTTCTCTTCTCAATTCGCTTCTCATACAGCAATCCCTGGAACACTCTCTTCACAAACACGCTCGGCGTGTGAACCATGTCGGGAGCGAGTTCCCCCGGTTCCACCAGGTGCTCGACTTCAGCAATGGTGATTTTCGCCGCCGTCGCCATCATAGGATTGAAATTGCGCGCGGTCTTGCGATAGACAAGGTTTCCCCACTTGTCACCCCTCCAGGCTTTTATGAAGGCAAAATCTGCCTTCAGAGCGCGCTCCATGATGTAGGTGCGGCCGTCGAACTCGCGCGCTTCTTTGCCTTCTGCCACTACCGTGCCAACGCCTGTGGGGGTGAAAAACGCGGGGATGCCGGCGCCCGCCGCGCGAATCCGCTCCGAAAAGGTGCCCTGCGGAACCAGATCGAGCTGGACCCGCCCATCCAGCACCATGGCCTCGAGCAGCTTGTTCTCGCCGACGTAGGTTCCGATGTGGCGCTTGATCTGGCCGTTCGCGAGAAGTAGACCGACTCCGGCGCCGTCCACACCTGCGTTGTTGCTGATAGTTGTGAGGTTCTTCGTGCCCTTGGCGGCGAGTGCGCGAATCAAGTTTTCCGGATTGCCGCAGAGCCCGAAGCCGCCGATCATGATGCTGGCGCCGTCAAACACATCGGCAATGGCCTCCTCCGCGCTGAGGACAACTTTGTGCATACCGCAAGAATTCTAACGGATGCAACAAAAATCCACCACGGAGGCAGCATGAGGCAGTTCAAAAGGCAGAGCTCAGATTACAGAAAACCAGATTGAAGAAGCAAAGTTAGTGCCAGGCAAATTTCACTTCTTCAGTTTGAGTTCCGCTTTCTTGCTTTTTCGCAATTGATGAGCGCGTTCGAATTCGGCGGCGAGTTCGCGAGTGTCGAGATTCTCGCGAATATGCGCGAGGCGCTGCTCCAGTTTCAAGAGCGTGTCGGAAAGATTTTTCTTGTTCGTGATGGCGATATCGCGCCACATGGAATAAGGAGACCCCGAGATTCGCGTTAGTTCGCGCAGCGCGCGGCCGCCGATATCGAGAAGCGGCGCCTCCGGGCCAAACTCGTCCACCAGTGCGGCGGCCAGCGCGGTCGAGATCATCTGCGGAAGGTGGCTGATCCAGGCGCAGAAGCGGTCATGGTCCCGGGCATTGAGCATGGCCACCCGTCCCCCCATCTTCTCGACGCAATCAAGGAATTCTCCGCAGCGGCCGGCGTGCGGGTTCTGGCGGGGCAGGGGCGTGAACAGCCAGGCCGTCCCCTCAAAAAGATCGGCAGCGGCGGATTCGACTCCCGCAAATTCTTTGCCCGCCATGGGATGCCCCGCGAGAAATCGCTGGCCGGCACTGCGCCCGAACGACTTCACCGCATGCGCGATGATCTCGGCCTTGGTGCTGCCTACATCGGTAACAAGCGTGCCGGCCGGGAGAGAAGGGCCGAGTCGGTCGATCAGGTCGAGAATAGCGATCACAGGGGTGGCAAGAATGACGAGATCGCTACCGTGGACGGCATCGGCGATGTTCGATGATCCGGCCTCAATCGCCCCGCAATCGCGCGCGCGTTCGAGCACGGGCGCCCGATCGCAGCCAACGACGCGACGGGCGAGGTGGCGCTCGCGGAAGGCAAGGCCGAGCGACCCGCCGATCAGGCCCGTTCCGATGATGGTGACCTGCTTGAAAGGCATGCGGGAATTTAGTAACTGTGTAATTTAGTAATTGAGTAATTTATTCCCTGACAAGAGCAGCGTCACAAATTACTCAATTACTCAATTTCCCAATTTCTTCACGCGATCCGGCGGCCTATCGCCGGCGCAATCACCCGAATACTATCCATCAGTTCAGCGAATTGATCCGGATAAAGCGACTGCGCGCCATCGGAGAGAGCTTTGTCGGGTTGGTGATGCACCTCGATTAAGAGCGCATCGGCTCCGGCGGCGACCGAGGCCCGGGCCATGGGCGTTACTTTGTCGCGGCGGCCGGTGCCGTGCGACGGGTCGGCGGTGATGGGCAAGTGCGAAAGCTTGTGGATGATCGGCATGGCCGAGATGTCCATCGTATTGCGCGTATAGGTTTCGAAGGTGCGGATGCCGCGCTCGCAGAGGATTACGTCGTAGTTGCCGCCGGCCAGAAGATACTCGGCAGAGCATAGGAGTTCTTCGAAGGTCGCGGAGATGCCGCGCTTCAGCAAAACGGGCTTACGGACCTTGCCGAGTTCGCGAAGCAGATTGAAGTTCTGCATGTTGCGCGCGCCGACCTGAAAGATGTCGATGTAGGGAAGCATGAGCTCGATCTGCGAGATCTCCATGACCTCGCTGATGACGAGGAGCTTGTAACGCTCGCCGGCTTCTTGCAGGAGTTTGAGGCCGTCGAGGCCGAGGCCTTGAAAAGAATACGGAGACGACCGCGGCTTGAAGGCGCCACCGCGAAGGACGCGGGCGCCCGCCTGGGCGATCTGCTCGGAAACTCTGAAGAGCTGCTCGCGGGATTCGACCGAGCAGGGGCCGGCCATGACGACGATGCTATTGCCGCCGATTTCCAGGCCATTACGCAGCTTGACCACCGTGCCTTCAGGCCGAAAATTGCGGGCGGCCAGGCGGTAGGGCGATGTGATGCGGTGGACTTCCTGGACCCCGGGAAGCATTTCGATTTCGCGTGTGTCGAAGTCGGATTGCGAGCCGACGCCGCCGAGCACGGTTTTGAGCGCGCCGGTGGAGCGGTGAACCTCGAAGCCCATCTGAACCAGCTGGTCGATGACATGCTGGATCTGCTCTTCGGTGGCATGGTCTTGCATAGCAACGATCATTGAGTTTGCTTAGCCCCTAGCTCAAACCCCAAATGCCAACCCTTTAACACAGAAAGACGGCCGCAGATTTCCTAGTCCTCTACCCGTGAATCCGGTTTCGTCTCGCGGCCGCTGGTGTAAGGGTTGGGAGCAATTTCGTTCCCTTGAATACTGCGCATCACGTCCAACAGGCGCTCGTAAATCTTGGCCAGATCGCGGCCGCCCAGCGGCCCTTTGCTGTTCCGCTGGACATTCGCAATGACGTCCTTTTCGCGGTCGGGCTCGTAGATCGGCATCCGGGCGACCGCTTTGAGCTTTCCGATTTCAATAACCGCGGCGGCACGCTCGTTGAGCAGGGCCACCATGCGGCGGTCGACGTCGTCGATCTTCTGGCGCCAAGCGGAGATGTCCATGAAACTCAGCTGTCAGCCATCAGCCATCAGTTAAACACATCTGCGGTCCGGCTCCCGCGAAAAAGACCCCAGCGCCATGACGGCCAATCACTATCTCGGGCTTCTTGAGCTGACGGCTGATGTCTGACGGCTGCCGGCTGTGAGCTGTCTTATGAATTCTGCCACAGCCGCGGCTTCACGTCCCTTGTGCTGTTCGATTGCGTGAACGATGGCGCTCCCAACCACCGCCGCCTCCGCGAACTTGCCGACCCCGGCGAATTGAGCAGGCGTCGAAATTCCGAAGCCGACCGCAATCGGCATCTTTGAAAATCGACGGATGCGCCGAACCAGGTCCTTCGCGTCGTTCGTCATCTCGGTGCGCGCTCCCGTCACGCCCGTGCGCGAGATCGCATAAACAAAGCCAGACGAAACTTCGGCAATTCGCTTTAGCCGCTGATCGGTACTTGTGGGGGCGGCAAGAAAAATTGTCGCGAGATCGTTCTTGCGCGCTTCGTGAATGTAGTCTTGCGACTCTTCAATCGGCAGGTCGGTGATCAGCGTTCCGTCGATCCCGGCAGCCCGAGCCACGTGGCAAAACTTGGAGAGCCCCATGCGGAGAATGGGATTAAGATAAGAGAACACGACTAAGCCGGCGGATTGAGAGTGCTCGCGAATTTCGGCGGCCAGCGTCAGCACCTGCTCGAGCGAAGTGCCGCGTTTGAGGGCGCGCTCGCTGGCGCGCTGGATGACGGGGCCATCGGCCACAGGATCGCTGAACGGCACTCCGAGCTCAATGACGCTTGCTCCCGCTCCGATGGCGGCCAGAATAACTTCTTTGGTTGTGACGAGATCCGGATCGCCACAGGTGACGTAGGCGACGAGCGCGGGTTTGCGATCGAAATGAAAGGGCACGAAGCAAACATTGTAGATGTTAGAGGAGTGTCACGGCAGTCGGGTCCACAAAAAATGCATCGTGACTGGCCCAGCGCACATCTCGCTGAGGGGAGAACTGAGTCATGGCAAACGCCTCCGATCACACAACTGCCGTTACCGCGAGCATCCAGGAACGTGACTTGCGCGTTGCGATCAGCCGTCGCCGGCTGCTGAAGCTGGCACCTGCATCTTTAGCGGCTGCGACGATCTCCGGGCGAATGTTGGGTGCGCAATCCGCGGTCCCGTCCTGTGCTCCGTTCATCCCGCCCGACCACTCGCCATCCAATGGTGGGTCATGCCCGTATCCGATCCCCTGGCTCGATAAGAATGGCAATCACAACCAGCCGGCCGGACCGAACGTTGAGCTTTCCAGTATTTATCACTTCAAGGGCCAGTTGGCACGCTGCAGCGGCTTTCACGGCATGGGAACCGACGGCCAGGGCAATCGGCTGACGTGGGGTACGCCCACCACCGATTACAGCTATATGGCGGGCGAGTATTGGGCAGCGCGCCAGTCGCACCATGCTATTTTTGCCCACACCTGACTTACCGTTTTCAAGGGACCGGCGGTCCCCGCGAACCAGATTCATGACTTCCACTCGCCTATCTCAGCCGAAGGCTTGTATTGGGTCACGCCCGTGCCGTCCGATGGATTGACGTTCAGCGCGGATGGAAAAACGGCGATCCTGCAAATGACGAACCTGCCTATCATTGACCAGCCTCGCTGGCCGGCGATCGATGCTGAGAGCACGCCTGCGTTTCTGGATTTCAAACTCGTTTTCAAGTCCACGGAAGAAGCCGTGATCTACGAGGACGCGACTCGGCAGTATCGATTTCAGGGGTTCAAGTCGAATGCGCAGATGGAAGCGACCGTTCGTGTGCCATCGATTGACTTCGTTTTCAAGACCGACCCTCTCGTTACCTCGAAGTGTGACTTCGCCGTGATGGGGACCGAGGTGAATGGCAGATATTACGAAGGGGCGGCCGGGTAAAACGCCGATTCTTGCCCGCGCGGCTAATCGAGCTTTAAATTTTCCCGCATGATTCCAACATCTTTGTCGCCGCGGCCGGAGATGTTCACGATCACCACATCGGACTTCTTCATCTTTGGAGCACGCTTGATGACTTCAGCGACAGCGTGGGCGGATTCGAGGGCGGGGATGATGCCTTCGGTTCGCGCCAGCAGCGTCGTAGCTTCGAGGGCTTCGGCGTCGCTCGCGGGAACGTATACGGCGCGGCCTTTGTCATGTAACTCGGCATGTTCGGGGCCGATGGAAGGATAGTCAAGTCCGGCGGAAACGGAGTGGGTTAGGGCGACCTGGCCGGCTTTGTCTTGTAAGACGTAGGAGTAAGTGCCTTGTAAGACGCCGGGAGAGCCTCCGCGGAAACGCGCCGCATGATCCCCGAGCATCTCGCTTCGGCCTCCCGCTTCGACGCCGATCAGCTCGACCTTCCTATCTTTAATGAAGTCGTAGAAGATTCCTATGGAATTCGAGCCTCCGCCAACGCAGGCGATGATCGCCTTGGGCAACTTGCCTTCGGCTTTCAGAATCTGCGTCCGCGCTTCGCGGCCGATCACTCGATGAAAATCTCGCACCATGGTCGGATAAGGATGCGCTCCAAGCACGCTGCCCAGTAGGTAGTGCGTGCTGCGGACGTTGGTGACCCAGTCGCGCATGGCTTCGTTGATGGCGTCTTTGAGGGTGCGCGAGCCGGATTCGACACCGCGGACTTCGGCTCCGAGCAAGCGCATGCGGAAGACGTTGAGTTCTTGACGGCGCATGTCTTCGGTGCCCATGTAGACGACGCATTCGAACCCAAGCAGGGCGCAAACGGTTGCGGTGGCGACGCCGTGCTGGCCGGCTCCGGTTTCGGCGATGACGCGATGCTTGCCCATGCGCTCGACCAGCAGCGCTTGTCCGAGACAATTATTGATCTTGTGCGCGCCGGTATGCAGCAGGTCTTCGCGCTTGAGAAAGATTTTGGCGCCGCCGAGTTTCCTGGTCAGGCGGGCGGCGAAGAAAAGCGGTGTTGGGCGTCCAGCGTAGTTCTTGAGAAGAAAGTCGAGACGCTTTAGGAATTTGGGATCGCGTTTGGCCTTTTCGTATTCGCGCTCGAGTTCCTGGAGCGCAGCCATGAGCGTTTCGGGGACGTAGCGTCCGCCGTAGGGGCCGAAGCGGCCCGGAGTGTTCGCGGATCTTATTTGGGCTGCGGTTGTGGCCTTCATCAGTTTTCTTTCGCCCCTTCGGAGCTTGACCCGGTTTCGTCGCAACCGACCCACGGCGTGCCGCCGTGAGCCGCAATCCGCCGCGGCTCCACGGCTGATCAGTTGGCGTCGTCCATGGCGCGAACCGCGTCAACGAAGCCTCGAATTTGGCGGTGGTCTTTTTTGCCGGGTTCGCGTTCCACGCCCGTAGAAACGTCGACACCCCAAGGCCGGAGAATGTGGATCGCGTTCTGCACGTTTCCGGCGCGAAGTCCACCGGCGACGATCAGCTTGCTGATGCTGTTGATAACTCCAGCCCAGGGTTGCACGCGCTCCCAGTCGAAGGTGTGGCCCGTGCCGCCGGGTTGGGTGGCGGTGGATGAATCGAGCAGGACCCCGGAGATAACACCGGGACGAAAGCCGTGGGTTTCAAGAAAGAGGTCGCCATTCTCCGCGACGTGAATTTTCTGCACGCGTTTGCCCTTGTACGCCTCATCCGGTTCGACGAGGCCGACTGCGACCGGATCCCAGCCCACGCATACGTCGTCGGGTTTATCGAAAGTCTGTGCGGGACAGGAGCGGAAAATGGTCGGCCGGCTCGAGCCGTTGGCGAGCGCCTTGAATAGTGCCTGCGAGAATTCCTTATTCTCGGTGCCATGCAATTGCACAGCGCTCAGGGCCGCGATGCGGGCGGTATCTCGAACCTTTTCGACAGTTTCATTGACAAAGACGCCGACTCTCTCGACAGTGGAGGGCAATTGGGATGCGATGGATTGCGCGGCAGCGGGAGTCACGTAACGCGGGCTATCTGGGTGGAACACGAAGCCGACGGCGTCCGCACCGGCATCGACGGCGGCGAGCGCGTCGTCAAGGTTCGTGATTCCGCAGATTTTGATCCACGTCATAAAACCAGTTCTCGTTCGTCAGTTCAGTTCTTAGTAAAGCACCCGTCAGTTGTCAGTTCTCAAAAACCAGCCGTTGGCTACTCGCTCTCCGCGCCCATCTTGACCGGCCGAATTCTGGATTGCGATTCCTGAACGAGCTTCGTCAGCGCCGCTCCTGGACTGCGCTCTTTCATAAGCGATTCGCCGATGAGGAATGCGTCATATCCGGCGGCGCGCAGGCGCGCCAGATCAGAGCCGGATTGGATGCCACTCTCGGCTACAGCCAGGCAGGCATCGGGAACCTTGTCAGCCAGCCGGAACGGCGTTTCGAGATCGACTTCAAGAGTTCGCAAGTCCCGGCTGTTGATGCCGATGATGTCACAGCCCGCATCCAAGGCGCGCTTAAGATCTTCCTCGCTATGGGCCTCGCAGAGCACATCGAGTTGGTGCGCGCGCGCCTTCCCGCACAGCGATACGAGTTCACTCTGGTCGAGCGCGGCCACGATGAGCAAAATGGCGTCGGCACCGTGTGCACGGGCTTCGACAATTTGAAATTCATCAAAGATGAAATCCTTGCGGAGGCAGGGAAGGGAAACAGCCGCGGAGGCCTCCTGCAGGTAATTGAGCGAGCCTTGAAAATATTCTTCCTCGGTAAGGACAGAAAGCGCGGCTGCTCCGGCTGCCGCAAGTTCACGTGCCAGGTCCGAGGGCCAAAAATCGGCACGAATCAGGCCCTTCGAAGGAGAGGCTTTTTTCAGCTCCGCAATGATCGCGATACCTGTTCTCGACACCCGCTCGAGCTGTTTGCGAAATGCACGCGGCGAATGCCGCTCGGCGGCGCGCCCAAGAGAACGTAGATCGACGGTGCGCTGTCTTTGGAACAGGCGCTGGCGAGCGGAGGTCAGGATGGAGTCGAGAGCGGAGGACGTCATTCAAACAGCAATTATACGGAAGGGACCGCCAACTATGCCGCTCGGCCGGGGGCGGATCGGTCGCGGGTCAAACGGATGACCGGGGCGCGCCGCGCGCCCAGAACTCGGCAGAGGTGAGAACGGGTACGATTTCGAAATCTACAAGATCTGCCCAATGAGAAATCCATGAGTCGAGCGCGGCACGCTCGGGCGCATCCATGATCTGGAAGCAGCGGTAGCCGGTCGGTTCCATCCAACTCGAGTGATAAATGACCCCCTCGGGAAGCATTCTTCCATGTTTGCCGAAGCGTTCAGCCACTGCGTTCAGATCGGACTGCTTGAACCGCTCGATGACCATAAATAGCATACATAGCAGTGTAACGGACGGGGTTGGTGCCGACCTGGAAGTGACGCGAGTCATTGACCCTGGTTCTGCAAGATGCTATAAACATTTGCTTTGTGTCGGGCTGTTTGCAGACTGGCCCGGCATCATGGCATTCCGACGCGGCCAAATTGGCACTCCTTTTTT
>Ga0335079_10011398_pt1 | contig 10129 bp, 6 predicted proteins | sample Lox_Sample_33_FD_206719 | JGI IMG/M metagenome (GOLD analysis project Ga0335079, IMG submission 206719) | Soil microbial communities from Loxahatchee National Wildlife Refuge, Florida, United States - Lox_Sample_3.3 | ecosystem: Environmental > Terrestrial > Soil > Wetlands | place: USA: Florida...
TCCGTATTTATCTTCAAATCAATGCGCGGAAAAAGCTGGGCTCCCGACCGGATAGTTGTACCTGTGGTCAGCTTTCCCCACGAAGATTCTTCATCAAGGAGGCAGGAGTCAATCTTCTTCTCAATGCCGAGACTATCCCAAATCTTCTGAGACGTTGAAGGCATCACAGGATAAACGTACAACCCGATCAGTCTGAGCGACTCCGCGAGATTATAGAGCACGGACCCGAGCCGATCCATATCCTTGCTCTTCGCGAGCGTCCAGGGCGCGTTCTCCTCCACATACCGGTTTGCGCGCATCACGAGCGCCCAAACATCCTGGAGGTAGCGAGTAAACGCAAGCACCGAAAGGTCTTCGTCGATCCTGCCCGGCGCCAAAGCCGCGGTCTCGCGCAGTTCCCGGTCGACAGGCCGCTCCGGACCTGACGGAGGGATATCGCCGTCAAAATATTTCCCGATCATCGTGACGACCCTCGAGAGCAGGTTCCCCAAGTCATTGGCGAGCTCCGTATTATACCTCGTAATAAAGGCCTCTGTCGAATAATCCCCATCAAGGCCGAACGGGACCTCCCGCAGTACGAAATAACGAAAGGCGTCTGAGCCGTAAGCTTCGACGACCTCGTTCGGGTCGATGACGTTGCCAAGAGACTTCGACATCTTTTTCCCTTCCCTTGTCCACCATCCGTGCGCGAAGATATTGCCGGGGAGCGGCAGCCCGAGCGCCATGAGCATGGTGGACCAATACACGCTGTGTGTGGTAAGGATATCCTTGCCCACGAGGTGATGGTCAGCAGGCCACCAGAATTTTTCACGCTCAGAAGGATCAGCTGACCCCTGTGCCGAGGGACTGAGGTATCGCGTGGCAGAGAAGTAGTTTACAAGCGCGTCGAACCAGACATAGGTTACGAAATCTCTGTCAAAAGGTAACTCAATTCCCCAGGAAAGCCGCGCCTTGGGACGGGAGATGCAGAGATCGCTCAGGGTCTGCGTTTTCAAAAAACCGAGCACCTCGTTGCGTCTGCTCTCGGGCCGGATGTAGTTCGGGTTATCCTCAATGTGCTTGATCAAACGCCCCTGGTATTTGCTCATCAGGAAAAAATAGTTGTCTTCCAAGATGCGCTCAACAGGTCTGCCACAGTCCGGACATGCTCCTTCCACAATCTCCTTCTCGGTCCAGAACCGCTCGTCAGGCGTGCAGTACCAGCCTTCGTAGGTCCGCTGTTCGATTTCGCCCCTGTCGTAAAGCTTTTGGAGGAGTTCCTGCACCACAATGATGTGCTCCTTATCTGTCGTCCGTATGAAGGCGTCGTTTGATATCTCGAGCTTATTCCAGAGTGCGAGGAAGTTCTTTGACATAAGGTCGGCATGCGCCTTTGGCGTGAGCCCCCGATCCTGTGCTGCTTTCTCGATCTTCTGGCCGTGCTCGTCGGTGCCGGTGAGAAAGAACACCGTGTCCCCGAGCATGCGGTGATAGCGTGCGAGCGTGTCCGCTGCGATCGTCGTGTACGCATGCCCGATATGCGGCACATCATTTACGTAATAGATGGGTGTCGTGATGTAAAATTTCTTTGACATTGTTATTTGACGAACGAGATGCAACCCCTTCTAGGACCTTTTCCATTCAAGGAAGCGAGAACTCTCATCCCACGGATTTACTCTCCTGCCCCGCCCGGCCCCTGTGGCTTATTTTCACCCTGGCCCTGCTTCTTCTTTTTGCGCCAGAACCGACGTCTTTTCTTCTTGCCCGCCTTCTCCCCTTCCTGCTGCGGCCGCTGCGCCTTCTGCTCCTGCTGCTTTTCCGGCTTTGGCTGCTGGTGGCGTTCCCGGGGCTGCTCAGCCTGAGATTGCGCCTTCTTTTCTTGAGATGCATCCCTTCTCTTCTCAGGCTTGTCGCCGCCCTTGTATCCGGTATCTTTCAGTTTTTCCCTCCGCTGCTCCTGCTGTTGTTTGCGTTCCTCCTGGCGTTTTTTATCATCGGCAAGCCGCCGTTCTTCGGCTTCCTGTCGCTCCTCGGCGATACGCCGCTCTTCATCTTCCTTCTTTTCCTTGACTGCCGCCTCGCGCAGGTCGGCGACATCTTTCTTGATCTTATCGTACATTTCGTATTCGTATGAAAGGCAACAGAGCAGCCTGCCGCAGACCCCCGATATCTTGGCAGGGTTCAGTACCATTTCCTGCTTTTTGGCCATGCGTATGGAAACCGGCTCGAAGTTCTTCAGGAACGCTGAGCAGCAGAGTTCCCTGCCGCAGGGCCCAAACCCGCCGATCATGCGTGCCACGTCGCGCACGCCAATCTGGCGCATCTCGATCCGGCTCTTAAGTTTGTAGGCGAGATCCTTCACGAGTTCACGGAAATCGATCCTTGTCTCGGAAAAGAAGAAAAAGGTCACCCGCGATGCATCAAAGGAGTATTCTACGCGGATGAGCTTCATTGGCAGCTCACGCCCGGCAATCATGTCCTGGGCCATGGAGTAGGCCTCTGCCTCACGCTCCCGGTTCTTTTCCTCTTTGGCGGTATCATCGTCTGTGGCCTTGCGCAGGATCTTCCGAATGGTTTTCGGGCCCCGCCCTTTGGATTGATCGTCAGGGAATCCCTTCCCTTCCGCCTCATCGATGTCAATCTCCACCCCTTCCGGGATTTCGGGAGTCACGGGAGGAGCTTCGGGAGGTTCCGCAGCACCAATGCCCTCGGACCTCCTGATCCGCACGACGTGGGCAAACCCGGGACCGCGCTCGGAATCGACAATAACCTTGTCTCCCAGTGCGATCTCTACATCGGTGGCGTCAAAATCATAGACCTTCCAGTTTTCTCGAAAGCGTACCCCGGCTATCTTCTTCGTTTTATCCGTCATTTTTTGTTCTATCTTTTGTTTTTTAGTCTGCAATGAGCAGTTGATTTAGCCATGCGCCAGCTTCAGGAGCAGATTCTCCACCACCAGCTGGGCACTTACGCGGCGCTCAAGCAATCTGCTACTCATCGTGAACAGTGCCATGTCAGCGAGCATCCGCTGAAGTGGAACCCCTTCTCCCCACTGGAGGTGACGGTCCTTGCCCTGTCGGTGAACGAGGAGCCGTTCGTCGCCTGTCACGCGGAAGACAAGGGCGTCGCGGAGCCACTCGACCCCGATGTCGAGCAGCCGTTCCAGCCGCTCACGGTCCTTGGAGAACATCTCTGCCTGGGCAAGCACTTCTCCCTCATTCATCTGCCCCAGCCCGGACCAGAGCGCCATGAGCTCTTCCCGAACCGCCTTTTCCTGTTCCACTTCCATCGCTAGGCCGCGGCCCAGGCTCCCCTGCGCGAGCGCCGCAAGAAACCATGCGTCCTCCTCGGACAGGCCGCGCTTCCGCATGAGCGCTTGCGCGAGGATTGGTCGCGGAAGTGGAAGGAATCTGATCTCCTGACAGCGTGAACGGATGGTCGGGAGCAGGCTCTGCGGCAGGGGGCTGATCAGGATGATGAGGGTCTCACCCGGGGGCTCCTCAAGGGTCTTGAGGAACGCGTTTGCCGAACTCGGATTCATGCTCTCGGCACCGTCGACAATCAGGATCTTTTTCGCACCTTCGAACGGTTTGAGCGCAAGATCGGCCTGCGTTTGCCGTACCTGATCGATTTTGATCTCATCACCGTCGGCGGCCAGGATATGTACGTCTGGATGAGTTAGGGCGGCGACCTTGACGCAGGAGGGGCATTCACCGCACCCCCCAGAGGATCCCGCGTTCCGACAATTCACGGCAGCGGCGAGCGCGAGCGCCGCCATCTTCTTGCCGATACCCTCCCCACCCGAGAACAGATAGGCATGCGCAAGGGTCTTGTTCGCGAGAGCCCGTTTAAGTATTGTGACAGGCCGATCATGGCCTGCTATTTCCTCAAATGAGAGATGGTTCTGCAATGCCCGATACCGTTACAACAATTTTTCGTATTTCCATCTCGATCCTGTCCTGTGCGGGAGAAGCGTCCACCACCCGGATGCGTTCCGGTTCTTTCTTCGCCAAGGCCAGATATCCCTGCCTCACCCGTTCGTGAAAAGCAGTCTCTTCGTTCTCAAAACGCGATTCTCCCTCTAGCCCGCGGTTGTTGTTCCTCCGGCGCGCACGCGCAAGCCCTGCGGCCGCATCGATATCGAGGAGCACGGTAAGGTCCGGCTGCATTCCCGCGGTTACGATCCGGTCGAGTTCCCGGATCATATTTTTGTCCAACCCCCGTCCATACCCCTGGTAGGCGAGTGTCGCGTCGGAAAAACGATCGCAGAGAACAATGGTCCCGGCGGCGAGCGCAGGCAGGATGACCTCGCTCAGGTGTTGCGCCCTGCTTGCTGCGTACAAAAGGAGTTCCGCCGAGGGATCGAGCCCCTTGTTCGCGGGGTCGAGCAGGATCTTTCTGATCTGGTCGCCGATCAGCGTCCCGCCGGGCTCCCTTGTGAGCACAATCTTGATGCGGTGGGACTTCAGGTAGTTTGCGAGCAGGACTATCTGGGTGGATTTTCCGGAGCCCTCGATTCCCTCGAAGGTGATGAATGTCCCCTTCATTTACTTGAGCTCCGCGGCAGCATCGTTCCCCGCCCTGAGCGCGGGATTCGACGTGAAAAGGACCACTTGTGTCTTTGCGCCGAGGGCGCGGAGTATTTGGCATGCCGCCTGCTGTCTGGCGGGGTCGAAACCAGCGAGCGGATCATCGAGGATGAAGGGCAACCGGTGCTTTCCTGCGATCGCCTCGATGAGACCGGTCCTCAGGCAGAAGTAGACAAGGTCCCTCGTCCCGTGACTCAGATCCGAGAAGTTCAGCTTTGAGTCGTCCTTGAGACGCACGACTGAATCTCCTTCCGGTCCGATCTCGATCCTGATGTACTTGCCTGTAGTAATGGCTGAAAGATTCCGCTGCGCTGCGGCCTCGACCGCTGGCATGAGCGTCTCTGTCTCGATCCCGCCGATCCGGCTCGCAATGCCGATTTCCCTGAGGAATCCCCTTTGGCCTCCGGCCGACGCCGGTGCCGCGAATCCGGCAAACAGTTCCTGGCCCTCGCCGCCGAAGTCCATAGGCGCGCCCGCGGACGTTTCCGACTCAATCCTCTCGATATCCTGCCTGATGCTGTAGGTATCGACGGCATACTGTGCGACCGCGCGTGCGGCCCTTTCGAGGTCGATAGCTTCCTGCTGCAGCTTGGAGAATTCGGCCTGCAAGTCCTCAACCGTCAGGCCGCCGAGCGCATGCTTCCGCTGTTCATCGATATCCTGCCGGAGCGAAAGAAAATACCGGTAATTGTCCGCCTTGTCCTTGAGATCCCGGGTGGTCGTTGAGCCCGTGGCCTTCATGCAGGCCATGATCGTGGATCCTCCCTGTTCAAAGTTCCTCTCGAGCTCGCCAAGCTGCGTCCTCAGCGTCTCCTCTTCCATCACGAGCTGCTTTCGCTGAGCGTTTTTCCGTTGGCCTTTGTACCACGCAACAGCGATCAGCAGGAGCGCGGCAAGCACGCCGAGAGGGAAAAAGTGTGCTTGCTCCGTCGTAAGGATGAATAGTCCCGCGATAACCGACAGGGTCCCGAACACCGCCCCCAGGATGAACATCTTGTCCGTCACGATATTCACCGGTGGCATCTCGGCAAGCTGCATTTTCAGCCCTTCGATCTCTTTGGTAAGCTCATCGGAGTCGGCCATCTGCTGTCCCTGCCGTCGCTCATGCTCATCGATAAGCCCATCGAGGTTCTCCGGCAACGTGCTGCAGCCCTTGAGTTCGCCAAGACTTGTCTCGATTTCCGAAGCACGACGGTCCAGTTCTTCGAGCCCGTCCAGTTTTTTCTTGATTTCATCAAGTCGGAGCTTTGCCGACTGCGCACGGTAGTCGGCGTCCGCGGCCTCCTCGGCCTTGCGGAGGTCCTCCCGGAGCTGGGCGAGCCGTGCCTCATTGGCTGCGGCTTTGCCTCCTGCGGATGGAGCTGGCTTTCGTGCCGAGGTCGGCACCGGCGCCGCTGACGCGTGCGTAACGGACGACGCGGGCTGCTCAGCGTAGTGCTCCCGCCGGAAGATGAACAACCTTCCAAATTCCTCTTCGGTCATGCCGGCAGTGAGGCCGGTCATAAACTGCGCCGTGCTGTCCCAGTCCTTATGGATAAGTTCGAACTCTTTGGTGGTGCCATTGTACTTGGAGAGGTTCACTGCACGCTTTGAAAAATCCTGGATGACGCGGTAATAAGTCTGATCATCCGAGAACACCACGAGGGCCGCACGCGATGCATCGGGGGTGTACTTTGATACGAACGGTTCCGTGAACCCCGGCTGGCCGCTCGGGAAGAGCAGGCGCAACAGGGAATCGACGGACGACGTCTTCCCCGACTCATTGCCGGCAGCGACAAAATTGAAGCCGCGCTGGAACCTGAGGCGAGCAAGTTCACGGATGCCTCGCACTCCCTGCATCACAAGCTCCACCAGGAACATGTCCTCGCTCCTTTCAACGTATATATAGCTTCATACTATAACGCAAGTAGAACCAAGTTGCAACAGAGAAAAACCCAGTTACAGCCTCTCCAGCGCCTCCTTAAGCGCCTCGGCCTTCTGGAGGGTCTCGAAATATTCCAGCGCGGGATCGGAATCGGCGACTATGCCGGCGCCGACTTGCATGTGGGCCCTGCGGTCCTTGATCACGAATGTCCTGATGATAATGTTCAGGTCCATATCTCCAGTGTTCGAGATATACCCGATAGAGCCGGTATAGGGGCCGCGTGCAACGGGCTCGAGCTCATCGATGATCTCCATACACCGCACCTTGGGCACGCCTGTTACCGTACCGCCTGGAAATACGGCCCGGACGAGATCGAAGGCATCCCGGCGAGCCGTGAGTTCTCCGCGCACATTCGAGACGATATGGATTACATGGGAGTAATCCTCAACCACCATCATTTCATCGACCTGGACCGTGCCGTAGCCGCAGACCTTGCCGAGGTCATTCCGTTCGAGATCGAGGAGCATGATATGTTCGGCACGCTCCTTCTGGTTCGTGAGAAGCTCGTAGGAAAGTTCCTGCGTTTCTGCACGGTCGTCTCCTCTCCTGCGCGTGCCGGCTATCGGCCTAGTTTCGGCAATCCCCGCACACAAGCGGATGAGCCGCTCCGGCGATGAGCTCACAAGCTGCAGATCGCCGAAATCCAGGTACGCGGCAAAGGGAGATGGATTGACGTCCCGCAGGACTGCATATAACTGAAGTGGATCGGTATCGCCGATCACCGCCGTGAATCGCTGGGACAGGTTTGCCTGATAAATATCCCCTGCTGTAATATATTCTTTGCAGCGCCTGACCATGGCCTCGAAGTCAGTCTGCGTCATGTTCGGTTCAAGAGAGAAACGCCGCGCATCTCCCTTTGCGACTGACGGGGCTTCTCGTTTCATATTCTTCGCCATGAACGTTGATCCGAAAGCTAAGAGTCTCGTCACCGCTTCGTCATAAAGGCGGCCCCATTGGTCCGGTTCCGGCCGCCGGAAACCCATCTCCTGTTCCCGCGCGCCGGGGTTCACGATGATCCATGATTTATTCAGGATATGGTCGAAGGCAATGACCATGTCCACGAACATGAAATACGACTCGGGAATATCGAGGTCGACCGTAACGGTACGCGGCAATTTCTCGAATTGATGCACGAAATCATATGAGAAGAACCCCACTGCCCCGCCGGTAAAAGGCGGAATCCCGTCAACTCGCTCTGTCCGATAATTGGACATGAGCTCGCGCAGTTTCAGAAGCGGCTTCCTTTTCATGGATGCCCGCCTGCCGTACTTGCCTTTCGGCTTCGCGGGAAGACTGAGATCCACCGTATCTCCTTTCGAAGAGAAAATGAGATACGGATCTGCCGTGACGAATGAATATCTGCCGGCCTTCTCATTCACACGGGCGCTCTCGAGAAGGACCGGATGACCCGCTGCCTGAACGGCCTCGAGTGATGCGAGCGGCGAAAGGCCCGGCTGGTCTATTTCCGCATACAGGGGAAGTATTGTTCCCCGTTTTATCGATTCAAGAAATACTGCTTTGGTCGGCTGTATAAGTTTCATAGTAAGTGTGGAAATTTTAAAGGCATTTTCACAGCCGGTCAAGATAAATCTCGTATAAAAATACGCAACACAACTTGATAAATGTGGTATAATAACAATAAAGAAAAAGAAGTAAAACGATCTTTGAAAGCAATATGAAAGTTCGCATGGCGTTGCCGAACCAACACTTATATGTGTATGTATTTTAAACCCGTTATGAGGGGACTCAAGCGCTGAGATTTATGTGATGCCGAAGCCGGCAAGAGGACTGCAAGTTGAGCGGTCCGTCTCTCGGCAGTTGCGCAGGCTAACATAAGATCAGAAGAGCCGAAAGCCCCAAAGCCAGCGGTGAAAGCGGGCGAAAAGGACAATGAGCTTCACAGGGTCCGCTTCGCGGAGCCGTAGAAGCAAACATTGAAAACCCGCTAAGTAATCGCGGCTCGACGGAATGTTTAAAAAATCGGTTCGGGGGCAACGCCTTTTTTTATTTTGTGACGTCAATGACTGATACCCTTGGTTCTATCGATAATTTTCAATAATTATAGTTATTGTTGCGGCAGCTCTCGCCGCATTCTACTTAGCAGCCATCATCATATTTTATCTATTTAACAACAATTAAGTCTGTAAGGGGATGCTACTCCACCGGAGATATTGGAACACAGGGAAGGGAAGTTCGGGGCTGAGGGAAAATCGGTTCCCCGGTAGGTGAAAGTGTAGAAGAAACTGAAATGCTGAGGTTGGTGTTGACTTTTTTATACGTGTGAAGAAAAGGAATTTATTTTCCCTGATTTTATGTGAGAGCCTCCTTGATGGAGGCTCTTTCTGTTTGGCTTGAATTAGTCTATATCCGGCTCGTTAAAAGAAGCCCTTTCGATTGTTCCACTGCTGGTAGCCACGTTACCGGTATCTTCTCCTCATGATGAGAAAAGTGTCATCGACATAGGTTAATTCTTGCTGGTCGTAAAGCTCCAGAAGTAATCATTCAGCATCGCATTGCCTGCAAGGTCCTTCACCCCGGCGCTCACCCGGGCAGTGTACAGTGTATTTTTTTTAAGATTGCTGGACGGCTTGAAGATGGCTGTTACGCCGCTATAGCTCATCGTACAGGAAACGGTAACGCCTCCCCCGGTGAGTGTAAATGTTATGGTTGTTGGGTCAACCGGTTCACTGAAGGTCACATTGGGGGCTGTATTCAGGGCCACGCTTGTGGCCCCTACCGTAGGGGTTGTTGCTGTTACGATTGGCGGTGTTGTGTCGATTGCTGTGCCGGTCGCGAAACTCCAGATGTAACTATTTGGCATCGGATTGCCCGCCAGGTCCTTCACGCCAGCGCTGACGGTGGCCGTGTACGAGGTATTACTCGCCAGAATATCCAAGAGTGTGAAGATGGCCGTTGTTCCACTATAACTCATCGTGCAGGGAACGGTCGTGCTCCCCGTGCTCAGTATAAATGATATGGTTTGCGAGTCAACGGGTTCGCTGAATGTAACGCTAAGTGCGGCATTCGGCATAACACCAATGTCCCCATTTCTAGGCGTAGTGGCTACAATGGTTGGAGGTATAATGTCCGGCACCGTTCCCGTGTTAAATGAACAGATGTAGGGAGCAGCCATGGGAATCCCGTACGAATCCTTTACATTAATGTCGACAGTGATTTTATAGAGAGTCGCTGGGTTCAGGCTGGATGACGGCGTAAGGACAGCTGTGGGGACACCGGTAGTGTCCGTATACGTTACCAACCCCGGAACACTGTTTTGGCTGTCGGCAAGGTTAATCGTCTGATCATTGATTGTTGAGGCATCCATTTCTTTGCTGACATAATCGAGATGCCGCCGGGCAGGTCGACTGGGACATTCACTGTTCCATTTGCCGGAATGGTGGAACTCACCGTGGGCGGTGTCTTATCTGGAGGCGGAACCGGTCCCTGGCGACCGCATGCTGTGAACAATAGTGCAGCTACGAGAACAAGCGTTGATAGAATCGAAGATTTCTTCATATCCTTCACACTATTTACATATGCTTAGAAGACATTAAGGCATTACCGATGGCCGAACATGCATTAGATCAGCAGGAAAATGATCGCCTAAATTATAGAACTTTATAAGAATTCCAGTATT
>Ga0335079_10011399_pt1 | contig 10129 bp, 4 predicted proteins | sample Lox_Sample_33_FD_206719 | JGI IMG/M metagenome (GOLD analysis project Ga0335079, IMG submission 206719) | Soil microbial communities from Loxahatchee National Wildlife Refuge, Florida, United States - Lox_Sample_3.3 | ecosystem: Environmental > Terrestrial > Soil > Wetlands | place: USA: Florida...
CCCGGGTGTAGCCACACTGCCATACCGTACCCGTCGCAACACAAGGTGAGGTTAAGGCCGCGCCCACAAGCCAATTGATGACCTCTCCGTAGGTGGAACCTGCATTGGTGGTTCCACCAGTTTTGGTCCAGAAGGGGGCGTCAGATGCATCCCAGGCGTACCAGTAGGTTCGAGCCAAGCCCGCCGATTGCTGCACGATCAGGTAACGCGCAATCCACGCTGCTTGCTGGTCCGGATCCGAAATGGTGTGATACACGCCGTAGCCACCTTCGGTACTCCATACGGGTTTATCACTCACATTGGCGTTGGTAAGGACTTTTCGCAGGTTTGACAGATCGGTAGCTGCCCGCTCCGGCGCACCGGGCCATTGCACATAACCGTGGTAGGCGATGATATCGGCGTACTGTCCGCCACCCGCTTGCAAGTAGTTGGTCATGGCATCTTTGAGGGTTTGATAATCATCGCTGACAAACGCTGGCGTGGTGATCTGGGCTGCGGGATCTATACCAATCTGCGTATAAACGCTTTGCGAGTTACACCCGGTTCCGATAATAATGCAGCGGGCATCCTGCGCTAAGCGGACGAGTTGCGCGTCGGTTCCCTGCCACATGGTCGGCGCACTTGGCTCGTTCCAGATTTCGTAATATTTGATCTGACCTTTGTAGCGAGAAGCTACGGCCGTCACCCAGTTGATCCAATATTGGTTTTGGCCAGTTCCGTCCACATTCAGATCCTTGGGCGGATAGCACTGGCCGGCGCCGCCTTGTTGCGGCGTGTCGTAGGTGCAGGTGACTGAGGCGATCGGAGCGACGCAGCGCGTGCTCTTTGCGGCACACTGCGCCCAGCCTGGAGTTCTCCCGAAGTCATAGAGGACGTCAGCGTTGTTCGCCAACGTAGCGTTTACCAGCGAATCCATCACCGTCCAGTCGTAGACGCCATTGGCAGTATTGATTTGTGACCAACCGGTGTTGCTGTCCCAAAGTCGGCGAGTCCCGAAAGCGACGTTAGGCCAAGGCGTGTTCTGCCAATCCATGTGCATGCCGAAGAAATTCGCCGGAATTGCATTGGCGATGGGTCCACCGGAGCCGCTGCCACCGGAGCCGCTGCCACCGGAGCCGCTGCCACCGGAACCACCGTTACCGCCGCCGCCGCTACTCCTGCCACCATTCGTGCCACCGCCTGCCCCGGTGCTGCCGGAGCCTTTGCCGCCGCTGGCATTGCTGGTCGGACCGCCAGAACTTACGCTGGGTTTGCTTCCAGACTGTACTGGCGCACACGAAATGGAGAACAGGATGACTGTCACAGCGAAGGCCAGTGTTATTGCTGTGTACGGCCTTCGACTACCACTTTGGTTCGAGGGAAGATGTTTTATGCTCATGGCTCCTCCGCCCGCAGCTTTCTGACAGGTGCTTCGCTATCTGCCCCGACTTTAGGGTGGCGACATGCCGCGCACTAGGTCTCCCAAGGGCTAGAAATCCTTGGGAACGAGAACGCCGCCGCGTGGCCGAAGGTACAAGGCCCTTCGCAAATAGCTGGGAGCGCGAGGGTTGATTCAGGCAAGAGATTGGTTGGGTTACCGAGGTGCCGCAGTTTTGCTACTCATCTCCAGATCAAGGTGATTTTTGTAACCAGGCTCCCGACCGGAACACGCCTCATTATTATGAGAGGTACATGCAATATTTCTTGACATTACAAGACTGAATCTCCATACTTCCGCGCAACCGTCCCCCAGAGAAGTTGATCGACCTTAGCAGTTGGGTACCCAGGTTTTCCTCAAAACAGGAGCCGTGATGCGCAGAGAGATCTTCGCCATAAGTGTGTTGATTTGTGTTCTTGGAACTCACGGTGCCCAAGCCCAGTCATTTCAAGGAGTGTTGACCTGGCACAACGACGTTGGCCGCACCGGGCAAAATCTCAATGAGACCACCCTGACACCGCAGAACGTCAACATGGGAAGCTTCGGGAAGGTGTTTTCATATCCGGTAGATGGGCCTATCTACGCGCAGCCGCTTTACGTGCCTAATGTGATTGTCCCAAACCAGGGAATGCACAATGTAGTTTATGTCGCGACGGAAAACGACACAGTGTACGCATTTGATGCGGATGGGTTACAGGCTACGCCGCTCTGGCAGGTCAGCTTCATTGATCCCGCTAACGGGATTACGACCGTAGCAACTACGCCAGCCAGCGGGATCTATCCGACCATTGGCGTTACGGCCACTCCCGTGATCGATCCCGGATCGAAGACGATGTACCTCCTTGCCCGCACAGTCGAACAAGGTGTTTTCGTGCAGAGATTGCACGCTCTTGATATTACAACCGGGGCGGAGAAGTTCGGCGGTCCGACTTCGATCACGGCAACATTTCCCAGCAGCAAAGGGACGGTAAAGTTCGATCCGTCGGGAATGCAACGTTCTGCCCTGCTGCTGCTGAATGGCACCATTTATGTCGGCTGGGCAACCGCTGCCCATGGCTGGATCATGGCGTATGATGCCCAAACCCTGACGCAAACGGCCGTATTAAACACCACCCCTAACAGCACGCTCGGTGGCGTCTGGATGTCGGGCGCGGGCTTGGCTGCGGATTCGGAAGGATATGTATACGCGGCGACCGGCGACGGACTATTTGATTTCAACACCAACGGAGTGGATGACGGGGACAGTATTCTGAAGTTGAACAGCAGCCTGACCATCGTCGACTACTTCACCCCCTCCGATCAGGCGTGCCGAAAAAGCGAAGACTTCGACTTAGCCTCTGGAGGAGTTCTTGTGCTGCCCCCGCAACCCGGTACTTTTCCCAACCTGGTGATTGCGGCAGGCAAAGGTGGCTCTCCCTGCGACCTGTTTGGATCAACTTACGCGTCTCCCATTTATGTTCTGAACTCCGACGCGCTCGGCGGATACAACGCCTTTCAGGATACAAGTCTGCAAACCATCGCCGGTGCGCCCGCAGGCTATTGGAGTTCACCCGCGTATTGGCAGGGACCCAACGCAACCTACATTTACTATTCCGGCACAACCAGCGAGCAGAAAGGAACCGGGGACTTCTTGAAGATGTACAGCTTAAGCAACGGACAGCTCTCCGGCGCTCCCATTGCCCAAAGCACGAACCTGCTCTCCGACGGCGGTACGCCGTCCATCTCGGCCAACGGATCTTCGGCAGGAATTGTATGGGAGATTGCCCGGCAGGAACCTCTGGGGGTACAGCCACCGAAAAAGCGCGCAACGCTGTACGCGTACGATGCCACGCAGGTCGGCACCATGCTGTATTCCAGTTCGCAAGCCGGCACTCGAGACCAGGCCGGAATTGAATCCAAGTTCATGGTACCCACCATCGCTAACGGCAGGGTGTATGTCCCGACCAACGCGGAACTCGATGTTTACGGCTTGTTCAATGGAGCAAGTCTCAATCCCGTCGTGAACCTCTCGGCGACCTCGCTTTCGTTCAACAATCAGCCGGTGAACAGCTCCAGTCCCGTGCAATCGGTCACCCTGAGCAATTCCGGTTCCGCGACTCTGATCATAAGCAATATCAGTGTAAGCGGCGACTTTTCGTTTGGATCAACGGCAACCTCCTGCCCTTATTCCGGCGGATCCGTTTATCCCGGCGCCAGTTGCACCATCGACATTTTGTTCAACCCAAGCATGTCGGGGACGCTCAGTGGCTCAGTCACGGTAAGTGACAATGTCTCCCCTGCGCAATCAATCACTCTTAGCGGCTCCGGCTCGATTAGCACTGAGTCGCTGGTGGTTGGTCGTAATGACCAGGCTTTCTCCCTATCATTCCGAGCGATTGCGCTCGGCGATTTCGATGGCGACGGAAACCCGGATATCCTGGCTATAAGCCCGGACAATGGCACGGTTTCAGTGCTGAAGGGAAATGGCGATGGAACCTTCAGCTTGCTTTCCACGACCAGCACAGGAAATAATCCGGCAACTGCAACCATAGCCGACTTCAATAGTGACGGAAAACTCGATACAGCCGTTGCCAATCAGACTGACAACACCATTGCCATCGTACTCGGTAACGGAGACGGCACGTTCGCCGGGAATGCTCCGTTCACCCTCCTCCAGACAGGCAATGGCCCAGTCGCAGTCGTCTCGGGCGATTGGAACGCAGATGCCAAGCAGGATCTGGCCGTGACCAACAGCGCGGACGGTACCGTTTCCATTTTTCTCGGGAATGGCGATGGAACCTTCGCCGCACAGGGCCCGGTGGCTGTGGGCCAAAACCCCGTCGCAATTGCGGTTGCGGACTTCAATCACGACGGGAAACCTGACCTGGCGGTTGCCAATCGAAGCGATGGCACAGTCACGATACTGCTGGGAAACGGCGATGGCACGTTCTCCAACTCACAGATGATTCTGTCGGCGCCCGATCCGGTGGCTCTAACCGTTGCAGACTGGAATGGCGATGGATGGCTCGATATTGCTGTCCTTAATCAAACTGCCAACAGTATTTCGCTTTTCAATGGAAATGGAGATGGCACTTTCGTCGCCAACGGCACTTACACCACGGGCTCTTCCCCCCAGGCTCTCTTGGCGCTGGATCTGAACAGTGATGGCAAAGTCGACCTGGCGTTTGCCAACTCAGCAGACAATACCGTCTCAGTAGCTCTTGGAAATGGTGACGGCACGTTTCAGTCCAGTATCAACGCCAATACCGATGCGGGTCCTTGCAGCATGATCAGCGCTGATTTCGATCGCGATGGCCAGCCGGACATTGCGTCTGCCAATTGCCAGGCAGGAAATATTTCCGTGCTGGAACAGGAGCCGCAGCTTACGCTCTCGGCCGCTGCTGTCAATTTGGGTTATCAAGCGGTAGGGACCAGCGGTTCAGCGACCGAAGTCAGCCTCGTGAATACCGGTAGTGCAAACCTAGCGCTCACGAGCGTGGGCATTGGGGGAGATGACAGTTCTGACTTTGTGGTGACCAACAACTGCGGCGACTTTCCGGCAACTATTCTGCCGGGTGCTGGATGCACATTGTTTGTCAGTTTTTCTCCGCTCGCAACCGGCCCGCGCAATGCCTCAGTAACTATCACCAACAACTCGCAAGTCAATGCGGCGATTGTAAGTCTCTCGGGTGTTGGAACCGGACCGGCGGTGTCGCTTTCCTCTACGTCAGTGAATTTCGGCAACGAAGTAGTTGGCACCAGCAGCGGCATTCGTTCTGTGGTTCTCACGAACTCCGGAAATGCCATGCTCGGCTTCACCAGTATCACCGCCAGCAGCGACTATTCCCTTGCACTAACCGCAACCTCATGTCCTTACAGTGGAGGAAATCTAACCCAGGGCGCGAGCTGCACCATCGATGTAGTATTCACGCCCAGCATCTCTGGGACCGACACCGGAAAGGTGAATATTGCAGATAACGCAAGCGGGCCGCAGACCGTCACGTTGAATGGGTCCGGACAAAACCAATCCGTTTTTGTTAATCCCCTGAGTGGGACGTTTGGAACCGTGGTGCTCGGATCCACAAGTCCGAAAACAAAATCATTCACTCTCACCAACAGCACAAACTCGACATTAGCTGTCACTGTCGCAATCACCGGAACCAACAGCGGCGATTTCGGGCAAACCAATAATTGCTCTTCCGTTTCCCCGTGGAAGACCTGTACTACGACGGTCACATTCACCCCCACAGATATAAACAAACGTTCTGCGAGCCTTACCTTCACTTACAACGGCCCGAATAGCCCCCAAACCGCATCCATCAGTGGAACTGCGACTGCAATCTCGCTTAGTCCCACCACCTTGTCTTTCGGAAATCAGAGTGTGGGAACCAGGAGCGCTTTCCAGACCGTTACTGTGACTAACCGCAGTACCACTTTCACTGCGAAATTAGGCGGCAAGACCATCACCGGTGCAAATGCGACCGACTTCGCTTTAAGCAGTGGATGCAAGTCCAGCTTGGCACCGGGTGCGAGTTGCACGGTGAAGGTTATCTTCACCCCCACTGCCACCGGATCTCGCACAGCAAACCTGAGTCTCAGCGACAATGCTGGAGCAAGCCCACAAATCGTGACTTTAGCCGGGACCGGTGACTGAGAGTTGCACGTGAAGAGCGTCGAGCAAGTTCGGACGGATTACTGGTTCAAGAACAAAATAGGCTTGGCGCCGACTTGAACCGGGGAACCTGGAGAAATGGTCGTGGTAACACCGGCGAGGTCAGCATAACTGACGTAAATCGAATTGGGCATGTACGTGGAAGTCGTGCAACTTCCACCACCACAGGTTTGCGACGCATCCCAAACCGCCAACTTCTGGATTCCGCCTGGAGCCGTGAAACCGCAGCTCCAAACCGGGCCGCTGGCGGCACACGTGCTTGCCATTGTCGCGCCGACAATCCACTTCGAAACCTGCACGTAAGCATCTCCGACCTGGTTCAGAGCGCAACCAACCCCGCCGCTGATGCACAAGGTCCCGTTTCCCTGATCGCCATATTGAAACCAGTAAAATCGCTGGACCCCCTCCGACCATTGCAACAAATACATGCGTGCAACGAACGCCGCTTGCAGATCCGGGTCGGACAAATGCGAGTTAGGTCCCCAAGATGCTTCAGTGTCCCAAATCGGTTTGGAACTCAGCGCTTGTGGCAAGCCAGAAAAAACAGTGGACACTACGGTGCTGACGTACTCAGCAGCCTGTCCTTGCGCAGGGTCGACGTATCCATGGAAGCTGACAATGTCAGCGCGAGTATCTCCACCGGCGGCGAAATAACCCGGCAGCCAATGCGCAATGTCATGTTTACCGCCGCCGTTTACCGTCGCGGGCGTGGTCACCAAAGCGTTAGAATCCACACTCTTGATGACGTTATACGCGTCTTTTGCCATGCGAGCCATCTGCGCCTGAGTACCGTTCCAGGAGGTTTGCAGGTCTGGCTCATTCCACACCTCCCAGTAACGAATTCTGCCCACCGCATGTTGCGCGATGGCTTGTACAAACGTCTGCCAGATTTCGTCGGATCCACTGCCATCAGGATTCAAGTCCGTCGGCGGATCGCATGACCCTGCAGGAGTCACTCTGATCACGCACGTCTGATCTTCCGGGTCACAGGAAGCCCAGGCAGGAACGCTCCCGAACGTATACAGAATATCGGTCACGCCGTTCTGCACTGCCGCATTCAACCAATTGTCCAACGGAGTCCAGTCATAGCTGCCTTTGGCCGGATTCAGGTCATACCACGTTGTTTTTGTCGCCCACAGCCTCAGGCTGCCAAAGGGCATCGGAGAGACACCGGTGAAAGGCCACCCCAGGGTAGTAAGTACGTCGGGGTGAGGATTCACTCCGAAATACTGCAGAGGCACTGGTTGCGGTGCAACTCCGGGCACAGCTCCCGAAACGGATACCGCTTGCGAGGAGGAACTCGCGCCGCCTGCGCAACTCGGTAACAGCCTGGGGGATGCAGTTGAAGCTCCCCCGCAGGCATACAACATCATCATTGTGCTGAGAATCGTGCAGATCGCTACGATTCGACGAGCCCACTGGCAGCTTGGTGCTGAAAAAACGAAATCTTGGTGAGGTACTGATCTACTCATGGGAACAAAAAATATTTCTAGATCGTGGTGATCAGAATGATCAATGCCGAGATGGTCTCAACTACCTCTTGTTTGGGAGATGCAAACGAATGTGTCAACCCGAACGATCAACTATTGTTGCGTTACATTTCGTCGCAGGAAGTACATGGTTCTTGGCGCATGCTTACGATGCAAAGCATCACGTTCATAGCCGTCTCAGTTTGAACACGTCGTTTGATGCTTCTAAGCTTCTGGTATCAGAGCGGATACCGCTCTCGAAACTATTCGTATGTAGCAGGGTTCCAATCGGTGACGGCAACAGCCGAATGGAGACAACACATGAACAAGCTGACCAACTCATTACTGATCGTCGCCATGAGCGGAGCCTTTACGTTCGCTGCCGCGCAAACTGCGCCGCCAGCAGCTCAACCCGGCGGCCCCGGGGTTTACGATGCGGGCCATCCGCGGGTCAATGAAGTTGACCAACGCTTGCAGAACCAGAAACAACGCATTGAACAAGGTGTGAAGAACGGCACCATGACCAAACAGGAAGCGCGGCAGGCGTGGCACAACGACCGACGCATTGCTCACCAGGAGCGCAGGGCCATGGCGGCGGACGGCGGCCATCTGACCAAACAGGACCAGAATCAGCTAAACCGCGAACTGAATCACAATAGCAAGAAGATATACCGCGAAAAACATAACTAGCTGACGTTCCGCTGTTTGCGCGTCAATTCGGATCGGGGCCGCAGCCCAGGCTGCGGCTTCTTTCTTTTCATCACTTTTCCGACCATGCTAGAGACTTTCGTTACTAAGGCCTTTTACCTCTTGCGGCCCACCCTCCTGCCGCATACCCTTTCACCTTTACTGTCTTAAGTATCACGCAGCTACGAATCGGATAGTCCCCCCAAACTGGGTACCCGGATATAGGCAGAATTCTCTAGATCGGCGCATGGCTACCGCAAAACTCGAACCCGTTGATCCCATGGAATCCGTGACCCCTCCCGCGTGTTTTCGCGTGCTGGGTGTGCGAGTTGATGTGGTGCAAATTCCCGATATTATTCGAATTGTGGAACGATGGATTGCCGTCCCGGAACCGACGCGATACGTCGCGGTGACCGGAATGCACGGCGTTTCGGAATCACGTGAAGATACAGAATTTCGGCAGGTCCTGGAGGATGCGAGCCTGGTGATTCCCGACGGCATGCCTCTGGTTTGGGTGGGACGTTTGCAGGGTCATCATGAGTTGAAACGCCGTACCACGGGCTCGGAATTCATGGAGACCTTTTGCCGCGAGACCGGGTCAAAATACCGTCATTTTTTTTACGGCGGCGCACCTGGCATTGCGGACTTGCTGGCGGAAACGGAACAAAAGCGTCACGGCATTCGCATTGCCGGTACCTATTGCCCACCCTTCCGCGCGCTCACGCAGGAAGAAGAACGAGAACTGGAACAAACCATTCGCAAAGCCGCGCCGGATGTGCTTTGGGTTGGACTCAGCACTCCGAAGCAGGAGAAGTGGATGTACGCCCACAAGCATTTCGGCGTACCGGTCATGTTCGGAGTAGGGGCGGCCTTCGATATGAATACCGGACGTGTTAAGCGCGCGCCCGAGTGGATGCAGAACCACGGTCTGGAGTGGTTCTTCCGTTTGTTGACCGAGCCACGCAGGTTGTGGCGGCGCTACATCATCAATGGATCAAAGTTTGCGTGGGCGGTTTGTGTCGAACACGTTGTACCCACCATTTTGAAAAGCCAGCAGAAGCAAGCATTGTGAGAGCAGAAGGCAGAAATCTTACAAGCAACATTTAGGAGACTTGAATCACATGGGCAAGCAAAAGCGGATTCTAGTAACGGGCGCAGGCGGTTTCATTGGACATCATCTGGTCAAACGTTTGAAGGCAGATGGCCATTGGGTACGCGGGGCCGACATCAAATATCCCGAGTATGAAGCCAGCGCCGGCGATCAGTTCGAAATTCTCGACCTGCGCAAGTACGAGAATTGCCTGCTTGCCACACGGGGCGGCATCGATGAGGTGTACAACCTCGCCGCCGACATGGGCGGAATCGGCTACATCACCGCCTTCCACGCCGACATCAGCCGCAACAACATCCTGATCAACGCGCAGATGCTCGAAGCGGCCAAACAGAACGGCGTCAGCCGCTTCCTCTTCTCGTCCTCTGCCTGCGTCTACAACCAGGCAAAGCAGAAAGATCCCGATGTTAAGCCGCTGACCGAAGAAGACGCATATCCTGCCGACCCCGAGCCGGGTTATGGATGGGAAAAGCTTTTTGCCGAAGAACTCTGTCATTACTACTACAAAGATTACGGTTTCGAGACCCGCATCGTGCGCTTTCATAACGTGTACGGGCCTCTCGGCACCTACGATGGCGGCAAAGAGAAAGCCCCGGCAGCGATCAGCCGCAAGGTTGCCATGGCCCAGGACGGGGATGCGATTGAAGTCTGGGGTGACGGCGAGCAGACCCGCTCTTTCATGTATGTCGACGATTGTGTCGAGGGCTTAATTCGCATTATGGCCTCCGACTACCGCGATGCCCTGAATCTGGGCACCGAGGAACTGGTCACCATCAATGGGCTGGTCGACATGA
>Ga0335079_10011400_pt1 | contig 10128 bp, 8 predicted proteins | sample Lox_Sample_33_FD_206719 | JGI IMG/M metagenome (GOLD analysis project Ga0335079, IMG submission 206719) | Soil microbial communities from Loxahatchee National Wildlife Refuge, Florida, United States - Lox_Sample_3.3 | ecosystem: Environmental > Terrestrial > Soil > Wetlands | place: USA: Florida...
AGGATCTCCCGCGCCTGGATCTCGATGTCGGCGGCGGTGCCCTGGGTGCCGCCGGAGGGCTGGTGCATCATGATCCGCGAGTGGGGCAGGGCGCTGCGCTTGCCCTTGCGGCCGGCCGCCAGGAGGAAGGATCCCATCGAGGCCGCCATCCCCATGCAGATGGTGTTCACCGGGGCGCTGATGTGCTGCATGGTGTCGTAGATGGCCATGCCGCTCGACACCAGGCCGCCCGGCGAATTGATGTACACGTAGATGTCCTTCTCCGGGCTGTCGGCCTGGAGGAAGAGCAGCTGCGCGATGACGATGTTCGACACGTCGTCGTTGATGGGGACGCCGAGGAAGATGATCCGGTCCATCAGCAACCGGGAGAAGATGTCGTAGGTGCGCTCGCCGCGGCTGGAGCGCTCGATGATGTAGGGCGGATAGAGCGTGGACACGTCGTTTCGGTCTCCCACGGAATCGCTCGGTGTCAACGGGTGGGTGGGGCGTCCTCCACGGTGCTCTGACCGAGGAGGTGGGTGAACACGTTCTCTTCGGTGATGGAGCGCTCCAGCTCGCGCAGCCGGCCGGCCTTCTCCAGGGCGGCCCGGACGGCGGCGGGGGTTTCGCCGCGCCGGCGCGCGACGTCGGCGATGCGGGCCCCCACGGTCTCCGCCGTGGCCGCGAGGCCGTGGCGCTCGGCGACCGTCTCGATGATCAGGTCGCGCCGCACGCCCGCCTCCGCCACGGGGCGGAGCTCGCTGGCGAAGCGGCCGCGCTGCTCCTCGGGCACGCCGTAGGCCGCGATGGACCCCGCCACCGCGCGGTCCAGCAGCGAGGGCGGCACGGACACGTTGTTGGCCGCCGCGATCTGGTCGATCAGCTCGCCCCGCACCCGCGCGTCGGCCTCGCGTCCGGCCTCGGCGACGAGGTCCGTCCGCACCGCCGCCCGCAGGGCGTCCACCGAGGCGAAGTCGCCGACTTCCCGCGCGAACTCGTCGGTGAGCTCCGGCAGCGCCTGGCGCTTGACCTCGCCGAGGGTGACGCGCACCCGGCGGCTCTGCCCGCGCTTGGCCTCGTCGCTGTGGTCGTCGGGGAAGCGGAGCGACCCTTCCCAGGTACCACCCGCATCGAGCTCCATCAGCCGCGCCTCGAGCTCGGGCAGCGCGCGGCCCTGGCCGAGGACGAAGCGCACGGGCTCGGCGCCCGTCGCCCCGCCGCCCTCGGCGTCGAGGTTGGTGATGGTGGCCTCGACCAGGTCGCCCGGCTTGGCGCGGTCGGCGGCGGGGACCCAGGGGGCGCGCTGCTCGCGCAACGCCGTGAGCTGGGCGTCCACCATCTCGTCGGTCACGGCCGCCACCCGCCGGGTGAGGCGGAAGCCGCTCAGCCGCTCCAGCGCGATCTCCGGCTTGACGTCCACCAGCAGCTCGAAGGTGAGGGGCGCGCCTTCCTCGAACTTGACGTTGCGCACCTGCGGGTCGGCGATCGGCTTGAGGCCGTCCTGCTCGCGCGCCGCCTCCCAGGAGGCCCGCAGCAGCTCCTCGATCGTGCTTTGCCGGATCGCCTCGCCGAAGCGGCGGCGCACGACCGCCGCGGGCGCCTTGCCCTGGCGGAAGCCCTGGACCTTGATCTGCCGGGCGTAGCGTTCGACGGTGGCGGCCTCGGCGGCCTTCACCCGCTCCGGGGTCACCGACACGGAATAAGTGCGCCGCGCGGCGTCCTGCGCCGCGGCGGTGATGGCGATCCCGGTCTGGGTTTCGGTCTCGGTCATAGTGCGAAAGGGGGGATTCGAACCCCCACGGGTTGCCCCACGGGCTCCTAAGGCCCGCGCGTCTACCAATTCCGCCACTTTCGCGGGTTCCGCGCTCCCAAGATAACCGCTGCGGCCCGAGACGACGAGCGCCCGCGGGTGCGGGCGCTCGAGGCCGGGCGGCGGCGGCGCCTCGCCGCTACCGCACCCGGATGTGCTCGACCCGCCGGGTCACCGGGTTGCCGCCCACGTTGGCGACGATGAGCGTCGCGATCTGGCCCGGCTGCAGCCCGTGCACGACGCGCTGGAACTCCTCCACCGTCCGCACGCGGGTGCCGTTCACGTCGAGAATGACGTCGGCGCCGCCGCCCGGAGACGGCGGGAAGATCCGCTGGAAGGCCGGTCCGTCCTCGGCGACGTCGGTCACGACCGGTCCCCGCGCGTCGGTCGCCACGTGACGCACGTCGTCGGCGCTGAGGCTCTCGACCGTGATGCCCAGCTTGGTCGAGGCTTCGTTCGCCGGCGCGGCCGCGTTGTCCCGGCCGCCGCCCGCGCTGGCCACCTGGGCCGTGTCGTCGCCCGCGGCGGCGAGCCGCACGTCGTAGGTGCGGGCCTGGCCTCCGGAGCGCACCGCCTGCACGTGCACGATCTCGCCCGGGTGCTTGAAGCCCACCATCGTCTGCAGCTGCGCGACGTGGTCGATCGTCGTATCGTTGAGCGCGATGATGACGTCGCCCGGCTGCAGCCCCGCCGCCTTGGCGGGGGAATTGGTGCCGCTGAAGTCCTCGATCATCACGCCCCGGACGCTCTTGAGGCCCACGGCCTCGGCGTCCTCCGGGCGCACCTGGCCGATCGAGACGCCGAGAATGGCGCGCTGCACGTGCCCGGTGGCGATGAGGTCGTCCATCACCTTGCGCGCCAGGTTGATCGGGACCGCGAAGCCGTAGCCCTCGTAGTAGCCGGTCTGCGACGCGATGGCCGCGTTGATCCCGATGACCTCACCCTGGAGGTTCACCAGCGGCCCGCCCGAGTTGCCCGGGTTGATCGCGGCGTCGGTCTGGATGAAGTCCTGGATCTGGTAGCGGTCGCTCGGGTCCTGGAGGCCGGCCAGGCCGCGCCCCTTGGCGCTGACGATGCCGGCCGTGACGGTGAAGGTGAAGTTGAGCGGGTTGCCGACGGCGAGCACCCAGTCGCCGACGCGCGGCGCGTCCGAGTTGCCGAGCGGCAGCGGCGTGAGGCCCGAGGCGTTGATCTTGATCACCGCCACGTCGGTGGCGGGGTCCCGTCCCACGACCCGCGCGTCGAACTCGCGGTTGTCGAGCAGCGTGACCTTCACCCGGTCGGCGTCCGCGACGACGTGGTTGTTGGTGAGGATGTACCCGTCCTGGGAGACGATGAACCCGGAGCCGGAGCCCTGCCGGATCTGGGAGCGGCCGTGCGGGTCCTGCGGGCCGAAGAAGAACTGGAAGCCCGGGGGCATGTCGGGATGGGCCGACGCGTCCACTTTCTCCTGCGTCTGCACGTAGACCACCGACGGCCGGACCCGCTCGGCGATGTCGGCGAAACTCGGCAACACCCCGTCCATCGTCTTGGTGCCGGTCGAGGGCGGCGCCACCACGTAGTGCAGGCCCCGCATCGACTCCGCCTGACCCGGCCGGGGCAGGTTCAGCGCCGACGCAAACGTGAGTCCCGCCACGAACGCGATGGCGACGATTCCGCCCAGCTTGAGCAAATCCCTTCCCCTCGACGACATGCGCTTTCCTCCGCTCCGGGAATGTACGCTACTACCCCGATCCTCCACGGCCGGTTTCTACTTCCCCGGCTTGGAGTCGTCCACGATCTCGTAGTCCGCGTCCACCGCCTCGTCCTTCTTGGGCTCCGACCCTCCGGTGGCGCCGCCCGCCGGCTGGTCGGCCGCCCCCGTGGCGCTGGCGGTCTGACTCTGATAGAGCGAGCGGCCGGCCTCGCTGTACGCGCCCGAGAGCGCCTCCGACGCCTTCTTGATGCCGTCCGCGTCGCCCGCGCGCAGCGCCTTCTTGGCGCCGTCCACGGCCTCCTCGAGCCGCTTCTTGACCGCCGGATCGAGCTTGTCCGACCACTCCTTCGCGTTCTTCTCGACGTCGTACACCAGCGCATCGAGCCGGTTCTTGGTCTCGATTTCCTCGCGCCGGCGCTTGTCTTCCGCCGCGTGCTCCTCGGCGGCCTTCGTCATCTTGTCGATTTCCTTGTCCGACAGGCCGGACGAGGCCTCGATGCGGATCTTCTGCTCCTTGCCCGTCGCCTTGTCCTTCGCCGCCACGTGCAGGATGCCGTTGGCGTCGATGTCGAACGTGACCTCGATCTGCGGCATGCCGCGCGGTGCCGGCGGAATGCCGGTCAGCTGGAACTTGCCGATCGTCCGGTTGTCGATCGCCATGTCCCGCTCGCCCTGCAGGACGTGGATTTCGACGGTCGTCTGGTTGTCGTCCGCGGTCGAGAAGACCTCCGAGCGCTTGGTCGGGATCGTCGTGTTCCGCGGGATCAGCACCGTGGTCACGCCGCCCAGCGTCTCGATGCCGAGCGACAGTGGCGTCACGTCGAGCAGCAGGATGTCCTTCACCTCGCCGCCCAGCACGCCGCCCTGGATCGCGGCGCCGATCGCCACGACCTCGTCCGGGTTGACGCCCTTGTGCGGCTCCTTGCCGAAGAACTCCTTCACGATCTCCTGCACCTTCGGCATCCGCGTCTGGCCGCCGACCAGGATGACCTCGTTCACGTCGCCCGGCTTGAGGCCCGCGTCGGCGAGCGCCTTCTTCATCGGCTCCAGCGTGCGCTGCACCAGGTCGTCCACCAGGCTCTCGAGCTTCGCCCGCGTGAGCGTGAGGTTGAGGTGCTTCGGTCCCGACTGGTCGGCCGTGATGAAGGGCAGGTTGATCTCCGTCTGCATCACCGTCGAGAGCTCGCACTTGGCCTTCTCCGCGGCTTCCTTGAGCCGCTGCAGGGCCATGGCGTCCTTCGACAGGTCGATGCCCTGGTCGCGCTTGAACTCCGCCACCAGCCAGTCGATCACCCGCTGGTCGAAGTCGTCGCCCCCGAGGTGCGTGTCGCCGTTGGTGCTCTTCACCTCGAAGACGCCCTCGGCCAGCTCGAGGATCGAGATGTCGTAGGTGCCGCCGCCGAGATCGTAGACCGCGATCTTCTCTTCCTTCTTCTTGTCGAGCCCGTACGCCAGCGCCGAGGCCGTGGGCTCGTTGATGATCCGCACCACGTCCAGGCCCGCGATCTTGCCCGCGTCCTTGGTGGCCTGCCGCTGCGCATCGTTGAAGTACGCCGGCACCGTCACGACCGCCTTCTCGACCTTGTGGCCGAGATAGTCCTCCGCGGTCTGCCGCATCTTCTGCAGGATCATCGCGGAGATCTCCGGCGGGGTGTAGCGCTTGCCGCTGATCTCGACCGACGCCAGGTCGCCCTGGCCGGCCACGACCTTGTAAGGCACGCGCTTGGTCTCCTCGACCACCTCGCCGGTGCGCCGGCCCATGAACCGCTTGATCGAGAAGACGGTGTTCGCCGGGTTGGTGACGGCCTGCCGCTTGGCCACCTGGCCCACGAGCCGCTCGCCGTCCTTGGTGAACGCGACGACCGAAGGCGTCGTGCGGCCGCCCTCGGCGTTCGGGATCACGACCGGATCTCCGCCTTCCATGACGGCGACGACGGAGTTGGTGGTGCCCAGGTCTATGCCGATGATCTTCTCAGCCATGGTTCGATCTCCGAACGCATCAGAGGTAGATGTGCAACGGGTGCGTACCGTCGCAGGAGCAAGGGACGTGCCCCATATTTCTGCCAATTCGGCAGCGAGCTAACACGTTGCGCCGCTTGGGAGTGCGTTGACACGCCCCACAGACGGGTTAGGTTGGGCGCGTGATCCCCTACCGCGACGAAAACCCGACGCTCCGGACCCCGCTGGTGACCTACGCCATCGTCGCCCTGAACGTGCTGGTGTGGCTCCTGGTGCAGGGCGGCGGGAGCGCGCTGCCGCTGGCCAGGTCCGTCTGCGATCTGGGGCTCATTCCGGGCGAGCTGACGCGGCAGGTGGCGGCGGGAACGACGTTCGAGATGGGGCCCGGGCTGTTCTGCCGAGTGGAGGGGGCGCGGCACGTCGAGCACGTCTTCACGTCGATGTTCCTCCACGGCTCGTGGATGCACATCATCATGAACATGTGGTTCTTCTGGATCTTCGGGAACAATATCGAGGACTCGATGGGGCGGTGGCGGTTCGCGGTCTTCTACCTGATGTGCGGCACCGCGGCCGCCGCGGCGCAGGTGGCGATGGACCCGGCCTCGGCGGTGCCGGTGGTCGGCGCGTCGGGCGCCATCAGCGGCGTGATGGGCGCGTACCTGGTGCTCTACCCGCGGGTCCGCGTCTATACGCTGGTGCCGCTGGGCTTCTTCCTCACCACCATCGCGCTCCCGGCCTGGGCGATGCTCGGCTACTGGATCGTGCTGCAGTTCCTGGGCGGGCTGCCGGAGCTGGCGGGCGCGCAGGGCAATGGCGGGGTGGCGTTCTGGGCGCATATTGGGGGGTTCGCGATCGGGGCGGCGACGATCAAGCTGTTCGCGAACGGGGCGTACCTGGAGTCGCGGAAGCAGAATCCGTGGAGTCCGCAGCGGGTGAGGTGGGGCTGACATGGACGGGTGCCGTCAGCGAGAGGGTCGGAACTCAGAAGAGCTGCGAGACGCCAAGCTGCGAGCGGTTGCGAGACGAGAGCACTGAGAACTCAGAACAGACGAGGCCCCGTTCCTTGTATCTAGCGCGGATCGTCGGGCGGGTGGTTTCCACCGTGAAGCAGGACACGCTGGCGGCGATCCCGCTCCAGTGGCTGCAGCCGGTGGACGCGTCGGGGAAGGACCGCGGTGCGCCGGTGGTGGCGGCGGACACGTTCGGGCTCGGGCCGGGGGAGCTGTGCTACTACATCACGGCGCGGGAGGCCTCGATCGCGCTGTGGAAGCTGGACGTGGCGGTGGATGCGGCGGTGGTGGGGAAGGTCGACAGAATCGACATCGGAGAAACGGGGAGGTGATGGAGGTGATGACGAGATGAGGTGAGGATGTGATGAGGAGGCGCATGCTCACCTCCTCACCTCATCACCTTCATCACTTCATCCCCTCCCCGTATGTCGGAGGAGCCCGCGTGTACCTGGGGACCGTCGTCGGCGACGTCGTCAGCACCCACAAGAACGAGCGCCTCGAGGGCAAGAAACTCCTCCTCGTGCGGCGCCTGTCGCTCGACCTCGAGCCCGAGGGCACGGACGTCATCGCGCTCGACGTGGTGGACGCGGGCGTGGGCGACAAGGTGCTGGTGGTGCAGGAAGGATCGTCGGCGCGCAAGATCTTCGACGATCCCTGGCTGCCGGTGCAGGCCGTGATCGTGGGCGTGCTGGATCGCGTGGACCTCGGCGGGAAACGGGCGCTATGAGCGAGAACGAGCTGGACCGGCTGGCGGCCGACGTGGTGCGCCGGGTGCTGCGGCAGGCGCATGGCCGCGGCGGCGCGGCGCCGGAAGCGACGGCCCTGCCTCCTTCGCCGGGCGGATCGGCGCGCCCGCTGGAGGACATCGCGTGGCGCGGGCCGCAGGTGCCGCTCGCGGCGTGGACGCCGGCGGCGGGGCCGCGGCGGGTCGCGGATTTCGTGGACCACACGCTGCTCAAGGCGGAGGCGACGCGCGCCGACATCGTGAAGTTGTGCGCGGAGGCGCGCGAGCACCGCTTCGCGGCGGTGTGCGTGAATCCCGTCTGGGTGGACGTGTGCGCCGCGGAGCTCAGGGGCACCGACGTGGCCGTGGCCAGCGTGTGCGGCTTCCCGCTGGGGGCGGATACGTCCGAGACCAAGGCCGCGGAGGCGGCCGAGGCGACGGCGCGCGGCGCCGCGGAAGTGGACATGGTGGCGGCCATCGGCCACATCAAGGGCGGCGAGTGGCGGTACGTCGAAGACGACATCCGGGCGGTGGTGGAGGCGTGTCGCCGGGGAGGCGCGCTGGTGAAGGTGATCATCGAGAGCGCGGTGCTGGCGCCGGAGGACATCGTGAAGGCGTCGGCGGTGGCGAAGCTCGCCGGCGCGCACTTCGTGAAGACCTCGACGGGGTTCCACCCGGCCGGCGGCGCGACCGTCGCGGCGGTGCGGCTGATGCGCCTGACGGTGGGTGACGACCTCGGCGTGAAGGCCGCCGGCGGCGTGCGCGATTGCGCCACGGCGCTGGCGATGATCGGCGCCGGCGCGAATCGCATCGGGACGTCGAGCGGCGTGAGCTTCGTGGGCTGCCTCGGGCCGGCGCCGCTCTCCCTGGCGGAGCTGCTGGCGCGCCCCGACGCGCACGCCGCCACCTGCCGGAGCGGGACCTGCGCGGTGCCCGCGGGAAGCCAGGCCTACTGAGCGCCACGCCGGCGGTCACCGTGTGGCTGCGCCTGCCGTCCATCGGCGCGGTGCTCGAGGCGGCGCTGGGCGTGCTCCGGCGCTTTCCGCTGGTGGTCGCGTGCGCGGCGGCGGCGGCGCTCGCGGCCATCCTCATGAGCGAGGACCTCGGCGCGGTCGTCCTCCGCGAGCGGCTGCTCGTCGCGGCGACGCTGGGGCTGCCGCTGCTCACGGCCACGACCCTGCTGGGCGAGCGGTCGCGCTCGGCCGCGGTGCGGATCGGCCTGGCGGTCCTCGCGGTGGGGCTGCTCGCGGCGGTGCACCTGTCGTGGAACGGCTGGACCGAGCGGATCCGGGCCATCCGCTACGCCCAGCTGAGCGCCACCTTCCACCTGCTCGTGGCGTTCCTGCCGTTCGCGGGCCGCGACCGCCCGCGTGCCTTCTGGCAGTACAACCGCGTGCTGCTCACGCGCATGGTGGTCGCCGCCGTCTCGTCGGGCACGCTGTTCCTCGGGCTGGCGCTCGCCCTGGCCGCGCTCAACAAGCTGTTCGGCGTGGATCTGCCGCACACGGCGTACTTCCGCCTCTGGGTGCTGTGCGGGTTCGTCTTCACGACCTGGTTCTTCCTCGGCGGCGTGCCGACGGACCTCGACGCGCTGGACCGGTCCGAGGAGTATCCCGCCATCCTGCGCGTGTTCGCGCAGTACACCCTGGTCCCGCTCGTGACCGTGTACCTGGTCATCCTCACGCTCTACTTCTGCAAGGTCGTGGTCCTGTGGGACTGGCCCAGCGGCTGGATCGGGTACCTCGTGTCGGGGGTCGCGGTCGCCGGCATCTTCGCGCTGCTGCTCGTGCAGCCGCTCGCCGAGCGGAGCGACCAGCAGTGGATCTCGGGATTCGCCCGCGCGTTCTGGCTCGGCATGCTGCCGGCGGTCGCGATGCTGTGGCTGGCCATCTACCAGCGCATCCACCAGTACGGGGTCACGGAGGCGCGCTACTTCCTGCTGGTGCTCTCGCTCTGGCTCGGCGCCGTCGCGGTGTGGTACGGCGCGACACGCTCCCGGCGGATCCAGGTCATCCCCACGTCGCTGTGCCTGCTCGGCGCCCTGTCATTCGCCGGGCCGTGGGGGGCCTACGCGGCGTCGCGGCGGAGCCAGGTCGCCCGGGTGCGCGACCTGCTGGCGGCGCACGGCGTGCTCGCGGGCGGCCGGGTGCACAAGGCCACCGCGGGCATCCCGGCGGCGGACCGGAGGGCGCTGTCGGGGGCGGTCCGCTACCTCGTCGAGACGCACGGGAGCCGCGCCCTGGCGCCGCTGCTGGGCGACTCGTTCACGGCGAAGGTCGTCGTCCCGGCGGAGCGGAGCCAGTCGGACCCGGACGACCGCGCGCGGGTGATCCTCGCGGCGCTCGGCGTCGGCTACGTGAGCCGTTGGGAAACACCGGGTGCTTCGGGGGCGTGGTTCAGCTTCTCGGCCGGGCCCGACGACGCCATCCCCGTCGCCGGCTACGACCTGCTGCTCCGGATCCACAACGACTCCGCGCCGCCGGCGGCGCGCGACACGGTGCCGGTCGCCCGCCTCGCGCGGGGGATGCGGGTGATCCGGATCGCGCGCGGCGGCACCACGCTGCTCGACGTGCCGCTCGATTCGATCCTGCGCGTGCTGGCGGCGGGTCCGGGCATCGCGACGTTCCCCGCGTCGGCGATGCGCGTCGAGGCGGCCGGGGCGGGCGCGCAGGCGGTGGCGCTGCTGAAGCTGATCAACGGGTACGCCGGCCCGGGCGGGACGGACGTGCGGGGGGTCGAGGGCGTGGTGCTGCTGAGGCTGCGCCCGCGCCGCTAGCTCAGGCCCGCTGTTTCCCCGCGCCCAGGGGCGCCAGCCGCACCACCACCTCGCGCCCGAGCAACTTGGCCAGCAGGTCCGCTTTCCGCTGCGCGCCCCACAGCTCCAGCTTCAGGTCGGTCGAGACCAGCCGCGGCACCACGTCCACCAGCAGCCGGTCGGGCATCAGCCGCA
>Ga0335079_10011402_pt1 | contig 10127 bp, 10 predicted proteins | sample Lox_Sample_33_FD_206719 | JGI IMG/M metagenome (GOLD analysis project Ga0335079, IMG submission 206719) | Soil microbial communities from Loxahatchee National Wildlife Refuge, Florida, United States - Lox_Sample_3.3 | ecosystem: Environmental > Terrestrial > Soil > Wetlands | place: USA...
CCACACAGAAAGTCTTTCCGTGTACCGCTGCATCCTCTGTGGTAATGGTCTTCCACAGGTAATTACACCACAGTCGCGTACATCAATAAAAATTACCAGCCGACCGGTTGGTTACGTTCGGGTAGCGGCGCCGCGGCCAAAAATTTTCTTCGCCATCCAAACCGGCGCGACAAAAACGTGCACAGGATTGGTGAGGAACGCGGGCTTATTACCTTCGATGAGATGGCCAAGCCAGGCCAGCGCAAAAGCAGCGGGGATGAGCAGCAGAGCGATGATCCAGTGGAACCAAACGACAATGATCGACGAGAAACCGACGGGAATGGCAATCAGGTGCAGGGCGCGGTTAACGGGGTGATTATGCGCGCCGTCGTAATGCGAGTAGAGCCCCATAGGAACCTCACTTTCGGGGCAGGATTATACCGCGAAATCGAGGGCAATGAACTGCTGGAATACTTCGTTCGAGAGTAAGCGGCCGCGCGATGTCAGGCGAATTGTACCATCCTCTTTTTCGAGCAGACCGGCGCTCGTGAGCTCCGCGATGCTTTCGTTGTAAGCTGCAACCGGTTCCTGACCGAATTCTTGGGCGAGTCTTCGCAAGTCAACTCCGCAATTCAGACGCAAGCCCAGGAAAAAAGCTTCCTGCAGCGCGCCTCCGGTGAAGATCGCGGTTCGTATCTTGTCACCCGCGCCGATATATTTTTCCAACGAATCGGGATTTGAAAACCTTACCCCATTCGTTCTATCGGCCGAATGCAGCATCGAGTGCGCGTCCACGCCGAATCCAAGGTAGGGCTGACGAGTCCAATATTTCAGATTGTGCCTGGATTCGAAACCTGGCCTGGCAAAGTTTGAAATTTCGTATTGGCAGATGCCCGCTGAGTCCAGCCGCTCGCACGCAATTTCGTACAAATCAGCCGTCAGGTCTTCGTCGGGAACAAAATGCGCGTGGTAACGCTGTCCGCCCGCGAGCACTTCTCGTCCCAGGCGTGAATCCTCATCCACTTCGAGCATGTAAATGCTGGCATGAGGCACAGCGAGCGAGATCAACTCCCTCAGAGATTCCTCCCAGCTCTCGCAGGTCTGGTGCGGTAATCCAGCGATCAGGTCGATGTTGAGGTTCGAAATTCCGGCTGAGCGCAGGCGGGCAACGTCGTCAATAACAGTGGAACATTTGTGCAAACGCCCAACGGAGGCGGCCTCCTGGTCAACAAACGACTGCACGCCCAGGCTGACGCGATTTACGCCGCAGCGGACCAGAACTTGAACGACCTCATCGCTCAGTGTCCCTGGCGCGCATTCAACCGTGATCTCGGCGTTCTGTTCGAGTTCGAAATTTTGTCCGATCGTGACAAAGATGCGTTCGAGCTGTGCTGCACCCAAAAGAGTGGGAGTGCCGCCGCCAAAATAGATCGAATCGACTGCGCCCTCGAGCAAACCGCCCATCTGGCGCGCGGTTTGGCCTGCCTGCTCGATTTCTACGCAAAGCCGATTCACGTAGTTTCCGAACACCGCGCCCGAAAAGACGTCCGACGCGAAATTGCAATAACTGCACTTTGTGCGACAGAAGGGCACCGAAATGTACAATCCGAGCGGCATCTGTATTATTATCTCCCACTCGGCAATCGGCACCCGGCTGATATCGTGTTACGCAGCAGGCTTGCTGAACGCACTACGAAGTTGTGGGCTGAATGCTGAGTGCTCGATACTAAAACACTATGCTCCCTCGTGTCGTCATCACAGGTATGGGCGTTGTCAGCCCGAATGGAATTGGAAAGGACGCCTTCTGCCGCGCCGTACTGGTGGGAAAATCCGGCGTGAAGCGGATTTCGCGATTCGATTCTTCGCATTTACTGGTCCACATCGCGGGCGAGATTCCCGAGTTCGATGAGCTCGCATGGGTCGAGGCCCGCGAGCGCAAGCACGTCTCGCGGGTGGTCCCGCTTTGTCTGGCGGCCACGACTGAAGCGGTCAAAGATGCCGGTCTCGACGTCACCTCGATGTCGACCGAGCAAAAGCGACAGCTCGGCATCGTGCTGGGCACGGGCGGTGGCGCACTGGAGTTCTCCGAGCAGATGTATCGCCTTTGGCACAGCGGCAAGGAAAAGCAAGTCAGTCTGTTTTGCATTCCGAGCGGCACCATGGGCACGATCCCCAGCGAGATCAGCATGCGCTTTGGATTTCGCGGATACAGTCACGTCGTAACCGCCGGCTGCACGTCTTCCACCGACGCGCTCGGCTACGCCTATCAGCACATTCAAGCCGGCGTGCAGCCAGTCTTCGTCGCCGGCGGCGTAGACTCGCCCATTACAGAAGGGATCGTGAAGGGCTACACCATGATCCGTGCCTTGACGCAATCATGGAACGACCAGCCGGAGCGCGCGTCGCGGCCGTTCTCTGCGGATCGCGACGGCTTCGTGCTTGCCGAAGGCTCGTGGATGTTCGTTCTGGAAGATTATGAACACGCCAAAGCGCGTGGGGCTCGAATTTATGCTGAGATTACGGGGTATGCCGCCACCTGCGAGGCTTATCATCGCGTGCGCATGAGTGATTCTCCGGAAGAACCCGCTCGCGCAATCACTTTGGCGTTAGAAGAATCTCAGCTTGCTCCTGAGGACATTCAGTACGTGAGCCTGCACGGAACATCAACCGAGATGAACGATCGAGTAGAGACGCGTGCGTTGAAGCTGGCGCTTGGGGAACATGCTTATAAAATTCCCATGTCCGGGTTGAAATCGCAGATCGGGCATGCCCAGGGCGCATGTGGGTCGGCCAGCGTCGCCGCGACCCTGGTCGCCATGGAGCATGGGCAGATTCCGCCAACCATAAACCTCGACCAGCCCGATCCCAATTGCGATCTCGATTATGTACCGGATGTTGGCCGAAGAGTTCAGATCGAACATGCGATCTGCAACTGCGTCGGCTTCGGCTCGAAGAATTCAGCGCTGGTGCTGAAGAAGATCGCGTAAAATCTCGTTAGCTGATCTGTGCCCGCCTCGCGAACCTTCTTGATGATTGTTGTAACGCTGACGACTGCTCTCGCCAGCGCCCAAACCCCCTCTGAGCTGGCTCCGTACCTGCTTCGTCTCGAACATGGGGACGCATACTCCAGTTCTTGTGTGTTACTGCAGAAATCGGGCGCTTACCATCTCGAGCTCGAGGACACAGAAAAGACCAGAGTGTTCGAAGGCTCCATGAATCCCGATGAACTTCAGCAACTGGTGACGAAACTACGGACTTTTCTCGCAGCCGTTTCGCAGGGACAAATTGAGGAGCCGCTGATCGCGCATCACGAACTGTTGAAGCTGGACGTGCCACGCAGCGGGCGCTGGGCTGAAGTGACGTTTCTCAGTGCTGAGAGCCAGGAACCTTACCGGCAGTCGCTGGAGCCATTAATTCAATGGTTAAACGACCTGCATAAATTGCCCCACAAGGAACTCACAGAAGATGCGGGCAAAAACAACTGCCTGGTGCCAACGAAAATTGTGCTGAGAAATCGGAGCGGCGACGCCCGTTTCGACGCGGAGGCGCCGATTGCGAGGCCTCCGTCGCCGACAGTTCCTTCGCAAACGCCGCCAGCCCAGGCTGCGCGACCTCAGCCCCCGCCTGCCCTCTTGCGTGTATTGCAGATGGCGATGAAGTCCGGGGTTGCTGAACAGCGCTGCGTGCTTGTAACTGGCGACGGGGCTTACAGAACTGAACAACGCTGGCAGAAGGAGGGCACCAAGAAAGCAGGTATAAAAATTGACGGCGGAGTAATGACGCCACCAGAAATTTCAGAACTGCAGCAAATTCTTGCCGATCCTGCTCTGGCGAAGATCCACCATCACGAAACTTCGCGAGCGGTGCTGCCCATGTCTGGAGAGATGCTGGAATTAGAAATCAGCCGACCATCTGGTGTTCAGGATGTGGTGCTTTCAAGCACATTCGCCCGAGGCGACGTTCCATTCTTCTACGCTGGAGATGGAGATATCAGCAGCGCGAGCAAGCTCCTCGAATTCCTGAAGGACCACGTCGAGGCCAATCAAATGGGAGCCTTGGATCGTAGCTTGCGCAATGATTGTGAGGAAGCTCCGTGATCGGGGTCTCCCTTGGTGTTCGCGCCCCTGTGAAACTCAGTGCTCTCTGTGGTTGAGGTTTTTAGAACATAACTACGGAGGACACAAGGAACACAGAAGAAAATCGACGGAGGAATTAGATTAAAAGTCTGCCCACCAAATCGTAATAGTGCGTTTCAGTAATCTCGCAGCGATAAAATTCGCCGGGTACGGGCGTTACGCCTTCGGGCACGTCGGCAATGTAAAGTTTTCCATCGATTTCCGGAGCGTGCATGGCCGAGCGGGCTTCGAGGAGCAAATCGCTTTCTTCAGATGGTCCTTCGAACAATACCTCGATTTCCTGACCGCGTAGAGATTTCTTCCTGCGCCGGCTGATCTGTTTTTGAATTTGCATCAGATGTTTGCGGCGGCGCTCGATCTCGCGGGGCGGAACTTTTTCGTCCAGCGAGAAGGCAGTCGCGCCTTCCTGGTCGGAGTAGGCGAACGTTCCCATCCAATCGAACTCAGCGCAGCGAACAAAGTCACAAAGTTCTTCGAACTCCTTTTCGGTCTCGCCGGGAAAGCCGACGATGAACGACGTGCGCAACGTCACGCCTGAGATCGTCTGGCGCATCTTCTCAATCGTGCGCAGAAAAATATCCGCGCTACCGCCGCGCTTCATTCGTTTCAGCGTCGTGGCTGAGGCATGCTGCAGGGGAACATCGACGTAAGAGCAGATTTTTTCGTGCTTCGCAATCGTATCGAGCAAGCGCCCGGTGATCTTGTTTGGATACGCGTATAGGAAACGTACCCAACGCAGCTCCTCGATTCCTGCCAGTTTTTCCAGCAGAAGAGCAAGTCCGTCTTTCAGCCCGAAATCTTCACCGTAGCAAGTCGTGTCCTGGCCGATGAGCGTGATCTCACGCACGCCGGATCGCGCCAGCCGCTCGGCCTCGGCAACAACCGACTCGAATCTCCGCGAACGAAATTTTCCACGTAATTGCGGAATAATGCAGAAGCTGCAGGGATGATCGCAACCCTCGGCAATCTTTATGTACGCGGAGTATTTCGGTGTTGCCAGAATCCGTGGCGCAGCTTCGTCGTACAAATAGTTTGGCAGGTCAGCGATGGCGCCATCCCAGGTCTCACGCGAAAAGCGTCCGTGAGTGGCACGCAAATCGCCCTCCGGGCGCGAACTTAGAATGCGGAACGGCGAATCGCTCGTCTCCCTGACAGGCGGCGCCGACACGCCGGCTGCTGCCAGAATCTTCTCCAGTTCGCCGGTCCCGACAACCGCATCGACCTCAGGAATGTTTTTGCGAATCTCATCGCGGAAACGTTCTACCAGACACCCGGCCACGACCAACTTCTTCGCCTTCCCGGTTTTATGCCGCGCCATCTCGAGAATGGCGTTCACCGACTCCTGTTGCGCACTCTCGATGAACGAGCACGTGTTGACGACGATGACATCGGCATCTTCGGCGCGTGGCACAAGCTCGGCTCCCGCCTGCGCCAGCATCCCCATCATCACTTCGCTATCGACGAGGTTTTTAGGGCAACCGAGGCTTACAAATCCGACCTTCGGAGCAGCAGTTTTAGGCGATTCCGGCTCAAGTACAGATGAGAATTTCGACGACATGCAATCTCATGATTTTAGCATTCTGACTGGCGAGAATGCGGGTACGAGGGCTGCCAGAAGCCGCGGTCAGTACAACCGTGAGGGTAGATCTTGCAGAAAGACAGCGCGCTCATTCAGCGCGATTCAGGTGCTTTTTCATGAAATATCGCTCGAACCAAGTCGCCCCACCAAATGGGCTGTGATCAGCGAAATCCGGCAACGGCGGCAAATAGCTACCTTGGATATCCTTCATCTGATCCATCCATGCCGGATGAGATGGGACCTTCATCCGATCCTCAGACCAGTGCGATACGAGGTGTCCCTTTTCAACTTTCCACGAGGATTTCATCGGAGTCACCTCCGATGAACATTATAGATTCAGCTTTCCGGCAGAATAGAAACCCAGGCCCGCCGCAAAGCGGGACCTGGGTTGGCTGCCCCCGAACCAGCCAATCGAAATCCATCAATGTTTGAACACGATCGATCCGAAAGTTCCGGCTAGATTATTTGCCGGGCCTGCGGTGAAGAACAGCGTGTTAGCAGCGCCGTTGGTTGTGTTGCCGCCGCCGAATTCAATTGCCCACAGTTGGTTGATCCGAATTGGCACGCCAAATTCGTCTCTGAGGAACCCCACAAAATGCCCAAGTGCGTCATATGCGACGATGGTTCCGTGATCGTTATTGTTTGAAATCAGCAGCGCATTGCTTAACGGGCCGAAGTTCTTCGGCGCTACCGCAAATCCCCAAGGCTGATTCAATGGAAGTCCCTGCGTGAATGGCCCGATTAATGTTCCGTCTTCCTTGTACATGTCGATATATCCGCCCGGGCCTTCGTTGGTGGGCGCATAGGCCACGAACACGACCCCGTTAATGTCGCTGATGCCGAAAGCCGCCATTCCGCCCGGCACGGCTGGATCAGTCGCGAACGTGCCTTTCCAGGTGAACGTGCCGTCATAAATGTCGACCGCGTTGTTGGCGTTATCCACCGCGAACAGCGAATTACCTGAAGCTTTGTTGGTGATTGCCAGAGCGGTGTAAGAGGCGCCTGAAGTGGAATTGTCCGCTATGACAATGGCGCTCTTGAGGTTAGCCGCCGGTGACCAGGCGCTGATGGTGCCATCGAGTGTGTCGAAAATAAAAATCGCTGCCGAGCCGTTGACCTGGAACTCCGTAGAACTGTTAATTACGATCCCCGTTGGCTGGCCCACGAAACCCTTCGCGTTTGGCGGAACCGAAACTACAAGTGATTGCCTGACGCCATTCTCGTCGTAGAGTGTGGACCATCCCGATCCCTGGTCCGCAATCCACCAAGGGCTGGTCGCGCCGCGTGCCATGCCCCATGCATTCACGTTCAGTGGATCGTCATTTTTTGCCGCTTTCGCCTGGTTTGAAGAGAGATTGGTAAGTCTGTATTGGGCCAGGGCGCTCGACGAAAGCACCAGAATCAGCCCAAACGTAGATAGCAGAGCGAACACACGACGCTGCATTGGATTCCTCCTGGAAGATGAGGGAGGCGGTAAGACTCGAGGCGGAATTCCGGCTGGCACTACCGCTTCACCTGTTCGCCGGAATCCTAAGACTCAGGGCGAGTGCGGATTGTCATCCGCGAGTAAAGCGTCTGTCATTCTCTTTCAACGAAATTGTCTGCGGGATGTCGCGGCAGTGGAAAAGTGGCAAGCAAAAAAACAGGCGTCTCGACTCCAATGAGTCGCGAGACGCCCGGGCAGCCCTCCCCCAAGAACTGCTCACCCCAAAAGTAACCGTGGGCTGAAAAATTGAGAATGGCACGAACGTGCCAAATCCTTCCACAGTCGCGGCTTTTGAAGGATTCACGATTTTCGCCGGCTTTTAACCGGCCTTACACAGTCCCTTTTGAAGTCCCGGTTTTTCTTGCCGATAACTTCAATGAGGGTGTGTGTCCGGGCCGCTCAGGCATTTCGAGGCGTCGACTTGGGTAAATTCTAATGTTCGCAATCATCGGAATGGTGGTCGTGATCTGCGCCATTGTCGGCGGATACTTGATGGAGCACGGCAATATCCGCGTCCTGCTTCAGCCGGCGGAATTGCTTATTATCGGCGGGGCCGCGACCGGCACGGTTCTGATCGCCAATCCGTTACACATCTTGAAGCAGATTGCCGGTGGCATCGGGGTGGTTTTCAAAGGCTCGAAAATCACCAAACAGCGCTATCTTGACTCTCTCCGACTCATCTATGAACTGCTCAACAAAGCCCGCCGTCAGGGCTTGATGTCTCTCGAAACTGACATCGAAGATCCTGATAAAAGCCCAATTTTCGCCAAAGACCCTGAGTTCCTCAAAGATGGACATGTGCGCAACTTTTTTTGCGACAGCATGCGCATGGCAATCAGCGGGGTCGAGGCGTTTGAACTCGATCAATTAATGGACATGGATTTGGAAATCCTTCACCACGAGGCTACGGTTCCCATCTCGTCATTGAGCACAGTGGCCGACTCCCTGCCCGGCCTCGGAATCGTGGCCGCAGTTCTGGGGGTTGTCATTACCATGCAGGCGCTCGGCGGACCGCCGGAGGAGATCGGGCACAAAGTCGCGGCGGCTTTGGTCGGCACGTTTCTCGGAATTCTCCTGTGCTACGGCTTCGTTGGCCCGATTTCCTCCAACATGGCCAAAGCCGCAGATGAAGAGCGCGCCTATCTTAATGTGCTGAAAGTTGTAGTAATTTCCTTTCTGAAAGGCACGGCGCCGATCATGGCGGTTGAAGCCGCGCGGCGCGCGATTCCCGGCCACGTACGTCCCACCTTCATCGAACTCGAGCAGGCCTGTCGCGGCGGCGGCACACCTGCCCCGGCTGAAGCAGCAGCCGATGCCGAACCGCCTCCGGAAGCCGAAGCTGCGTCATCCGGAGGATGATTTATGGACAGTTCGCGGCCGATCATCGTCATCAAGAAAAAAAGCGGACACGAGGGCCATCACGGCGGCGCGTGGAAAGTTGCCTATGCCGATTTCGTGACCGCGATGATGGCGCTCTTCATCGTGCTCTGGCTTCTGAATACCAGCAAGCCTGTGCGCGAAGCCATTGCGGGATATTTTCGCGATCCCGCCGGCACCGCGGGAAAGCTTGGCACCAGCAATGAAGGTCCCGGCGAGAAAGTGGTCGAGAAGTTCGTTCCCACCGACGACATGGGGAAACTGAAAGATCAGATCGAGCGCGCCATGCGCCAACTTCCCAACTTCGACAAGTTGAAAAATCAAATTGAAATCAAAGTTACTGCCGAAGGCCTGCGGATCGAGTTGCTCGAATCCGCAACCGGCACATTCTTCGATCTCGGCAGTCCCGATCCCAATGCCAACGGCAAGGAACTCCTGAACCTCTTAGCTGGTGAACTCGGAAAACTTCCAAACAAAATTTCTATTGAGGGGCACACCGACTCAACTCCGTTTCACCGCAAAGGAATTTACAGCAACTGGGAGCTCTCAACCGACCGCGCCAACGCCGCTCGTCGCCTGATGCAGGAGAGTGGCCTCGGCGAAAAACAGGTGGCGCAAGTTCGCGGATTCGCCGATCAGCTGCTCCGCACTCCGGATAAACCTTTCGACCCTTCTAACCGTCGTATTTCGCTGATCGTGCAATACACCACCAAAGAAGATTTGGAACAAGAGAAGACCGCAGAAACCGTCAGAAAAATTCAATCGGAGGATTCAGCTGCAGGCAAACAGAATTCAACCGAAACGCCGAAACATTGATTGCATTTACTTCGCGGCGGCGAACCCGGCCGTCGTCCTCGGCGGCGAAAAGCTTCTTGACGGCAGAAAATGCCCGAAAACCCCATCCGAGGATCGCATCCTTTAGTGAATTGACATTGTCTCCGCGGAAAAATAAGCTGAGGCAAGCTGATATTGTGAGCGGCATTATGAAACGATTTGCGGTACTCATTCTGCTTTGCTTGAGCCTGTCCTGGACCCTCCCATCCGCGGGCCAAATCTTCCGCGGGCCGAACAGTGCGAAACGCGCGCAGAAGGCTGCCAGAAAAGACCAGAAGCGGGCCGCCAAACGCCAGAAGAAGGCGATGAAAAGGTACGCCAAGGCACAGCGCCGGGCGCTTAAGCGCGCCAAGCATGGTGCATAAATAGCCCAACCGAATACCTGATTTCTGCCACAGCCAACCGGCTGGAGTACCGACATTTGTTCTCTGAAAAAGTGGTAGCCTAGCGGGCTGGGCGGATGAGTTTCGCCGGACCCGGCTTGGCCCGTCCTTCTCCCAGCCATATTCGAAATAACTTAAGGAGGCCGCTATGGCAGTTAAGCCAATTCCCGAGGGTTATCACGCAGTCACACCTTACCTCATCATCAAAGGCGCAAACCGGGCAATTGAGTTCTACAAGAATGTGTTCGGCGCAAAGGAAATCATGCGCTTCCCTGGATCGAACGGAACGATTGGCCACGCAGAACTGAAAATCGGCGATTCGGTCATCATGCTGGCGGACGAACAGCAGGGAA
>Ga0335079_10011403_pt1 | contig 10127 bp, 8 predicted proteins | sample Lox_Sample_33_FD_206719 | JGI IMG/M metagenome (GOLD analysis project Ga0335079, IMG submission 206719) | Soil microbial communities from Loxahatchee National Wildlife Refuge, Florida, United States - Lox_Sample_3.3 | ecosystem: Environmental > Terrestrial > Soil > Wetlands | place: USA: Florida...
GATACGCGATCGATGGAGATCTCTACCTCACCTTCCAGCACTTGTACCAAGGCATCAAAGGGAGCCGTATGCTCGCTGAGACCCTGTCCCTCGTCGAATGCGAACAGCGTAATGTTTCCTGTGTCACGCTTGATAACGACTCGACTGACAACCGATCCGTCCTGATAGCTGACCAACTCCAGCAAGCCGACCGCTTCCGCAGCCGGAATCTCGGATCCGGTCCGTGGCTTGTCGGCACTCATCGTGGAATTAAACCTCAACCGCCGGCAGCCCGGCCAGCGCCATGGCAATCTCTTCCGCCGGATAATCGTAATTCTGCAGCTTGCCGGCGTGATAGTCGATGTACGCCTGCATGTCAAAATGTCCGTGGCCGCAAAGATTGAAGAGGATGACTCGGCTCGCGCCGTCTTCCTTGGCGCGCAGCGCCTCGCGAATCGCTCCGGCTACCGCGTGATTGGCCTCCGGCGCCGGAATGATTCCCTCCGCCTGCGCGAATTGCACGCCCGCGGCGAAAGCATCCAGTTGCTGGACGCTCGTGGCCTCGATCAAACCGAGATCCAACAGGTGCGAAACCAGCGGCGCCATGCCGTGATAGCGCAGACCGCCGGCGTGGATGCCCGGCGGCACGAAAACACTGCCCAGCGTGTACATTTTCACCAACGGCGTCAGATGCGCGGTATCGCCGAAATCGTACGTGAAGCGGCCCTTTGTCAGGCTGGGGCAAGCCGCGGGCTCCACCGCGACGATGCGCGCCTTGCTCTTGCCCTTCACCTTGCGTCCCACGAACGGAAAGGCCAGGCCCGCGAAATTCGAGCCGCCGCCCGTGCAGCCGACGATCACATCGGGTTCGTCGCCGGCCATGGCCATCTGCTCCATGGCTTCTTGGCCGATCACCGTTTGATGCAGCAGAACGTGATTCAGCACGCTGCCCAGCGCATATTTCGAAGTTGGGTCTTTGGCTGCCACCTCCACCGCTTCCGAGATGGCGATGCCCAGCGAGCCGGTTGAATGCGGATGCTCCGCCAGGATCGCGCGGCCCGAATCGGTCTCGCGGCTGGGGCTCGGCGAGACCGTCGCATTGTAGGCTTCCATCAACGCGCGACGATACGGTTTCTGGTCGTAGCTCACCCGCACCATGAACACCTTGCACTCGATGCCGAAGAACGCGCAAGCCATGGCCAGCGATGAGCCCCACTGTCCGGCGCCGGTCTCCGTCACCAGCCGCTTCGTGCCTTCCTTCTTGTTGTAGTAAGCCTGCGCCACGGCGGTGTTGGGCTTGTGGGAGCCCGCCGGGCTGACGCCTTCGTACTTGTAGTAAATACGCGCCGGCGTGTCGAGCATCCTCTCTAACCGCCGCGCGCGGAACAACGGCGTCGGCCGCCACTGCGCGTAGACCTGCCGGACCTCTTCGGGAATTTCGATCTGCGGCTCGCTGCTCACTTCCTGCAGGATGATGCTCATCGGAAAGAGCGGCGCCAGATCGTCCGGCCCAATCGGCTTGAGTGTGCCCGGATGCAGCACCGGCGCCAGCGGCTTGGGCAGATCGGGGTTGACGTTATACCAGGCGCGCGGGATGCGGTCTTCGGCCAGTTGGTACTTGATGGTCTCCATGATGTTTCACCTTCAACGGAATCAGTTCCGTTTCGCTTCGCCGGGCAACAGCTCGTTGACCAGTGCCTGTGCACCGTACAGCTTGCGCAACGCCTCGGTCATCGCGGCGGTGTGCACAGCGACGGAGCGGTTTCTTTCGGGATTGTAGACGAAATCACCCACCAGCGACTCGATGTTGCCGTCGAAAATCAAGCCGACCAGCTCCGCGTTGCGGTTGATCACAGGTGAGCCTGAGTTGCCGCCGATGACATCGTTGCTGGTCACGAAGTTGACCGGTGTCGCCAGGTCCAGTTTGGACCGCCCCTCTTTGTACCGGCTGGGCAAGTCGAACGGGCCGTCGTAATCAAAGCTGGTGGCGCGGTCATACAATCCGTAAAAAGTGGTCTTGTAGGGCGCCACCGTGCCGTTCATGGGGTAGCCCTTCACCTGGCCGTACGAGAGCCGCAGCGTAAACGTGGCGTCGGGATATGTTGTTCTCCCGTACGCTGCGAAGCGCGCTTTCCCCAACTGCTCGCCGGCCCTTTGCAGCACGCTTTGGACGTTGTCTTCGGTCCATTTGATGAGCTCCCGCCGCATCGGATCGAGCTTGCGCGCCAGCACGATCATGGAGTCGCCGGATGCTGCCACCGCCGCTTCGCCGCCCTCCAGCAGCTTCTTGCGCTCGGCCGGGTCGTCCAGCTTGGTGCCATTCACCAGCTCGGTGGCCGCTTCTTTCGGCGTCTTGCCGTGCAGCACGATCTTGATGAATGGATCGTCAGGGCCCACTTCCGCCAGGTCCTGCTCCAGCGCGCCGGTGATCCGTGCGATCTCCATTGCCTTGTAGATCGGAGCCCCTGACGACAACTGGAACTGCAGCGAATCGAGCTGGGCTTGGTGATAACCCTCAAGCCGCTCGCCGTCCGGTTTCTTCACCTCGGCGACGTATTGCACGATGATCCTGCCAAAGTCGCCCAGTGCGGAGTCGAGGCCGTGGAAGAAGGTCTCCTTTTCTCGTGATGCCGCTTTCTTTTCGGCCTCTGCAATGGCTTTCCACGCCCCACCGTACGCCGCCTTCCACTGCGGATTTGCCATCACCTTCTTCTCAAATTCGTTCTCCTCTTGCTGCTTCTTGGCCATGACCTTCATGTCGAGCAGTCCACCCAGCCGCCCCTCAAACGCTTTGCGGGAGTTCTCCAGGCGGCGGCTCCGCTCCTCCACTTGCCGCGCCTGCTCGGGGCCCTGGGCTGCGTACTTGGCTAAAACATCGAGCCGGTGCCTATAGATCTTGAGAATGGTGGGCTCAATCACGTCTCGCTCCAGGGTGAGCTGTGCGAAGGTGTCCAGCCGCTGCGTTGAGCCGGGGTGCCCTGGGACGAACACCAGTTCGCTATCTGCCGCGCCCTTCGGATTCCACCGCAGAAAATCCTTACTCTCGATCGGCCTTCCGTTTTCGTACACGCGGAACAGCGCCAAATCGAGGTCATAGCGCGGGTACGTGAAGTTGTCCGGATCGCCGCCAAAAAAGGCGATCTGCTCCTCGGGCGCGAACACCAGCCGCACGTCGGTGTACTTCTTGTAGCGGTAGAGCCAGTATTCGCCGCCCTGGTAGAGCGTCACGACATCGGAGCGGAATCCGGTTTTCTCCTGGCTCTCGCGCTCAATTTCCGCGATCATGGACTTGCGCGCGGCAAATTCCTCTTCCGTCGTCTTTGCCTTCTGCACCGCCGCTAGTACGCGGCCGGTGACATCCTCCATGGAAACCAGCACGTTCACTTCGAGATCCGGCGACTTCATTTCCTGGTCCGGCGTGGCGGCGTAGAAGCCGTTCTTGATGTAGTCGTGCTCGGCCGTCGAGTTCTTTTGTAACTGCCCTAGGGCAACGTGATGGTTGGTGAGCAGCAATCCGTGCGGGCTCACGAAGGATCCTGAACCTCCGTCGTTAAGGCGCACCGATGCCAGGCGCACGTGGTCGAGCCACTCCTTCGACGGCGTGAAGTGGTACTTCTCCTCAAGCTGTTTGGCAGGAGGGTTATCGAAGGTCCACATGCCCTCCTCGGCCTGCAAAATCGCGGGTGTCAGCAATGCGCCCGGAAGCATAAGGGCCGCCGCGGCGGCGGAAAGGAATCTGAATTTCATGAATAGCGGCTCCACAGTATCGATGCACCTCATAATCGTCTATTGTAAACATTTAGGACTGGTTCATCATGAAACTACAGATTGCAGCCGGCGCGTTTCTGTTAAGCGCCCTCGGTTCGGCGCAGCCCAACCAATGGTTTCCCCCCGAGCAGCTGATGACCATCGGGGTCTACTACTATCCCGAAGCCTGGTCCGAGTCGCAGTGGGAGCGCGACGTCACCAACATCAAGAAGTTCGGCTTCGAATACATCCATCTGGCCGAGTTTGCCTGGGCGTTCATGGAACCCGAAGAAGGCCGCTTCGAATTCGGTTGGCTGGACAAGAACGTCGCGCTGGCGAAAAAGTACGGGTTGAAAGTGATTCTCTGCACTCCCAGCGCAACGCCGCCGGCATGGCTGGCGCGCAATCATCCCGAAATCCTGATGGTGCGCGCCGACGGCACGCGCATGAACCACGGCTCGCGCGAGCAGGCCGACTGGAGTTCGCGCGTCTATCGCCAGTACGTCGAGAAAATTGTCGAAAAAATGGCCGAGCATTACGGGACCAACCCCACCGTGTGGGGCTGGCAGCTGGATAACGAGCTATCGCATTACGGCGCGGGCATGTCTTACTCTCCCGCCGCCCAGCAACGCTTCCGGGACTGGCTGCGGGAGAAATACGGCACGGTCGATCGTCTGAACAGGGATTGGGGAAACTCCTTCTGGTCGCAGATGTACAACAACTTCGACCAGATTCAAATGCCCAACCCGCAAGAGTTGGTGGCCGGCGCGAATCCACACGCCATGCTTGACCTGCACCGTTGGTTTGCGAGCGAGGCCGCGGATTATCTTCGCTTCCAGGCTTCCGTGCTGCGGCGCCACGTAAAGAACCAGTGGATCACCACCAACTTCATGATGAACTACGACCTCATCAACCCGGCTCTCTCGGAAAAGGATCTCGACATCCTGGCGTTCACCATGTACCCGGTCAGCGGGGGGCTGTTCCGCGGGCAACTCGGGTTCCGCATGGGAGATCCGGCCGCCGTTTCATTTACCCACGATTATCTGCGCAACCTCGGCAGCGGCATTGAAGGCCCCATGGAGTTACAGCCCGGCCAGGTGAACTGGGCGGCGGTGAATCCCTGGCCGCAGCCCGGCGTGATTCATGCCTGGATCATGCGAGGCTTTGGCTTAGGCGCGCGCCTGGTCTGCGTATACCGGTATCGCCAGCCGCTCGCGGGCGACGAACTCTATCATAAGACCATGGTGGAACCCGACGGCGTCACGCTGGCGCCGGGAGGCAAGGAGTTTATTCAGTCGATCAAAGACGTGCAGTTGCTGCGCACGCTCTACAAACCCAACGCGCCGCCGCCCGCCGACTACAACGCCCGCCGCACCGCCTTCCTCTACAACTTCGAAAACCGCTGGGACATGGAAAATCATAAGCAGACCGTCCGCTGGGACTCCTTCGATCACCTGCTGAAGTACTATCGCGCGCTAAAGTCCGTCATGGCGCCGGTGGATGTGATCACCGAGAAGAAGGATTTCTCGCAATATCCGTATCTAGTCGCGCCCGCCTATCAACTGATCGACCAGGAACTCGTCGCCCGGTTTACGAAATACGCAGAAAACGGCGGCACCCTGATTCTGACCTGCCGCACGGGTCAGAAGGATCGTCGCGGGCAGATTTGGGAATCGCTCTGGGCCCAACCCATTTACGACTTGATCGGAGCGGCGATTCCAAAATACGACGTCCTGCCGCCGGGCCGCAACGGTAAAGTCACAGCCGCCGGAAAAGAATATGACTGGGGCAACTGGGGCGACATCATAGAGCCGCGCCTGGGCACGGAAGTGCTCGCAACCTATGCCGACCAGTTCTACAAAGGAAGCCCCGCGGCTACGCGCCACCGGCTGGGCAAGGGGCGGGTGATTTATATCGGCGTGGATTCAACAGCCGGAGAACTGGAAGCAGACCTGATGCGCACGATCTACGGGACGAGCCGCACCCTGCCCCTCAACTTTATGGTGGATTGGCGGGATGGTTTCTGGGTGGCCACGAACTTCACCGACACAGACCAGACCATCCCTGCGCCGCCGGACACAAAAATAATCCTCGGCAGCCGGACGATTCCGCCCGGCGGCGTGACGATCTGGCAGTAGAGAGGTTAATCCTCTTCGTCAATGAAGCTCTGCACATAGAGCAGCCGGTCGATGCCGGGATCCCACTCTACATTGCAATTGGTCAAATACGAGAGCGGTAGAAACCGGAATCGTATGACCGTCTCCCACGAGTCGCGTGGCACCAGATGCGATATCAGATCGCCATCCGGTTCCATCCGCGCACTGGGTGAATAAGCCATAGCTGTGGCTGCACTGGTATAGCCCATTGCGATAGCCCCCGCGCATAGAATACGCCGAACGGTACTAGGAGTAAACAAAAAAAGTTAATAAGGGATTTTTTTATCTGAAATAATACCTATTCAGTATATTAAGAGACTCAAAAGTCCTTTATTATTGAGGTGCCGCACTCCATCTCAGTCTGATCTGTCGGTTGCGCCGGGTGGCTCAGCCAACGAAAAGGGGGAACATCCCGTGGCCAAAAAATCAGAAGTGCTAGTACTCAGCGCCGTGCGTACCGCGATCGGAAAGTACGGAGGCGCACTGAAAGACTCTCCGCCCACTGACCTGGGTGCAACGGTTGTCCGCGAGTCTCTGAAACGCGCCGCAGTCGCGCCCGAAGAAGTTGGGCATGTCGTATTCGGAAATGTCATCCACACCGAACCGAAAGACATGTATCTGTCGCGCGTTGTGGCGGTGAAGGCCGGGGTGCCGTTTGAAACCCCCGCGTTGACCGTTAACCGCTTGTGTGGCAGCGGTTTGCAAGCCATCGTGTCCGCCGCCCAAATGATCCAACTAGGCGATGCGCAGGTGGCCGTCGCGGGCGGCGCCGAGTGCATGAGCCGCGGCCAGTATTGGATCGGAAACCTGCGCTGGGGCCAGCGGATGAACAATGCCGCCGTTGTGGATGCCATGGTCGGAGCCCTCACCGATCCTTTCGATGACGTTCACATGGGCGTGACCGCAGAGAACATTGCCAAGAAGTGGGGCATCAGCCGCGAGGATCAGGACGCCCTTGCCGTGGAGAGCCACCGCCGGGCACTCGATGCCATCAAGCATTGCGTGTTTAAGGGACAGATCGTGCCCATCGAGTTGAAAACAAAGACCGGCACCATCGCGTTCGATACCGACGAGCAACCCCGCGCCGACACTACCTTGGAGGCCTTGGCCAAAATGAAGCCGGCGTTCGACAGGAACGGCACGGTCACAGCCGGTAACGCTTCTGGAATCAATGACGGAGCAGCCTGCGTCGTTCTGATGGACGGAAATGCGGCTCGCGAACGCGGCCTCAAGCCGATCGCCCGGCTGGTGGATTACGCTCTGGTCGGCGTGGATCCCAAGTACATGGGGATCGGTCCGGTGCCGGCCGTCCAGAAACTGCTGTCGCAGACCGGCATGAAGCTGGACGACATCGATGTGTTCGAGGTGAATGAGGCTTTCGCGGCCCAGGCGCTGGCGGTGGCGCGCGACCTCGGGTTGCCGATGGACAAGACCAATCCAAACGGCAGCGGGATTGGGATGGGCCATCCGGTGGGAGCCACCGGGGCGATTTTGACCGTTAAGGCAATTCATGAACTGCATCGCATCGGCCGCCGTTACGGCCTGGTGACGATGTGTATCGGCGGTGGTCAGGGGATCGCGGCCATCTTCGAACGAATGGACAACCAACAGTAAGGGCAGGCAAGGGGGGAAGGCCATGAAAGTGGGAAATGGGCACGGAGACGGAGGGGAGGCCTTGAAAGGTAAGGTCGCCCTGGTTACGGGAGCCGCACAGGGCATTGGGCGCGCGATCGCGTTGGAACTCGCGAACCGCGGCGCCTCCGTAGCCATCAGTTACAGAACAAAAAAGGAACATGCGGAAAGCCTGGCGGAACAGATCCGCGAACTGGGCGCCGAATGCATGCTGGTCCAGGGCGACGTGGCGAACAAAGAAGATGCCCGCAACATTGTGCAGACCGTTCTGGAAACCTGGAAACGGCTGGACATCCTGGTGAACAATGCCGGAATCACGCGCGACAAGTCGTTGAGAAAAGTCGCGGATGATGAGTGGGCGGACGTCATCAACGTGAATTTGAACGGGACCTATTACTGCACCAGCGCCGCGCTGCCCGCGATGATGGAACAGAGGTTCGGGCGGATTATCAACATCATCAACTCGTTTGTGGGCCAGACCGGCAACTCGGGGCGGGCCAACTATGCGGCCAGCAAGGGCGGTATCGTTGCGTTTACGAAATCGCTGGCGCTTGAAATGGCCAAGTTCAACATCACGGCCAACGCCATTGCGCCCGGCTTCACCCGCACGGAGATGTGGTCGAAGATCCCGGAAAACATCCTCGAGCAGATTCGAGTGAAGATTCCGCTGCAGCGTTTCGCCCGTCCCGATGAGGTGGCCAAGGCAGCAGCATTTCTCGCCGCCGATGGCGACTACATTACCGGTCAGCAGCTCAACGTAAATGGCGGGCTGTACATGTAGGCAGGGCGCCTCCGGGAACAGCTAAGCGGAGCGCCTTCCCAGCCAGCCGTCGATGTGCGGCCAGGTTTTCGTGCTGGCGCCGCTCCCGGCCATGATGCCGATATGGCCGCCAGGGCTTCGGAACAGTTCTTTGTCGCCGCTGCCGGTCTTCTGATGAATCGATTCGGACTGGCAGGCCGGCGTGATGTGGTCCCCTTCGGCAATGACGGTCAGCAGACGGGCGCGGATGCGGCCCACGTCCACGCGTTCACCGCGCAACTCCCAGGTTCCCTGCATCAGGCGATTATTTTGGTATAGGTCCACAATCAACTGGCGAAACGCGCCTCCCGCCATGGGGATATTGTCGGTGACCCAGGTGTACATGGCGTGCCAGGCTTCGACGATGTAGGGATTGTCGAGATTATCCCAGAGCCGGAGATAATTGCCGACGTAGTTCTCCACCGGCTTGAGGGCTTTGGCGCCATACTCGATCATCCCGGCTGGCATGTTGCCGAAAGCCGCCAGGATCTTCTCCACATCGAAGTAGCGCGGATCGGTCCATTTTGCGAAGGTAATGGTTTCCTTGTCGGCAAAGTCCAAGGGCGCAGTCAACAGGATCAGATTGCGCAAGCCATCATCCGGCCGAAGAGCCGCATAAGAGGTCGTAATGATCGCGCCGATACACCAGCCCAACAGGCTGAATTCCTGAGATCCGGAAATCGCCTTCAGTTTCCGGATGGCTCGCGGCAGGTATTCGAGCGTATAGTCGTCGAACTTGAGATTTCGGTCCTCCAGTCCGGGGCAGCCCCAGTCCAGCAGGTAGACGTCATAGCCCTTGTTGACCATGAACTCGACAAAGCTGTGCCCGGGCCGAAGATCCAGAATATCGGGCCGGTTCATCAGGGCGAAGACCAGCAGGAGCGGCACGTGGTGGCGCTTTTCGGCGGGAACTACTGGAACATAACGGTACAGTTTGGCTTTGTTCAAAGTCCAGATCAATTGCTTGGGCGTTTGGGCGATGGCGGCGCGGGTGGTGAGAGCCGTCGTCAGCCTTCGGAGTTTCTCCTCCGCTTGGCCGAACGCTAACGTAGCCGGATGAAGCCCCGTCATCTTGGTTTCGATTTTCGTTTCGGTGCCGACGCATCGGCGCGCGCCGGCCGGCTCAAACTGTCCAGTTTGGCGTCGATATCATCCAAACGCATTTCCAGGTGGGTCATCCGTTCGGCCAGACTCTCGAAGTCGGCGCGCGTGGGAAGGTTGAGCATCTGCAGCGTCTGCACCATCGATTTTTCGAGCGCCTCGCGGAATGGCGCTGACGCCGACAAAGAGGCGTCCAGCATGGCGCCCGTCGCGCTGGCATAGGCTTCCGTGTTGACCGCCTCGATCATGGCTTTGGACCACGCGTCGAGGGTTGCATCCCGCATGTTGCGCCACGCTTCCAGGGGATCGTAAGGTTTATCGCCGGCGGAAGGATTGCCCTTCGGCTTGTCGCCCATTGGTTTGCCCTCCCAACAGATTACACCTGACAGGCCAAGGCAGCGCCCCGTTGGGGGAGTGCACCCCGACCGCGGCGGCCGGGATGACGGAGCGCTGGCTGGCCTGAGCGGAGAACCGTTTCAGCCGCTCGTAACCGGCAACCGTCGAGTGCGTCAAGGCCGGTCGCCGGTTGACTCCGGATTTCAGTTCGTGGTTAGCTCCTTACTGAGCGTTGGTGGGCGGCTTTATGCTGCTATGCAGCAATTCCATTGTTGCGCCAGTCGCCATGCGTGTCAAGGGCAGAATTTTGTGATGCCGGCCAAGAAAGTCATCATCAAAAAATACGAGAACCGGCGGCTCTATGACACCACCAACAG
>Ga0335079_10011406_pt1 | contig 10127 bp, 9 predicted proteins | sample Lox_Sample_33_FD_206719 | JGI IMG/M metagenome (GOLD analysis project Ga0335079, IMG submission 206719) | Soil microbial communities from Loxahatchee National Wildlife Refuge, Florida, United States - Lox_Sample_3.3 | ecosystem: Environmental > Terrestrial > Soil > Wetlands | place: USA: Florida...
TTCCAATAGACCGGGCTCGGAGAGGGGGGGAGGGGGGGGTACCCCAGCGCCAACCGCTGCTCTTGACGAACATCCGACAGCTAGTCACTTTACGGTCCGCGACCCCCGGCTTGAAAATCACCGGCCCGCGGCGCGGCGCTTCCCTTTCCGGGCTTGGCATTATTGAAGACGCCGCCGTCCTCTGCCTCGGCGGCAAGATCGTCTCCGTCGGCAAGACGAAAGACGCGCTGCGCGACCCGTGGATCAAGAAGCACCGCAAGCGCATCACCGAGATCGATTGCCGCGACCGCGTCGTCCTTCCCGGCTTCGTCGATTCGCACACCCACCCCGTCTTTGCCCATCCCCGCCTACTTGACTTCGAGAAGCGCATCGCGGGCGCAAGCTACGAAGAGATCGCCGAAGCAGGCGGAGGCATTCGTTCCAGCATCCATGGAGTTCGCAACGCCACCAAGCCCGCTCTGATCACGAAGGTGCTCGCGGCATTTCGCGACATGGCCGCCCACGGCACGACCACCGTCGAAGCCAAATCCGGCTACGGACTTGATTTTGACTCCGAGATGAAGTCGCTCGAAACGATCCGTGCGGCAGCACAGCAGTGGCCAGGGACGGTCGTCCCAACGTTCCTCGGCGCGCACACAGTTCCGCCCGAATTTCGGGAGAAGCGGCAGACTTATGTCGATCTTGTCTGCAACGAGATGGTCCCCGTCGTTGCCAAACGCAAGCTCGCGGCCTTTGCCGATGTCTTCTGCGACAAAGGTGCCTTCTCCGCGGACGAATCCGGGCAAATCCTTCGTGCCGCGCAAAAGCATGGCCTCGCACTCCGCGCACACCTGGGTCAACTCACCGAAACGCGCCTCGCACCCTTCCTTCAATTCAATCCCGCCTCGCTCGATCACATGGATTACCTCAACGACGCCGACCTGCCCGCGCTCGCGGCGAGCAACACAGTGGCAACCTTCGTCCCCGGAGCCAACTACTTTCTCGGCCTCTCGCGTTATCCCAACGCGCGCAAGTTCATCGCTGCCGGAGTCGCTGTCGCCCTTGCCACCGATTACAATCCAGGCTCCTCGCCGACGCTGAGTATGCCGATGGCAATGTCGCTGGCATGCACGCACATGAAGATGTCGCCCGCCGAAGCGATCGCCGCGGCGACCATCAACGGAGCGTGGGCGCTGCGGCTCGCCGATCGCAAAGGCTCAATCGAACCGGGCAAAGACGCCGATCTGGCCGTGTTTGACGTCAAAGATTATCGCGAGATCCCGTACTGGTTCGGCGCGAATCATTGTGCGCTGACAACTTTAAATGGCGTCACCTGTGATCGCGGTTGTTGAGTTCGATGTTCGGAATGTCGCTTCGGGTCACCGTTCGAGCGAGCGGACCCTCGTCAGCGGACCGCGCTGAACGAAACTCGGCTGCTGGAGGTGACGGTGCCTGGACCACGCGAGGCCGATGATCGAAGTCTGGTAGTGTCTGACACTACCGAAGTCTGAATTCAGGGTAGCTGACGACGGCGAGCATTGCTATAATTCTCTTGCTCCGCCAGCTCTCAGCGAATCGGCTGCGTTGTTTGCGCGGCCTCCCCGCCCAGTGACAGCGCGCAGTCTGCGGCCGAAAGGCGCGTCATTCTGCGAACCAGCAGCGGACTAGAAGTGGCCAGGTAGCTCAGGTGGTAGAGCGCAGCCCTGAAAAGGCTGGCGTCGGCGGTTCAACTCCGTCCCTGGCCACCATGTTTTCAATATTCTCTTCCTTCCAGACAAACAACCTTCGATGCAATTGGGTGAACAATCGAGTGCCGGGCGAGAGCGGCACGGACCGCCATCCCAACGTCTATCCGGCTCATACATTGAGTACGTGCAGAAGCCTGGACATGAGGCGCCTGGGATCTATTCGTAGGCCTTTGTGCAACGGGGCACGTCCGTCTTGTCCCGGTGTTTTCGTAGATTCAAGTCAAACGGGTTTGCTCGACGGATTTATGGTTTGCTGCGCCCTTATTGAGGTATTTTTGCGTCGTTGAGCAACTGGTCGAGTTGGGCACGGTCCAACCGTTGCCCATTTACGACAACAGAATCGATCTTGTTCACATTGGAGATTTCGGTCAGAGGGTCGGCATTCAGCACAACGAGGTTGGCCAAATATCCGCGCTCGACGCGGCCCCACGTTTTCGACAATCCGAGCAACACGGCCGGATTGGTCGTGGCGGTTTCGAGCGCTTGCATTGGAGTCAGCCCGGCTTCAACGAATAATTGGAGTTCATCGTGCAAGCTGAAGCCCGGATACGTATAAGGAATCGTAATGTCTGTTCCCGCCAGAAGATGCACGCCAAGCGTCTGGGCGCGATGGACCTCTTCGAGCGTCTTGGCATACTCGCGCTTCTTCATCGCGATGTACTCCCGCGTCCGGTATTTCGTCAGCATGCCATTCTCTGGCTTCCACCACTGCAACTCCTTCGGCGAGACATACTGCATTCTGGGGTCGGGTTTCGCGTTGAGATCGTCAATGAACGTTAGCGAGCGCTGCGTCACCAGCGTGGGAGTGATGAAAGTGTTGTTCTTTGCCAAGAGCCGGTAGGTTGAGTCCGCGCGCTCCTGGCTAAAACTGTCGAGCATCATTGTGTTATCGCGCGCGATCTTGGCCGGGATCAGTGCGAAGTCCTTGGTCCGGAGGGCCTCCTGAAAGGCAGATTGATCCAGGCGCCGTTTGATGTACTCGCCCTCCGCCGTTGACCCGCCCGCCAGCGCAATCCCGTGCTCCAGGGACCGTTGACCAGCGTCGGATGCTTCACGGACACTTATTGCGTTGGGCAAATGCCCGACGACCGGCAGGCCCAGCTTCTTCGCCTCATCGAGGATGGCGAAGTATGAATCTCGCGACAGGCCGTCGTACACCTTGATGCAGTCCGTGCCCTGTTGCTTCAGCGAAACTACGGCAGCCCGTGCCTCATCCGCATTCTTCACGGAAATAGTGAAGTCGGGATTGGACCAGGAGTCCGGGCCATCGATAATCGGCCCGCAAGCCACAATCTTTGGCCCCAGTTTGTGGCCCTGGGCGATTGCATCGCGCAGTGGAAACACCTCTTTGACAACTCCACCCATGTTGCGAGTTCCGAGAACTCCGTTGGCAACGTCCATCTTTATATCGCGGCCTGGATCGCGGAAATGCGAATGCATGTCCCACAATCCAGGGATTACAAACTTGCCGGTGCCGTCGATCACCTGATCGGAGGCAGGTATCCTGACCGTTTTCGCTCGGCCGACGGCGACAATGTCGTGTCCGCTGACGAGGATGGTCATGTCTGGCTGCGGTTTGCCAACACTCGGATCGATGATGGTGACATGGGTGAGAGCAAGGCCGACGGACTGTGCGGAAATTACCCTCGCAAGCCCCGACAGTAAACAAAGCACAAGAAAGGAGCGCAAGATCGAGCTAGAACGATGGGATCGCATAATGAAATGGAAGCCTTTCATTCCAGGTGCCGCGGGGCAGCGCCCAGTCTGACGCCCTCGTCAATCACCGCGAAAGCATTTGAGGCCCTCGTCAACCGCAGGAGCACAATAGTAAACATCGGTTTGACGTTGATGCAGAACGGAACCTAGCGCCCGGCGATTTCCGCCGTGGTCGATCGCGGCTGAGATCGAGCCGAACATGACCAGAGACAGTACTCCCCCGTAGAAGAGTGCTCCGAAACGGGGAAGTTGGCCTCCTAGAACACGGAAAGAAGGTGTACCGTCCAAACCTTGCCCGGCTGTGGCGCCCGTAAGCGCGGGCTGGCAATAGAGGTGCTCGTGCGGCAGGGAGCTTGCCAAATCGGTTAGCAGGTCCAGCCAGAGTCGCAGTTGTGGGAAGAGTCCTTTTTCGTGACGGGCGCGGTCGCGAAACAGTTGCAGGGCGGCATCACGGTATGCCTCCCGAAAATGAGGAGGATACAGGCGCCACAGCCAAAGATAGATCTTCTCAGACATAGTCGCCCCTAAAGATCTTCTTGACCCGCGCGGCGCGTAACAAGTCGGCAAGTCTCTCAGCTTCGTCGCGTGCCAGCTTGCGCCCCGACGAAGTCAACCTGTAATATCGGCGCCGCTCCTGGCCGAGTTTCGCATCTTCGCGTTGGTGAGCTTCTTCGATAAATTTCTCTTCGAGCAGAGTCTGGATTGATCTGTAGAGCGTCCCAGGACCCAGTCGCATGCGACCGCCGGTCTGGTCCGCGACTTGCCGCATAATTCCGTAACCATGGAGGTCCTCACCAGCCAAGGAAAGCAGGATCTGGAACGCAGCCGAAGGTAATGGATCGAGCTTCCGTTTGGGCATTGTTAATCGATAATCAGTATATCGATAATCGACTATACTCTGGAGCGACGCAATTTGCAACCCTTCGATCGCCATGTCTCACAGCCTCAGGTCAACCGGGAATGGGCTGGTGGCCCGGGCTTTGATCGCGTCGACAGCGCCAACATAGTGGGTGCCCCGTTTTATGCAAGGGCGGGTACGATGCTTCCAATAGCAAGGGTTCTAAGGGCCGGGCCACGTGCCGCGTGCTCGCTCCGTGGAAGTGGTAACACGAGAAATTTGCAACAAACGTCGAGGGGCGAGCCTTTTGGCGGATGAGAGGATGTAATTGTTTTTCACATCTGCGGTGTTGTCTGCCGAAAAGCCTCGTAGCGGAAGGGTCTCTCCTCGTGACTTCTCCAAACAAATGCCAAGATGATCACGCTGGCGGCCGCCGCGTATGCGCACCATACAGACGTGAATGCGTATCGCTTGACGGCGATCACAATCAGCAAGATGGCAAGGTTCGCAGCGCCAAAAACCACCATCATCTTTATCTCGGAAAAGAAGAGAGCACCACAGGTGGCGATCAGATAAACCAGCGCTACGGGAGTATTGTTGGTTGCCTGGTTGATGTACACAATACTGTTTTGCTTGACGTAAAGCTGCAGAGGAAATGCAGTCAGCGCCCACAGAATATAAAGAGTGGTCGCTCCTCCGAGTATGACAAAAGGAAGCATCCGGCGGCGGCTTTTCTTGTTTGGCTCGAACAGAAAAATGCTGAGCGGAGCCAAGAAGGGCAGCAACCCCTGCGCATAAAGCATGAACGCTGCGCCCATATCATGCGTCACCGCGGGGGAGAGAACTCCGTCCAATCCCAGCCACACGAAGCCTTCGATGAACTGATGGAGCGCAAACAGTAACGGCAGGGCGGCAAAGAGTACCTCGCGGCGGTGTTTGACCTTGGTCAAAGTAACGATTCCGGCAGTGCCCAGAATGCCGCTACCCACAAAGTTCGCTGTCGCAGAAAAGCACACAGTTGAGCCCTCCCCACTGGGAGCGTGACACTTCTACCGCCAACTAATTTCGCATACAATCGAGCAAACTCGCCCGCGACACTCACCCGTCACATGAGAACTGCGCCGAGCGCGGGCTTTTCGTGCAACTACCCACCGCCACCACCTTAAATGGCTTGCAGGGCCGTCTTGATGGCTGCAAGCAGATCTGCGTCACTGAACGGTTTGAGCAGAAACGCCGCCGCCCCCCGCTGGAGAACTTGAGCGCGAATAACCTCATCCTTTTGACCGGTGATGAATATGATCGGGATCTCTCGCCCGAGACGCTTCAGTTCCTGTTGAAGTTCCGGTCCACTCATGTCAGGCATAGCGATGTCGAGGATCAAACATCTGGTCTCGTCGACACAACCAGATAAGAGAAATTCCCTCGCCGACGAAAAGGCTCGAGCCGCAAAGCCGAATTCCCTAAGCAAATCTGGGAGCGACTCACGTACCGACTCATCATCATCAACCACTACGGATAGATGCTGACATTTGCCCTTGTCCTTAGAGGACTCCATGGCGAAACAATGCGACATTGTGGGTGCCACGTCCATTATTCTTTGGTATTGCTTTGGAGCCGACTGCGAGGGGCGAGATACTTACGCGGCGTCTGCAGGTGGATCAGCTCGATCGATTGGGATTGCCGAGTGGGCCAAGCCCTTTTGCCTACAGGGGATCGAAAACGAAAACGTAGCTCCCGCCCCCTCGTTCCCTGCTGCCCAGAGGCGTCCCTGATGAGCCTCAATAATTGAGCGGCTGATGGAAAGTCCGATTCCCATACCCTCCGGTTTGGTCGTGTGGAAAGCTGCGAACATCTTGTCCGCATCTTGAGGAGCAAAACCAACTCCCGAATCCTTCAAGCTTAGCCGGACTTGCTTCCCCTGATCCACTTCAGTTCTGATAAGCAACTCTCTCGGGCGATCGTGAACAGCACTCATTGCGTCCGTGGCGTTGTGAAGCAAGTTTAAGATGACCTCCTGAAGCTGGATGCGATCGCCTGTGACTGGCGCAAGGTCATCGGCCAGGTCTGCCTTCAGAACGATCTCGTTTCTGCGAAGCTCACTTAACGACAGCGCAATCACTTCTCGCGTGGCCTCATTCAAGTCCACCGACTCAGTTGCTATCTCCTTCCTGCTGAAGAGGGCACGCAACCGGGCGATTACTTCAGAAGCACGGTTGGCGTCGCGAATCGTCCGACGCGCCGTTTCGAGAGCGCCGTCAACATTCGGTGGCACGGCGCCGAGCATCCGCTGGCAAGTGCCGGCATTGGTGACAATGCCGGAGAGCGGCTGGTTGAGTTCGTGCGCGATTGATGCCGTCATCGTCCCGAGCGTTACCGCCCTGGCAACGCGTGCAAGTTCCGATCGAGCCTGGTCGCGAGCCTCTTCTGCCAGCCGGCGAGCGGTAACATCTTGAACCGCCGCGATGTACTCCAATTGACCACCCCGATCCCGGGTCACGTGGGCCACGGCGTGCAGATACTTGGTCGAGTGATCCGGCATCAGCAAGCGGTACTGCCATTCGAAGTCGTCGAGGCGGTTTTTTGCCTGTTCCACCATTTTCTCGATGAGAGTGACATCTTCCGGATGGACTCGAGTGCGGATCAGTTCGAGTGTTATAGGCACACCTGTTTCAAACTCGTAAATCCGATAAAGCTGCTCTGACCACTTAATTTCGTCCGTCGCCACGCGCCAGGAATAACTGCCTATGTGAGTGAGACGTTGAGCCTCGGCGAGGAACGCTTCGCTACGCCGCAACTCTTCCTGAGCTCTTTTTTGCTTGCTCAAATCAAGAACGAAGGCCACGCCGTCGGCCCCACTGCCGTCGAAGAGCGCGCCGCCGAGCAGTATGGGCACACGGCTGCCATCTTTTCGGAAAAATTCCTTTTCATACGGTAGAAAGGCGCCGGTCTTCTTTAGTTGAGCGATCGCCCAGTAGTCGCACTCGCGCCATTCGAAGGGTGTGAGGTCCGTCCAGCGCACTCGACCGGAGGTAAGATCGTGGCGGTCGTATTGCACCATGTGGAGAAACGATTCATTCGCCTCGGTGATCACGCCGTCGGGATTCCACATGACAATGCCCACAACGTCGGCCTCGACCAGACGCCGGATTTTGGATTCCAACCCACTCGCCAATTTACGGACTTCTGCCTCTGCCTTTTCGCGTTCTGACACCTGGATTTTGAGGTCCTCTATGCGCATGAGCGCCTGATAAGCGGATGACGCAAATTTGCCAAGCGAAGCCATGACGCGATCATCTTCTGCGTCGAATTTGCGGTGGGCGCTATGCATGATCCCCCATATAGTGCCGACCGCCTTGCCGTCAACGTAAAACGGCACCAGCAGTCCCTCCTCGGCAAAGGGCACCGCGGAGCTCAAGTACGGATAACGCCGTTCCCAGTGGGTGAATAGCAGCGTCCTATCGCGGTCTAACACGTCTCCGCACGGGCCAAAATTGCGTGGAGTTCCACCTCCAACGTGGAGTTGCCACATACCGGCGATGGCGGGCCAATAGAACCTTTGGCCGTCCATATGCGGCGTTTCGCCATCTTTCGTCAGGAGGCTCAAACCAGCGGAGTCAGCCTGCGTGATTTCCAGGATCGTGTCGGCCAGCGTCTGAAAAATCGTGCTGGGCGAATCCGCTAACGCGCTCACCAGCTTCACCAGGGCGCGATTCTCTTTCTCGAAATCGGGAGAACGCGACGGGCGGCTTTGCAGCGCTTCCTTGCAGAGTATTGATTCCAGAGGAGCTGTGGGAATTGAGGTCTCGAGCATAGAGCCATTCGTCGCGGTCACGGTTCGCCTCCACACTGAACGTCTAGATGGTTTCGCTATGCGGCAACGTGAGCTGAATTTGCCGAGTTCAGGGCGCGGTGTGGGCCAAGCCTTACGGCTATCTTTACCAAGTCAGCGAAAGACCCGGCCTGCATCTTTTGCATGACTTGGCCGCGGTGTGCCTTCACGGTAATCTCACTGATCCCGAGCTCGCCAGCGACCTGTTTATTCAGGAGTCCAGAGACTACTAAAGCCATGACCTGCCGTTCGCGCAGGGTGAGTGAGGCATAGCGATTCCGAAGGGCGTGCATTTCCATCTCGCGAGCAAGCGCCAGGCGGCTACGGTCGAGGCTCTCGCGAATGGCGTCCAACAGAACGTTGCGTTTTAATGGCTTCTCCAGGAACTCAACGGCACCTCCCTTCATAGCTCGGACCGATGTGGGAACATCGCCGTGGCCCGTAATGAACATGATCGGCATGTCAGTCCGCTCAAGGGCGAGGCGCTCTTGGAGGTCAAGACCGTTGAGGCCGGGAAGGGATACATCAAGCACTAAACAGCACGGAACAAGGGGGCGCGGCCGGATAAGGAATTCCTGAGCAGAGGCGTACGTCTCGGCCTCCCACCCTTCGCAACGGACCAATAATTCCAGAGATTCGCGGACCGAGATGTCATCGTCGACAACAAACACGATTGGTACAGCCTGTGAAATGGATGTTGCCATGTCGGTTCCTCTTTCTGACTGAGTTCGTTCCAGCCCCGCTCTATGGAAAGAGACTATCCTCAAATTGGGGGCCAGGGAAGTAACGGCGGCGTAAGTTACGGTACGTAACCTCGAATTCAGCCTGTCTGCGACGGAATGCCTAGAGCAGTGGCGCCTGCGCCGCATATGATTCAAAAGGAATTGATATAATCCATCCCAAAGTTGATCGCGTGGCTTCCGGGCGAAATGGGGCGAAAGTGGGGATTTACCCTTTGTCTCTAAATACGGCCGTTGTCAACCATCACCTCGATCAGGCCTTGAATTCGCCCTTGTTCCGCAACGCGGAGCGACAGTCCCGATTCTTGCGGTTCGTGGTGGATGCGGCGCTGCAGTCGCCGCCGGCAACCATCAAGGAATTCGATATTGCGGTGGCTGTATACGATCGTCGCACCGATTACGACCCTCGTACAGATCCCATAGTGCGAGTAGAAGCTGCCCGGTTACGCGCCCGGTTGCGTGAATACTACGAGGTCACGCCACCTGAGAACATGCGAATCGACATCCCCAAGGGTCGATATGTCCCCCAATTCATTCCAGTCGAAGCCAAGGCTGTACAGGGGGCACCCGATCTATCGATACTTGTGCCGCCAATCCGCAGTCTGAGTCCGGATCCCGATGATCAGAATTTTTGTGATGGGCTGACCGAAGAGGTGGTCCACAAACTCGCTCAGGATCAACGATTGCGGGTGATTACTCAGTCGGCGGCCGCTTGGCTCGAGCACAGAGAGGGCCCCAAGCCGCGATATTTGCTGGAGGCCAGCCTACGACGGGCCGGCGCCGAGATCAGACTGACGCTCCATCTGATGGAATTGACGGGTGGCTCGACGCAATTTTCCAATATCTATCAGGGCACTACAAGCGACATTTTCGCCACTCAAGAGCGATTGGCCGATGAGATTCGCGGCGATCTCTCTACGGCCTTACGTATCGGCGCGGGTGGTGAGCGCATCCACTAACAATTTAGCGTCAGATCAAAAAATGGACTCGAACACAATTCGCCATTTGCAGGAAAGTGTCGCGCTGCTGCCCGTGGGTGATCTAGCCACAGTCGACGAGTTCTACAGGCGTCTATTCGAGCTAGCGCCCGAAACTCGGCCGATGTTCAAAATAGAGATGGACCAGCAAGCCAAGAAGTTCTCAGACATGCTCGCATGGGTTATCGCGCACTTGGAGCGCCCGCACGAATTGTGTCAGGGACTGCGCGAACTCGGCGCCCGCCATAGTGGCTATGGTGTCAAGGTCGACCAATACGCCCCGGTTGGTTCGGCGTTGAA
>Ga0335079_10011409_pt1 | contig 10126 bp, 7 predicted proteins | sample Lox_Sample_33_FD_206719 | JGI IMG/M metagenome (GOLD analysis project Ga0335079, IMG submission 206719) | Soil microbial communities from Loxahatchee National Wildlife Refuge, Florida, United States - Lox_Sample_3.3 | ecosystem: Environmental > Terrestrial > Soil > Wetlands | place: USA: Florida...
CTTTGTCCCTGGCAGCGGCTTCTAAAGAAGATGTTACTTGAATGGATTCGGGAAGGGTAAACCCCGGGAGGTAGACACGATTTTCGCGCGTACGTGCTGTTTCTTCGGCAAGGTCTTTTTCATACATCCAGAGGGTCACTTCGTGACCCTTGTCCGCGAGCAGCATGGACAGCGCCGTGCCCCACGCACCCGCGCCGATAACGCCGATTTTTTCACTCATGATTACGAATTATAAAGGGAATAACGGCCAGTGTCAAAAGAATTGTACTGTGATGATCCGGAGAATTTAATCGCGAAGCCGTACCTGTCGCAAAGCATAGTAATATGAATAGACTGACAGTTAAGATGGTATTTCCATGGCGATCCCTGACTTTCAGCGACAAAAGGCTTTGCTGTTCAGCATTTCTTCATTGACCCTGACACTGCAAATGGATTATCATTCTCCCATGAATGCATGGCACGGCAAGGCATTATATGTCGAACTCTCGTCCGGGAAGATATGGACCGAGAGCCTCTCTGAACAGGACCTCATTGCTCATATAGGGGGCAGAGGACTCGGCGTTGCAATGATGAAGGATTTTTTCAAGCTTGATCCTTATGACAGCCGCATGCCTCTGATCTTTGCCGTGGGTCCGCTCTGCGGCACGCCCGCTCCGGCGTCATCCCGCATGTCCGTGGTCTCACGCTCTCCGCTCACCGGTACGATCACGGATTCCTCGGTCGGCGGGACATTCCCGATAAAGCTCAAGGCAGCCGGTTACGACTGCCTCGTCGTCACCGGTAAGGCAAAAGCACCGGTCTTTATCGCAATCAGGGAGGACAGGGTTGAGATCAGAGATGCATCAATGCTCTGGGGAAAAGGCTGCCAGGAAACGAGCTCTCGGTTAGAATCAGAAGGAACTTCAGCCTGCATCGGCCCGGCAGGAGAGAACCTAGTACGGTTCGGGAACATCATGATTGGCGGCGCCAACTCAGCAGGCCGGGGTGGCCTTGGAGCGGTTATGGGTGTCAAGAACCTGAAGGCCATTGTAGTGGATGGCGCGAAAAAGGTCACGCTTGCCGATTCGTCGGCGTTCAGGAAAGCACAGGATGATGTGATGCGGCTCCTGCGCGCTTCTCCTGTGGTCATGGGAGAGATGGGACTCGGCGAATTCGGGACTGCCACGCTCGTGGATATCGTGGGCCAGCGCAAGATGGCTCCCACGGAGAATTTCAAAAAGACCTTTTTCCCCGAAGCGAGTTCCTATTCCGGGCCGAGCCTGAAGAGGGGGTTCGGTTTTAAAAAGCACGGTTGCGCGATCTGTCCCATCCAATGTAAGAAACTCACATCCTGCGGAAGACCCGTGCCGGAGTACGAGACGCTATCGCACTTCGGGGCTTTGAACGCGAACTCCGACGCCGAGTCCATCATCAAGGCGAATCTCCTGTGTAATAACTTCGGCATGGATACCATCTCCGCGGCAGCCACCTTTGCTGCCTATGGAGAGGCGCGCGGCAAATTTCTGGCAGCTGATGAGATCCTCGATACGCTCCGAAAGACCGCCTATCGCGAGGCAGAGGGGAATCAGCTTGCCGAAGGCTCCAAACGGCTATGCGCATCCCTCGGCAAACCGCAGTTCTCGATGAGCGTCAAAGGTCTCGAACTTCCGGCCTATGACCCGCGCGGATCCTATGGCATTGCCCTTGCCTACGGCACTTCTACCAGGGGAGGATGCCATCTCCGTGCCTATCCGATCAGCCAGGAGATCCTGCGCAAGCCCATAGCCGTGGACCGCTTCAGCTTCGATGGTAAGGCAAGGATGATCAAGATCGCCGAGGACAACAACGCGATAGTTGACTCGCTGGCTGTCTGCGCCTTTGCGTTCCTCGGGGCGTCGATCGAGGAGTATGCCCAGATGCTCGCGGCGGCGACCGGCATGACGTTCACGGGACAGGGACTAATGAAGTCAGGGGAGAAGATCATCCTGACCGAGCGGCGATTTAATGGGGAGAACGGTTTCACGAAAGCTGACGATTTCCTACCTGAGCGGTTCTACACCGAACCGGGCACGTCGGGCGGGGGTATCGATATCCCGCCGATTGATAAGGTGCGATTCACCGAAGAGTTGCATAAATATTACCGGATGAGAGAAAAAATAAATTTGGCTTAATATTCGGGTCATAAGTTGATCGGCAAGTTCGGAGGAATCGTAAGTCGGGTGACGTTGACCAAGCGATCTCCTGTTTTAAAAATGGTTCCAGTTGATCCAAAGCACTGCTGTCTACGGACGGCTTCATGTCATTTCTGAGCGAGTGATCCAATCCCTTTGAGGATAAGCAGCACCCAAGGCGTTCCGTGGAGTACAAAGTCAAGCCAGTCGATCGGCCTTACAAGCTGGCCTTTCGCAAGCATTTGGAGCTTCTCCCAGATGTGCGGCGGGCTGAACGGGGCGAGCCCTAGCGTGAGGCATGCAAGAATGACGAGCCCCCACGGCAATTTCGATACAAATTCCATATCGTGGTATCTCCCTTTTTACAGGATGGTCTCCCTCTCACTTTTTTCATTATAGCACTATCCTTAGATGAACAAGCCGACGTTTCCTGATCACATCCCCTGTCCCTGCGAAAGAAAAATCCCTTTCCAATTCAAGGCTGTTTAGGTATACTTTGAAAAAATCTGACCATTATTCCACCACAAGAGAACATGCTGTCCACTTCATTCGATATCAACTCCATTATCGGCCTCTCCGAGCAGGAATCAGAAGAACGGCTGAAGCGCGAGGGCTACAACGAACTACCCTCGGCGAAGCAGCGCAGTATCTTTGCCATTGCCATCGATGTGGTGCGAGAGCCGATGTTCATCTTGCTCGTGGCCTGCGGCATCATCTATCTCATCCTCGGGGACATGCAGGAAGCGCTCATGCTGCTTGGCTTCGTCATTGTGGTGATCGGCATTACGCTGTACCAGGAGCGCAAGACAGAGCGTGCGATTGAAGCGCTCCGCGACCTGTCGAGCCCTCGTGCGATGGTCATCCGGGGCGGCATGCAGAAGCGTATTCCCGGTCGCGACGTGGTGCGGGGCGACATCATCGTTTTGAATGAAGGCGACCGCGTGCCGGCGGATGCCGTACTCCTGTCCTGCATAAACCTTTCAGTCGACGAGTCGCTTTTAACGGGTGAATCGGCGCCCGTGCGGAAGACCGCATGCGCCGGTATAACGGAAATGGTCACGCCTGGAGGCGAGGACCGCCCTTGCGTGTATTCCGGAACGCTGATCGTGAAAGGGCAAGGGATCGCTACGGTGCAGGCCACGGCGGGTAACACCGAGATGGGGAGGATCGGGAAAGCGCTTCAGAGCGTGGAACTCGAAGAGACCCAGCTCCAGAGAGAAACGCGGAAGATTGTGCGCGAACTGGCATTGGCCGGACTCTCCGTGTGCGCCCTCGTTATAATCGTCTACGGGCTTACAAGAGGGAGCTGGCTCAACGGATTTCTTGCGGGCATTACGCTCGCCATGGCGCTTCTTCCGGAAGAATTTCCTGTGGTACTCACGATTTTTCTCGCTTTGGGCGCCTGGCGGATATCGCAGAAGAGGGTGCTCACCCGGCGCGTACCGGCCGTCGAGACTCTAGGCTCTGCCACGGTCCTTTGCGTGGACAAGACGGGCACACTGACACAGAACCGCATGTCGGTCCACACGATTTATGTGAACGGAGATTTCTATACGGTGGATTATCTGAACAAGCCGGGCATCCCTGAAAATTTTCATGAGATAGTGGAGTTCAGCATCCTTGCAAGCCAGAAGGACCCCTTTGAGCCCATGGAGAAAGCCTTCAAGGAACTCGGCGACCACTACCTTGCAAGCACCGAGCATATGCACGACGACTGGACACTGGTGCGTGAATATCCACTGTCGAACAGCCTGATGGCACTGTCTCACGTCTGGAAGTCTCCCAAAGGAGATGAGTATGTGATAGCGGCCAAAGGGGCGCCTGAGGCCATTGCCGATCTGTGCCATTTCAGCGAAGGACAGAAGCAGGAGCTTGCAAAGTCCGTTGAGACCATGGCGATGAATGGCCTGCGCATACTCGGCGTGGCGAAGTCGCATTTCACGACCACGGAGCTGCCCGGAGAGCAGCACGATTTTACATTTGAGTTCCTGGGGCTCGTGGGGCTTGCCGACCCCGTGCGGTCGGGCGTGGCAGAGGCGGTGAAGGAGTGTTATACGGCGGGCATCCGGGTCGTAATGATCACTGGAGATTATGCGGGAACGGCCGCACATATCGCGCGTAAGATCGGCCTAAAGACTGTGGACCAACTCGTCACCGGGCTGGAGTTGGACGGCATGGACGACGGGGAACTCCAGCGTCGTATCAAGAACGTGAACATATTTGCTCGGGTCGTGCCCGAACAGAAGCTCAGAATCGTGAACGCGCTCAAGGCCATTGGCGAGGTCGTGGCCATGACGGGCGACGGCGTGAACGATGCGCCGGCACTCAGGTCTGCGCACATCGGCATTGCCATGGGCGGGCGCGGCACGGATGTGGCGCGTGAGGCCTCGGCGCTCGTTCTGCTCGACGACGATTTCGCATCCATCGTGCAGGCCGTACGAATGGGCAGGCGGATCTTTGATAACCTCAGGAAAGCAATTGCCTACATCTTCGCCGTGCATGTGCCCATCGCAGGCATGTCGCTCCTCCCGGTACTGTTCAAGTGGCCCCTCGTGCTTCTTCCCGTGCATATCGTGTTTCTCGAGCTGATCATCGACCCGGCCTGTTCCGTGGTGTTCGAGGCCGAGCCCGAAGAGGCGGACGTGATGACCCGCCCACCGCGCAGGCCCGATGCGCAGCTGTTCGGGACGCGGACCGTGGGGATAAGCCTGCTCCAGGGACTGAGCGTGATGATCATACTTTTGGGGGTCTTCGTTATTTCCCTCAAGCGGGGACAGAGCGAAGAAGACGCCAGGGCTCTCACCTTCACGACGCTCATTATCGCCAACCTGGGGCTCATCTTCACGAACCGCTCGTGGACACGGATCGTCCTGGACACTCTGCGCTCACCAAACGCCGCGCTCTGGTGGGTTACGGGCGGGGCGCTGGCCTTTCTCGGGCTGGCACTCTACGTTCCCTTTCTGCGAAACCTATTCAGGTTCTCGTTCCTTCACGCATTTGACATCTTCATCTGCTTTGTTGCGGGTGTCGTGAGCATTCTATGGTTCGAAGTAATGAAGTGGGTCAATAATCGAAGCAAGCAGGGTGCCGTTCAGGTACACGAACATTAACAAAGGAGATGCAGGCTTTCGGATAACCGGCAAGTCTGCTAATAGATAATGGGTTTTTCCGTGGCTAAAATCCTGATGTCCTTGATACTGCCTCCTGCAAGCCTCGTTATTCTTATGGCCGCAGGTTTCGTGATCGTCATGTTCAGACACATACTCGGCAGGTTCCTTATCGTTACCAGTTTTCTGCTCCTTTATCTTCTGAGCATCAGCCCGGTATCCGATTTTCTGCTCAAACCGCTTGAGAAAGGGGCTGGCCACGATAACGCAAGGCATGAGAAGGCCGATGCTATCGTGGTGCTCGGCGGAGGGGTGATGGACCTGTCGTGGCTGGAATTGGAATCCCAACCGTCAGATATGTCCCTTGAACGGCTTGTCGCCGGCGTGAAGCTCTACAAAGAGCTGCATATACCCCTTGTGATCATTGGAGGGAACGGTAACCCGTTTGAACAGGGAGTCAAGGAAGCAGAGGCCATGGGCCGCGTGGCCAATGGTATCGGCGTCCCGGACAAGGATATCATCACTGAAAATACACCTAGAAACACGCTGGAAAGCGCCATCTCGGCAAAAAAGCTGATCAAAGGAAACAGCATCATCCTGGTCACCTCTGCCTTTCATATGAAACGGTCGTCGGCCATGTTCAGAAGGCAGGGGTTCGATGTCATGACGGCGCCTTCGGGATACAAGAGCGAGCAGCGAGGACTTTCTCTCTATTCCTGCATTCCCCGCGCGGGCAGCCTCAATGATTCATCGGCGGCTTTGGCCGAATACCTGAGCATCTTCTGGTATACTATCACTGGAGCGATGTAGGCCGTCATCATTCGCAGGCATGTGTCCCTTGCAGTTCTTCTTCCCGCGTCCCTTGACATCGGGTTGTGTTGCGGTACAATTATTTAAAAATTAAAAAATTTAGTATTAAAATAAAGTTGGCATGAACGGATATGGAAAAGACTCACTATAACTGTAAGAGAGATGAGGTTCGTGCGCTTTGCGCCTGTGTTAAGCTGATGCGGGTGTCGGAATCCATGACCGCCGGTATTCACGGTGATAGGGGCGATGGCAACATGGGTGAAGCGGAAGAGGAGTCGGGAAGGCAGGCGAGTTTATACGGTCCATTTGACCATTGATGGACGCCGTCTGATCGGGAGCAAATTCCCGCGTCATGCTGCGAAAACCGTTGAGGAGATGAATGCCCTCACCAGAACGGAGCAAAAAGAGCTCTCCCAGTTATGCCGCAAAGTGGGACTGAATGAAAAGAGAAATGATAGGTCGGCAATCAAATGCTATTAACCATAGGTTTCATATTCGAAAGGAGAAAAGACATGCTTAAAAAATTGTTTCAGACAGAAAATGATACCGCAACCATGATCCTCAGGGTTATGCTCGGGGTTGTGTTCTTTCCTCATGGCATGCAGAAGCTGACCACAATGTATGGGGGATATGGGTTTACGGGTACTATGGGCTTCTTTATCGGCAATCTCCATGTACCCGCACTCTTTGCCTTCCTGGCTATCATGGCAGAAGGTGTGGGTTGGATTGGTCTCATCTTGGGACTTCTGACCAGGGTGGCAGCCTTCGGGATCACTGTTAACATGGTAATCGCCGTATATATGCTGCATTGGCAGAACGGGTTCTTCATGAACTGGTTCGGCGCAATGACGAGTGCAGGCAAACCGGCAGGCGAAGGCTTTGAATACCATCTGCTCGTGATTGCAATCGGCATTGCGCTCATGATCAGGGGCGGCGGCAAGTGGTCGATTGATCGGGTTATCGCAGAAAAGCAGAAATAGCGCCCTAAACTGGCGCGAATCAAAGTTGAGGGGTTGCCAGACAGACGGCAACCCTGTTTTTTATGTGAGAACTTCTGATTGCAGGGAGAGGGGACGGAACGCGAATGGCACAAATGAACGATTACGCGAGGGAGGGCCTTTTCACCTTGGCCTTCGTGCCCTTGGTCATATTCGTGCCTTATCGCTTTTCTCTGTGGCCAAAGGTTTTCACTCTGTCCGCTCTCTGCTTTTCGGCCTCTTGTTCGCCTCAAGTATCTTCTTTCGCAGACGGATGGTCTGGGGCGTCACTTCCACAAGCTCGTCTTCCTTGATGAATTCGAGCGCCTGTTCGAGCGACAGCAGCCGCGGCGGCACGAGCCGCAGTGCCTCATCGGCACCCGATGCGCGCATGTTCGTAAGCTTCTTTTCCTTGACCACGTTCACATCGATGTCGGCCTCGCGTGAGTTTTCACCCACGATCATGCCTTCGTATACTGCCGTGCTTTCCTTAATGAAAAGTTCGCCGCGCGGCTGGATGTGATAGAGGGCGTACGTTGTTGTTTTGCCCGGCCGGTCGGCCACGAGCGCGCCGGTGGCGCGCTTGGCGATCGGACCCTGCCAGGGCTCATACCCGTCGAAGAGGTGGTTCAGGAGGCCGGTGCCGCGCGTATCGGTGAGGAACTCCGAGCGGAAGCCGATGAGCCCTCGCGCGGGGATGCGGAATTCGAGCCTCACGCGGCCGTGGCCGTTGTTCGACATCTTGGTCATACGGCCTTTGCGGGTCCCGAGTTTCTGGGTAACAACTCCGATAAATTCTTCGGGGCAGTCAATGACCAGGTTCTCCATGGGCTCGTAGGTCTTTCCATCCCGCTGTTTTGTAATGGTCTCAGGTTGGGAGACGGAAAGCTCATAGCCCTCGCGCCGCATCATCTCGATGAGGATCGCGAGCTGGAGCTCGCCGCGGCCCAGGACCTTGAAACTGTCGGTGGCTTCCTGCGGCTCGACCTTGATCGCGACGTTGTACAGGAGCTCCTTCTCGAGCCGCTCCTTGAGATGGCGTGAAGTGACGAACTTGCCCTCTTTACCGGCGAAAGGTGAATTGTTGATCGAGAACAGCATTGAGATCGTCGGTTCATCCACGGCGATGCGCGGCAGGGGTTTCGGATTCTCGGGATCGGTGATCGTATCGCCGATATTCACACCCTCGATGCCTGCTAGGGCAACGATATCGCCGACGGTGGCCTTTTCCGTATCCACGCGTTTCAGGCCCTGAAACTCATAGAGCGAAGTGACCTTGGTCTTTACCATCTGGCCGCCCTGCTGTACCACGCCGATAGGCTCGGCGATCTTAACGGTACCCGAAAATATCCTGCCGATGGCCAGGCGACCGACATAATCATTGTAATCGATATTCATGACCAGAAGCTGGAGAGGGGCGGTTTCATTACCTTCTGCCGCCGGTATCGTGTTCACGATCAAATCAAAGAGCGGCTGAAGGTCCTTGCCTTCGTCTTCCATCGTCAATTTGGCGAGGCCGTCACGGGCGTTGGTGTAAACGATGGGGAAATCGAGCTGGGCATCAGATGCATCGAGGTCGATGAACAGATCGTACACTTCATTGACGACTTCATTGATGCGCGCGTCGGGCCGGTCGATTTTATTGATCACGAGGATCGGTGGCAATCCCAGCTCGAGCGCTTTCTTGAGCACGAACCGCGTCTGCGGGAGCGGGCCTTCAGAGGCGTCTACGAGCAGGAGGACGCCGTCCACCATCTTAAGGGTGCGTTCTACTTCGCCGCCGAAGTCCGCGTGACCGGGTGTGTCCACGATATTGATTTTTATTCCGTTGTACTGCACAGCGGTGTTCTTGGCCATGATCGTGATCCCTCGTTCGCGCTCGAGGTCGATGTTATCCATGACCCGCTCCTGCACACGCTCATTGTCGCGGAACGTCCCGCTCTGGCGGAGCAGCGTGTCCACGAGCGTGGTCTTACCGTGATCAACGTGGGCGATGATGGCGATGTTGCGTAAGTCCGTTCTTTTGAGCATTGCTGTTTTCCTTTATGTCCTGTGCAGCTTCGATCATGGGATAGAGCGCAAAGTGCAAAAAGACTCTCTACTTCCTGCCGCACGCAGAATTTGCTCCGCTGTTCAGCAGAGCTGGGTTTTATACCACGCATCAGCACGATAAGTCAATGGAATAATGATTTTTTGCGCTGATTCCTTAAAAAAAGCAGAGTTGCCTTGCAGGAATCGTCTTTTTATGAAATAATCACCTAATTGTTTAGATTGGACTTTTGCCGTGAGAGGAGACACGCTTATGCAAAAAGCCAGTATAGTCCGGCGCCGTTCCTTGGCACTGTTGTTTCTCGCCGTGTTCGTCGTGTTTGAAATCTCGCATGTCTCTGTTGCTGCTGCCGAAGGATTCTATCTTTATGGCGTTGCGGAAAGCTTTACCTGGAAAGAGTTCGATGACAGCGGCGCACGGGTAGTGAAAGAATCTGGGCCTCTTTTCGGAATAGGTATTGCCTACTCCCACGAGTTTGAAGACCAACTAACGTTCACACCGAAGGGGGAGATTTTTTTCGGAAGCGTGGATTATGACGGGCAGACTCAGACCGGTGAACCGCTAACAACCACCGTGGGCTATTTTGGTCTTACACTTGATGGAGATATCGGCAGGAAATTCAAAGTGTCTCAGAGTTTTTCTCTTGAACCCTTCGGCGGTCTCGGTTTGCGATGGTGGCTCAGGGATATCAAGAATGGGACAACCTCAACAGGTGCTATTTCACAGGGGTATATGGAGGGGTGGACCACTCTCTATGGCCGCCTCGGTGTTCGAGGGGGAATCGACGTATCAAAGCAAACGATGATGTTCTTTGAAGGGGGGGTAAAGCTGCCTTTCTATAACGAGAACACCGCCTATTGGAGCAACATCGGGGGTCAGGATCTGACCTTTCATCCAGGTAAACAGTCATCTCCGTTTGCAGAAATAGGCATGAAGGTTAATAGGGTCAAAGCGAGTTTATTTTATGATAGTATGAGGTTCACAAAATCAAATGTTATCACAGATGTTATCACAACCTCTGAAGCCGTAATC